>Ga0075424_100008492_pt1 | contig 10046 bp, 12 predicted proteins | sample SoiMethybrSBSTD3_FD_75301 | JGI IMG/M metagenome (GOLD analysis project Ga0075424, IMG submission 75301) | Bulk soil microbial communities from a Populus tree surrounding site in Tennessee, USA - Soil MetaG P. TD hybrid SBSTD3 | ecosystem: Environmental > Terrestrial > Soil > Tree plantation...
TGATAAAGCATCTTCCCTCAAGTCCACCTTCAAATGAAGATAGCATTGTCCATAGCAGGAAGCGATTCAGGCGCAGGCGCAGGAATACAAGCTGACCTAAAAACATTTTCTGCACTGGGCATCTATGGATGTACTGCGATTACAGCAATTACAGCACAGAACACCCGAGGGGTTTCCGCCATCTTTGAAATCGAGCCAGAGATCATCGCCGAGCAAATTAGATCTATTTTGACAGATATACCTATCGACGCCATAAAAATTGGAATGGTTTATAATAATCAAATAATCCAGACTGTGGGCAAAATAATAAGTAAATCAAGGTGTCCTGTAATTTTAGATCCCATTATTCTGGCCGGAAGCGGAGCAACGTTATTACTCAATAATGCCATTGAATCATTTATTCATGAGCTCATTCCTCTATCGACGCTAATCACACCAAACGTTATGGAGGCTGGAAAATTGACAAATACAAAGATCAACTCAGAAGTTGATGTGATAGAGGCTGCTCACATTATCAGAAAGCTTGGTGCAAGAAACGTAATCATAAAGGGCGGCCATTTTGGCACGAAAAAGTCTGTAACAGATTTTTTTATTGACAACGACGGTAAATTAGCCCAATTTTCAAATCCATGGATAGATGTCAAAGAGACACATGGGTCGGGTTGTAATTTCTCTGCAGCGGCCACTGCTTTTGCGTCAAAAGGATTCAGTTTAGTGCACTCTTGTAGGTTAGCAAATCAGTATGTTCATAACGCTCTTAAAAATGTGTTAAAAATAGGACGTGGTCTTGTGGTCACCGATCCCATATCTGCTGTGTTTCAGGATGCCAGCCGCTATAACATCTTACTCGAATTACAACTCGTTGTTAACAAAATTCAGATGCTATATGAATTTGGCAAATTGATACCTGAAACCCAATGCAACATAGTTTTTGCCCTAGCTGATGCAAAAGACCCTCTTGATGTGGCTGGTGTAAAGGGTAGAATCGTCAAGTTAGAACATATGGCGAGAGCGGTTTCAAATGTGGAATTTGGTGCTTCAAGGCACGTTGCTTCTGCTGTGTTGTCATACATGAAATTTGATCCGATGATCAGATCTGGAATGAACATCAAATATGATGAAAAAATATTGTCGATATGCAAATCTATATTTCAAACCTCAGAATACGACAGAGGGGCCGAACCTGCAAATATCAAGAAAAAGGAAGGTAAGACAATAATCTGGGGAATAAGGAATGCCTTATTAAAAAACAGGAATGCTCAGGTTGTATATCACAAAGGAGATATTGGAAAGGAACCCATGATTATATTATTTGGTAGAGATCCAAATGAAGTATTAAAAAAAATAAAAAGAATACTTCGCTATTTATAGATCAGTCGACTCAAAAGTTGTTCGCCCACCAGATAAGAAATTTGAGAAGTTTAATAAAATAGCATATATCGTAATGATACAAATAGGAGATAATCATAATACATGAAAGCGGTAATTCTTGCTGGCGGTTTAGGAACTAGACTGCAACCATATACTTTCTTTATACCCAAACCCATGCTCCCTTTGGGTAACAAGCCACTGCTTGAACATATAATTGAGTGGCTCAAAACAGGTAGCAATCAAAGAATAGATCATATTGTCCTATGTGTAAGCTATCTTCACAGGACAATTGAAGATTATTTTGAGGACGGTAGCAGGTTTGGTATCAAGATCGAATATGCAAGGTCTGAAAGGCCTCTAGCTACAGCAGGGCAGTTAAAGTCAGCACAAAACCTGATTCAAGATACATTCGTTTGTCTATATGGAGATTCGGTTTACGAATTTAGTTTGGGAGACATGATACATCAGCATACGGAATCCAAAGCGTTTATCTCCATGGCACTGTTATCATACAGAACAAAACTCAAGTACGGTTTCATAGAGCTGAATAGTAAGCACGACGATAACAGAGTAACAAGCTGGAGAGAAAAGCCGGAAGTTAGCGGATTAATTAACGTAGGATGCTATGTTATGGAACCAGAATTTTTAGAGCTAATTCCAGGATCTAGTGCTTTTGGAATGGACGACGCAGTAAGAAAGGCTCTTGAAAAAAGGAAATTTGTAAAAGGATTCGAAATAGAATCAGGATTTATAGATATAGGAGACAAGAAGTCGTATCTTGATGCCTACAAAAAATATGTTGAGAAATTGGGAAAGATATGATTCAAGGAATACAGAAAGACAAAAAGGAGCATAATTTGACAGCTCAAGATTATTCCAATGGCTTACATCGTATACTCAAATATTATGCAAGTAATTGTTAAAATATCATTACAAAAGTGTTTCTAAATTTTACATGTAATCTAGCGATTGTGTCTCTCTCCATAAGTTAATTCTTTGATGTAACCATGGGTAGAAGTTAGCATCTCCATCCTCGAACTCCTTTTTTATAATCTTAACAATTGAATTTGAAACTTGACCAGGCTTGCCATAAATAGATTTTTTTTTCTTCAGAATTAATCCTAATGCCTCCTTTCTGCTATAGGTTTCTTTTACGAGTGACGTAATCCAGTGTGGATTTACGGGGGGTACAAGCGTATTGCTTTTTGCATCAAATACTGTTTCAGGCCTGTCAGTATTAAGTCTAACAGTCAATGACAATACGTTAGGAAAGTATAACAATTCTTCCTGCATTGATCCTGAATCCGTCATTTCTGCCCAACAGTGTCCACTATCCAGAAACTCTATAACGTGTGCGTATTCTTTCCACAGAGGAGTAATAATAAATTTGTCCGGAAACTCCTCGGACAGACTTTGTAATTTGGATTCAAAATTATATATTCTGAGTGCAGACTTGGTTGCATTCAGCATGACTAAAACTATTTTATGATCTGTGTTTTTTATTAGACTTATCAGTGCATTCACAATTGATTCGAATCTCCGAGGAGTTAAATTCTCTCTCCGATGTATGTCTACTCTTAGCCAATCCCCATTTTCAAGTTTAGGATAAATATTGAAAATACTCTTAGAAGATTTTGCATTCGTTCGTTTTAAATAAATTGAATCAACAACGGAGTTACCTACAACATGAATTGACTCCTTAGGATAGCCTTCTCTTATAAGATTTTGTTTATTTAGCTTTGTGGGAGCAAAAAAATACTGTGTGCCGGCAGAACAAATCCAAGTGTCAATTTGTTCGGGAAACGGTTCCTCCCTTGTAAGAAACCATTTACCCTCTAGCTGGGCTTTGATGAAGTTTTCTACAGCTGTCTTATTTGGTTCTTGTGATATTTTTAATTTTTTCATTACTTCTGGACTCATAGATCTTAAACCGGCTTCATTTTGTCCTACCTTTTGTCCCATTCCAAATACCCAGGCGAGAGGAGCAATTCCAGCGACCAGTGTATCTCCATGAACTATTGGAAGCAGTCTGGAATCTACGCCAAATTTGCTCATGCAATATCGTCCGAATGAACCAAATTTCATAATGAGTTCACTTGCTTTCTCCATCAGATCGCCTCGAATTTGTAGATTACAGGATACAAAATTTTGCAATTCAAATTCTTTTATCCCGAACCCCAACGTGTCATCGAAATGCTGGCCAGTGTCAATCACAAATACAGGCATCTTTTCCTTAGCAGCCTCAAAAACAATTGGTGCCTGTTTATAAAAATCTGGTTTCGTACCGACAACTACAGCCAGTATCGGACTATTTTGTTTCTTTGCAATATCAACTACGTTTGAAAGTAAATTTGAATAGATTTTTACTGGCAGTAACCTTCGTGAGAAATTTATATTGGTTTGCCGATCTTGCTTTATCAACGTCTTTCATCTTCCAACTTTAGTTGAGATTTTCTGGATCTGTATAGTGAATAGATTGCGAAGCAGGCTACCGCTGCTCCGCCGGCCATGAAAACAAAGGGAACTGCATTAAGTCCGCCAAAAATGTAATTGCGGTTAATCTCAGGTACAATCGTGACTACAATTGCCATACCCAGAATTAATACAATCCCTGAAGCGACTAAGATTAAAGTAGCTTCCTTAACTACGTATGCCTTTTGCAACCCGAAAACCGTGCCTGCAAGTATTAAACCCGGGACTCCAGAAATGGAAATAATTTGAATCAATACTCCCAGTGGATCTACATATATTCCTGGGCCTTTTGCATCAGGCCCTACTAGAAACAAATAGAAAGATATCATTAATGCTGAGAACATAACAGTCATGCCCAGAGATCCAAGTGATACCCATGTCTCCAACTTCAGCATACTTTTATAGCAACCTTATTACGAGGTATAGTTAATAAATAAATCATGTATCTACGTAATACCGACTAGCCCTGCTAGCTCTTTTCTACATGCTGAACCTAGTATTTCGGCTGATTTTTCTGGCCTGATATTACTAAGATAAACCCCGAATCCGCGTTCCAAACCAGTCCAGGTCTTTAGTTGCGGATAAATCTCAATATGCCAATGTATTTGGCGACTATTTTTCTTTTCAGGTGATAAATGAAAGACCAGGTTAAAAGCCGTTTCGTCTAATGCTTTGGACATTCCGCCTAAAGTTGATCTCAGCATAAGAGCTAAGTCGGCGATTTCCTTTTGTGTGATCCTTGAGAATGTTGTGGTATGCCGTTTTGGATATATCCAAAACTCATATGGATATGTCGGTGCCCAGGGGCAGAAGGCAAGGAAGCTGTCTGTAGATAATATTTGTCGCGGCCCAATGGATTCCATAGATATTATGTTGCACGCAGGACAATTTCCGTTTTCGTTTATGTATCTGTGTGATGCATTAGCTTCCAATTCTATAGTAGGAGGAATGCCTGAGAAAGTTACAATATTTAAATGGGGATGATTGATTGTACTGCCTGCAGTCTGTCCGCTGTCTATGTAAATAGAAACATATGTAACGCTTTTTTGCGTATACAACCATCTGACTCTATCTTGGATAACTAGAAGAACATTGCCCCATTGCTCGACTGAAATATGCGATAAATTTTGATTATGTTCAGGACAAGCTACAACTATTTGATGATATCCATAAGCTGGTTCACTATACATAGGCTTGTCCGAGTAACTAGATGCAGGAGTTGTATTGACTGTAGGAGTACTGCTTGGAAATACTCTTACACACCAATCTTCAACCAGATTTTCTTCACTGTCTGATAAACGTTGTAGCATACTGTCTTTTGCTACTAGCGCAAGGATTGCAGGTTCTGTCATTGATTCGTTCCCTGGACAATATGGGCATTTGTCATCAAAAACTTTTTTGTACGGATGGTCTCCCTCAGATATTTTTGGTACTATTACAAATTTATCCAGTACATAGTCCTTTCGCAGATCAGCCAAACTATTCCCTCAGTCCCAAAACATCGTACAAGTCTCCTTAAATAAAGATTCTGTATGCCAAGGGCAAACGAACCATTATGCTAAGTCTAAAATTTCATAAATGCTCCTCCATATCATTAGCTAAAGTACAATATTGTAAATCAATGAAAATCGTTAAATCTTGTTAGAACAAACATATAACGGTTCATGCGTTATAGATCGATAGACAACACTACAATCAATCGTCTTCGCGGATTCATTGATATGCTCAATAATGAAGCAGAGAATGGATCTGTAGTTGTAGTCGAAGGCAAGAGAGATGTTGAGGCCCTTATGCGCATAGGGTTTAACGGAAATGTTACCACGTTTAACCGTTTTAAAGGAATAGCAGATTTTGTTGATAATCAGCATCTACTTAGCAAGAAAATAATTTTGCTGTTAGATATGGACAGGACAGGAAAATATCTCACTAGCAGACTCGTATCACAGTTGCAGCATCAGGGAAGCAATGTTAGTCTTTTCTATAAAAAAACCTTGGCCAAAATTACTAATGGAAAGATCAGACATGTCGAAGAGCTAGTTGCATATGCACCCTATGTGTCGGGACTTGGCAGTGCAATGGGAAGGAGGGATCTATATTTTTATATATGACGATTGTGAACTAGGATATCTTTGGCAAGATGGTTTAATCATAAAGTCAGATAATGGTTACAGGTGTCAAAGCACTTATATTCAAGCCACCCCACCTTACTTTTACTTAATAGTAATACGAGGTTATGAAATTGCCTAGCACAGGTATTGTTAAATATCATGTTAAATTAAAATTCGAAGTTGACGGCTTGGTAGAGAAGGCAGATATAATTGGTGCAATTTTTGGACAGACAGAGGGTCTTCTTGGGCCCGAGATGAATCTTAACGAACTACAGAAAGTATCCAAAGTCGGGAGAATAGAGGTTAATGTAGACACCAAGTCCAATACAGCAAAGGGTGACGCTTTGATACCTATGAGCACGGATATATCAACCGCGGCGTTGATCGCTGCTGCGATAGAAAGCATAGACAAGGTTGGCCCATTTCAGGCGCGATTTGGACTTGTTGGTATAGATGATATTAGAGCAATAAAGAAGAAAGTAATTGTAGATCGGGCGAAGAAGATTGTACAGGAATGGGCTACCAAGACAATTAGCGAGGGAGAAGAAATGCTTAAGGATGTCTACGATGCTAGCAAACCGGGTAAGCTTACAGCATTTGGCAAGGCTCAACTCGCGTGCGGTACAGGTGTATTTGATTCCGACTGGATAATTCTTGTGGAGGGTCGTGCCGATGTTATTAATCTTTTGCGCGCAGGTTTTGATAACGCAATAGCAATTGAGGGAGCAAAGATTGACGAAACCGTCACCAAACTGACAGAAGGGAAGCGGGTGGTTGCATTTCTTGACGGCGACAGAGCCGGCGACTTGATATTGAAGGAATTGCAAGGTTTGGTAAAAATCGACAGAATATTGAGAGCACCCGCGGGTAGAGAAGTCGAAGAATGTACTCCACTCGAGATTGCTGAGATCTTAAGGGAAACAACCCCGTACGTCGCCTCGAGCACACAACACGGACAGCCATTCCAACATTCGCAACAACACTCAGAAACTAGACAACTAAGTAAACGGGAGAAGCAAGAGCAGCTAACAGAAATACAGCAGCAAACGCAGATTGCATCGAGCAGTGGTGATGGATTACAGGAGGAGGACAAAGCCGGCATTATTTCAGCAGTGCGAGAGGTATATCCCCAAATTAATGAGACGCTCGAAGCCGTCTTATTAGATAGTTCAATGAGAACGTTGCTTAAGATTCCTGTTTCGGACGTCGTAAAAAAGCTTAACATAACGGAAGGCGCCACTTTACTCGTGCTTGATGGTATAGTTACGCAACGGCTTGTCGAAGCTGCAGACAAAGCAGGCATTCAATATATTGTAGGTCACAGAACAGCAGAATTAAAAAAGCCTACTGATGTAAGAATTAGAACCTTTGAAGATATGGGTGTAATTAACTAATTAAAAATGCCAGAGATCAAGTTGCAGCATATACTTACTATGACTAAGCTGTTGCAACATGGTGCGAAGTATAATTTCATACAATTGACTACAACTGATTTAGGTAAGTTCATAAACAGATCTCAACAAGCGGCGTCAAGACACCTCCTAGATTTAGAAAGCGCAGGTTATATTGAACGTCTCAAGAAGGGCCACAAATTCGGAGTTAAGCTTACTGATAAAGGGTACTCTCAAATTGAGATTCTGTTTTCCGCGTTAAAACATGCAATAGAATCTACGCCCTTTACAATTGAATTTAAAGGAACAATAGTGTCGGGTATGGGGGAAGGTGCATACTATATGTCACTAGATGGATATAAGAAACAATTCAAGGAAAAATTAGGCTATGAGCCATATCCAGGAACTCTAAACGTGAAACTTGTCGATCGAATTTCCATGAATTCCAGACGTGAAATAAACAGGTATCCATCGATTTTCATCAATGGTTTTAGTGACAAGTCACGAACTTACGGATGGGCGAAATGTTATAAAGCAGACATTAACGGCGGCGTTCTCACTGATGCTGCAGTTCTTGTACTAGAAAGAACACATTATGACGATACCATGCTTGAAGTGATTGCTCCCGTCTCACTCAAAGAGAAGATGGGGATCAAGAATGGCGATGAAATAAGCGTACGAATACACGTCAACAGTAACTCTGAAAAGCAATAGAATGGAAAGACTATATTCGATACAATGAGTCACCAAGCTCGTTTTTTATAATCGAACTTTTTGTCCTCGGCATAGGCGTATTAAGTCTTATCACTCTGACATTTAATTTCCTTGTCTGGCAGTTGTAAGCTACATCCTTTTCACTATGGGCTTGGTCATAACCTAATGCTATGATGTCTGGCCTTACATATTCTACTGTGTCATATAACGTTCCTTCTTTTCCAATGATAGCTAGATCTACAAAGCTCAAGGATGAAACCAGCTCTCGACGCATATTTTCATCGTGATAGATTTTCCGTTCTTTGTTAATTGTCATTGCTGTAGAAGTTCTTGCTACCACAACTACAAGTAAATCGCCGTGCGATTTTGCCGCTTTCAGTGTGTATATATGTCCTGGATGTATCAAATCAAATACTCCTCCAACAAGCACAACTCTTAATGCATCTCTGCCAATAAATGTGAGCTTCAATTCATCGCCTCCTTCTATAAAGCCATGCTCTTTCAGCATACAGATCCTGGATTCGTAGAACTGCTTTTCCACTAACATTTTGGATTCCAGCTGTTTAAGTGCTGAAATTTTAGGATCTAAATTACTTATTAATAATGATGCAAGGATTGCTTTGTCGGTTGGGTGCATGGCATATCAAATTTACTTTTTGTTGCAATTGGAATATATTATTGCAGACCAAATTAACATATTAATTAGAATAAGGCGCTGTGACAGTTGAGCTAAATCTCTGTTTGTGTCGCCCGGGGAAAGGCAAGTGACGTCTACAGTTCTAAATGTATGCATGCCAGACAAGATAAGATCGCTTTCAGGATAGATATCCTTCTAAACAAATGATGCTTACATTATGGCTATAATAATGTTGTGCTACCAATTACATTCAAATATTTGAATTTTGTTTTCTTACACATTAATGTGTTTTCGTTTTGATTCAACTTCCATATAATCTTCATCGGAACCTCTGATACAATTTGTCGAGACTGTCTTCAAGGATTGGAACTGTATAGCCCCCTCCGGAACTTTGCCCATTTCTTGCATCGATTCTAATTGCTTTTCCATCTGCTTCATATGTTCTTCACATACGACTCCTATCATATATTGATCATTTTTATCATTAACAGAAACGATGAATGATGGCGAACGGCCACAAGCATCGCCATTTATTATTAATGAACATCGTTGGGGCAGCAGCACTACAGATCCAAAGTTTACATGTAATATAAGACTTGCAATTCAAAAATACACAAATGGAGAACTGAATATGAACTAGTCCATATATAACAGAATATGGATGCGTAATAATAGCGAATCATCATAGTACAAAAACAATGGATTATACCACTGATTATTTGTGGGACATTTAATCATTGCATACATATTTACGCAAAGCAACTATCAAAGGACGTTCAATCCCGTGAACAGGTCAGCTTTATTCTCATCATCTTCAAAATATTTACTATATAGATCAGTGAACCTTTGTCGTTCACATCGTTGATCGAAAAAGGCAACCCCAAGGAGGTTATATACCTGGGATACATCCAGCCTTTGCTTCTTTACACAGTTTTACAAAATCCCATATGCCGAATCAAAATCCATTACCATCTCAAACCATTTTACAAAAGCCGCATTTAAAACAAAAATAGCCTATTACCGCCTTGTAGACCGTGTTACCGGCATGTTTTCATGTGTGGTCTCTTTGTTATCTTGTATTATCTTATCGTTGTCATCTATTATCGCCTGTACCCATCCGTTATCATGGAATTTTGGCTGAACTCAAAATAGGAGGTTTTTTACCAATGGCACATTGTCTTAAAATTTTATTAATTATTTAATAATTAATTGAATAGGAAACCATTAAGATACGCCTAAAATGCACCCTAAAATGCATCGTCATTAGATATTATGTAAAAAAAGGAACGGTAGACCTTCACATCAGGTTGTGAAGGTTTACAACCTGCGATAGACCTAAATGGACAATATTAC
>Ga0075424_100008493_pt1 | contig 10046 bp, 11 predicted proteins | sample SoiMethybrSBSTD3_FD_75301 | JGI IMG/M metagenome (GOLD analysis project Ga0075424, IMG submission 75301) | Bulk soil microbial communities from a Populus tree surrounding site in Tennessee, USA - Soil MetaG P. TD hybrid SBSTD3 | ecosystem: Environmental > Terrestrial > Soil > Tree plantation...
AGATAAAGCTCAAACAATCATTCGATCCATCTGCCGGTGAGGCAGACATTTTCCCGCAGGACATTCGGCGAGCCGTCTTGAATATGATTTCAAACGGCTTCTATGCTGCGACTATGCGCAGAGCGCAGAATAATGGTGGCGACTACGAGCCCACGCTCACGGCTTCGACCAAAAACCTTGGTGATCGCGTTGAAATCAGAATCCGCGACAACGGCATCGGTATGCCGCCTGAGGTGAAAGAAAAGATGTTCAACCCGTTCTTTACGACTAAGCCGACCGGAGAAGGGACAGGATTAGGGCTCTCCATCAGTCACGACATCATCGTCAAGCAACATGGGGGCTCAATCGAGGTTGAGACCCAGCCGGGCGAGTTCACCGAGATCAGAGTTATTCTGCCGCGCGTCGCTGTGTTCGTCTGAGGTCGACCCGATGTCCGCTATTGGCCCAAAGCCGACATGAGCCTGTGCACCGCACATGTCCGCTTTTGGGGGTAAAGCGGACATGGCGTTTTGCGGATGTCCGCTTTTGCGGTCGCTATTGGGGGTAAAGCGGACATGAGGTTTTGCAACGCACATGTCGGCTTTTGACCCAAAGCGGACATTTGACTCAGGTACGTTGATTTCGATCAATCGTGCCTGATCGCGGTTACAATGCCTCTTATGCTGCGTCTGCCGGGAGGGTTGCCACCCATAGTGAAAACCCGCTGGCGTGCGCTGATGGAGGCCGTCACCTCGCTACCTTGACGACCCAACCCGTGCGTGAAAACCTGATCTAATTTTTTCGTGGGGATGTGGCCGAAAAGCCCTCGGGCGAAACGCTGAAACGCTCGAGGGTTTTTTGTTGGCAGGAAGCTGCGTGAATGGTTGGCCCTAGGTCCAACTTCCGATGACGGTTGGAAGTAATAAGATCAGGGCAGCTCGCACTCCGAGCGCGCGGCCCTGATCTCAACCCCCCACCTCCCCGTCCCCAGAGGTTGGGGTCGCGCCAATTCCTACAAGGAATTGCGGCCAGTTAGTGGTCACAAAAACTGTTTGTCGCCAAATTCTTGAGCATTGTTGCTGTGACGACACACGCGCCGCTACGGTGCTACCGTTCGTGGGAGGCCAAGATGACGAAGCTTGCATTGATAGTGTTGGCAGGCGCGTCTTTTTTAGGGACCGGCATCGCCTCGGCACAGTATTCTTTCGGCGATGAAGAATATTGGCAACGGCGAGGCCGTGAATATGGCTTGCCCTGCGATAATACTCGATGGTGCGCCCAATATGGGGGTAGGGGTGGCGGCGGTGGCACCAATTGCGGCTTCTTTACTCTTGAGCAGTGTAGAGCAACCGTGAGCGGCATCGGTGGATTTTGCGTGATCAATCAATTTTACAATCCGTGTCGGCCTGCGGGCCGCCGCAGCTCTCGGTATCGTTACTGACCGCCACCGGCTTAGGCGCGTTGGGACTGATTGGATGGCGGAGGAAGCGGCTCTTCAAGACGCGCAACGCGCAAAAACCATAATCCCGTAACGGTTTGAAACTTCTGGATCGACGAAGCGCAATATCATCAAGTAACTATCAAAAGCCACCACCTCCCGGTCAAACTCGCCGCCTGCAGCACCAGCGGGACCAATAAATATTTTCTGCCCGACACCCGATTTGATGCTCAGTTCGCGGGGTGCTCTTTCGTCGGCGAGATGCATCATGATCCCTCCGGAGGGGCCGGGAGCAATAGTGTATGTCTGGCGGCTACACCCGGCTCGCGCCGCATCTATCGCGAGCGGTTTCTTATCCTCGCTGTGATAAGCGGCGAGACCCCAACGACCAACAATCTGTCCAGCGGTAATTCTCGCTGTAGGTATCGTGGCTGTCTTTTGCGCAGGTTTAGGAGCAGGTGGCTTTACCGGAGTTACGAGTTTGGTTTGACCCTTTTCTTTTGAAAGCTCGTATGGAACAACATCGATCCCTTTTTCCTGCGCTTCAGTAAGACTGAGCCATGTCATGCCGCCAGGCGGCGCTTGCGTGATGTAGACAATTGCTCGGTCAGGCAAACCAATCTTGTTCAGGTATGCGCCGACTAATGCGTTGGCTGCACCCCATTCAGTTGCCTGCCCCGAGCGCACTACATAAGCCGCATGAAAGCCAATCTGTGCGTTAGCGCCCATAAGGCGTCTGGTCCCACCGAGCCATGCGATCGCACACGCCGATGCGCACTGCGTATCCTCCGGGACGATAGTGCTATAGCCCTTTAGGCGGATAAGCTCGCCAATCCGAATGCCGGCTACGGCATTGCCCCCGTTGCTATGAAAAAGAACAACCCCCTTTGAATACTGCGAGATTACTTTTCTGAACTTTTCAACATCACTTAACAAAAATTCCCCATCGATAGCGATCAGTGCTTCGTCCGGAGAGTTCAGCGGCGCTGCAACGATTTCAGCCGCATTGCCGCTACTGGTCAGTGCTAAGAGCCACACAACACGTAGGACGGCACGCACGTTCATCCCACGGACGCCCGCCAGAATTGGCTTTCGTTTGAACGGCCACATCACCAGCCTCTCCCTCTAGTGAGGCTCCTGTTTATACGGAGCTAGTGGTTCGGGGTCAGGTTCAGCAGTTACTATTGAGCTCCTGGCGGAGGTGGCGCGGCCCTTGGAGCGGGTGCTCTCGCGGCCTGACCGCGAGGAGGCGGCGGACGGTTGCCCGCGACGGCCGGAGGTCGACATCGCTCGGTCGCCAGTACTGTTAGATACTGCTGGCGGGCTTGGAGCGCGGCCACGTCCTTAGTCGCCGCACCCTTGGCGTCCATTGCAAACCAAATAGGCCAAATAAATACACCCGCGACGCCCGCCGCTACGTTCTGCGCGACCTTCAGGCCTTGCTCGTCTGCAAGCTCTTGGACTTTGATGTTGTTGGCCTGGATCTCGGCTTGGAGCATCGTGCAGTCCGCGTATGCATCTTGCGGCTGCACCGTGGCTATCGGCTGCGGGTCGCGGCCCGCACAACCCACCAGCGCGATGCCGAGCACCGCGACTACCAACTCGTTACGCATGAAATTGTCCCCCAACCCCACTACAAGGATACCGCGAAATAAGATTATGTTCTACTGTTTATTGAGGACTGAGTTCTGTGGGGGCGCAGTCATGATCAAATTTGTCATCGGCTTGCTGGTTCTGCTGGCTGCCTGCGTTCTGGTCGGCATCTGGAGGAAATTCCGTGGCGGCCCCTTTTTGCCGCCGCCAACCGAAGGAGAAGAAGCGCCGCTGAGAAATTTGGCGGATTTGCACAATCAGCGAAAGAAGAACGAATGAGAAAAGCGCTCCTCTTTACCGTTGCAAGTGCGATGATCGTAGGCAGGGCCTATTTGCTTCTTGCGGAATTTTTTTGGGCGACCGTTATTTATTTTAAAGCCGTGTTGGGCGGGAGCGCGCTCGTTGTTCTCGGCGGCTACCTTCTATGGGAGGACTTCATTGCTCCCGTGTTAGGCATTGAAGTCAAGAAATGAACATGCCGGAGAAGTACACCCGTTCCCACAGCCACGAGCGCGTCCAAGCCGTAGAGCGCATGAAGCGCGACTGGCAGGCGCAGCGGGACGCGCTCGCCGTTGTCCGCCGCTTCAACGCCGCCAACGGCAAGGCTTGGTTCTGGCCCAAGATCGCCGCCGCGCTCGTTTCAAAACATCATTGGGTGGTGATCAACTGCGACAGTTGCGACACCGTGACCGATCTGGACCTGCGCGTTAAGCCGCGCGACCCGGAGGCCTCCATTCGTGTAGCGCTGCCCGCGCTGCAATGGGCACGGCAGGCCGCGTATCGTTGCGCTGGCGCAGTGGCCGTCAATTTAGGTTACTGCGGGGAGGGGAGCCTAAAGGAATGCCGTGCAAATGTCGTGACGGATTGCGCCGCTGGCATGGCCAATTACACAAGCTGCAAGAAAGTCATATAGGTGGGCTCGAAAAGTTTTTTTGCTTCGTTCTGTATTTTTTGCGGCTGGGATCAATTTCCGAATGGCTTTCCTTCTGCATCACTGGGGGACGAACGAGCGGTGCTGACCACGCCGGGGATCGGCTGATTGTTGATTGGTATGTCGTATTAAAAACGTTTGCTGTCGGGCTGCTATTGTTCGTAGCAGTAGGGTACCCTCTTAGTTGGCTAGTTCAGATTATCGTGTGGTACCTGCTGGGTGAGATGTATGTTTCACTGTTGAATGTTGTGTTTGTAGGCACGCTCAAAGAGGATCGGAAGATATCTGTCGGGAGATCACTGCTGCTTCTTATGTTCAATGCAGCACAGCTCGTCCTGTCTTTTGCCGTGTTTTATAGAGTGTACTTACACCAAGACGTTAGAGATGCTCTCTTCACATCCGTTCAGGTTTTCAGCACGCTAGATGCACCGGAAAACGCACGCATACTGGTGACGCTGCAGGTTGCCCTCAATTTCCTTTTTCTTGCGGTACTTCTGGCCCGTTTTTTGGGTATGCCGGAAGAAAGGCGTAAGCAGATCAAACCGGCTAAAGAGCCCAAGCAATCATAATCTGCGGTGACCAGTTACGCCGTTATCAATGCCCCGCGCCGCCCTAAGAACGGCCAGCCATAAGCGCAGGCGGGGCGGTGGCGCCCCTGCTGCCACTGTCACCAACTTGGCCGGGTGCCGATCTACCAAAACTCTTCGGCTAGTTGCCTGCCGCCTTGTAGGTTAAAACGTAGGTCGCCAACCGAATTCGCTAAATCTCCAAATGAAAACAGGGAGGGATGCTTTCGGGGGTAAAGCGGACCGGCCCTTCTGCAGCGCATATGTCGGCTTGTGACCCAAAGCGGGCATTTGTGGCTGAAGGAACATTTCGTGCGCGGCGGCGTTTCGCGTGCTGATGGAAGGTGCGCTTTTGCGCGCCGCATTGTCTAGCGACCTGCAAAAAATGCGCGCCGCCAAAATTATGGAGGCAAATATGCAGATGCACGCACAGACACAGGCCACGTTTACCATGCCAGCTAAGCCGCATCGGTTTGTGGCCAGCGACCGGGTTGAAGGAACACCGGTGCGCCGCTCGGACGGGACTAAGATCGGTACTATCGAGCGATTGATGATCGACAAAGTCAGCGGCAAGGTGGCCTACACGGTGCTTGGTTTCGGCGGCTTCATGGGCGTCGGCGTGAAGCACATGCCGGTTTCTTGGGATCGGATGAAATACGCTGTTGCGCTAGACGCCTATGAGATCAACCTGAGCGACGAAGAGTTGGCCCGCGCTCCGCTATTTGAGGGAGATGAGGAGTTCGACTGGGGCTACCGCGAGGATGTGATCGGCGACCTCAACTTCTATCGCACGCCGCCCTATTGAGGCTGGATGTCCGCTTTTGGCCCTTAGCGGACATCGCTAGCTGCACCGCACATGTCTGCTTTCAGGGGTAAAGCGAACATGACGGTTACCGCGAGTCCGCTTTTGCGGTCGCAATTTGGGGTAAAGCGGGCATGGCTGTTTGCACTGCATATGTCCGCTGATGACCCAAAGCGGACATTGGGCCTGACCAACATTCGAGGTCGGTTGTGTGATTTCGCACACGGCGCCCAGTCGCAAAGTGTTAGGCTTGGACAAAGGCGGGGCACATGCAGCGGCGCGATTTCATTACGCTCCTCGGCGGCGCAGCGGCGACATGGCCGTTTGCGGCGCGCGCGCAACAACCGGAGCCAATGCGGCGCATTGGCATTCTCACCGGCATAGCTGGTGAGGATGCGCAGACCAAAGTCCGCATCACCGCATTCTTGCAGGAGCTGCAAAAATTCGGCTGGACCGAGGGCCGTAATCTGCGGATAGACCTCCGCGGGGGTGCGGGCAATATCGTCGACACTCGCAAGTATGCGAAAGAACTGGTTGCGCTTGCGCCTGACGTCATCCTTGCCAGTGGCGCAACGCCTGTGGCGCTCTTACTTGAAGCGACCCGTACGGTACCGATCGTATTCACGATCGTCGTCGACCCGATGGGTGCCGGTTTTATCGAGAAGCTGTCGCGGCCTGGCGGCAACGCGACCGGCTACATGATGTTTGACTACAGTTTGAGCGGGAAATGGGTGGAATTGCTCAAGCAAGTTGCGCCGGGCGTGACGCAGGCGGCAGTGCTTCGCGATTCCTCCTCCGCCGGGGTCGGCCAGTTTGCAGTGATTCAAGCTGTGGCACCGTCGCTTGGCCTGGAAGTGAGCGCGATCAACGTAAGCGACGCACGCGAGATAGACCGGGCGGTCACGGCATTCGCACGCGAGCCGAATGGCGGTCTCATCGTGACGGCGGGTCCATTGACGGTGGTTCATCGCGATCTGATCGTCACCCTCGCGGCTCGGCATAAACTGCCAGCGATCTATTTTGATCGCACCCCCGTCGCCGGCGGGGGCCTCATGTCATACGGCCCTGATTTGGTGGGCCAGTTCCGGCAAGCGGCCAGCTACGTCGATCGCATCCTTAAGGGTGAGAAGCCGGCCAGCCTGCCCGTACAGGCGCCAAACAGGTATGAGCTTGTAATCAATCTCAAGACCGCCAAGGCGCTCGGCATCCCCGTGCCGCCGACGCTACTGGCCCGCGTCGATGAGGTCATCGAGTAAATGGTGCGATGTCGGCTATCGGCGCTGGACATGGCAGTCCGTTGCCGCCGGTAGGCACGATTTCATTGCGACTACGAATATCTGTACTGCGAATGACGCCCGCTAGCGTTCCGCACGGCGAATTGCTGCCGGACGCGGCGGGGTGGTTGTACCTCTTTCACTGAAGGACGGATGCCATGACAAGAAATCTCAGGATCACACTCTTGCTGGTCACAGTGCTGGTGAGCATGGGGACAGCCGATGCACAGCAGGCGCTCGACCCGCGGGTTGCCGACCTCGTGAAGGCCGGAAAAATCCGGATAGGGCTGTTTTCGACTCAGTACAGCAAAGACCCAGTCAAAGGTGATCTAAAAGGTGTGCGGGCAGATATCGCGCGCGCACTTGCAGCGCGCATCGGCATTCAAGCGATCCTTCTTGAACATCAGTCGCCTTCCCAGGTCATAGAGTGCATAAAAGTCGGCGCTTGCGACGTGGTGTTTCTGCCACGCGACGAGCGGGCCGCCAGTGTCGGCGATTTCTCATATCCATTCATCCAATCCGAATACACCATGCTGGTACCGGCAGGCTCCTTGATCCGAAGCGTGCTCGACGCAGACAAGCCGGGGATTAGAATCTCCGCCGTGCGTGGTCACGCCTCGACGGCAACTTTGACCAGCGTAATCAAACAGGCCGAAGTAATCCTCGGAGAGGACGAACTTGCTGCTTTCGAGCTGTTGCGTGCCGGTCGAGCGCATACCTTCGCGTCAGCCCGACAATACCTACTCAAAATGTCTCCCAATTTGCCGGGTTCGCGCGTGCTGGCAGACCGCTATGGGGCGCAGTTCAATCGTGTTGTTGTTCCAAAGGGTCACGCGGGACGGCTCGCCTATGCAAACGAATTTGTCGAGGAGGCCAAAGCATCAGGTTTGGTGCAGAAAGCCATAGACCGCGAAGGGACATCAGCTTTCCAAGTGGCCCCGCCAGAAGATTCAAAATAGGTCTGGCCTATAATCGCACACCAGGGTGATGTCGCCTTATCACTTAGCAGGCATGCTACTCGCTGCTCGGAATGTCCACTTTCGGGGGTAAGCGGACATGACGATTGCAATGCGAAAGGTCTGCTTTTGACCCAAAGCGGACATGCGGGCGGGCGGAGGATCAATTCCTCCGCCCGCGCGGCTTTGTTCAATAAGCAATTGATGGAAGGAAGGCGCCAGCCGGATCCTGATAGCTGCCGCTACTCATCAGCGTCGCCTGCCACATTGCGCGATACCCATTGGCGAGCAACCAGCGGAGCAAACCCGTGTTGCGTATCGGTACGAAGAACCCGGGACCCATGATAGCCGGTGCAGCAGCAATCAATGCCTTGATATCTTCGGTCGTCTCACCGACCGCGTGACCGCGCAGACCAATGCCGGTCGCGTAGCCTGTTATCTTGCCGTCGTGCACCACCACTGTTGCGGTCCCTTGTTCGACGGCTCCAGAGATCTCATCACGTCGGATGAAACCATGGATACGCTCGCATAGACGCTCGCAAGGCGAGATATCATCAGCATTGGCCTTGCGCACAGACCTATCGCCGACCGGAGCTGCCGCGCTTCCGTGCATCAGGACCAGCGGTTCACGCGCCGCAAAACCGAGTTTGCTGTAAAGGACAAGCGAGCGAAGGTGGGCCGGGGATTGAACGAGACGCACGTGCGGGACGCCGCATTCGTTTGCCAGATCGAGCGCCGAAGCCAGCAACAGGCGGCCGGCGCCGCTCCCTTCGGCCGAAGGATCGACAGTCAGTGGACCAACGGCCGCAATCGAGGCGGACGGGAAAAAGTTCAGGAATACACTCCCGAGTATTCTTCCTCTCTGTTCGGCGACGAAACCACGTGAATTTGGGTCCTTGACCTTGACCTTAACGAGGCCGGTCGAAAAAGCCAGATTTGGGTGCTCCGACGGATGACCGTTCCGCGCGGCGAGTTCGGAATGGGCGGCGAATGCCGCACGCGCGGCTGCTTCGATATCCGCCTCGCAAATAGGCCTGATGACTGGTTCATCGAACGCGGGAGACTCCGAAAAGCGACTATCGAATTTGTTCTGGACTGCGGTAGCCATGATGCTCCTCCTCGAGAGACGATCGATCCACGCACCGAACAATTCGGGTGCGCCTCGACACTGCTCTCTGGGGTAATCGCGCGAGCAACCGGCGCCCATACCAGATTTGTGGTAGACTTTAGCTGTCGCGGGCTTCGTCATGCCTAATTCAAGGTCGACGGATAGAATTCGGGCTGAAATCGTCCGTCTGTCGCAGGCGGGCCTGGACTCGCATTCCCTCCGTCGCGAGGTCATGCGCAAGCTGCGGGCTGCCGTACCGGTTGATTCCTTCTGGTTCGCGACAGCCGATCCGGAAACGCTGTTGTTTACCGGATCCATGGTTGAAGAGATTCCCGAAGCGGCCACCCCTTTGTTTGTCGCCAACGAGTTTCTCCAGGATGACGTCAACAAATGGGTGCGACTGGCCGTGACACAGCCGTTCGTGGACAGCCTGGCGGCGGCAACGAAAGGCAAACTCGACTCCAGTCCTCGCTATCGCGATATTCTAACACCCCTCGGCTTTGGCGATGAGCTGCGTGCGGTCCTGCACGACGGCAACGCCGCTTGGGGCTTCATGTGCCTGCACCGGGAACGATCAGGCTCGAATTTTACCGAAGATGAAGCGCTGTTCCTGGCTTCGCTCGTTCCGTATTTGGCGCAAGGTTTGCGAAGCGCAGTTCTACTCGGCCACGCCGCTTCTTCCGATGACGCGGGTCCCGGCCTGTTATTGCTGGCGAACGATTTTTCGCTGATGGCGGCAACATCGGCGGGTGAAAGATGGCTGGCCGAAATTTCCGATGACGCGAATCGCAAGGAGCTTCCACAGGTCGTCTATGCGGCAGCGGGCCGCCTTCTCACGGAAGAATCGAGCGTCAATGCGGAACTTCCCCGTGCGCGCGTGCAAACGCGAACTGGCCAGTGGCTGACGGTGCATGCCTCCCGCGTGAGCGGGGCCAACGGCGTTGCGCAAATTGCCGTCATTCTTGAACCTGCTCGTCCATTTGAAGTCGCACCGCTGCTGCTCGATGCCTACGGCTTGACCCGCCGCGAAGCCGAAATCGCCCACCTAGTCCTGCGTGGTATTGCGACGGCCGGCATTTCGACCGAGCTTTCAATTTCCGAGGCCACGGTCCAGCAGCATCTCAAATCGATTTTCGACAAGGCTGGGGTCGGAAGTCGACGTGAACTGGTCGCTCAAATCTTTATGCGCCACGCGCATCGCCGGAAAGATCCTGAAGTCCTATTGTGACACCAACTGACCATCAATGTCCGCTATTGGCCCAAAGCAGACATGAGCTAGTGCACCGCACATGTCCGCCACTGAGGGCAAAGCGGACATGACGGCGCATGTCTGCTTTCGCGGTCACTATTGGGGGCAAAGCGAACATGCCGTTTTGCGCTGCATATGTCCGCTAATGAC
>Ga0075424_100008494_pt1 | contig 10046 bp, 11 predicted proteins | sample SoiMethybrSBSTD3_FD_75301 | JGI IMG/M metagenome (GOLD analysis project Ga0075424, IMG submission 75301) | Bulk soil microbial communities from a Populus tree surrounding site in Tennessee, USA - Soil MetaG P. TD hybrid SBSTD3 | ecosystem: Environmental > Terrestrial > Soil > Tree plantation...
CGGACAGCCGTACGAGCGCCGCGAGCTCGGGGAATCCGTCTGTTCCTGCGAGCGAGCCTGACCAACTAGCTCAGCGGCGGCCGTGGGCCTGGATTCGGTAGACGACGCCCCTCCCCCAGTCGGCCACCAGCAGGCCGCCTCGCCGGTCGACGAGCAGCGCAAGCGGGTGCTCGAAACCGGACGCGAAGGCAGTGACGCGCCGGGCCCGACCGTTTCGTCCGAGTTCGACGCGGACGACGCGCCTGCCGAAGCGGCGGCTGTCGTACTGCCCCCACTCGGCGACGAAAAGATCGCCCCGATAAGCCCGGGGGAAGCTCTTGCCCGTGTAGAACGCGAGGCCGTCAGCCGAGGCGTGCGGCTCGAAGTAGGAGGCCGGCGGGGTGACGCCGTGACAACTGCCGGCCAGACGAAGCGTCCGGGCATCTCCCCAGCAGCGGGGCCAGCCGTAGCGGGCGCCGCGCGTGACGAGGACGAGCGTGTCCGCGGGCTCGGGATCGCCGGGCGTGCCGAGCTTGTCCTGCCCGTTGACGCTTGCGTAGAGGCGACCGGTTCCTGGCTGAACGGCCAGCCCATATGGATTGCGGAGGCCTGACGCATAGACCCGCAGGTCGCGCCCGTTGGGACGGACGGCGAGGATCGCGGCGCTGCGCGGGTCGCGCTCACGGCAGACGTCGCAGGTCGACCCGCTCCCGAGGTAGAGCCGGCCGTCGCGAAAGACGATGTTGTCCTGCTGGTGCTCGCCGAAGGGCAGTCCCGAGACGACTACCTTGCGCTTCACGAAGTGACCGCGGCTCAGGAGCGCTAGTTCGAGGCGGCCTTCCTCGGAGATGAAGAGCGTTCGGCCGCGCCAGGCCAGCCCGAGGGGAATCCGCAGCCCACGGAGAAGGACGCGGGGCTTTTTCGTTCCGCGCGTGATGCTTACGAGGATCCCGTCGCTCTCGGTCGCGTAAATCCGTCCGTCGGGGCCGTACGCCATCGCGGTCGGGTGCGACAAGCCACGGGCGAACGTCTCTGCACGAAAACCCCCCGGCGCGACCGGCCCGGCTGTGGCAGGGCCGGCAGCAGCTCGCACCGCTCCGAGCGCCAGGACCACCAAAGCGGCGGCTACCAGCCTCGAAACCTTACGAGGGCGGACCATTCCACCAATCCAATATCGGTTGTAAGTCGTAAGAACCAATGAGCGCTGACGACCAACCTAAAGGAGGTGGTCTCGATGACCACGCTTCATGAGCAGCACGCTCAGCGCGGAATTCGTTCCTGGAGTCGCACTCGCTGGATCCTCCTGGCGGGCCTCGGGCTCGCGGCAATCGTGGTCGCGGTCCTCCTGATCGTCTACGCCGGCGGCGGAGGAAGCGGCGGCGGCGGCTACTAGCCGACCGTTCGCTTGCCAGGGCGGGCCTTCTGCTCGCCCTGGTTCCCTCCCAGGGTTATTTCTCGTTCCCTGCGGGCAACGACGACCTGATCATGAAGTTGCTGCAGAGGAAGAGCTCTCGAGCGGACGCCCGCTCGGACGAGTATCACGCCGAGCGGCCTCCTGCTGATGAGGCCCCGGAGCCCCAGCCTGAGCACGGGGAGCCCAGGATCGCCGATCCCGGACTGACGGACCTCTCGAAGCGTGACTACTTCGCAATCCTGCGGCGGGCGATCAAGAAGTTCAATCAGGATCACATGACCAACATCGCCGCAGCGCTGGCCTACTACGCATTCCTCGCGATCCCGTCGGCGTTACTGATCGCCGTTGGTCTGTTCGGGCTGTTCGCAGGTCCGAACGCCGTCTCCACCGTGATCGAAAAGGTGCACGGGATCGTCCCGGCGCAGGCGACCACCCTGCTCGAAGGCAGCCTGAAAACAATGACTCAACACAAGGGGACGAGCATCACTGTCCTGGTCATCGGAGGCCTCTTGGCCTTCTGGTCGTTGACCGGCGCGATGCAGAACCTCATGTGGGCGTTCAACATCGCCTACGACCGCGAAGAGGGGCGCGGGTTCATCCGGAGGCGCCTCACCGCAATTTGGATGGTCGTTTTCGCGCTGATCGGGTTCGCACTCGCCTTCGGAGTGCTCGTGCTCGGCCCACACCTCTCCACCTGGGTCGGCAACGCGCTCGGCGCGAAGTCGGTCGTCAAGATCGTCTGGTACGTGGCGGAATGGCCCCTGTTAGTCGCCGGGCTTTTGGTCGCGTTCGCCGGGCTGGTGCATTACGGCCCCAACGTGAAGCACCCGCGCTGGCGCTTTCTCACGTTGGGCTCGGTGCTCGCAATCGTGATCTGGCTCGCCGCGTCCGGCGCCTTCGCCTTCTACGTCAGCAAGTTCGGCTCCTACAACAAGACCTGGGGCTCGCTCGCGGCGGTGGTCGTGATGCTGACCTGGCTGTGGCTCAGCGCGGTCGCGCTCCTGTTTGGCGCCGAGGTCAACGCAGAGGCCGAGCGCAGTCGTGAGTTGCGCCGCGGCGAGCCGGCCGAGACCGACCTGCAGGCCCCGGCGAAGGCCTAAGCGCCTACTGGCTCGCGTATACGGGTTCGCCGCGCGGCTGCAGCGTCCGCAAGAAGAGCAGGGATGCAAGTACCGGGATTCCGATCACGGGCCACATGGCGGCGTAGCCCTGCGTCGAGCTGAGCTGGTTCTGGAAGACGGCCACGGCGATTCCGACGGCGATGGGCCCGAGCACGACACCAATGCCGCGGGAGAAATCCTGCAGACCGGCGGCGGCGCCCTCGCTTCCGCGCGGCGCGAGCGTGAAAGCCAACGCTTGCGGCAGCGTCAACAGGACGGAGCCGGCGAGCGCCACGAACGGGAGCCCGATCAGAAGCGGTATGAGCGTGTGGGCAAAAACGCCCGCGACGAGGCCCGTACCGTAGATGAGGGCCGAGACGCGCATCACCGGAACAATCCCGTGCCGATCGGCGAGCCGCCCGGCGAGCGGCGCGCCGGCGATGTAGGCGACCGCGACCACCGCGATCACCGCCGAGGCGAGCGAGGGCGAGCGGCCGAGACCGCGCACGACGTAGAGGACGATGAAGCTCTTCAGACCGCTGAAGCTGAACTCCCAGAGCGCGTTCGCGCCCGCGAATGCGCGCAGCTCGCGATCGTGGAACAGCAGTCGCCGGACCGAGAGTGTTTCGTAGGGCAGCAGCGGGTTCGGGCACTTGTTCTCGAGCCGCAGCACCGGCGCGAGAGCGATCGTGGTGACGACGACGGCGAACCCCGCAATCACAAACGGGAGCGGTTGCCACACCGAGAGCAACAAGCCGCCTGCAAGCAAAGCAACACCGAGCCCGGCACCGCGCAAGATCGCCTGACTCGACTGAGCGCGCGCATAGAAGCTGCGGGGCAGCAGGTCGGCAAACATCGCCCGGTAGGGCGGGTAGTAAAGGTAGTAGCCGACGAAGAAGGCGAGGACGGCGACGGCCGCGAGCGCAATCGAACCACTGAACCCCAAGAGGACGAGTCCGGTGACAATCAGTGGGGCCCCGGCGAGCACAAACGGGAATCGGCGAGCCGCCGGCGACCCCGACAGCCGATCCGACAACGTCCCGGAGAAAAGCGGGATGACGAGCGCGAAGGCGCCTTCGCCGCCGATCAGCGCACCCACCACCACCGTCGAATCGGTCAAGTGGAGGAGCACGACCGGGCCGAAGGTCGTGAGCACGCTGATCGCCAACGCCAGCCCAAAGGTGGGTAGACCAAGGGTGAGCAGTAATGGCCGCGCGGTCGTGAACGGCTGGCCCTCGCAGGGCACCTGCAGCTGCCAGCGTTGTCCGTGCCGGTCGTGACCGTGCGCGAGCCGATCAACGACGCGAGTGAACGCCGGCCGGCTCCGGAAGTTCCTCATTGCAAGCTCAACGACGCGCTGCCGCGCCCGATTTCCCAGACCCTGGAAGCTGGTGAAACGACGATGACTCCCCGGGTTGGACTCGAACCAACAACCCTCCGGTTAACAGCCGGATGCTCTGCCAATTGAGCTACCGGGGATCGGCGCTCGGCCGGGACGGATTGTAGCCGCGGTCTAGACGAGATTCGTCGTAGCGCTACGCAGCCGTTCAAGCTCCGCCTGCAGCTCCTTCGTCCGCTCGAAATCGGCGTTTTGCAGCTCCCGCCTGAGCTTCCGCTCATGGAGGTTCAGCAGCAGCTCCTTCGTCGTCGCCTCGTCGATGCCCTCGGCATCGGCGCGGGCGTCGAGCTCGGCCAGCAGCTGGATCAGGTCACGGTCCGCCGCCCCTGGCTCGAGCAGGTGCTCGCGCGCGCGGCGGTGGAGGTCGGAATCGAAGTGGTCGGGGGAAAGCTCGGCTAGCAGGTCGCGCAGCTCCGGGTGCGCGGAGGCGCCTGCGAGCGCGTCGCGCTCCAGCCGGTCGCCCTTCTCGAGGAGCTTGGGCGAGACAGTCGGTTCGGCCCCGCGCGCGCCTCGCCGTGGGACGAGGCCGGCCTGCGTCTCGCGGGGCAGGTCGAGCCGGTCGGCCATCAGGCGCAGCGCCTGCTGCCGCTCGGGCGAGTCCTCGAACCGGCTCAGGACCTCGCGGGCGCGAACAAAGGCCTCCTGCCGGTCGGGAGCCCGGTCGAGCTCGAGCCGCACGCGGTAGAGGACGTAGCTCTCAGACTTCGCGAGCCGCTGCTCGAAGCTTTCGGCCGCATCGGCAGGGTCGGTTCCCGCCGGGAGCGCGACGACGCGGACGTCGAAGCCTTGCCCGGCAGCAAGGTCCATCCCCCGCAGCGTCGCCGCTTCCCCGGCGGCATCGGCATCGAAGCAGAGGTAGAGCTTGCGGGTCAGCCGGCTGAGCTCCTTCAGCTGACGGTCGGTCAGCGCGGTTCCCATCGAAGCAACCACCGGTCCGAGTCCGGCCTGTCGCAGGGCGAGCACGTCGGTGTTGCCCTCGACGATCAGCGCCCGTTCCTCGCGCGCGATCGCGGTGCGCGCGCGGTCGAGCCCGTACAGCAGGTCTCCCTTCCGGAACAGCTCACCTTCCGGCGAGTTGACGTACTTTGCCTGCAGCGGGTCGTCCTCACGCAGGCGACGAGCTTGAAAGCCGACGACGCGGGCGCGCACGTCCGCGATCGGAAAGAGCAGTCGCCGCTGGAAGTAGTCGTTGCCACGCCGGTTCAGGAGGCCGGCTCCGGTGAGCTCCTGCCGCGTGAAGGTTCGCTCAGCGGCCTTGCGCCCGAGCGTCGCGCCTCCGGGGGCGAGCCCGAGCCGATACTCGCGGCAGACCTCCTCGCCGAGCCCCCGGCTCTCGAGGTACGCGCGCGCGTCTGCGCCGGCCTGGGACTCCCAGAGGTAGCGCTCGTAGAAGGACGTCGCGGCATCGAGCACGGCGTAGAGACGTTCCCGGTGCCGGCGCCGCGCGTCCTGCTCCGGCGAGGCCTGCTCATATTCGAGGGGAACGTTGAACCGCTGCGCGAGCCACTCGATCGCCCCGACGAAATCGACGCCCTCGGTCTCCTCGACGAAGGAGATCGTGTCGCCGCCGCGCTGGCAGCCGAAGCAGTAGTACGTGCCCTTCTCCGGACTGACGGAAAAGGAGGGCGTCCGCTCGTCATGGAACGGACAGAGCCCGGTAAAGCGAGCGCCGGATCGCTTCAGTTGCGTCCGGCCCGAGATCACCTCGACGACGTCCGCAGCAGCCTTGACTGCTTCGACCGAGGTGTCCGCGATCCGGGCCATCAGGCCTCGAGCCTCGCGGCGTACGCAAGCGCGAAGCGATCGGTCATACCGGCGACGTAGTCGGTCGCGTCCTGCGTCGAGCGCCCCTCGTCGACGAGGTGAGTGAAGATCCGGCGGATGATCTCGTGCGCGCGCTTCTGGTTCGGCTGCGCGGCAGCTGCCAGGTAGACCCGCTCGAACATGAAGGAGCGGAGCGAGAGCATCGCCTCGCCGACTTCGTCGCTCTGGCGGATATCGCCGGCGCCCTCGGAGGTCTCGACGAGGTCGTGGACGAGGGTGTCGATCCGTCGCGGGCCGGTCGGCCCGAGCAGCTCGATCTCCGCGACTGGAAGCTCGGCGGTCTCGAGCACGCCGGCGCGCACCGCGTCGTCGATGTCGTGGTTGATGTAGGCGACCCGGTCGACGAGCCGCACGATCTTGCCCTCGAGCGTTTCCGGCTCGTTCGCTCCCGTGTGGTTGAGGATGCCGTCGCGCACCTCGGCGGTGAGGTTGAGCCCGCGGCCGTCGCGCTCGAGCTCGTCGACGACGCGGAGGGAATGCTCGTTGTGGCGAAAGCCGAGGCCGAACCGTTCGCGCAGAGCGGCATCGAGCGCCTCCTCGCCCGCATGCCCGAAGGCCGGGTGCCCGAGATCATGGCCGAGCCCGATCGCCTCGGTCAGATCCTCGTTCAGACGCAGTGCCCGGGCGACGCTGCGGGAGATTCCCGTCGTCTCGAGCGTGTGCGTGAGACGGGTGCGGTAGTGGTCGCCGCTCGGGTCGATGAAGACTTGCGTCTTGTGCTTGAGCCTTCGGAACGCCTTGGAGTGGACGATCCGGTCGCGATCGCGCTGGAAGGGCGTTCGCAACCGGCACTCGTCCTCCGCGCGCAGGCGTCCTCGCGTCTCGTACGACCGGATCGCGAGCGGTGATAGGAAGGCCTCCTCCTGCTCGCGAATCCGCGTAGCGAAGGCGTCGGCGACTCTCCCTGCAAGCTCGGGCACGGGACCGACTTTAGCCGCTCGCTCGGTCGAGGCGGCCGTCGATTTTCCCACCACGATCGCGTCCGATAGCCAGGCGCGCTCAACCCTTTGGGTCCATCCCCTCCCGGGGGCGAAAAACGCGCCCTCAAGTCACGCTATCGAGGATTCCGTGACGTGTCCGCGACGCGAGCGCGCCGGAACTGCAACGCTCGCCGGGGTGGCGTCAGATGATGATCGGCACCGTGCCGCCGTCAGCACTCCACGCCGCCCCGGTGACGTAGCTAGCACGCTCCGAGCAGAGGAAGGCGATCACCGAGGCGATCTCCTCCGGCTCCGCGAGGCGGCCGAGCGGCCGTCCCGAGGCCACCGACTCGAGCGCTTCCTCCCGAGTCTTCCCGGAGCGGCGTGCCTGCTGGTCGGCGAGGCCCCCCTCGCCGAGCCAGGCATCAGTCGCCGTCGGCCCCGGCGCAATTGCGTTGCAGCGAATGCCGTCCCTCGCGTAGAGGTCGGCGACCAGCCGGGAAAGCGAGAGGACGGCCGCCTTCGTGACCGAGTAGTTCGGCATCCCGGTCGAAGGACGCTTCGCGGCCGTCGAGGAGACGTTGACGATCACGCCCGAGCCCCGGCCGCGCATTGCGGGTAGCACGGCGCGGATCGCCCGTACGAAGCTCATCACGTTCACCTGCCACATCTCGTCCCACTGCTCGTCGGTCAACTCGTCGAAGCTCGCCTGATAGGCAACGCCGACGTTGTTGACGAGGCAGTCGACCTCACCGAGCGTCGCGGTCGTCTCGTCGATGACCGCTTCGGCGGCGGGAGGCTCCGAGAGGTCGGCGACGACGCCGAGAGCCGCTCCCGCGGCTTGCCGAGCGTTTTCCACTCGGGTGGAATCGCGCCCGACGACCACGACCCGCGCGCGCTCGGCGACAAGGAACCGGGCCGTCGCCAGGCCGATTCCGCCGGTCGAGCCGGTGACGACGCACACTCGGTCGCGGAGGCTTAGGTCCAAGGCGGCGCTAGCCTAACCGCCCGTGACTCGGATCCTCCTGGCGCGACACGGCGAGACCGACTGGAACCGCGACAACCGCTTCCAGGGTCGCGCCGACCCACCACTCAACGACGCCGGTCGAGAGCAGGCCGCCGCTCTAGCAGCCTCGCTCGCCGGCGAGCGGCTCGCCGCGGTCTACTCGAGCCCGCTGCGCCGCGCCGTCGAGACGGCCGAACTCGTGGCCGCGCGTCACGGGTTGGAGCCCACACCGGTCGACGCGCTGCGGGAAGTCGACGTCGGCTCGTGGCAGGGGCTGACGCGGAACGAGATCGAGTCCCGTTTCCCCGAGCAGTTCAGCCGCTGGCTCGCTTTCGGGCAGGGCTGGGAGGACGGAGAGACCTACGAGGAAATGGGAGTGCGCGTCATCCACGCCCTCTCCGAGCTCTCCGTCCGCCATGACGGCGAACGCGTCGTTGCCCTCACTCATGGCGGTCCGATCCGCGCTGCGATTGCCGCCGCAAGCGGCATCTCGCACTCCGAAGCGCGTCGCCGAGAGCCGGTGGTCGGCAACTGTGTCGTTGTCGAGGTCGACGCCAAGGACGGGATTTTGCGGCGAGTAGACTGAGCCTCCGAGTGGAGGACTACACCAACAAGTACAAAGGCGAGCAGGTTGAGGTCGCACTCTTCGGCGGCGATTACCAGGACGGTGTGCTGACTGCCTATTGCTTCGTCGAAGATGTCGCCCACATCGAGCTGAACGGGCACATCCTGATCCCGCTGCAGAACATCGCTTCGCTGCACTGCTCGAGTCGTTGCGACGCGCCGGAGCCCGACTGGCCGCCGCGCGGCCTCGCCGAGGACGACGGCTCCGAAGAGTCCTGACCCGATGAGCCGCAGGCTGCTGCGCATCCGCAACGTCCTCAAGTCGTGGGCGCTGCTCTTCGGCCTCACGGCGGTCCTCGGGATCGTGCCGCTGCTCACCGGGAACTACCGCCTGCTTTCGATCTTCATCTTCTGTGCGCTTCTCCTCGCGGGAGCGGGTTACTTCTACATCGATCGGATCGCGCTCGGGATGGTCGGAGCCCGGGAGCTGCCACGGGGCGAGGCGCCTGCGCTTTATTCGACGGTCGAGAGGCTGGCGGCCCTGGCGCGGGTTCCGATGCCGAAGCTCTACGTCCTTCCGGACGGCTACCCGCGGGCGCTCTGCGCAGGCCGAGGTCCGCGCGGCTCGGCAATCGCGGTCAGTCGCGGGCTGCTCGGGCTCGCAACGCCGGCCGAGCTCGAAGGCGTTATCGCGCACGAGCTCGTCCATATTCGCGATCGCGACGTATTGATCCAGAGCACGGTCTCCGTCTTCGCCGGCGCGATCGTCGAGACGAGCCGGATCGGGGGCTTCCTCCAGCGCAGCCTGCTCTTCGCACTCGGCCCGCTCGCGGCAGCGCTCGTCAACCTTTTCCTCTCTCCGAAGCGGGAGTTTCTCGCCGACGCGGCCGCAGCCGAGCTCTGCAACTCGCCGCACGGACTTGCCGACGCCCTGATCCGCCTCGAGCAGACCGGCGAGCTCGTCGAGTTCCAGGCGAGCCCCGCGACCGAGCCGCTCTACACGATCAACCCGTTCGCCGAGGAAGGCCTGGCGGCGCTGTTCGTGACGCACCCGCCCGTGACCGAGCGCGTACGCCGTCTGCGGGCGCTCGACCCGACCTGGCGCGAGAAGCTCCGCGCCGCTTAGTCCTGGAAGGCGGCCGGCGCTTCGTTGGCGAACGCCTCGACCTCGGCCTCGGGCGGTGTGATGCCGGCGTCGAACATCGCGACCTGAAGATGCGGCCCGTAGTCGCCGTGCTCGTCCATCAGCTCCCGTGTCGCCGGGAAGATCACGTAATGGATGTGCACCGGGGTTCCGCCGGCGTGCGACCAGAGACAGGTGTAGACCTGCTCGGGGTTCAGCAGCTCGTCGACGACGGCAGCCGATCTCAGTAGCAGCGGCCCGAGCTCGGCTGCTTCATCGTCGCTCAGTTCCGATACACCTTGACGTGCCGCTTCGGGTTCAGGATCAACGTCCCGACACCTAGCGGCCCAACGGTGTGTTCCACGAACCAATGGAAGGTCTCGTGAATCACGCCGCCCGGCAGCGGGACTCGGCCTTCCGCGAGGTCGCATGCAAGACACCCGTCCACCACCGGCTCAGAGTATGAACGTCCGAACTAGGCGCGGCTCTGCCGCGCCGCCGCGACGGCTCGCCCACAAGCAGCGCCGAGGAGTGAGCCCTCGGAGCAAATGCGCGGCATTTGCTCCGAAACGAGCAAGAGCCGGCAAAGCCGGCTCTTGCGAAGTTAATTCGGCGGCGACCTACTCTCCCGGGAGGTTGCCCTCCGAGTACCATCGGCGCTGGCGGGCTTAACTTCTCTGTTCGGAATGGGAAGAGGTGTACCCCCGCCGCTATGAC
>Ga0075424_100008496_pt1 | contig 10044 bp, 8 predicted proteins | sample SoiMethybrSBSTD3_FD_75301 | JGI IMG/M metagenome (GOLD analysis project Ga0075424, IMG submission 75301) | Bulk soil microbial communities from a Populus tree surrounding site in Tennessee, USA - Soil MetaG P. TD hybrid SBSTD3 | ecosystem: Environmental > Terrestrial > Soil > Tree plantation...
GCGACCGCCAGCGCCGAGCGCGCGTAGATCAAATCCTGCGCCTCGCCTTCTCGCTTGGTCGGCAGGCCCATCTCGCGGCCGTAGTCTTCGGCGCCGAACATGAGGCCGACGATGCGCGGCGAAGACGCGGCGATCGCCGGGGCGTTCAGGAGTCCGCGCGGGCTTTCGATCGCGACCAGCAGCTGCACGCCGCCGCGCGCCATCTTAAGCGCGGGCTCGCGCTCGCTCAAAAACGACTCGACCTGGCGGATCTCGTCGGCCGTCTCGACTTTCGGCAAAACCAGACCGTCGAGGCCCGGCCGGACGACCGCCTCGACGTCGGCGCGCATGCGCGCGTGTCCGATCGCGTTGATGCGCGCGAAGCGCGCAGGCGATTGGGGCGCGCGGTCGCGCCCGAGCGCTTCGGCGATCTGCCGCCGCGCCGTGTCTTTCTCGTTCGGGGCGACGCCGTCTTCGATATCGAGCATGATCGCGTCGGCGTTGAGCCCCAGCGCCTTATCGACCATCTTCTGCCGGTGTCCCGGCACGAACATCCACGATCGCTTCAGTTCCATTCGCCCTCCGGTAGACGTTCCTTCTTACTTCAAGACGACGCGATTTTCCATCGACTGGAACTCGCGCTCCGGTTGCGATAAGAAAACGAGGACAATGGCGTCAAGCTTCCTCGTACGGCTGTGTTCGATCGGCGGATGAAGGCGAGCACGCTGAAGCTTTGCCTTCCGATCACGGCGATGACGGCGCAGCAGACGGCCGTCTCGCTCCTGATCCCACCTTTTCTCGACAGCAATCATTACCCGCTGTCGGCGATCGGCTCGCTCATTTCCGTCGCGCCGGTCCTCGCGCTTACCGCGCGCCTCCCCGCCGGTCTTGCCTACCGCGCCGATCGCGCGCGCATCCCGATGGTCGCAGCACTTCTGGTCATGAGCGCCTGCACGTTTCTTTACAGCTACGCCGTCGAGCCGCTCCAGTTCGCGCTCGTGCAAGCTTTCAACGGCTTCTCGTTCGGCGCGGCATCGACGACCTATCTCGCGTTTTACGTCGATCATCTGCCGGACGACGAGGATCGCCATCACGCGATGGGCTACTACACCGGCTGCCTCGCCGTCGGCTATTCGATGGGCGGCTTCGCCGCCGGCTACATCGCCGACAAGCTCGGTTACGAGACGTGTTTTCATTATGCCGCCTGGCTGGGCCTTGTCTGCATTGTTTTATTATTTCTGCTGAGTCCCCGGCGCGTGCGCCACAGCGAGTCGTCATCCGCAGAAAAAAAACCGGCCGTTCCGATAACGACGGCGCTCAAAGGGATTGTGGATGCGAAGGTCGCGTCCATCGTGGTCGTGGCCTTGTATCTCAATCTGCTGCATCAGATGGGTCATGCGTTTCTGCCGCTCTATGGGCTCGCCATCGGCCTATCGCTGACGCAGGTCGGCGTCATCCGCGCGTTCTATTCGCTCTGCAACGCCGTGACGCGTCCCTTCAGCGGCTCGGTCGCGAAGAATATCGGCTATCGCACGCTCTCGCACTTCGGTCTGCCGCTGCAGTCGGCATTCATGATCCTTGTGCCGTTCGTGCACTCTTTCGGACCCCTCATGACCGTCTTTCTCCTGGCGGGATTCGTTCGCGCGATCGTCATCGTCGCCAACTCGATCAGCATGGTCGAGGACGTCGACATGACGCGAGTCAGTCGCGGCGTGATCTCCGCGCTGTACAATGCCGCCGGCGACATAGGAAATATCTTGGGTCCGAGCATGGGCGGGCTGATCGCGACGTTCACGGGCGTTGGCCGCCTGTTTTTCGTCGGTCCTCTGCTGATCACGGCGGCATTTTTCATCTCGCTGTGGGGAAGCAGATTCATCCGCCCCGCACGCCATACCTGACCGCCGGGCGATATTCTCCAGCGACAGTCTGTCGCATCGCAAAGGCGGTGCTATAGTACTAGGCAACACGTCGCGGAGGTTCTTATGCCCACAATGCGCATCGCCGTCGTTCCCCGCCCAAAAGCGCCGTTCGAGATGATCGAGCGAGAGATTCCCGAGCCGCCGGCCGGTTCCGTTCGCGTGAGAGTCGAAGCCTGCGGCGTTTGCCACAGCGACTCGGTTACCAAGGAAGGACTCTTCCCGGGCATCGAGTACCCGCGCGCGCCGGGCCACGAGATCGCGGGCGTCGTCGATGCCATCGGCGCTAACGTCGCGGGCTGGAAGCAAGGGGAGCGCGTCGGCATCGGCTGGCACGGCGGTCATTGCGGCTATTGCGACTCGTGCCGCCGCGGCGATTTCGTGACTTGCCAAGTCGCGCCGCAGATTCCGGGAATCTCCTACGACGGCGGCTACGCCGATTATGCCATCGCTCCGGCGGCTGCGCTGGCGCGTATTCCCGAAAAGCTTTCAGCCGTCGAGGCCGCGCCGCTCATGTGCGCCGGCGTGACGACATTCAATTCACTGCGCCACAGCGGCGCGCGACCGGGGGATCTCGTCGCGGTGCTCGGCATCGGCGGCCTCGGCCATCTGGGGGTGCAGTTCGCCGCGAAGATGGGCTGCAACACAGTCGCTATCGCGCGCGGCAAGGACAAGGAAGAGCTCGCGCTCAAGCTCGGCGCGGCGCGCTATATCGACAGCAGCTCGTCTGATGCCGCGGCCGAGCTGGCGAAAATGGGCGGCGCGAAAGTCGTCCTGGCGACGGCAACGAGCGGCAAGGCGATGACAGGGCTGCTCGGCGGGCTTGGCGTCGACGGCAAGCTCATCGTTCTCGGCGCCGCCGACGCGCCGATCGAGGCGCCGGCGATCCTGCTGATTTTCGGGCGGCGGTCGATCGTGGGCTGGCCGTCCGGCTCGTCGATCGATTCGCAGGACACGCTCGCTTTCAGCGCGCTCACCGGGGTCCGGCCGATGACGGAAGTCTATCCGTTGGAGCGCGCGGCGGAAGGTTACGAGCGGATGATGAGCGGCAAAGCGCGCTTTCGCGTCGTGCTCACGACAGCGCGGTGACGTTAAATATAATCCCGAATTAAAATCTCTGCGATTTGCACCGCGTTCAGCGCCGCGCCCTTGCGGAGGTTGTCCGCCACGATCCACATATTGATGCCGTTCGGGATCGAGTCGTCCTCGCGGATGCGCCCGACAAACGTGGCGTCGGTCCCGGTCGCGTCGAGGGGCATCGGATAGACGTTCTCCTCCGGCGCGTCGACGAGCAGAATACCCGGCGCCTCGCGGAGAATCGCTTTCACGTCGCCCGCTGAGAGTTTCTTTTCCGTCTCGATGTTGACCGATTCGGAGTGTCCACAAAAGACCGGCACGCGCACGCAGGTCGCGGTGATCTTGATCGAGTCATCGCCCAGAATCTTCTTCGTCTCGTCGCTCATCTTCTTCTCTTCCTTGGTGTAGCCGCCGGGAAGAAAGACGTCGATGTGCGGGATGCAGTTGAAGGCGATCTGATGGGGAAATTTCTCCTTCTCGATCTCCTGCATGTTCAAGACCGCCACGATTTGCCGGCTGAGCTCTTCCATCGCCTTGCGCCCCGCGCCGGAAGTGGACTGATAAGTCGAAACGACCACGCGTTTGATCTTCGCCGCGTCGTGTATGGGTTTCAGCGCGACGACCATCTGGATCGTCGAGCAGTTGGGGTTGGCGATGATGCCGCGCTTTTTGTAATCGGCGATCGCCTTGGCATTCACCTCCGGCACGACGAGCGGCACATCGGGCTCCATGCGGAAGCGCGCGGTGTTGTCCACGACGACGCTGCCCGCGTGCGCCGCGATCGGCGCGAACTTGTCGCTGACGGAGCCGCCCGCGGAAAATAACGCGATGTCGATGTCCTCGAAGGAGTTCTCGTTGAGAACGTCGACGCGGAGCTGCTTCTGCTGAAAATCGAGGTATTGCCCGGCCGAGCGCTCCGAGGCGAGGAGCCTCAGCTCGTCGACGGGAAAAAGCCGCTCTTGCAAAAGTTCACGCATCTGCTCGCCGACCGCGCCGGTCGCGCCGACGACCGCGACATTATAACGCTCTTTTTTCACACCGTTCTCCCGGTAGATTTTCGATTTTAGATTCAATCGGAAATCGGCAATCGAAAATCTGAAATTCTTACGCGATCTTTTCCCTGACTCTTTTTCCCATCTCCTTGCAGCCGATAAGCTTCGAGCCCGGATCTTTGATGTCGGCCGTGCGGTAGCCCTCGTTGAGCACGTCCTCGACCGCCTTCTCGATCCGGTCGGCGGCCTTTCCCTGGTTCAGCGAATGCCGCAGCATGAGCGCGACGGTGAGAATCGTCGCCAGCGGATTCGCCATATCCTTGCCGGCGATGTCCGGCGCGGTGCCATGCACCGGCTCGTACATGCCGACTTTCCCGCCGAGGCTCGCCGACGGCAGCATGCCGATCGAGCCGGTGAGCATCGCGGCCTCGTCGCTCAAGATGTCCCCGAACATGTTCGTCGTGACGATCACGTCGAACTGCTTCGGGTCGCGGATGAGCTGCATCGCGCAGTTGTCGACCAGCATGTGGTCGAGCGCGACATCGCCGTAGCCTTTCTCTTTGTGCACGCGCGTGACGACCTTGCGCCAGAGCTCGGTCGCTTCGAGCACGTTGGCTTTGTCGACCGACGTCACTTTGTTCCGGCGGCGGCGTGCCGCATCGAAGCCGACTTTCGCGATGCGCTCGATCTCGGGCGTCGTGTAAACTTCCGTGTTGACCCCACGCTCGGTGCCATCGGGCAGCTTCGTGATTCCCTTCGGCTGGCCGAAATAAATTCCGCCTGTGAGCTCGCGGACAACGAGCAGGTCGGTTCCCTCGACCACCTCGCGCTTGAGCGTCGAAGCCGACGCCAGCGCTGAGAAAAGCTTTACCGGACGGAGGTTGGCAAACAGGCCCAATTCCTGCCGCAGCGCGAGCAGCGCGCGCTCCGGGCGAATGGAGTAATCGAGACTGTCCCATTTCGGCCCGCCCATCGCGCCCAAAAGCACCGCGTCGCTTTGCTTGGCCAGCTGCAACACCGGATCGGTGAGCGGCTTTCCGTGCGCGTCGATCGAGGCGCCGCCGACGAGCCCCTGCTCGTATTCGACGTTGAAATCGTAAAGCTTCGCGACCCGGCTCAAAAGCTCCGTCCCCTCGCGCACCACCTCAGGCCCGATCCCGTCGCCGGGAAACACCGCGATTTTATAACTCAACTCCGCCTCCCCGTTTTTCTAACTCGATCGCAGTCAAAAATATTTACGGCCCCTGCCGCTCGACCATCTGCCGGTAATGCCGGCGATACTCGAGCTTGTTGAGCGCGCTGGTGTAGGCGAGCGCGCTCGCCATGATGATGTCGGTGTGCGAGCCCTGCCCGGACACCGACACGCCGTTCTCTTCCAGCAGGCACGAGACCTCGCCCTGTGCGTCCGCGCCGCCGGTGATCGCCTTGACGGTATAGCGCAGCAGCCGCGCGCGCGATCCCGCGATTTTCGCGATCGCCTTATAGCACGCGTCGACGACGCCGTCGCCGGTTTCGAGATCCGTCAGCTCCTGGTTGTCGACGCGCATTTTGACCGTCGCCGACGGGATCGCGTTCGAGCTCGAGTTGATGTTGAGATATAATAGCTCGAAGCGGTCCCGGCGGCCGGGCAGCCGGTGAATGTCTTCGGCGATGATTGCCTCGATATCCTCGTCGTAAACGTCTTTCTTTTTGTCCGCCAGCTCCTTGAAGCGGACGAACGCGCGGTTCATATCCTCCCGGTTGAGATTGAATCCCAACGCCTTCAGCCGGTCGTCGAACGCGTGCCGCCCCGAGTGCTTTCCGAGCACGAGCCGGTTGCCGGGAATGCCGATCGATTCCGGCGTCATAATCTCGTACGTCTGCTTCTGCTTCAGCACCCCGTCCTGGTGGATGCCGGCCTCGTGCGCGAAGGCATTGTCGCCGACGATCGGCTTATTGATCGGAATCGGAATGCCGGTGATCTGCGACAGCAGGCGCGACGTCGGATAGATTTGCTCGGTGACGATGCGCGTGTCGAGGTCGAGATAATTTTTTCGCGTTTTGAGGGCCATCACGACCTCTTCGAGAGAGGTGTTGCCCGCGCGCTCGCCGATGCCGTTCACGGTGCATTCGACCTGGCGCGCGCCGTTGGCGACGGCGGCGAGCGAGTTCGCCGTCGCGAGGCCCAGGTCGTTGTGGCAGTGCGCGCTCCAGATAACCTTGGCGCCGCCTTCGGTATGCTCGAGCAGATAACGCATGAGCGCGCCGAATTCCGACGGAATCGCGTAGCCGGTGGTATCCGGCACGTTCAGCGTCCTCGCGCCGGCGCGGATCACCTCGCCGAAGACCTGTGCGAGAAATTCGCGCTCGCTCCGCGACGCGTCTTCGGCCGAAAACTCGATATAGTCGATGTGCTTCTTCGCATAACTCACCGCCCACACCGCGGCGTCCAGCACCTCGTTCCGCGACATGCGCAGCTTGTGCTTGAGATGGATGTCGGAGGTGGCGATGAAAATATGGATGCCGGGATGCTTCGCTTTCTCGACCGCCTTCAGCGCCCGCTTGATGTCGCCTTCCTGCGCCCGCGCGAGGCTCAGCACAATCGGCCGCTCGACCTCCTGCGCGATCTTCTCGACGGACTCGAAGTCGCCGTCGGACGACGCGGCGAAGCCCGCTTCGATGACATCGACGCCGAGCTTGTCCAGCTGCCGCGCGATGACGATCTTCTCGCCCACGTTCATGCTCGCGCCGGGCGACTGCTCGCCGTCCCTCAGCGTCGTGTCGAAAATCTGTACTATTCCGTTGTCCATGGCTCGCTCCTTCATAAACTAAAAAACTCCCGCGGCTCGGCTGCCCACGGGAGTTTGAAATCGATCTTCGAGAAGGGAACTACGGCAGTGCTGCCAGCGGTTCCCCTCTCTTCTCCCGTCGCCGTTTGTAGTACGTAAGGAGCCACAAGAGAGGGCCGGAGAGAGTATACAAGAGAAAACAGGAAAAAAACATGATCTCCGGCGCCGCGATGCAGACGATAATGAATAGAATTGCGGACAGCAGCAGCCAGTCCGGATACTTTCTTTTGAGCGCGAACTGCTTGAAGCTGAAATAGCGGATGTTGCTCACCATGAGAGCGCCGAGCGCGTAGATAACGAGCAGCAGAATGATCTGCTTGTGCGCCGCGCCTTCGCCGCCGAGAAAATAATACATGACGATCGTCGCGACGATCATCTCGGCCGCGGCGGGAATCGGGAGCCCGACGAAGTGGCTTTTCTCGACGTTCTTCACCTGCACATTGAATCGCGCGAGCCGCAGCGCCCCGCAGACGGCGTAGAGACACGCCGCGAGCCAGCCCCAGGTGCCCCACGGCACGAGCGCCCAGTAATATACGAGGACAGCCGGCGCGAGGCCGAACGACACGAGGTCCGCGAGCGAGTCGAGCTCGACGCCGAACTGGCTCGTAGTTTTGGTGACGCGCGCGACGAGGCCGTCGAGGCCGTCGAGAATATTAGCGAAAATGATGAAGAGAGCGGCCTGAAAATATTCTCCGTTGAAAGTCGAGATGAGCGAGAAGAAACCGCAGATGAGATTGCCCGTCGTAAAGAGGCTCGGAATGATGTAAACGCCGCGCTTGAGCTGCGCTTTGCGCTGGTGAACGCGCTGCTTGAGCGGCATGCGCGGCCTCGACCTTCGCGGCAGAAGCCGGACTTTCGCGCGCGCCAGCCGGTCGTCCTGGGAACCGAAGTTATGCGGATCGTCGATTTCGCTCATACGCTTCTTCTGGCTAAAACGCTCTCTCCACCGGTCACCCGCCGCCCTTCTTCGACGACGATCTCGGTACCGGATGGAATGTAAACATCGACCCGAGAGCCAAACATGATTATACCGAATCTTTCCCCGGCTTCCAACCTATCCCCGGGCCTGACCCGGCAGATAATGCGCCGCGCCAGGATTCCCGCGATCTGAACCAGTTTCACTGGCAGACCGTCGGAACCGACGAGCGTAAGCGCGTTCCGTTCGTTATTCTCGGAGCAGTCCTCCTTGTAAGCCGGCATGAAGCAGCCTTTTTGATATTCAATCTTCTCGACCGTACCGGATACCGGCGCGCGGTTCACGTGAACGTCGAGCGGCGACATGAAGATACTGAGCCGCGCGCCTGGATTGCCGCCCGCGTCTTCGACGCGGCGGATTTCCACCACCTTGCCGTCCGCGGGTGCCAGGATCAGGTCGCTGCCGAGCGGGGGAATGCGCTCAGGATCGCGAAAAAACGCGGCGACGGCGAGCGTCACGATAACAAATACCGCCGTCGCCCAGTTCCAGCCCAGCAGCAGGGCGATGATCGTCAAGAGCGCCGGGATGGCGATGATCGGATAGCCTTCTTTGGCGATTTTCATGACATCAGCCGTCAGCTTTCAGCCAAAATCAGATCCGCTGAATGCTGATGGCTGAAAGCTGACCGCCCTTAGTTCCTCGATTTATCGACCAACCGGTTTTGCGCCAACCAGGGCATCATCGCGCGGAGCTTCGCGCCGACTTGCTCGATCGGATGATTGGCCGCCTCTTTGCGGAGTTCCTTGAACTTCGGCTGGCCTGCTTTGCATTCGCCGATCCATTCATCGGCAAACTTTCCCGACTGAATGTCGGACAGGATCTTCTTCATCGCCTCGCGGACTTCAGGGCCGATGACTTTCTTGCCGCGCGTAAGGTCGCCGTACTCGGCGGTGTTGCTGATCGAGTAGCGCATGTTGGCGAGGCCGCCTTCATAAATGAGATCGACGATGAGCTTCACCTCATGACAGCACTCGAAGTAGGCCATCTCCGGAGGATAGCCGGCGGCCACCAGCGTCTCGTAGCCCGCTTCGATCAGCTCGCAAAGGCCGCCGCACAGCACCGATTGCTCGCCGAAAAGATCGGTTTCCGTCTCGTCTTTGAACGTCGTCTCGATGACGGCCGCCCGCGCGCCGCCGAGCGCGCTGGCATAGGCGAGCCCTACTTTGGTCGTGTCCCCGCTGGGGTCCTGATGCACCGCGAGCAGGCACGGCACGCCGCGGCCTTTCTCGAACTCGCTGCGGACGAGATGCCCGGGCCCTTTCGGCGCGACCATGAAGACGTTCACGCCCTTCGGCGGAACGACCTTCTTGAAATGAATGTTGAAGCCGTGTCCGAAGGCGAGATAGTTTCCGTCCTTCAGGCCCGGCTTGATCTCTTTTTCGTACGCTTCGCCTTGCAGCTCGTCGGGGAGGAGCACCATGACGATGTCGCCCCACTTCGCCGCCTCGGCGGTCTCCATCACCTTGAGGCCCGCCCGGTCCGCCTTGGGCCACGAGGCGCTGCCCTTGCGCAGACCGACGGCGACTTCGATGCCGGAATCCTTGAGATTGAGAGCGTGCGCATGCCCCTGGCTGCCGTAGCCAAGCACGGCGACTTTTTTGCCTTTTAAATGGTTCAGATCCGCGTCGCGGTCATAATAGACTTGCATGGCGTTCCTCCAGACCTAGTAGGATAGCTTCGGCCCGACGGCCAAGTCAAACCGAGGTTCTGCTAACAGCGCTTAGGCTTTTACGGCTTGGGGCCGGCTGGCGACTTTGGCGATTTCGCGGGAAATCGCGATGCGGCCGGTGCGGATCAATTCCTTGATGCCGAGCGGCTTCAAGAGGTTGATCAGCGCCTCCACCTTCTCGACGTCGCCGGTGATCTCGATGGTATAGGTCGTCGGAGAGGAATCGACGATCTTTGCCCGGAAGATATCGCAGATGCGGATCGCCTCGTCGCGGTGCTCGGGCTTCGTGTTGGTGTTGATCTTGATGAGCGCAGTCTCGCGATCGAGGTGGCTCGTCTCCGTGAGATCCGTCACCTTCAGCACCTCGACCACTTTGTTGAGCTGCTTGATGATCTGCTCGATGATGCGGTCGTCGCCGATGGTGACGATGGTGATCATCGACGTCTCGGGATCGAGCGTTGGCGCGACCGACAGGCTCTCGATGTTGTAGCCGCGCGCGCTGAAAAGCCCGGCCACGCGCGCGAGCACGCCGAACTTGTTTTCGACCAGAATCGAAATGATGTGTTCCATGATGTTTTTGGACTCTAGAGCGGCGCGCCGGCGCAAG
>Ga0075424_100008500_pt1 | contig 10040 bp, 9 predicted proteins | sample SoiMethybrSBSTD3_FD_75301 | JGI IMG/M metagenome (GOLD analysis project Ga0075424, IMG submission 75301) | Bulk soil microbial communities from a Populus tree surrounding site in Tennessee, USA - Soil MetaG P. TD hybrid SBSTD3 | ecosystem: Environmental > Terrestrial > Soil > Tree plantation...
CGGCTGCGGGCCGCGCCCCGCTCGGACCACGAGCCGGGTTTCGATCGGGCCGACTTCCCGCTCTTGCCCGTCCGCTTCGACACCTGGGGCCCCTTCGTGTTCGTCAACCCGGACCTAGAGGCGCCCCCACTGGCGGAGGCCCTGGGCCACCTGCCGGAGACCATCGCGCGGAGCGGACTCGATCTCGACGGCCTCCGCTTCCACTCGCACGTCCCATGGGAGCAGCCGGTCAACTGGAAGGTCGCGCTCGAGAACTATCTCGAGTGCTACCACTGCCCGGTCGCGCATCCGGGCTTCAGCAAGGTGATCGACGTCGACCCCGACTCGTACCGGCTATCCGTCGAGGAAGGTGTCCTGAGCCAGGTCGGACCGCTTCGGGAGGAAGCCCTTGCGGGCGACATGCGCCAATCCCAGTACCACTTCATCTGGCCCAACACCACGATCAACATCTCTCCCGGGCCACAGAACGTCTCGATCGAGCGCTGGGTCCCACTCGGCACCCGCAGCATCAACGAAGCCACCGACTACTTCTTCGGTGAGGGAGTCTCGGCCGAGCAGATCGAGGAGTTGATCGAGTGGGACACCCAGGTGGCGACCGAGGATGTCTCGCTGGTCGAGTCGGTCCAGCGCGGGCTGGACTCGCGAACCGTCTTGCAGGGACGGCTGATGCCGCAGAGCGAGCAGCTGGTCGCTGCGTTCCAGCGCCGCGTGCACGACACCCTGCTCGGCTAGGTGGTGAGAGCCGGATCCGCCGCGAAGCGGTCGCGGCAGTGGTCCGAGCAGAAGTAGACGATGCGCCCGTCGAGCTCCGACCTGGCGGCCGCGTTCGCCACCTCGACCTGCATCCCGCAGACTGGATCGATCGCGTAGCCCTCGCCGCCGCCGAGCCGCCGCTGGTTCCGCGCCAGCCACCAGAGACCGGCGAGGAGGACAAGGAAGACGATGTTGAGGAACGTCGTGTAATTCCAGGTGAACTCGGTCGGGGCGATGGTCGCTGGCCGCTCAGTCGGCTCGATCCCCAGGCCGCGGAAGAGGTACTCGACGATGAGCCCGGCCGCGCTCATCACGAGCCAGAAGGTCCCGAGCAGCTTCAGCATCAGGCGCCGGCCGTAGTAGCGGCGGTAGATGAGGAGCAGGGGCAGCGTGATCAGGTCGGCGAAGATGAAGCTGATCACGCCGCCGAAACTGATCCCGCCGTGCCAGAGGGCGGCCGCGAGCGGCACGTTCCCCACCGAGCAGACGAAGCTGATGATCGCGATGAACGGGCCGACGATGACGTTCTGCAGAGACGTCCAGAAGCCGTGTCCGGTCAGGAAGATGCTGTTCCAGAAGCTCACCGGCACGAGCACGGCGAGGAACCCGGCGACGAGGTAGCCGGCCGCCATCTCCTTCCGCAACATCTTCGCGTCGGCGAACGTGTAGCTCGCCGCGTCGGCCCAGCTCGCGGGCGATCTCAGGCGCTCTCGCCAGCTCCCGCGCGTCGATCCCGCACCGTGTTCGTGACCGCCGCCGTTGCCGACCATCGCGCGAGCCGCCTCGGTCTCCCGCCGCTTCAGCACCACGCGGGCGAGGAGGACGAAGAACACGATCATGATCGCGCCGCCGACGAACTCGGCGAGCGCGAACTCCCACCCCATCAGCGCCCACAGCACGATCCCGAGCTCGATCACGAGGTTCGTCGAGGCGAACATGAAGACCATCGAGCTGACGAAGTCCGCGCCGCGCTGGAAGAGCGTCTTCGCCATCGCCGACGCCGCGTACGAGCATGACGACGACGCGGCGCCGAAGAGGGTCGCACGGATGATCTCGCGTGGGCCGCGGCGCCCGAGCCGCTGCTGCATCTCGGAGCGCGAGACGAATGCCTGCACCGCGCCCGAGAGGCCGAAGCCCAGGATGAGCGCCCAGAGGGTCACCCAGAACATGAAGAAGGCCTCGCGGAACGAGTGGGCGATGTCGGTCAGGACGTGCATCGCTTAGAGCGGTGAGCCTTCGGCAGCCGGGGCGGGCTCCCGGGCGCCGCGGAGGAGCACACCGCCCAGGAAGAGCACCAGCAGCTCGACCAGCGTCAGCGCGACGCGGTTCAGCGCCACCGCGCCGAGCGCCTGTCCCGGCGTGGCGACTGCGAGCAGCAGCCCGTACATCGACGCCTCGCGCACGCCGATCCCCGAGGGCGCGAAGACGAAGACGACGGCAACGATCGCGCCCACCGCGGCCGTCCCTCCCAGATAGACGATCGTCACCGGTTCGGGATGGGCACCGACCGAGCGAAGCAGCAGCCACAGCGCGAAGCCGCCGAGCACCCACGTGCCGGCGTAGAAGACGAGCAGCTCGCTGATCACGCGTCCACGCATGTCCGGCAGCTCCTTCTTGTAGCCGACGCGCCGCAGCACCCACCCAGCGACCGGCCGGAAGACGCGCGGCTGGACGAGCACCGCGAGCACCCCACCAAAGGTGACGAGCGGCCAGAGCGGCGCGTGCACGTTGTCGACGAACGGAAGGCTGACGACGAACACGATCACGCCCGCAACCGCCGAGAGGCCGGCCTCGAGCAGCATCGAAGAGGTGACGAGTGCCGCATCGGTTACGCCCGCGCGCCGCGCCGCGACGACGCGGGCGGCGGGAGCCCAGATCGCCCCGGGGATGTACTTCGCGAGCATCGAGAGCATCTCTGCCCGCAGCGCCGCCGGATACGACAGCCGGATCCCCCACTCCCCGAGGATCCGGATCCAGCCGAGCACGAAGACGAGGTAGTAGGCGGCGAGCGCGACGCACCCGAGCGCGAACAGGACAAGGTTCGCGTTCTTCAGGTCGTGCACGGCGCCATCGACCGAGCCGCGGATCGCCCAAGCAAGGCTCGCGAAGAAGACCACGAGCACGATGAGCTGGAGCGCGCCGAGCAGCCGGCGGTGCCGGGATGCCCAGTTGGCCACGTCCGAGAGGCGGCTCATCAGTCCACTCTTAGCACGGCGGCACCCCGGATCCGCCCTTCGCGGAGACGCTCGAGCGCCTCGTTCGCCTGATCGAGCGGGAATTCCTCGACCTCGGTCCGCACCGGCACCTGCGGCGCGAGCGCGAGGAACTCCTCACCGTCGCGGCGCGTCAGGTTCGCGACCGACCGTACGCCGCGCTCCTCCCAGAGCAGCTCGTACGGGAAGCTCGGAATGTCGCTCATGTGGATGCCGGCGCAGACGACGACGCCGCCGCGGGCGAGGGCACGCAGGGCGGCGGGGACGAGCTCGCCCACCGGCGCAAAGATGATCGCGGCGTCGAGCTCCTCGGGGCCCGGTGCGTCCGACGGACCGGCCCACTCGCAGCCGAGCTCGAGCGCGAACTTTGCGGCAGCGTCGTCTCCGGGTCGGACGAAGCCGAACACGCGTCGGCCCTCGTGCCGGGCGACCTGGACGACGATGTGCGCCGAGGCGCCGAAGCCGTAGAGCCCGAGCCGCTCGGGGTCGCCTGCGAGGCGGAGCGAGCGGTAGCCGATCAGCCCGGCGCAGAGGAGTGGCGCCGCCTGCAGGTCGTCGTAGGAGTCCGGGATCGGCAGGCAGTAGCGCTCGTCGGCGACCACGTACTCCGCGTAGCCGCCGTCGAGGTCGTAGCCGGTGAAGCGGGCCGACTCGCAGAGGTTCTCGCGGCCCGAGAGGCAGTAGCGGCAGGTGCCGTCCGTCCAGCCGAGCCACGGGACGCCGAGGCGGCGCCCGTCCTCGGTCCGGCCGACGACTTGATGGCCTGGCACGAGCGGGAGCTTCGGGTTCGGGAGCTCGCCGTCGACCACGTGGAGGTCGGTGCGGCATACGCCGCAGGCGGAGACGCGCAACAGGACCTGACCCGCCTGCGGTTCCGGCGCCGGAACCTCCTCGAGCCGCAACGGCTCGCCGGCTGAATGAAGCACCATCGCGCGCACCACTAGATTCTCCCCCGTGGAGAAGACCCTGCCGTATAGCTGGTACACCGATCCCGAGATCCTGGAGCGCGAACGGGAGCGGATCTTCCTGCCGGCGTGGCACTACGTCGGGCACGCCGGACAGCTCGCGGAGCCCGGCTACTACGCCACCGAGGTCGCCCGCACGCCTGTCGTGGTCACGCGCGACCGGGAGGGCGTCCTGCGCGGCTTCGTCAACGTCTGCCGGCACCGCGGGCATGTCGTCGCCTCAGGCGAGGGCAGCCGCGAGACCCTCCAGTGCCCGTACCACGCCTGGACGTACGGGCTCGACGGCTGCCTCCGCAAGGCGCCGCGCAGCGAGGAGGAGCCGGGCTTCCCGCAGAACGAGCTCGGCCTCGTGCCCGTCGCGGTCGACACCTGGGGCCCGTTCGTCTTCGCGAACGCCGGCGCCGACCCCGAGCCGCTGCCGCATGCGCTCGGCTCGCTCCCCGCCCAGGTTGCGGAGCTCGGGCTCGACGTGGACTCCCTCGTCCACCACTCCCGCTGGGAGGCCGAGGTAGGGGCGAACTGGAAGATCGTCAGCGAGAACTTCCTCGAGTGCTACCACTGCCAGGTCGCGCATCCCGCGTTCAGCGATTTGATCGACGTCTCACCCGAGGCGTACCTGCTTTCGACCGACGGGCGGCTCTCGACCCAGCACGGCCCGCCGCGCACGATCGCGCCGGTCGAGGAGGTGCCACGCGCCCAGTTCCATTTCCTCTGGCCGAACCTCGGGATCAACATCTTTCCCGGACACCCGAACTTCTCGATCGGCCCGTTCGTACCGCTGACGCCCGACCGAACCTACCGCTTCCTCGACTACTTCTTCGGCCCGGACGTCGAGCCCGCGTGGATCGAGGAGCTCCTCGCATTCGACCAGCAGGTCGGACAGGAAGACCTGGCGCTCGTCGAGGGCGTGCAGCGCGGCGTCGCCTCGGGCGCGGTCGAGCACGGCGTGCTTATGAGCCACAGCGAGCAGCTGATCGCCCACTTCCAGGCACTGACCGACGCCGCGCTCGCGCGGTAGAGTCGCTTCTCGCGGCTGGATTCGACACATAGGAGGGCAATCCGTGAAGCGACTTTTCCCGCTGCTGGCGCTCGCGGCGCTGGTCTCGACGCTCGCCGCCTGCGGCGGCGGCGGTGGCTCGAACGACACCACGTCCACCCAGGCCTCGAACATCCCGAACCCGATCGTCTTCTGCGTCGATACGACGTACCCGCCCGCAGAGTCGATCGTCAACGGAAAACCTGCCGGCTACGACATCGACATCGCGAACGCCATCGCGAAGCAGCTCGGCTCGACGGCGCAGATCAAAGTGACCGGCTTCACCGTGATCATTCCTGCGCTCAAGCAGAAGAAATGCAACGCGATCATCAGCTCGATGACGATCACCCCGGAACGCTCGAAGCAGGTCCACTTCTCGCCGTATCTGACCGTAGGCACCTTCCTGATGGTGAAGAAGGGGAATCCCTCCCACATCACGACCGTCGCGTCGCTCAGCGGCAAGTCCGCCGCCGTCCAGGCCTCCACCACCCAGCTCGCCGCGCTTGAGGCCGAGAACAAGACTCTGCAGAAGCAGGGCAAGCCGCTGATCACGATCAAGAGCTACCCAGCCGACACGAGCGCCGCAGCGGCAATCCAGGCCGGAAAGGTCGACGCCTACCTCGCGGACGCTACGCCGGTTCTCTACTACATCCGCACGACGGGCGACAAGTTCCAGACCGCGGGCCCACAGGTCGGCATTGCGCCCGAGGGCGTCGCGACACGCATTGGCGACCCGCTCGGGGCACAGATCAACAACGCGATCCAGGCGCTGTACCTGAACGGAAAGATGAAGACGATTCTCGCGAAGTGGAAAGCCACCCAGTTCGCGCTGAAGAACCAGTAGGAGAGACGGCTGCCAGATGCACGGGCTCGTCGCAGTCGACTTGCACGTCATCTGGCAGCAGGTCTTCCATCCGGACTCCGTCTTCTTCCGCACGCTCTGGGCGACGGTCTACATCTCGATCATCGCCCAGACGGCGGGCGTGCTGCTCGGGCTTCTCGCCGCGCTCGCCCGCGTGTCGCGCTTCGCTCCGCTCCGCTGGATCTCCGGCGTCTACGTCTGGGTTTTCCGCGGCACGCCCGTGCTCGTCCAGATCTTCTACGTCTACTTCGCGTTCAGCTGGCCGACGCTGCACTTCGGCTTCTGGACGGTCCCTGATGCCGCGATCGCCGGCATCGTCGCGCTGAGCATCAACGAGGGCGCGTACATGCGCGAGATCATCCGGGCCGGGATCGACTCGGTCGACAAGGGTCAGATGGAGGCGGCGAAGTCCGTTGGCATGACGTACGGGTTGGCGATGCGGCGGATCATCCTGCCGCAGGCGGCGCGCGTGATCGTGCCGCCGCTCGGCAACGAGTTCAACAACATGATGAAGACGACGTCGCTCGTCTACACGATCGGCGTCTTCGAGATGTTCGCCTTCGCCGAGCAGAACTACTCGCAGTTCTTCATCGCGGACTACTTCCTCGCCATCGCCGTCTGGTACCTCTTGCTCACCACGGTCTGGACGTTCATCCAGGCGTACATCGAGCGGCGGCTCTCCGTGAGCGAGCGCGGTGAGGAGCTGAGCTTCCGCGAGCGCGTACAGGCCGCGTGGAACCCGATGACGTCCTGGGCCCGCGGAGGCGGCGGATGAGTGGGGTCGTCATGCACGCCGAGGACGTGCACAAGAGCTTCGGCCGGCTCCACGTGCTGAAGGGCGTCTCGCTCGAGATGACGAAGGGCGAAACCGTCTGCATCATCGGGCCGTCCGGCTCCGGCAAGACGACCTTCATCCGCTGCATCAACCACCTCGAGAAGATGGACTCCGGCCGGATCGAGGTCAACGGCCACCTGATCGGCTACCGGCAGCGCGGGGACAAGCTCGTCGAGGATCGAGAGAAGAACATCGCGCGGCAGCGGACCGAGATCGGGATGGTCTTCCAGCGCTTCAACCTGTTTCCGCACAAGACCGCGCTCGAGAACGTGATCGAGGCGCCGGTGCACGTGCTCCGCACGCCGAAGGAACAGGCGATCGGCCTCGGTAAGGCGCTGCTCGAGCGCGTCGGGCTCGCGGACAAGTTCGACACCTACCCCGGCAAGCTCTCGGGCGGGCAGCAGCAGCGGGTGGCGATCGCGCGCGCGCTCGCGATGGGGCCGGCGCTGATGCTGTTCGACGAGGCGACGAGCGCCCTCGATCCGGAGGTGATCGGCGAGGTGCTGTCGGTGATGGAGGAGCTGGCGCGTGCCGGGACGACGATGATCGTGGTCACCCACGAGATGGGCTTCGCGCGCAAGGTGGCCAGCCGCGTCGTGATGATGGACGACGGTCAGATCATCGAGGAGGGACCGCCCGAGCACTTCTTCGAGGAGCCTGAGCACGAGCGCACGAAGCAGTTCCTCTCGAAGATCCTGTAAGGGAATCGTTAACCCGGTTAGGCATTTTGCTAACCTGGTTAGCGAATGGCACAGACGACGAAGCAGCAGCTCGACGCGATGGCGGTGGCCGACAGCCTCCGCCCCACGCTCCTCCGCCTGGCCCGCGAGCTGCGCCGCGAAAAGATCGCCGGCGTCTCGCCGCACCAGGTCGGCCTGCTCGTCGCGATCAAGTACGCGCCGGGCGTCACCGTTGGCGAGCTCGCCGCGGAAGAGCGCGTCTCGACCGCCGCGATGTCGAAGCGCGTCTCGCGGCTCGAGCGCGCCGGCCTCGTCGCCCGCACGAAGAGCGAGGCCGACCGGCGCTGCATCGGACTGACACTGACAGAGGACGGCCAGCGCACGCTCCGCCGCGTTCGCTCCCGCCGCACGGCGTGGCTTGCGAGCCGACTCGGCACTCTCACGCCGACTGAGCTCGCCGCGGTGGGAGCGGCGGCGGAACCGCTCGCGCGCCTCCTCGAGCTCGCAAAAGGTCGCGCGTGACGAAGGCCGCACGGCGCACGTTCCACAGCCTCCGCTACCGCAACTACCGCCTCTTCTTCGGCGGCCAGATCGTCTCCCAGACCGGCTCCTGGATGCAGCGGATCGCGCTCGGCTGGTACGTCCTCCAGCTGACGCACTCGCCGTTCGACGTCGGCGTGATGGCGTTCGCGCAGTTCTTCCCGTACATGCTCTTCGGCCTCTTCGCCGGCGTCCTCGCCGATCGGCTCGACGCGCGCCGCACCGTGATCGGGACGCAAACGGCGCAGCTCATCTCGGCCTCGGCGCTGGCGTGGATCGCGCTCGGCGGCTTCGCGGAGCCGTGGATGCTCTACACGATCGCCTTCATCAACGGGACGGTGCTCGTGCTCGACGTGCCGTCGCGCCAGCAGCTCACGTACCGGATGGTCGGTCGCGACGACCTGCCGAACGCGATCGCGCTCAATTCGACACTCTTCAACGCGTCGCGCATCTTCGGCCCGGCCGTGGCGGGTGTCGTGCTCGTCGCCGGCGCCGGGATCTGCTTCCTAACGAACGCGATCAGCTACCTCGCAGTCCTGCTCTGCCTGCTGGCGATGCGGGTCTCGGAGTTCTTCCCGCTCCAGGAGTTCGAGCGGCCGAAGATCCTCGCCGGCACGCGCGAGGGGCTTGCGTGGATCCGAAGGCAGCCGCGGATGCTCATCCTCCTCTCGCTGGTCTTCGTGATCAGCACCTTCTGCTTCAACTTCAACGTCACGCTGCCGGTGCTGGCGAAGGTCACGCTCAACGGGCACGCCTACGTGTACGGCCTACTGTCGGCCGCCTTCGGCGTGGGCGCGCTGGTGGGGGCGCTTGCCGCCGCGGCGCTGGGACGCGCGTCGATGAAGGTGCTGCTCGTCGGTGGGCTGCTCTTCTCAGGCGCCGAGCTTTTGCTTGCGCCCGTCCAGTCGGCGATCCTGGCCGGCGTCCTGCTCTTCTTCGTCGGCGCGGGCTTCACGGCCTGGTCCGCGAACTCAAACGCGATCATGCAGCTCGCCGCACCCGACCACCTGCGCGGCCGCGTGATCGGGCTGTACTTCTACGCCTTCAACGGAACTGGAGCGATCGCCGGGATCCTGACCGGCTGGTTCTGCGACGTCGGCGGCACTGAACTCGCCTTCGTCGTCGCGGGGCTCATCGGCATCGTCGCGGTGCTCGCGACCGCGCTTGCGCTTGGCTGGACGCCGCGCATCACGATGCGCCGCCGCGCCGATCAGCCGCAGCATGCTTAACCGCGGCAGCAGCGCCTAGCTGACGATCCAGGTCTCGCCGGAATGGAGTAGCTCCGCGAGGTCGCCCTTCCCGCGCTTCTCCTCGGCGGCCCGGAGCTGCTCGGCCATCAAGTCGTCGTAGACCGGGCGCTCGATGTTGCGGAAGATCCCGACCGGGGTGCCGCCGTGCGTCGACTGCGTCACGCGTGACAGCGCGAACGCGACCGACGGGAACTCGTGCGCTGCGTCGTGGACGAGCACGCCGGCGTCGTCCGCTGCGCACGCCTCGATCGAGCCGTCCGAACGCTGGCGCAACGCCTTCTCGCCGTCCTTGCCCCACGTGATCGGCTCGCCGTGGCGGAGGACGATCCGGTTCACGCCCTCCTTGTCGTCCCGGACGTCGTCGAACGCGTCGTCGTTGAAGATCGGACAGTTCTGGAAGATCTCGACGAACGCGCTGCCGCGATGCTCGGCTGCGGCGCGCAGCACCGCGGTCATTCCCTTCTTGTCGGTGTCGATCGCGCGCCCTACGAACGTCGCCTCGGCGCCGATCGCGAGCGAGATCGGGTTGAAGGGCCAGTCGATCGAACCCATCGGCGTCGACTTCGTCTTCATCCCCAGCTCGCTGGTAGGCGAGTACTGCCCCTTCGTCAGCCCGTAGACCCGGTTGTTGAAGAGGAGGATCTTGAAGTTGACGTTGCGCCGGAGCGCGTGGATCAGGTGGTTGCCGCCGATCGAGAGCGCGTCGCCGTCGCCGGTCACGACCCACACCGAGAGGTCGGCCCGCGTGGTAGCGAGGCCGGTCGCGATCGCCGGAGCGCGGCCGTGGATCGAGTGCATCCCGTACGTGTTCATGTAGTACGGGAAGCGCGCCGCGCAGCCGATGCCGCTGATGAAGACGGTGTTCTCGCGCTCGATCCCGAGCTCCGGCATGAACGACTGGAGCGC
>Ga0075424_100008503_pt1 | contig 10037 bp, 9 predicted proteins | sample SoiMethybrSBSTD3_FD_75301 | JGI IMG/M metagenome (GOLD analysis project Ga0075424, IMG submission 75301) | Bulk soil microbial communities from a Populus tree surrounding site in Tennessee, USA - Soil MetaG P. TD hybrid SBSTD3 | ecosystem: Environmental > Terrestrial > Soil > Tree plantation...
GCCGTTTGCCGACTTCGCCGCCGCGACGACGAAGGACGTGACCCTGCTCGCGACGCTCGGGATCTGCCAGATCGGACTCGGCTTCGTGTTCCTGACGGTCGGCGCGCGGTTGATCCCCGCGGGGGAGGTGGCCCTGATCACGCTGCTCGAGATCGTGCTCGGGCCGCTCTGGGTGTGGCTGTTCCTCTCCGAGCGGCCGGCCACGGCGACGCTCGTCGGCGGCGCGATCGTGCTCGCGGCCGTGCTCGTCCAGGCGCGCGGAGAGACAGCAGCGCCCGTGCTACCGTGACGGCACGGCTCGCGCATTGCAGCCGTGAGATCCAGCTTCTCGTTCCTCCTACTCAGGCGATTCGAGTCTCTTGTTTCTCGAGCCCTGAACGAAGGAGTCGAACAACTTGTCGAAGTCTTTCCGCGCCCTCGGCGTCAGCGCGCCCGTCGCGCGCACGCTCGCAGAGCGAAACATCCATACACCCTTCGCGGTGCAGAGCCTTGTGCTCGAGGACGCCCTCGCGGGCGTCGACATCCTGGCCGCGTCACCGACGGGCTCCGGCAAGACGCTCGCCTTCGGGCTGCCCGTCGTCGAGCGCACCGCACCGGGCGGGACCCGACCGGGCGCGCTCGTCCTCGTCCCGACTCGCGAGCTCGCCTCGCAGGTGGTCGCCGACCTGCGCCCGCACGCCGAGGCCAGGCGGCTCGAGATCGCCGCCGTCTACGGCGGCACCGCGCTCGGCCCGCAGGCCAAGCGTGCGCGACGGGCAAACATCCTCGTCGCGACGCCGGGCCGCCTCTTCGATCTGATCGAGCGACGGCTGGTCCAGCTCGGGAACGTCCGCGTGCTCGTCCTGGACGAGGCCGACCGCATGCTCGACATGGGCTTCCGGCCGCAGGTCGACCGGATCCTGAAGGGCGTGCCCGAGAACCGGCAGACGATGCTCTTCTCGGCCACGCTCGACGGCGCGGTGGCCGACCTCGCGCGCCGGTACACGTCGAACGCCGTCAGCTACACCGCCGATACGCCGGCGCACGCGAAGAAGAGCGAGATCGAGCACGAATTCGTCGCGGTGACACCCGACACCAAGGTCGATCGGCTCGCCGAGAGGCTCGGCGACCACGAGCGCGGCCTCGCACTCGTCTTCGTCCGCACCAAGCACGGGGCGGACAAGCTCGCCCGGAAACTCTCGCGCCAGCACGACGTGCGCGCGGTCGTGATGCACGGCAACATGTCGCAGAACGCCCGCGAGCGTTCACTCGCGCAGTTCGAGTCGGGACGCGCGTCGACACTCGTCGCGACTGACGTCGCCGCGCGCGGTCTCGATGTCGACGACATCACACACGTCTTCAACTTCGATCCGCCGCGCACGGACGACGACTACGTGCACCGGGTCGGCCGGACCGGACGCGCCGGCCGCAGCGGGACCGGGGTCACGTTCGTGACACCCGAACAGCGAGCCGACGTGCAGCGCATTGCCGCGAAGCTCGGCCACGCGGACGCGTTCGCCGCCTCTGGCCTGAGCGTTACGAGCACCCGCCGGCGGCGGGGCCGCCGCTAGCCCAGGTGCGCGAGGGTGGCGCCGTCCTCGGCGTCGCTCTCGCGGCTCTCGACGAGCGGATGGCTCGCGAGCTCCTCCCTGACGGCCTTGCGTAGGGCCCCGGTCCCGCGGCCGTGGACGACGCGCACCGATTTCAGGCCCGCGAGCGCCGCGTCGTCGACGAGCCTGCGCACCTGCTCGCGCGCCTCGTGGCCGGGGAGGCCGCGCACGTCGAGCTGATCCGAGACGTCGCCGCGCGCCGCGGCGCGCACCTGGACGACCGGCGCGCGCTCCTCGGGCGCCCGCTCGCGCGACGGCCGCAACCGCGAGAGTGGGATCCGCACGCGCTGGCCCGTCGCGCCGACGACCTCCGCGTCGTCGCCGCGAATCGACGCGATCGTGCCGCGCACGCCGACGTCCGATTCGACGGAATCTCCGACGGCGAGCGGCGCAGTCACCGGCAGCGGCGCGCTCAGATCGCCGAGCGCGCGCTCGGCGCGTGCGGCGCGGTCGGTCGCCGCCCCGAGGGCGCGGTCCCGGTCCGGCTCGCGCCGGTGCCGGCGCGCCGTCCGCAGCGCTCCCCGCAGCTCGTTCAACTCGGCACGCGCCGCGGCGAGCTCCCGCTCCGCCGCCGCGATCGCCTCGGCGCGGATGCGCTCGGCCCCCTCGCGCTGCCGTGCGAGCTCGCGTTCCAGCTCGGCCTCGCGCTCGCGCACGCGCGCCGCCGTGCCGGCGGCTTCCTCCCGCAGCTCGACCGCGGCGCGCTCGGCCGCCTGCGCCTCGGCGAGCAGCTCGGCCGTCCGGAGGCGCTCCGGCGTGACGCGTCCACGCGCGTCGGCCACGACGTCGTCGGCGAGCCCGAGGCGCTCGGCGATCCGGAGGGCATGCGACGTGCCCGGGCGGCCGAGGTCGACGCGGTAGAGCGGCTGCCCCGTGTCGGGGTCGAAGCTCGTCGCGGCATTCGCCACGTCCGGGGTCGAGCTCGCCCACTCCTTCAGCTCGGGGTAGTGCGTCGTGACGACGGTGAGCCGCGCCTGCCGCGCCAGGCGCGCGACGAGAGCCTGGGCGAGCGCCGACCCCTCCTCGGGATCCGTGCCCGCCGCCACCTCGTCGAGCAGCACGAGCGAGCGGCCGGTCGCAGAGCCGAGGATGTCGACCAGTGTGCTGACGTGGCCTGAGAACGTCGACAGGCTCATCTCGATCGATTGCCGGTCGCCGATGTCGGCGAGGACGCCGTCGAAGATCGGCAGCGACGCGACGGCGGCCGGCGGCCTCAGCCCGCTCTGGTGCAGCAGCGCGGCCAGTCCGAGCGTCTTGAGCGCAACGGTCTTGCCGCCCGTGTTCGGGCCGCTGATCACGACCGCGCGCAACGAGTCGAGGTCGAGGTCGATCGGCACCGCCGTGCGGGGCTCGAGGAGCGGGTGTCGCGCGGCGAGCAACCGGACGTCGTCGGAGACCGTCACCGGCGCACCGCCCCACGAGCGCGACACCGCGGCGGACGAGAGCACGACGTCGACGTCGGCCGTCGTCTCGACGAGCGGGACGAGCTCGTCCGCGCGTGCGGCAACCGACGACGACAGCTCTCGCAGGATTCGCTCGACCTCCTCGCGTGCGTCGGCCGCGGCTTCGGCGAGCCGGTTGTTGAGCTCGACGACCGCGAACGGCTCGACGAAGAGGGTCTGCCCGGTGCTCGACGCGTCGTGCACGATCCCCGGAACCTTCGAGCGCGCGCCCGCGCGCACCGCCAGCACGGGCCGTCCGCCGCGCTCGGCGAGGAACGTCTCCTGCAGCGCCTCCTGCACGTCGCGCGCGCGGGCGACGCGCGCGAGCTCCTCGCGCACCCGCGCCCCGCCGTTCCGCAGCTCGCGGCGGAGCCGGCGCAGGAGCGGCGAGGCCGTGTCGCGCACGTCCGAGCCGTCGTCCTCGATCGCGCGCTCGATCTCGTCTGCGACGGCCGCGAGCCCCGGCTCGATCAGCGACAGACGCTCGTGCAGGAGGGGCGCGAGTGAGCGCTGCTCGCCGACGATGCGCCGCGCCTCGAGTGCCACGCGGACGGCGACGGCGATCGCGTGCAGCTCTGCCGGCCCGAGGGTCCCTTCGCGCGCGGCACGTGCGACCGCGCCGCGGACGTCGGCGATGCCTGCGAGCGGAGGATCGACGCCGGCGTCGAGGAGCGCGACGCCCTCGGCCGTCAGCGCCTGGCGCTCGACGACGGTGTCGGCGTCGGCTACCGGTTCGAGCGCGCGGGCGCGCTCGGCGCCGAGCTCGGTCGACGCGGCGTTCGCGAGCCGCGCAGTGATCGCCGGCAGCTCCAGCGCCTCGAGGGCGGCGCGATCCATGCGGCGAGTGTAGGTGGTGGGTTGGTGTCCGACACCCGTCCCGTCACGCGGCGGCGATGCGCGCCGCGCAGAGGTGTCAGACACCTTTGCGGACTGCCGGTCGCGGGACGTCACGCGACGACGGTGTCTGACACCAGCCGCTCCCATCCATCGCGAGCGGTCCCGGCTCCGCTCGGCGAGGTGTTCGACCGCCGCGAGCTCGATCGTTCCAACTCTTCGTCTTCGCTCCCAGGGTGGATGAAGATGTCCGCCTTGGGTCTCGCGAAGAGGCGGGGCGTTCCTGATGCGCGCGTTGAGCGCGCGTCTACTCGGGACGTTCGTCGCCGGGCCGGAGCCGGTAGACGATGCGACCGCGATCGAGGTCGTACGGGGACAGCTCGATCCGAACGCGGTCGCCGGGATTCATGCGAATGCGGAAACGACGCATCTTGCCGGCGGTATACCCAAGCGTCTCGTGACCGTTGTCGAGCTTGATGCGGAACATGCCGTTCCGCAGCGCCTCGACGATCTCACCGGTCATCTCGACCTTGTCTTCCTTCTGTGCGATGGGGTGCCTCCTTTCTTCGTTCGCCTCGGGGTTGATGAGGGCGGCAGGCCGCTCGTGAGCGGCCTGCCGCCGGACGTTATGCCACCAGAGTGACGTTCGCGGCCTGCGGGCCCTTCTCGCCCTGCTGGGCCTCGTACTCGACCTTCGCGCCTTCGGCGAGGGAGCGGTAGCCGCTCCCCTGGATGGCGCTGAAGTGCACGAACAGGTCCTTGCCACCCTCGTCCGGGGTGATGAACCCGTAACCCTTGTCCGCGTTGAACCACTTGACAGTTCCGGTTGCCATTCTTGACTTTCACCTCCTTGCCAACTCCTGAACGGGCAAGAAAGGGCCGACCGGCACCATCCACTACTCGCTCAATTGCCGCGCCGATTGTAGCCCCGATTTTCACCCGCGTGGGAGGACGTAGAAGGCGATCGCGGCGTACTGGCAACCGGCGGCGAGAAGGGTCAGGAGGTGGAAGACCTCGTGGTAGCCCAGGATGTGCGGGAGCGGGTCCGGCCGCCGGCGGGCGTAGACGACGGCGCCCAGTGAGTAGGCGATCCCGCCGGCGAGGAGCAGCCCGAGGGCGACCGGCGGCAGCTTCAGGAGCTGCGTGAAGGCGACGATCGCCACCCAGCCGAGAGCCAGCGCGATCGCGGCGGAGAGCCTCTTCGGCGTCGAGGGCCAGAAGAGCTTCAGGAGGATCGCGATGGCCGCCCCGCTCCAGACGATCGAGAGCACGACGATCGCCCACTCGCGTGAGAGGACGAGCAGACCGAACGGCGTGTAGGTCCCCGCGATGAGCAGATAGATGCCGGCGTGGTCGAGCCGCGCGAGCCACGAGCGCGCCCGCGGCTGCCAGGTCGGACGGTGGTAGAGCGCGCTGAAGCCGAAGCAGGCCGCCATGCACGCGGCGAAGATCGCGGCCGAGAGGCGCGCGCGCCCGGGCTGGGACGTGAGGACGAGCGCGACGCCGAGGCAGATCGCCACGTAGCACGCCGCCTCGTGGAAGACGCCGCGGAGCCTCGGCTTCACGCCGGCCATGGTGGGAATCTACGCCTACGACGCGAGCCGCAAACCTGACGACGGGTCGAACAGATGAGCCTCGTCCGGCCGCGGGCGCAGCGCGATCCGCTCGCCGCGCTCCGGCGCGACGCGCGTGTCGACCCGGGCGACGAGCTTCCCGATGTCGGCCGCGGCGAAGACGTACGAGTCGGCGCCGATCTCCTCGACCACCTCGACCTCGGCGGCAATCCCATCGCCTGCGAGCTCCAGCGACTCGGGCCGCAGGCCGACGACGACGTCGGCGCAGCCGGAGTCGCGCGGGACCGAGAACGAGACGCCGCCGAGGAGGACCGAGCCGTTGTCGCACGGCACGTAGCAGAGGTTCATCGCGGGCGAGCCGATGAAGCCGGCGACGAAGACGTTCGCGGGACGCGCGTAGAGCTCGCGCGGCGTGTCGCACTGCTGCAGCCTGCCGTCGTGCAGCACCGCGACGCGGTCGCCGAGCGTCATCGCCTCGGACTGGTCGTGGGTGACGTAGACGGTCGTCGTGCCGAGCCGGGCCTGGAGCGCTGCGATCTCCGCGCGCATCTGCACGCGGAGCTTTGCGTCGAGGTTCGAGAGCGGCTCGTCCATCAGGAAGACGCTCGGCTGACGGATGATCGCGCGGCCCATCGCGACCCGCTGGCGCTGACCGCCGGAAAGCTGCCCGGGCTTCCGCTCGAGGTAGTCCTCCAGCCCGAGGAGCTGCGCAACCTCGAGCGTGCGGCGCTCCCGTTCCGCCTTGGGGACGTGCGCGATGCGCAGCGGGAAGGCGATGTTCGCCGCGACCGTGAGGTACGGGTAGAGCGCGTAGTTCTGGAAGACCATGGCCACGTCGCGCCGCTTGGGCGGCAGGTCGGTGATCTCGCGGTCGCCGATGTAGATGGCGCCGGCGTCGACCTCCTCGAGCCCGGCGAGCATGCGCAACGCCGTCGTCTTCCCGGAGCCCGACGGGCCCACCAGCACGAGGAACTCGCCGTCCTGGATCTCGAGCTCGAGCTGGTCGACAGCCGCCGTCTCGGAGCCGGGATAGATGCGCGTCGCGCGGTCGTAGCGCACGCTCGCCATCAGGCCGCCGCCTGCCTCTCGTGCCGCTCGACAGCCCTAGCGAGCTCGCGGCGCAGTCGTGCCTGCGCGTCGGCGCCTGCGCCGATCGCGTCGAGGCCGAGCAGTGCAGCGCCGACGATCGGCGGCATGCTCGTCCTGCGGAGGATGAGGTGCGGCCCGATGCGCTGCAGGCCCGACTCGATCCGCCCGAGCAGCTCCGAGTCGGCGCCGCGCATGAGCCCGCCTCCGACGACGACGTCAACCTGCTCGGCCTGGAGCCCGAGGCGCGTGACGGTTGCGCGCGCGAGCGCGACGAGCTCGTCGACCAACCGGTCGCGGATCGACGCCGCGACCGCGTCACCCGCTGCGGCGCGCAGGACGACGGGGGCGAGCTCGAGCACGCGACGCTGTGGGATCCGGCCGACGTGGATCGCGTGCGCGACGGCGAGCGGCGTCTCTTCGCCGAAGTGCGCGGGCACGAGGCGCTGGAGCCGCGTCGAGGGCCCGCGCCCGTCCTCGCTCCGCGCCGCCGCCGACAGCCCGGCGAGCCCGACGTCGTAGCCCCCGCCCCAGTCGCCGGTGATCGGGCCGAGCGCGGGGAAGCGGACGTGGCGGCCGTCGGGCGCAACGCCGACGCAGTTGATCCCTGCGCCGCAGGTGATCGCGACGCCCCAGCCGCGCTCGGTGCCTGCGCGCAGCACCGCAAACGTGTCGTTGGCGACGTGCGTCGCCGCAGCCCAGCCCCGCGCGGCGAGCGCTTGCTGCAGCTCGGCCTCCTCCTCGGGGAAGTCGACGCCCGCGATGAGGACCTGCGCGACGTCGGCGCGGCGGCCGTCGAGGCCCGCCTCGTCGACGAGCCGTTGCAGCACCTCCAGGCAGCCGTCGAGGCCGAGATGATGCGGAGAGCTGAGCGGGCCGCGCGCGTGCGCCACGACCGCGCCGTCGTGCTCGACGAGGGCGACGTCCGTCTTCGAGTTGCCGCCGTCGACCGCGAGGATCATGCGAGCACCTCCGCCGCCATGCGCTCGAGCAGCTGCTCGACGATCGCGTACTGGCCGATCAGCGGATGGGCGAGCAAGGCCTTCTTGACGTCGACGGCGTCGCGGCTCAGGGCCGCGCGCAGCGCGAGGCGCTCGTAAGCGGCGACGTGCTGCGTGAGGCCGAGGAGCTCCGGCGCAAGCGGCGGCTGCTCGAGCGGCTCGGCGCCCGCTCGCGTGACGCGCGCCGGCACCTCGACGACGTCGTCGTCGGCAAGGCCGACCAGAGTCCCCGCGTTGCGGAGGTCGACCTCGTGCACGGCGCCGTCACCCGAGACGAGCGAGGCGACGAGCCCGAGCGCGGCCTCGCTGTAGAAGGCGCCGCCGCGGCGCTCGAGCAGCGCCGGCTTCTCGGTGAGGCTCGGGTCGCGGTACAACTGCAGCAGCTCGCGCTCGATCTCGGCAACGGTTTGCGCGCGCGGCACGCCGTCGAGCTGGTCGTGCAGCACCTCGTCGTGCGCGTAGAAGTAGCGGAGGTAGTAGGAGGGTACGACCCCGAGCTCGTCGAGCAGGCTCCGCGGCACCCCGAGGCCCGCCGCGAGTTCGTCTCCGCCGTCGGCGAGGATCTGCGGCAGGACGTCGCGACCGTCGAGCAACACGCGCCGCACCCATGTCAGGTGATTCAGGCCGACCTGGTCGACGAGGATCCGCGCCGGCTCGACGCCGAACGCAGCTGCCCAGTGGCGCTGGAACCCGATCGCGACGTTGCAGAGCCCGAGCGCGCGGTGGCCGTCGTCGAGGAGCGCCCGCGTGACGATGCCGACCGGGTTCGTGAAGTCGACGATCCACGCGTCGGACGACTCGCGCACGCGCTCGGCGATGTCGAGCACGACGGGCACCGTCCGCAGCGCCTTGGCGAGCCCGCCCGCGCCGGTCGTCTCTTGCCCGATGCACCCGCACGGGAGCGGGAACGTCTCGTCGGCGAGCCGCGCGGACTGGCCGCCGACACGGATCTGGACGAGGACGAAGTCCGCGCCGTCCACCGCGCGATCGAGGTCGTCGGTGATCTCGAGCGACCCGCGGTAGCCCTGCCGGTCGAGCATTCGTCGCGCGAGCCCACCCACGACCTCGCGCCGCTCCGGGTCGATGTCCTGCAGCACGAAGTCGTCGACCTCCAGCCGCGACAGCCCCGACACGAGCTCCGGCGTGTACGTCGAGCCGCCGCCGACGACCGCGATCTTCATCCCTTCACACCGGTCAGGGTCACACCCTCGACGAAGGCGCGCTGCGCGAGGAAGAAGAGGATGATCACCGGTGCCATGACGACGAGCGTCGCCGCCATCGTCAGGTTCCACTGCACCTGATGCAGCGAGCGGAACTGCGCGAGCCCGATCGACAGCACCCAGTTGTGCGAGTTCTCGCCGACGTACAACAGCGGCAGGAAGAAGTCGTTGAACGTGTAGAGGAACGAGAAGAGCGCAACCGCTGCGATCGCGGGCTTGGCGAGCCGCGTGACGACCGTGGCGAGGATGCGCAGCTCGCCGCAGCCGTCGACGCGCGCCGCGTCGAGGTAGTCCTCGGGGATCGTCAGGAAGAACTGGCGGAGCAGGAAGATCGAGAACGCGTCGCCGAACCAGTTCGGGATGATCAGCGGCCAGAGCGTCCCGACGAGGTGCAGCTTCGCCCACATCACGTACAGCGGGACGACCGTCACCTGCGGCGGCAGCATGAGCGCGATCAGCACGATGATGAACGCCACCTCGCGGCCGCGCCAGCGGATGCGTGCGAGCGCGTACGCGACCGGCACCGACGACACCACCACGCCGATCGTCGCGAGACACGAGTAGAGCATCGTGTTCAGCGTCCACCGCCAGAGCGGCGCCGTCGTGAACACGTCGACGAAGTTGCGCGGCCGAAACGGGTGCGGCCACAGGTGCGCGGACAGCGCCTGGTTCGTCGTCATCAGCGACGTGAGCAGGATGAAGACGAACGGCGCGAGGAACGCGATCGCCACCGCGATCAGCAGGCTGTGGTTCGCGACCGCGACCAGCAGCCGGCGCCTTCGCACCGCGGCGGGCGGCCGCCGCCGCACGAGCGGCGTCGAGACAGGCGCGGCGGTCGCCGTCACCGCGGCACCGCCTGGTGCACCCACCTGCGCGAGTTGAGGACGATCACCAGCGTCACCGCGAACGAGACGACGAGGAGCACCATCGACATCGCCGATGCGTAGCCCATCTGGAAGTCGTTGAAGCCGTGCTGGTAGAGCAGCACGGGATAGAACAGCGTCGAGTCCTCCGGGTACCCGAGCGCGTTCAGCGTGTCTCCCGCCTGCGACGCCTGCCCCGACGCGATGCTCGCCGCGACGTACGCCTGCGTGAAGTACTGCAGCCCCTGGATCACGCCGAGCACGGCCGCGAACAGGATCACGGGGCTGATGATCGGGAGCGTGACCCAGCGCAGCCGCTGGAACGCGCTCGCGCCGTCGAGCGAGGCCGACTCGTAGAGGTGCTGCGGCACGTCGAGCACAGCGGCGAGGAAGATCACCATCGTGTTGCCGACGCCCCACAGGCCGAG
>Ga0075424_100008505_pt1 | contig 10037 bp, 11 predicted proteins | sample SoiMethybrSBSTD3_FD_75301 | JGI IMG/M metagenome (GOLD analysis project Ga0075424, IMG submission 75301) | Bulk soil microbial communities from a Populus tree surrounding site in Tennessee, USA - Soil MetaG P. TD hybrid SBSTD3 | ecosystem: Environmental > Terrestrial > Soil > Tree plantation...
GGATCGACCTTGATCGCCTGGAAGCGGCGCTCGAGCGAGCGATCCTTCTCGATGTACTTCCGATACTCCGCAGGCGTCGTCGCGCCGATGCAGCGGATTTCGCCGCGCGACAGCGCCGGCTTCAGGATGTTGGCGGCGTCGAGCGAGCCTTCCGCGGAGCCGGCCCCGACGAGCGTGTGCAGCTCGTCGATGAACACGATGATGTTCGGGTTCTCGGTCAGCTCCTTCATGATCGCCTTCAGGCGCTCTTCGAACTGGCCGCGGTATTTCGTGCCCGCCACGATCAGGGAGATGTCGAGCGCGAGGAGCCGCTTGTCCGCCAGGAAATGCGGCACGTCGCCGTAGACGATTTTCTGCCCGAGCCCTTCGACAATCGCCGTCTTGCCGACGCCCGGCTCTCCGATGAGCACCGCGTTGTTCTTCGTGCGGCGGCAGAGCACCTGCTGTACGCGCTCGATCTCGATGTGGCGGCCGACGAGCGGGTCGAGCTGGTTCTTCATCGCCGCTTCCGTCAGGTCGCGGCTGAACTCGGCGAGAAGCGGCGTCTCCTTGACGCGCGTGAGCGTCGTCTTCTCGTTGAGGAGCGCGACGATGTCTTCACGCACCGTGTTAAGGCGCATGCCCTTTTCCATCAGGATCGTCGCCGCGACGGATCGCTCCTCGCGGAGGATGCCCAGGAGCAGGTGTTCGGTCCCGATGTAGTTATGGAGGAGGCGGTCCGCCTCTTCGGCGGCAAACTGCAGGACGCGCTTGGTTTCCGCGCTGAAGGGGATTTCGACGGAGGTCGAGACCTTCTCGCGGAAGACGGTGCGCCCTTCGATTTCCTTGCGGATGCTTTCCAGGGACAGGTGCGAGCGAGCGAAGATCCGGCTCGTGAGTCCCTTTCCTTCCCGAATCAATCCGAGGAGGAGATGCTCGGTCTCGATCGAAATGCTCCCGAGCTGGCTGGCCTCATAGCGCGCGAAGAAGAGGACCCGCCGCGCGCGTTCCGTATAGCGTTCGAACATCCGGTTTCCCTATGTGGAAGGAGGAACTGCCCTGCTCGCATTATAAGGCATCGTTCCCCGATGACCAATCGGTTTTTCGGTCTAAGTGACCATCTTCACTAGGGTTAGACGCACACGTTTTTAGAAAAGGTGCCTGGCACTTTCCCGGAAAGGTGCCAGCCACCCTTTTGGCTAGGGCAACTGAGCGGTGAGCCGGCCGTCCTCGAGGCGAAGAATGCGGTCGCAGGCGCCCGCAAGACGCGGATTGTGCGTGGCGATGATCGAGGTCAGCCCGCGTTCGCGGTGCATTTCGCGAAGCAATTCGTGGAGGGACTCCGCCGTGTGCTCATCGAGGTCGCCGGTCGGTTCATCGGCCAGCAGGAGTGTCGGATTCATGACCAGCGCACGCGCGATCGCCACGCGCTGCTGCTCGCCGCCGGACAGCATCCCCGGCCGATGTTCGAGCCGCGGCTCCAGTCCCACTCGGCGCAGCAGATCCAACGCCCGGGCCCGCCTGTCTGCGGCCGGCATCCGGGCGACGCGCATCGGCATCTCCGCATTCTCGAGCGCGTTGAACTCCGGAAGCAGATGATGGAACTGGAAGACGAAGCCGACGTGCCGGTTGCGGAACGCAACCTTGGCGGCGTCTGGCAGCGCCGTGAGATCGGTGTCCCCGATTCGGACGGTGCCGCCATCCACCGAGTCGAGGCCGCCCAGGACGTGAAGCAGCGTACTCTTGCCGACGCCCGACGCTCCGACGATCGCGATCATTTCTCCGCGCTCGAGCGCAAGCTCGAGATCCTTCAGGACCACCAACCGGCCGGTCCCGACCGGATAGCTTTTCGTAACGGCGGAGGCTTCGATGAACATGAGAATTTCTGATGGATGATTGCTGATTGCTGATTTATTGATGATTGACGATTGGGATGCTCTTCAATCAGCACTCAGCAATCCAAAATCAGCATTTCACTGATATCTCAGCGCCTGCGCCGGATCGAGCTTCGCCGCCTGCCGTGACGGATAGATGGTCGCGACGAAGCAGATCGCGAGCGCCGCGACGATCACGATCACGAAGTCGAGCGGCAGCAGCACGAACGGCACGTACGAGATTTGATACACGTCGATCGGCACGTGAATGAGCTTGTAGTGATCGAGCAGGTAGATCAGCGTGCAGCCGCCTATCGCGCCCGCGAACGTGCCGATCAATCCGATCACGAGCCCCTGCAGGATGAAGATCCTCCGGATGCTCCGCGCGGGGCTCCCCATCGTCTTCAGGATCGCGATGTCCCGGTTCTTCTCCATCACGAGCAGGACGAGAGACGCGGCGATGTTGAGCGCGGCAACCATCACGATCAGCCCGATCGTGATCGAGATCGCCATCTTCTCGATCCAGAGCGCCGAGAACAGCGCGCCGTTCAGATCCGCCCAGTCCTGCGCGAGATAGTCGGCTCCCAGCCGCTTCGGAACGTCGTCGGCGACCTGCTTCGCGGCGAACATGTCGTCGAGCCGCAGCTCGATGAAGTCCGGATGCGTCCGCGCGAGAATGCGCTCTGCGACGTCGAGCCGGATGAACCCGTAGCTCGAGTCGTACTCGTACAGTCCGAGGCTGAACGTGCCGGCGACGCGGAACGGGCGTCTCATCAGCGCCGTCCCGAACGGGGTCATGGTGCCGCCTTCGGGCGTAATCGCACGGACGTGATCGCCGACCGAAACGTGCAGCTGCGACGCCAGGTCCTTCCCAAGCAAAATGCCGGGAAGCTCGCCGGCCTCCGGGTTGAGCCCGTCGAGGCTGCCCGTGAGCATCGCGCGCTCGATTTGCGTCACCGTGCGTTCCTGCTCCGGAACGACCCCCTTGATTTCGATGAACGCTGTGCCGCCGGACTCGCCCGTCAGCAGCGCCTTGCCCTGCACGATCGGCGCGGCACCGATGACGCGCGGCACTGTCTTCAGCCGCTCGACCTCGGCCTGCGGGTCGGTGATGCCGCCTACCTTCATTACATACACGTGCGCGGCTGATCCGACGATGCGATCGCGAAGCTCTCCCTGCAGTCCGGTCATCAAGGCGAGCGCAATGAGCACCGCCATGACCCCGACCATGACGCCGAGCGCCGAGATGAAGGAAATCACCGAGATGAACGCCTGCTTGCGCTTGGCAAGCAGGTAGCGGAAGGCGACGAACAGCTCGAACGGCAGATCCACTAGGAGCCTGCCCGAGGCCTCATGAGCGGAAACAGGATCACGTCGCGAATCGAAGGACTGTTCGTGAGCAGCATGACCAGGCGGTCGATGCCCACGCCTTCGCCGGCGGTCGGCGGAAGACCGTATTCAAGGGCGCGAATGTAATCCTCGTCCATGGCGTGCGCCTCGGCGTCGCCAGCGGCGCGGTCTGCCAGCTGCGCTTCGAACCGGCGGCGCTGCTCGGCCGGGTCGTTCAACTCGCTGAACGCGTTGGCCACCTCGAAGCCGGAGATGTACAACTCGAACCGTTCGACCGTATCCGCGTCGTCGGGCTTCTGCTTCGAGAGCGGCGACACCTCGGTCGGAAAGTCATAGACGAACGTGGGCTGGATCAGAGAGTCCTCGTTGAGCCGTTCGAAAATCTCCGTCGCAACCTTCCCCGCGCCCCACGACGGGTGCAGCTCGAGGTGCAGTTTCCGGGCAATCGCCGCTGCGGAGTCTTTCTGTCGGAGCTCCGCGTCCGTCACTTCGATTCCGAGTCGCTCGCTCGCGGCCTTGCGGGCGCCCTCGCGAAGCGACACGCGCCTGTAAGGGGGCGCGAGCGAGATCTGCCGCTCACCAAACGTAATCTGGTCAGTACCGATCGATTCCCGCGCCACGCTCGACAGCATCTCCTCGGTCATCACCATGAGCTCGCGGTAATCGCTGTACGACTGGTAGAACTCCAGCATCGTGAATTCGGGATTGTGCTGCGTCGAAATCCCTTCATTTCTGAAGTTACGGTTGATCTCGAACACTCGTTCGATCCCGCCGACCACGAGACGCTTCAGATACAGCTCGGGCGCGATGCGCAGGAAGAGCTGCATGTCGAGCGCGTTGTGATGCGTGACGAACGGCCGCGCGAGCGCTCCTCCGGCGATCGGCTGCATCATCGGGGTTTCGACTTCCAGGTAGCCCCGATGGATGAGGAAATTGCGGATCGACGCGAGCACGCGGCTCCGCACTTCGAAGACCCGCCGCGCGTCCGGGTTGACAAGAAGATCCAGGTACCGCTGGCGATAGCGGATCTCGACATCGCTCAGGCCGTGCCATTTTTCGGGGAGCGGCTCGAAGCACTTCACGAGGAACTCGAGCTTCGCGGCGTGGATCGTCAGCTCGTTGGTCTTCGTCCGGAACAGCTTGCCTTCGGCGCCGACGAAATCGCCAAAGTCGAGCAGCTTGAAGATCGCGAAGTCCCGCTCCGACAGCGCGTCCTGCCGCACGTACACCTGAATCTTCGCGCGGCCGTCGGAAATCACGAGGAAGTTCGCCTTCCCGAAGCTGCGGATCGCGAGGATTCTGCCGGCCGTGCGGGTGTGGACGCTCGCGGCTTCGAGCTCCTCTTTGGTCTTGCCGCCGTGCGCCGCGACGAGGTCCGCGACGGTGTCGGTGCGATCGAACTGGCGCGGATATGGATCGATGCCGAGGCGCACGAGCCCCTCGAAGTTGGCGCGGCGCTGGCGCAGCAGATCGGATTCGCGATCGTCGGACATGATCTCAGGCTTCGCGCTTCAGCTCTTTGCGGATCGCGTCCAGCACGCCGTTGACGAATGCGACCGCGTCTTCGCCGCTGTACGCGCGGGCAAGCTCGAGCGCCTCGTTGATGACGACGCGCGGCGGCGTATCCGGCTGCGCCAGGAACTCGTAGACGGCAAGCCTGAGGACGAGCCGATCGATGACCGCCATCCGCTCCACGCGCCAGTTCTGTGCGTGCGCTGCGAGGATGCCGTCGATCTCCCCGACGCGAGCCGCGGTCCCGCGAACCAGCTCGTTCGCGAACTCGCGCAGCCGATCGTCGACCGCTCCATCAGCGTCATGCGCGGGCCAGTAGGTCGCGATCGCCTCGTACGGGCTGGCACGTCCGACTTCCCACTGATACAGCATCTGAAGCGCCGCCTCGCGCGCGCGCCGCCTGCCCGCAGGATCCACTGCGCTCATCGACGGCGGCCGCGCTCGGTCAGCGCGCGGAAAAGCCGCGCCATCTCGATCGCCGCGGCGGCCGCTTCCCATCCCTTGTTCTCGCGGCCGGGTTTCGCGCGTTCTTCAGCCTGCGCCTCGGTATCGGTCGTCAGTACGCCGAACGCGATTGGCACACCGGTCTCGCCCGACGCGGCCATGATGCCGTGCGCGACAGCCGAGGAGATGTACTCGAAATGCGGCGTCTCGCCCCGGATCACGCAGCCCAGGCACACGATGGCGTCGAAGCGACCCGTTTCCGCCGCGCACCGTGCCGCCTGCGGCAGCTCGAAAGCACCTGGCACGTTCAGCTCCTCCACATCGCCAGCGGCGGCGCCCGCTTCCGACAGCGCGGCCCGTGCGCCGTCACAGAGCGCGTGGGTGATCTTTTCGTTGAAGCGCGACACGATCAGCGCGAACCGGTAGCCGGAGGCTCCCGGCAGCGGCGCGGCAGGCGCTCCGGCATCCTGGTGGCGCAACGGCTACTTCCCCTTGAACTCGGGTTTGCGCTTCTCGAGAAACGCCCTGGTCCCCTCGCGCATGTCCTCGGTCGTCGAAACCAGCCCGAAGAGCGTCGCCTCGTGCCCCTCCGCCTCGCGGAAGGACATCTGGAGTCCTGTGTTCACGGCGTCCAGGATGCAGCGCGCCGCGATCGGCGCCTTCGAGGCGAGCGCCTGCGCGAGCTTGCGCGCTTCGCCCATCAGGTTCGCCGGCGTCACGACCCGATTCACGAGGCCAAGGCGATGCGCGTCCGCGGCGGAGATCTGCTCGCCGGTGAGGAGGAGCTCCAGAGCGGCGCCGCGACCGACGAGCCGCGACAACCGCTGGGTCCCGGCGTAGCCGGGAATGATGCCGAGATTGATCTCAGGCTGTCCGAGCTTCGCGGTATCGGCAGCGATGCGGATCGTGCACGCCATCGCGAGCTCGCATCCGCCGCCGAGCGCGTAACCATTGATTGCCGCGATCACCGGCTTGCCCATGGTCTCGATCAGATCGAGGACGTGCTGGCCGGTCATCGCGCGATCGCGCCCGCCGATGGGCGTCTGCTCCGCGAGCTCGTTGATGTCGGCGCCGGCCACGAACGACTTCTCGCCGCTTCCCGTCAGGATGACGACGCGCACGCCGTCGTCGTGCTTCAACGCCAGGATCGCGCGCCGAAGCTCGTCGAGCGTCCGCGTGTTCAGCGCGTTCAGGACCTTGGGGCGGTTGATCGTGATCGTCGCGACGGCGCCGTCGCGGTCGACGAGCAGATTTTCAAAGGAACCGTCGATCATCAGAGAGGCAGCGGATACATCAACCAGCCGAGCACGATCGCCGCCGCGATGAAGCCGCCGAACATGAGCCCGCCGGTGCGAAGCTGTTCGCGCGGCTCGTCGCGCAGCAGCACGCCGAAGACAAGCGAGACGAAAAAGGAGAACAGGACGAGCAGCAGAAAATGGCTCGTCACTTGCGGCCCATCCCGATGTCGAACGCGTCGAGCACGACGAGCGCGTTCAGCAGCCCGGCGACGATCAGAAACGTGTTGCCGTACTCGTACGTCGTGGCCGTCACGATGCCGCTCCCGGCCTCGAGCATGCGCGCGACGATCCACGGTGCGCCGGCACCGAGATTCGCGGCCGCCGCCAGGCCGACGAGCGGCTCACTCAGCTCGAACGGAAAAATGCGGCCGTGCAGAAGCAGCCCGATCACGAACATCACGGGCAGTGCGAGCAGGAACACGAGCCCCTTTTGCCGGCGTCCCATCCACAAGTGTCCGGCGCCCGGCACGAGCCACGCCGCGACGCACAAGAGCACGAGCATTCCCGGCTCGGCTGCCACTCGCGGGCGCGCGGCAGCCGTCGATTTCGTCGCCATATCTACTACGGCATCATAGCGCATGTGCTCCGCCCGTCCGGCGCGCCTCGGCATCGGCGCGCAGCGACGTCACGAAAATCCAGGCGGCCGTCGCGCCGAGCGGCAGCGCGCTCACCGCTCGCACGACGTTCGTGGGATGGATGATGCCGATGAACTCGAGCGACACGGTCAGCGCCGTCGGAATGGACACGATCAGCAGCGCAAGCCGCGCGCGTCCGATGCTGCGGCGCCGCGCTCCGAGCCACGCCGCTGCTGCGCCGAGAGCCCCTGAGACGTAGAGTCCGAAACAGCGGCCGCAGACAGCCAGCTGAACACCCCCGATGTGAAACGATCGCTCCGGCCGCTGGTGACAGATCAGCCCGGCGCCCTGATACACCATGGAGGCAAGAGTGACGAGGATGGGGCTGCGGGCAGCAATCGCGTACGGCGCGGCAAGGATCACCGCGACCCACACCGATGCTCCAAGAGTCAGGTACGCCGCCAGCCGGTTCTGCACCAGACCATATTACCGGCGGCGAAGCTGATAGCTGATAACTGACCGCTAACGCTGCGGGGCCTGAACGGCCGACGTGTTCCGCACACTCTCCGCCGTATAGCCAAGGCGGGCGCGGGGACGGAATTCCGGGTGGTCGTTCACCTTCACGACGATCCGGCGGAACCGCCCGTCCGGATGCCAGTTGGTGGGCGAGTATCCGATCGAGTACTGATTCGACAGCTCGTCGGCGATCGCGGCGTAGATTCCCTTCAGCTCCTGGATGGTCTGAGGGAAGAAGGACTGGGCGCCAGTCTCCTGCGCCAGCGTCTTCATCGCGTAATCCGATTCCGAGAAGTACTTCCGCTGCGTGTCGACTCTCGACAGCGAATACTTGTTCTGCAGGCAGATCGTATAGATATTGATGCCGCTCTTGCGCGCCATCCCCAGCACGTCGTCGAATCCGATCACGCTGGACGTGTCCTCCCCGTCCGACAGCACGGCGATCGCCTGCCGCCGGACCTGGCCGCTCTGCTGTGCGGCGCGGGCGAACTGCTTCATCGCGACGTAAAGCGCGTTGTTCAGGGCGGTCGAGCCGTGCGCCTGGGTCTGATCGATTGCCTGCTCGAGCATCCCGTGGTCGCCGGTCAACGCCTGGACGATGTTGACGTTGTCGCCAAAGGTGACGACGGCGCCGCGATCATCGCCGCGAAGTGTCTTCAGAAAGCCAATCGCGGCCTCGTGGACGACCGGCATCTTCTCGGACATGCTCGCGCTCGTGTCGAGCAGGATGATCAGGTCGATCGGAATGTTCTTCGCCTCGAAGAATTGAACGGGCTGGAGCACACCGTCTTCGTACACCGAGAAATCGCCCACTGTGAGGCCGGGAACGAGATGCTTGCCGTCGGTGACCGTGACGTTGAGCGCGACGAGGGCCGCGCCGCTTCGGAAGACCGGCGGCGGCTGCTGTGCCGTCTCCGCCGGCGAGGGAGCCTGCGCGAATGCCGTTGTTGCCAGAGTGAAAGCGGTGATGGATCCGATGGCGAGGCGCTTCACGACTTCCCTCCCTCGACCCACTCGTGCTGCAAGTGCCGTTCCGAGCGCGACCATATCGAATTACTGGAAAAAACGCAAAAGGTACTTACGTTCGATTCGCGAATGTCTCGGTATTACGTAAGTTTGGCTCCGCGGTGTGTGAATACTGCCTCAGAGACCAGCCGTCTGGCCGAAATGTGCCTCATAGCGCGCGAGGAATTCCTGCCAGGTGTAGGCGTGACTCTGGCCGCCGAGATGTTCGAGCGCGTATGTCGCAGCTACACTCCCGAGTCGCGCGCAGACCGCATAGCTTGCGCCGCGCGCCATCCCCTTGAGGAACCCGCCTCGAAACGCATCGCCAACGCCGGTCGGGTCGACGATTCTGTGCGGCGGCACGGCCGGCACATCCGTCGTGCCGCTCCGCTCGAGGATAGAGCAGCCGTTCTCGCCGCGCGTCACGACGAGCGCTCCGCTCTCCGCGAGGATGGCGTCCTCCCCCATGCCGGTCTTCTGCCGTATCAGCTCGAACTCGTAGTCGTTGCAGACGACGATCGTCGCGCCCGACATGCCGTCCGTGAGTTCGCTGCCTGACATGCGCGCGCACTGTTGACCCGGATCCCAGATGAAGGGGATCCCGAGCGTGCGGCATTCCTCCGCGTACTGCAGCATGGCCCCGGGATCGTTGGGCGAGATGATTGCCAGCCCGCAGTCCGGGACGTCCCGAAACGACAACTCACCCGCGTTGGCCATCGCGCCTGTATAGAAGGAGGCGATCTGATTGCTGGCGACGTCCGTACTGCAGAAGAACGACGCCGTGAACTTGCCGTCGATCTCCTTCACGAGCGACGTATCGACGTGGGCGGCCTCGAGCCACCGGCGATAGTCATCGAAGTCCTGTCCGGCCGTCGCCATGAGGCGCGGCCGCTCTCCGAGCAGCGCCAGCGTGTACGCGATGTTCGGCGCGCAGCCGCCGCGCCGCTTGTCCATCGAGTCGACCAGAAAGCTGAGGCTCACGCGGGACATGTGCTCGGGGAGGAAATGCTCGGTGAACCTCCCCGGAAACGACATCAGATAGTCGAACGCTATCGAGCCGGTGACGACGATGATCATGGAGTGTTTCGAGATCGGCCTCCAGGATCGGAGATCCGGGATCCGATCGGATCCCGCGCCACGCGCCCCGCATCCCGGTTCAACGTAAGTATTTCCCCACCAGCGGCTCTAATTCGCGCTTAATCTGCGCGGGAACTGCGTCCGGTCGGGTGATGATGGCGTGCTTCAACGCGGAGGCGCATTCGCACGTCCGGTCGAACGGCAGCCGCGCGACCGCCTCGGCGATCACCTCCTGCGCGGCACGGGCATTCTGCATGAGATTCCCGACGATCATGTCGACGGTCACCTGATCGTGCGACGGATGCCAGCAGTCGTAATCGGTGATGAGCGCGATCGTCGCGTAGCAGATCTCGGCTTCCCGCGCGAGCTTCGCCTCCTGCAGGTTCGTCATGCCGATGACGTCCATG
>Ga0075424_100008507_pt1 | contig 10036 bp, 8 predicted proteins | sample SoiMethybrSBSTD3_FD_75301 | JGI IMG/M metagenome (GOLD analysis project Ga0075424, IMG submission 75301) | Bulk soil microbial communities from a Populus tree surrounding site in Tennessee, USA - Soil MetaG P. TD hybrid SBSTD3 | ecosystem: Environmental > Terrestrial > Soil > Tree plantation...
TCCTCGCCCTTCAGCGCCTCCTTGGCCTCGCCCAGCGCCTCCTCGACGGCCTTGCGGTCCGCCTCGGCCAGCTTGGCGCCGTGCTCGGTCAGCGTGCGCTCCGTCGAGTACACGAGCGAGTCGGCCTGGTTGCGCGTCTCGATCTCGGCCTTGCGCTTGGTGTCCTCGGCGGCGTTCGACTCCGCCTCCTTCACCATGCGATCGATCTCGTCCTTCGTCAGCGTCGACGCGGCCGTGATCGTGATGTTCTGCTGCTTACCGGTGGCCTTGTCGCGCGCCGACACGTTCAGGATGCTGTTGGCGTCGATGTCGAACGTCACCTCGATCTGCGGCATGCCGCGCGGCGCCGGCGGGATGCCGACCAGGTGGAACTTCCCGAGCGTGCGGTTGTCCCGCGCCATCGGCCGCTCGCCCTGGAGCACGTGCACCTCGACGGAGTCCTGGTTGTCGGCAGCCGTCGTGAAGGTCTCGCTCTTCTTCGTCGGGATCGTCGTGTTGCGCGGGATCAGCGTCGTCATGACGCCGCCCAGCGTCTCGATGCCGAGCGAGAGCGGCGTGACGTCGAGCAGGACCACGTCCTTGACCTCGCCGGTGAGGACGGCCGCCTGCACGGCGGCGCCCACGGCGACGACCTCGTCGGGGTTCACGCCCTTGTGCGGCTCCTTGGCGAAGAGCTGCTTGACCGACTCCTGCACCTTGGGCATCCGGGTCTGGCCGCCGACCAGCACCACCTCGTCGATGTCCTTGGCGGTGACGCTGGCGTCCTGCATGGCCTGCCGGCAGGGACCGAGCGTGCGGTCCACCAGATCGGCGACGAGCGATTCGAGCTTGGCGCGCGTGAGCGTCATCACCAGGTGCTTGGGGCCGCTGGCATCCGCCGTGATGAACGGCAGGTTGATCTCCGTCTGCACCGTCGAGCTCAGCTCGACCTTGGCCTTCTCGGCCGCCTCCTTCAGGCGCTGCAGGGCCATGCGGTCCTTGCGCAGGTCGATCCCGTTCTCCTTGCCGAACTCGGTGGCGATCCAGTCGATGACGCGCTGGTCGAAGTCGTCACCGCCGAGGTGCGTGTCGCCGTTGGTGGCCTTGACCTCGAACACGCCCTCGCCGATCTCGAGGACGGAGATGTCGAAGGTGCCGCCGCCGAGGTCGTAGACGGCGATCTTCTCTTCCTTCTTCTTGTCGAGGCCGTAGGCCAGCGCGGCGGCCGTCGGCTCGTTGATGATGCGCAGCACCTCGAGCCCGGCGATCTTGCCGGCATCCTTGGTGGCCTGCCGCTGGCTGTCGTTGAAGTACGCGGGGACGGTGATGACCGCCTGGGTCACCTTCTCGCCCAGGTAGGCCTCGGCGGCCTCCTTCAGCTTGCGCAGGATCATGGCGGAGATCTCGGGCGGCGCGTACTGCTTGCCGCGCACCTCGATGCGGGCCTCGCCGTTGGACGCCTTCACCACCTTGTAGGGGACGAGCTTGATCTCCTGCACGACCTCGTCGTGGCGACGCCCCATGAACCGCTTGATGGAGAAGACGGTGTTCTCCGGGTTCGTGATCGCCTGCCGCTTGGCCACTTGCCCCACGAGGATCTCGCCGTCCTTCGTGAACGCCACCACCGACGGCGTCAGCCGGCTCCCTTCCTGGTTGGGAATCACGGTGGGGTTGCCGCCTTCCATCACCGCGACGACCGAGTTCGTCGTCCCGAGGTCGATGCCGATCACCTTTGCCATAACCCTTTTCGCTCCATTCAGAGACACGCCGGAGGGCCTGTCTCTCTATTGGGTCATGGAGGGGACCGTCGAACGATCCCCTCCATACCTCCTCTGATTAAAGAATGTCGATCTTGATCTCGCGCGGCTTGAGCTCCTCGGCCTTGGGCAGCGTGATCTGCAGCACGCCGTCGCGATATGTCGCCTTCACCTTCTCGGCCTGGACCGCCATCGGCAGCTGGACCATCCGCTCGAACTGGCCGTAGACGCGCTCCACGTGGAGATACTGCTGGCTCTTCGCGTCCTCGTCCCAGCGCCGCTCGCCCCTGATGGTCAGCAGGTCGCCGGTGATGGACACCTTCACGTCCTTCTCGCGCACGCCGGGGACCTCGACCGTCAATACCAGGTCATCCTTCGTCTCGTGCATGTCGACCGCAGGCAGCCACGAGCGCGTCGCCGGTGCGGCCGGCGCCATCGGACGGCCGAGGAACGTGTCGAACAGCCGGTTCACCTCACCCTGGATGTCACTGACGTTGCGGAACGGCTCCCAACGATCTGCGATCCCGAACGGACGCCAACGCTCCATTGCCATGTCTGAACCCTCCTTCGTGAATGTCCTGCCGGCCTCCTCGGCCCGGCATGATCTTGAGTACACATGTCATATATCATCTGAGTGTTTCACTGTCAAATAGTCGGCTTATTTTCCCGCCCAGGCCGATCCGATCTCGGGATGGTAGGGTAAGCGCCCATGAAAGCCGGGTGCTCGGGCTGTCTGTGGGCGATCGCCGTGCTGGCGCTGGTCGCCCTGGTGCTCGGAGGCGCCGTCGGCGCCGGGATCCGGGGGCTGGCCAAGCCCGAGGCTGCCGCCCTGCCCGCGACGACGGCGGCGGATGGCGCACGGGCGCAGCAGAAGATCTTCGACCTTGGGCGACGCGCGCGGCTGGCTCAACCCGTGGTGCTCACCGAAGCCGAGGTGAATGCGCTGCTCTCACGGCATCTGGTCGAGGCGCGCGGCGTCCGCCTCAACACGCTGGGCGTGCGCCTGGTGGGCGGTGACCGCGTGGAACTGACGGGCCAGGCGCCGCTGCGCCAGCTCCTGGAGGAGGCGGGCGTGCAGGCCATCGGCCGCCTGCTGCCGGCGCGCTGGCTCGAGCATCCGCTGTGGCTGCGCGTCGGTGCCCGCGTGCGCGTGAGCGAGGGGCCGCGGCGCCAGCTACGGCTGGACGTGGAGGACTTCGCGGTGGGACGTCAGCGGCTGCCGGGGGGCACCCTGCGCTTGCTGCTCGATCCGGCGGCGGTGGGGCTGCTGCGCTGGCCGCTTCCGGAGCACGTCGAGCGCGTCACCATCGAGCCGGGGCGCGTCGTCATCCAGGGCGCTTCGTCGCGCTGACGTAGCGCATCTGCAGGTCGTACAGCAGCTCGTCGAGCACCTGCGTTTCCTCGGCGGAGCGGCGTCCCTCGGTCTTCTCGCGCAGCAGCGCGAGCACGTCGATGACCTCCGCCGCCATCGGCAGATCACGCTGAGCGCGCTGCCCGGTCGATGGGTCGGCCTCCCCGAGGGCGATCAACGCCGAGCTCCCGAGCATCATGAAGAGCCCGACGAGGCTGCGAGCGGGATCGCCGGGTTCGGCCGGGGGCGCCGCGGGCGCGGCCGGGCGCGACGGCGGGGCCGGCTCGCGTCGAGGCTCCGCGGAGCGCGACGGCTCCTCGTCTCCGCGACGCCGGCGATCGGTCACCTTGAAGGTTTCTTCGGGTTCGCTCGACCCCATACGGGTCGGAGCCTAGCACACGCGCAAACCCCTGCTGTATAATCGCTCGACCGCCAGGAACGCACATGACCCAGTCCCCCGATGTTCTCTTCGCGCGGCTCCTGGACATCATGCGTCGCCTGCGAGGCCCCGCCGGCTGTCCCTGGGATCGCGAGCAAACCCCCACCACCCTCAAGCCCTATCTGATCGAGGAGACCTACGAAGTCCTCGAGGCGATCGAGACCGGGGCGCCCGAGGCGCTGCGCGAGGAGCTGGGCGACCTGCTCTTCCAGGTTGTCTTCCACGCGGAGATCGCCGCCGAGCGCGGCGAGTTCACGATGGCCGATCTGCTGGCGCGGCTCGTCGACAAGATGGTGAGCCGCCATCCGCACGTCTTCGCCGAGGCCAGCGTGGACACGCCGGGGCAGGCGCTGGCGCAGTGGGAAGCGATCAAGCAGCGCGAGGCGGAGGCGCAAGGACGACGCCGCTCGGTGATCGATGGCGTGCCGCGCGCGCTGCCCGCGCTCGTCCGCGCGCAACGCATCCAGAGCAAGGCCGCGCGCGTGCACTTCGACTGGCCCGACGCCACCGCCGCCTGGACGAAGGTGGAGGAGGAGATGCGCGAGGCGACGGCCGCGCTCGCGGGCGGCGAGCGCGCGCGGTTCGCCGAGGAGCTCGGCGACGTGCTGTTCTCCCTCGTGAACGTCGCCCGCTTGTCCTCGCTCGACGCCGAGGACGTGCTGCAGGCGGCAATCGAAAAATTCCGGCGTCGCTTCACCACCATGGAGGACGAACTGAGCGCCAGCGGGAAGTCGGTCGCCAGCGTGTCGCCCGAGGAGCTCGAGCGATCGTGGGAGGCTGCCAAGGCGCAGGAGCGGTCGCGATGAGAGCGAAGGTCGGCGCCGCCTCGATCGCCGTCGAGCGCGGCGACATCACGGACTGGGACGTGGATGCCATCGTCAATGCCGCCAACTCGACGCTGACCATGGGGGCCGGCGTGGCCGCCGCCATCAAGCGCAAGGGCGGCGTGCTCATCGAAGAAGAGGCCTTGCGGCAAGGCCCGATCGAAGTGGGGGAGGCGGTGCTGACCCCCGGCGGCAACCTGGCCGCCACCCACGTGATCCACGCGGTGGCCATGGGCCCTGACCTCAAGACCAACCCCGACACCATCGCCCGGACCACCCGGGCGGTGCTGGTCCTGGCCGACAAGCACCGGCTCACCTCGATCGCCCTGCCGGCCCTGGGTACGGGGGTCGGCCACGTCGCCCCGGCCGCCGCTGCCGAGGCCATGCTGACGGCGGTCGTGACGCACCTCAAGTCCGCGAAAACAACGATCAAACGGGTTGTTTTCGTGCTCTACCAGGACGAGGCGCTACGTGCCTTTACAGATACGTTGAAACGGCTCGCCGCGCTACAGTAATAGATCGCTATGGCCCAGGTGAAGCTCGGGCAACAAATGGTCCGTCGCCTCGGCGACCTGCTCGTCGCCGAGGGCCTCATTACCGATGCCCAGCTGCGCCAGGCCCTGTCCGACCAGAAGGGCAAGACGGACAAGCTGGGGACGGTCCTGGTCGGTCTCGGGTTCATCACCGAGGAGCAGTTGATCGGGTTCCTGTCCCGCCAGTACGGCATCCCGTCGATCACGCTCAACACCCTCGACATCGACGCCGAGACGCTGCGCCTGGTGCCGTCCCACATCGCCAAGAAGTACGAGGTCCTCCCCGTCAAGCGCATCGGCGGCACGCTGACGCTGGCCATGTCCGACCCGACCAACGTCTTCGCGTTGGACGACGTCGCCTTCATGACCAATCTGCAGATCCTGCCGGTGGTGGCGCCGCAGGCGGCGATCCGGCGCGCGATCGAGAAGAGCTACGAGACGGGGCAAGGCGGCGCCTCCATGAACGAGATGATGGAGGAGATCACCGGCGACTCCTCCAACATGGAGGTCCTCGGCGACGAGGGGGCCGGCCAGCAGGTCGACGTCTTCGAGCTGAAGGAGTCGGCTGACGAGGCGCCCGTCGTCAAGCTCGTGAACATGGTCCTGGCCGACGCCATCCGCAAGGGCGCCTCCGACCTGCACTGGGAGCCGTACGAGAAGACGTTCCGCGTCCGCTTCCGCCTCGACGGCGTGCTGCACGAGATGCTGTCGCCGCCCAAGCGGCTGGAGCCGGCCATCATCTCGCGGCTCAAGATCATGTCGGCCCTGGACATCTCCGAGCGCCGGCTGCCGCAGGACGGCCGCATCAAGCTCCGCTACGGCACCCGCGAGATCGACTTCCGCGTGTCGATCCTGCCCACGATCTTCGGCGAGAAGGCCGTGCTCCGGATCCTCGACAAGGACTCGCTGCAGCTCGACCTCACCAAGCTCGGCTTCGACTCGTGGAGCTACGAGAAGTTCAACACGGCCATCCATCAACCCTACGGCATGGTGCTGATCACCGGCCCCACGGGCTCCGGCAAGACGACCACGCTCTACTCGGCCATCTCCACGATCAACTCGCCCGAGCACAACATCATGACGGCCGAGGATCCCGTCGAGTACAACCTCAAGGGCGTCAACCAGGTCCAGGTCAGCGAGGGCATCGGCCGCACGTTCGCCGCCGTGCTCCGCTCTTTCCTGCGACAGGACCCCGACGTGATCCTCGTCGGCGAGACGCGCGATCTGGAGACCGCCCAGATCTCGATCCGCGCCGCGCTCACCGGCCACCTGGTCTTCACCACGCTCCACACCAACGACTGCCCGTCGACGGTGGCCCGGCTCGTCGACATGGGCGTGCAGCCGTTCCTGCTGTCCTCGGCCCTCCTGCTGATCCTGGCGCAACGGCTCGGCCGCAAGATCTGCAAGGACTGCCGGGCGCCGATCCAGGGCCACGAGGACGATCTGGTGCCGTACGGCCACGTGCCGGAGGGGCGCGGAAAAGTCACCTTCTACAAGGGCAAGGGCTGCCAGACTTGTAACTTCACCGGCATGAAGGGCCGGGTGGCCATCTACGAGGTGATGGCGATCACCGAGGAGCTGCGCAACGTGATCCTCAAGGGCGGCACCACGGCGGAGATCCGCGAGATGGCGCAGAGCCAGGGCATGAAGACGCTGCGGCAGGCCGGCCTCATCAAGGTGCTGGAGGGGACCACGACGGTCGAGGAAGTGCTGCGCGTGACGCTGGCGACCTAGGAGGAGACGATGGCGGTCTTCGCGTACAGGGGACGCTCGGGGGCCTCGGCGGTCAACGGCGAGATCGAGGCGGACAACCGCCCGGCCGCGGTGGCGCTGCTGCGTGCCAAGGGCGTGGTCGCCACCCAGGTCGAGGAGAAGAAGGCCAAGGCGGCGGCCGCCGCCGCCACCGCCGCCAAGCTCGGCGGCTCGGTCAAGGCCAAGGATCTCGCGATCTATACGCGCCAGTTCTCCACGATGGTCGACGCCGGCCTGCCGATCGCCCAGTGCTTGCAGATCCTCTCCGAGCAGAGCGAGTCCAAGGTCCTGCGCGACGTGACCGCCAAGATCGCCGCCGACGTGCAGGGCGGCGCCACGCTGGCCGAGTCGTTCGGCAAGTACCCCAAGACCTTCGACAACCTGTTCGTCAACATGCTGGCCGTCGGCGAGTCGGGCGGCGTCCTCGACGTGTGTCTGCAGCGGCTGTCGACCTACATCGAGAAGGCCGCCAAGCTCAAGGGCCAGGTCAAGAGCGCGATGGTGTACCCGATCACCATCATCAGCGTGGCCTGCCTCGTCATCATCTTCATGATGGTCTTCGTGCTGCCGACGTTCGCGAACATGTTCAAGAACATGGGCGCCGACCTGCCGCTGCCGACGAAGATCGTCATCTGGATGTCGGACATGACGCGCAAGTACATCATCGTCATCCTCGTCGGCATCGGGGCCGGCATCTACGCGCTCAAGCGCTACTACAACACCGACAGCGGCAGCATGGTGATCGACACCTTCATGCTGAAGGTGCCCGTGGTCGGCATGCTGATCCGCAAGATCGCCGTCGCCCGCTTCACCCGCACGCTCGGCACGCTCATCGCGTCGGGCGTGCCCATCCTGGAGGGGCTGCTCATCACCGCGCGCGCCTCGGGTAACCGAGTGGTGGAGAAGTCCGTGATGGCCGCCCGCACCCACGTCACGGCGGGCGGCACGCTGGCCGAGCCGCTCAAGACGACACCGGTGTTCCCGGCCATGGTCGTCCACATGATCTCGGTCGGCGAGAACACGGGCGCGCTCGACGCCATGCTGAACAAGATCGCCGATTTCTACGACGACGAGGTCGACGCCGCGGTGGCCGCCCTCACCTCGCTGCTGGAACCGATGATGATCGTGTTCCTCGGCATCTCCGTGGGTGGCATCGTCATCGCGATGTACCTGCCCATCTTCAAGATGGTCACGCTCATCAAGTAGCGGGCGGGCGAGCCGCCGCGCGCCATGAAGCTCGGGGATTCCAACAGGCTGCTGCGCGGCTTCGGCTTCGCGCGTCTCGGCGTGGCCGCGCTGCTGCTGGGGCTGGGCCCCCTGCTGCCCCAGGAGCTCATCCCCGGCGCCAACCGCAGCATCCTGGCGCTGGCGCTGCTGACGGTCGTCGTCACCTCCGGCGTCCTCATCGCCTTCACGCCGGTCATTCGCCCGCTGCGCGTCGCCTGGCTCGTCTGCCTGCTCGACACCGCGCTCGTCACCTCGGTGGTGGCGGCCACCGGTGGCGCCCGGTCGATCTTCGCGTTCCTCTACGTGCTCTCGGTGACCGCGGCCTGCGTGCTGCTCTCGCGCACGGGCGGCCTCACCATCGCCGCCGCCGGCAGCGTGTTCTACACCGCCCTCGTGTTCGGACGCACGGTGTTCCCCCTCACGGTCCTGGAGGCGCCCAAGGAAACGACGGCGCTCGAGATCATCACGATCTTCCTCAACGCCGGCACCTTCCTCATCGTGGCCATCGTGGCCGGCGGCCTCGCCGAGCGCTTTCGCTCCACGCGCGAGGAGCTGGAAACCAAGCAGACCAACCTCAAGGACCTGGAGGCGTTCACGGATCTCGTCTTCGACTCGGTCGGCACCGGCCTCATCGCCGTAGACGGCGAGCACCGGGTGACGGCGCTGAACCGCGCAGCCGAGCGCATCACGGGCGTCGCCATGCCGCAGGCGATCGGCCAGTCATGGGACGTCTTCGGCGCCGCGGTCTCGCTGGCGGCGATCGAGCCGGAGATCGAGACACCCGACTCGCGGCCCGTGTGGCGCGAGGTCACGCTCCACCGGCCCGGCGGCGACGACGTGCCGGTGCGCATGACGTTCTCCGCCCTGCGCGCGGGCGACGGCCGGCGCATCGGGCTCATCGCGGCGTGCGAGGACCTGTCGGCGATCCGCGCGATGGAGGCGCGCATGCGCGCGGCCGATCGGCTGGCCAGCCTCGGGCGCATGGCGGCCAACATCGCTCACGAGATCCGCAACCCGCTGGCCTCGCTGTCGGGCGCCGTCGAGGTGCTGGCGGCGGGGGCGCCCGGCGAGACGCGCGAACGGCTCGGCCACATCGTGGTGAAGGAGACGGAGCGGCTCAACAACATCATCCGGGAGTTCCTGGAGTACGCGCGGCCGGCGCCGCTGAGCCGCGCCACCGTCAACGTCGCCGAGATCGTCGACGAGGTGCTGGTGCTCCTCGAGCACCGCGCGGCGCCCGGCACCCTCAAGGTCGTGCGGGAGTTCGCCGCGTCGCTGCCGTGGAGCGTCGACCGCCAGCAGTTCCGCCAGGCCGTCTGGAACCTCGGCGTGAACGCGCTGCAGGCGATGGTCGAGGGCGGCGAGCTGCGCGTGTCGATGTCGGTGACCGGCGGGCGCCTGCTGGTGCGCGTGGCCGACACCGGCGAGGGCATTCCGGCCGCCGACCTCGGCCACATCTTCGAGCCGTTCTTCTCCACCAAGCCCGACGGCACCGGCCTCGGGCTCGCGCTCGTGCACCGCATCGTGCAGGACCACGGCGGCGAGATCGACGTGCAGAGCCGCCCCGGCATGGGCAGCGCCTTCACCCTCACCCTGCCGAACGCGCATGCCTGACATCCGCGTCCTCGTGGTCGACGACGAGCAGAGCATGCGGGAGCTGCTGGCCATCATGCTGCGCCAGGCCGGGTACGACGTCGCCGTCGCCGACGGCGGCGAGGCGGCGGTGGAGACGCTGAAGACCGAGCGCTTCGACCTCGTCGTCACCGACCTGCGCATGCGCAAGGTCGACGGCCTGGCCGTGCTGAAGGCGGCCAAGGAGTTCTCGCCGCGCACGGCGGTGCTGGTGGTCACCGCCTTCGCCTCCACGGAGACGGCGGTGGAGGCGATGAAGCTCGGCGCCTACGACTACGTCACCAAGCCCTTCAAGCTCGACGAGCTGAAGCTGACGGTGAGCAACGCGCTGGAGCGCCGGCGCCTGCAGGACGAGAACCAGGCCCTCAAGCGACAGCTGCGCCGCGAGCGCGGGTTCGAGAACTTCGTCGGCCGCAGCCCCAAGATGCTCGACGTGTTCGAGACGATCCGCAAGACGGCCGACAGCGGCTCCACCGTGATGATCACGGGCGAGAGCGGCACCGGCAAGGAGCTGGTGGCCCAGGCGCTCCACTGGGAGTCGA
>Ga0075424_100008508_pt1 | contig 10035 bp, 10 predicted proteins | sample SoiMethybrSBSTD3_FD_75301 | JGI IMG/M metagenome (GOLD analysis project Ga0075424, IMG submission 75301) | Bulk soil microbial communities from a Populus tree surrounding site in Tennessee, USA - Soil MetaG P. TD hybrid SBSTD3 | ecosystem: Environmental > Terrestrial > Soil > Tree plantation...
AAAGAAACCAATGCAGAGCAATGCCATGCCGGAGGTCATCCATCCGCGGTTGACCTCGAACGGCGGCCGAGAAATGGAGTTGCTCATTGTGGTCCTCCTTGAATGCATTCGGACTCGCGATGGATTTTGTCCTATCGTCCTCTTCTCTGTGCGACCACGACATCACCCCGGTCGGGTGAATCTGTACTTCGTAGATCGTCGTAGTCAGGCGTGCTGATCAGTTGCAGATGCTGGTTGCACCGACCAGCTGGCCGGCTCGTCATCGGCGTCTGTTTCGGCCTCGGCGGCAGTCGCCTGCACGTTGCCAGGCTTGTGGTGGGCAGGTGCGTAGATCGCGTAGACCTGCATCGGCTCGTCACCAATATTCGTCACGTTGTGCCAGGTGCCCGATGGCACCAAGATGCACCATCCGTCAGACACCTCTTGCTCGAACTCGAGCTTCTCCTTGGCGCGCCCCATCTGTACGCGGCCGCGGCCGGCATCCAGTCGGAGGAATTGATCAGTTTCAGGATGCATCTCCAGACCGATGTCTGCGCCCTCGGGAATCGACATCAGCGTCAGCTGCAGGTACTTGCCGCTCCAGGCAACTGTGCGGTAGTTCGGGTTCTCAACCGTCTCCTGTTCGAGATTGAAGGATTGAGGCTCCGGTCCAATGTCCTTGATGGTCATGTCATGCTCCTTCTGCTAACGATCAGTGCGCTTGCTGCTAAGTGTTGCTGATCCCTGCGCCGTCATAGGCGATAGATACGACGTGCATTATCGCGAGCAATCATCGAGGCGACACGATCAGCGTCCCGGCTCGTCATCTCATCAGAGATGATCAGCTTGCCGACGACCGTCGAAAACCCATGTCGAAACAGCTCGGCGCCAAGGTAGTGAAGCTCAGCCAGCCCGTACGCATCTGAGGAGAACAGCAGCTTGCCGAAGGGAACCAGTTCCATGGTTTCGCGGATCAGGGCTTCGCTCAGAGCACCGGTGTTGTGCACTGCCAATCCGACATCGATGAAGACGTGACTGAAGACTTGTGCGAGGTAGGCGGCGTGGCGATGAAAGGGATAGTTGTGCAGCAGGAGCACCGGTACGCCGTGGTTCTCGGTCGCCCGTAGGAACGGCGTTAGTCGTAACGGATCCGCGCGACGCAGGTCCATGTCGGCATCGCCGTATCCGACATGGATCTGCAGCGGCTTGCCGATCTTGATCGCGGTCCAGGCCAGCCAGGAGTTGATCACTGGATGCGCAATTCGGAAGTGACCGCTTGCCGCTGGCCGCATGCTGGCAAGCGCAGCAGCCAGAGCACCGCTGGTCGGCGGCGCTGGGGCTAGGTCGAGGCCGATCCGGTACGCGGCAATGCTCTTGGCCGCGACGGCAGGGGATGCGTGCAACGCTCGCCCGACGGCTGCCGGGAAGCCCGCTGGGTCGGTTCCTTCGTTGAGCAGCTCCTCAGCCAGTGCCTCGAGCCGGATCACCTCGTAGGCGGTGCCGCCGCTCATTGCCGCGAGGTCGGACGGCGTGCAAAGTTGATCGGCATTGAGGCCGGTGTCGACCAAGTACATCTCGATGCCGGACGCCGCCAAGAGCCGCCGGCTCGCCTCGACACCAAGCTCCTGCCTGCGTGCCAGATAGTCCTCGGGCGAGGCATGCGCCTCCAAGCCGAGGATTGGTGCACACCAGCGCCGGATTGCAAATCCGAGCAGGGAGTCAAAGAAGGTGGTACCGAGCGGCGACGGAGCCGTTGCCTCGTTGAGCAGGCTTTCGAAAGCAGATCTATCAAGATCATGCAACACCAAGCCGTGACAATGGTGATCGACAAGCGGTCCAAGATCAGGTGACTCACTAGGCATGGGTCCTCCGGTCCCACAAGGCGTTCCACTCCAGCCCTATTCTGTGGTGCCGTGGACGTCCCCGAACGGCAAGCCCGCAGCGCGCACGCGGAAAAACTGTTGCCTACCCTTTTGGAGCGCGACGTCGGCATGGTCGCGACAACGTTTGTGGACAATGCCGGCGTTACTCGGGTGAAGAGTGTTCCGCTCGAGCGGCTACCGGAGCTGGCCGCCTGGGGTGTTGGCGCATCGACCAGCTTCGACTACTTCCGCTTCGACGACTGGCTGGCCGCACCGCCCGGCGGGACCGCACCTGTTGGTGATCTCCGGGTCATTCCTGATCTTCGACGAGTGGTTCCGCTGACTGCCCAACCGGGTTGGGCCTGGGCGCCCGGGGATCGGTACCAACAAGACGGCGAGCCGCACGAGCGGTGCAATCGGCTGCTGCTGCAGCGGTTGGTTGGCGATGCGGCTGCTGACGGCCTGGAGATCAAGTCAGCCTTTGAAATCGAGTGGGTCGTTTCGGCTGGCGACGGAGACGAATTCGTCTCGGCCGCAGTCGGCCCTGCGTACGGGATGTCGCGTTTGATCGCCGTGTCGGACTACGCACGCGATCTCGTTGCCGCCCTCAGCGCTGAAGGCGTCACGGTCGAGCAGTTCCATCCCGAGTACGCCTTGGGGCAGCTGGAGCTCTCAGTTGCGGCTGAGTCGCCGGTCGAGGCAGCCGATACCTCCGTGCTGGTACGCAGCACCATTCGCGCGGTCGGGCGGCGTCACAACTTGCGCACGTCCTTCTCTCCCAAGGTGGAGGCCGAAGGCGTCGGCAACGGTGGCCATGTCCATCTCAGCGCGTGGCGAGACGGCCAGAACCTGATGGCGAACGGGAATCGACCGTACGGATTGACGCCAACGGGGGAGGCCTTTGCTGCCGGGATCCTGAAGCGGCTGCCCGCACTCTTGGCCCTTGGTGCGCCATCAGTTGCCTCGTATCTGCGGCTGGTGCCGTCACATTGGGCCGGCGTATACAGCTGCTGGGGCCTTGAGAATCGAGAAGCTGCACTGCGCATGATCACGGGGTCTGCGGGTAGCAGCGGCTGGGCGGCCAATCTTGAAGTCAAGTGCGTGGATCTCACGGCGAATCCCTATTTGTTGCTGGCTGGGCTGCTGGCGGCCGGGCTCGATGGGATTGCGGCTCAAGCGCAACTGCCAGAGCCGGTTGACGTGGACCCTGCCGCACTGACTGCAGAGGAGCTGGAGCGGCGGGGCATCGAGCGACTGCCAACGAGCTTGCCTGAGGCGACGGATGCGCTTGCCGCTGATCGGCTGCTGCGCGCGGCACTGGGCTCGGCATTGATCGATTCCGTTTTAGCCGTACGCCAGTCAGAGATCGAACTTTTCGCAAAAGCCTCGGCTGAGGAGGTCGTCCGGGCTTTGCGCTGGACGCACTGAGCTTCGGCAGCCGCTGCCTAGTGGAATTGCGGAACGATCAAGTACAGCCCATAGAGCACTAATAGCCCGGCGATACCAAGCAAGACATAACCAGCAGAAACTATCGCCGTACCTGAACCACCCTCGTTCGATTTGATCTTGGCGATTGATACCAGGCGGATGCCAGTCGCTAGCAAGATCGTGAAAATCACAGAGCTCATGATCGAGACAACTGCTACTACGCCCAGCGCAGCCCAATCGATTCGCATCAGGCGGCACTCTTTGCTTTGGGCTTCTTGGCTTTCTTGGGCTTGGCGGGATCCAGTCGAGGATCGTTGGGGTACGTAGTGGGCGTCGCAGCAGTGAAAACCAAGACCTCGTGGCTGTCCGTGACATTGGCGTGGGTGATCTTGTGGCGGCGAGAGAGCATGTAGATCACCAGGCAAGCAACTGCGAGCAACACCATTAGCGCGATCACCCCAAAGACACCCTGATCAGCGAGCAGCGCGGTAAGCCCACCGACCAGGCCGGCTCCGGGCAATGTGAGGAGCCAGGCGAAAGCCATCCGGCTTGCGACGCGCCAGCGAACCTCGGCTCCACGCCCAACCCCGGAACCCAGGATGCTGCCGGTACTGACATGGGTGGTGGATAGTCCGAACCCAAGGTGAGCTGACGCAAGAATTGTGGCGCTGGTCGCCGCTCCGGATGCGGCACCCTGCGGCGTCTCGATTTCGACGATCCCTCTGCCCATGGTGCGCATGATGCGCCAGCCACCTGAATAGGTGCCCAATCCGATGGCGATACCCGCGGCGATGATCACCCACAGCTGAGGGCCCGTGCCAGATTCCTGCAAACCGGCCGCAATCAGCACCAAGGTGATCACGCCCATCGTCTTCTGACCGTCCGATGTGCCATGGGCCAGCGCGACCATTGATGCGGTGAACGCTTGTCCATGTTTGAAGCCGGTGTTGCTGTGTGCGCTCGGCGTCTTTCGGGTGATGCGATAGGCCAACCGAGTAGCCCAGGCAGCGGCGATTCCCGCGACCAACGGTGCAACGATGGCCGGTAATAACACCTTCGACACGATCACCCAGCCATGCACGGAGGCGATTCCGGCACCGACGATGACTGCGCCGATGAGGCCGCCGAACAGCGCATGCGAAGAGCTGGACGGCAGGCCGAAGAGCCAGGTCATGAGGTTCCAGATAATTGCGCCAAGTAGCCCAGCGAGGATGATCGGCACGGTAATTAGTTGATCATCGAAAAAACCACCAGAGATCGTCTTTGCAACCTCGGTGGAGAGGCAGGCGCCGACCAGATTGAGGCAAGCACCAAGAATTACTGCGGTGCGCGGCTTAAATGCGCCGGTGGCAACGGGCCCCGCCATGGCGTTAGCGCTGTCGTGGAAGCCATTCGTGAAATCGAAGATCAGAGCTACGGCGATGACCGTGATGACGACGAACAGCTCTGTCACATCAGTTCCCCATCCGGAACAGGTGGCGTGGTGTCGGTGAGCACCTGGCAATGACGCTAGAACCTAGCCGTCAAGTGAACAATAGGTTAAGCCAGAGCGTTGTCAATCTGGTCCATACCAGTGTCTAAGTGGTTGGTCAAGAGTGTCGGGCTTTTTCGCCGACGCTTCGTCCGGCACTGAGTTGAGCAGCAGCTCGTAGACGCGCTGTAGTTGATCAGGCGGAGTGGGCGGCTGGATGAGACTTGCACCGATGCCGACTAGGTACGGGAGCAGGGCGGCGGTGTACGCCGCCGCGGGATCATCCAGAATCTGGGACCAGATGCCATGCAGCGATTCCAGGCGACGCTGATCGACGCGTTGCTGGACCGCACGTACTTGAGGGTCGGAGAAGGCCCAGGCGCGGATCGCTACTTCGAGGTCAGGACGATAGCAGCCATCTGTTTTGGTAATGGAGGCTGTCAGGCCGACTAGAGCATCCTTCGGCGTCGCGGCTGCGGTCTGTTCGATGGCTTGATCGAGCGCTTCGACAACGCGTGCCTCGTACGCGGCAAGTAACGCCTGCTTGAAATCGCCCGCACCTGCGAAGTGGTGATGGAACGAGCCTTTGCTGACCTGGAGCCGTCGGCAAAGTCGATCAATGCGTAGCCCGTCCGGGCCGTCGGCGGCAAGTGATACTAGGCCGGCGTCAAGCCAGTCCGAGCGGCTAGGCACGATGATTACCATACCATACGGTATGGTACGGAACATGAAGCAGATCACTGTGATCGGTGGCGGACTGGGTGGCCTGGCTGCTGCGATCACGGCAGCCGAGGGTGGCGCATCGGTCACGCTACATGAGGCGCATCGCACGCTGGGCGGTCGGTGGCGGTTGACGCCGGTGCGTAAAACCGTCCGTTCGCGGGCTGGACGAGGCCCAAACGCCATCGGTAAGCGGAGCGCGGCAAGCGACTCCAATGCCTCGAAGGAATCTGGCGTCTATCGGGCCCACGAGGGTCCTCATGTGATCTATCGCGACGGGTCGATTTGGGCCTGGCTGAAGGAACACGGCTTGCTTGGCGGCACATGTCGAGTGCCGCTGGGTGCGGTAGCGCGGTTTCGGTTCTGGCACCAGGGAGCGTTGCGTGTTGTCCCGCCCTTCGGTTTCCTGCAGGCGCTACGGGTGTCAGGCCGGAAGGGCGTACCGGTCGATCAATCGTTCCGCGAGTGGGCTTCGAAGCTGGTCGGTGACGAGGCGGCCGAAATGGGCGCGTCTGGTTCGGGAGTTGGACTCTTCTATCACGACCCTGGTTCGCTGTCGGCGGCATTCGTGGCTGAGCGGCTCTCTCGTGTCTACTCCTTGCCGCCGGCCGCGTCGTATCGGCGGGGCAGTTGGGGAGAGATGTTTTCTGAGATCGGTGATTACGCCCGAAAGCTTGGCGTGATCATCGAGCTGGGTTCACGGGTGAGCGCGATTGGTGACGGAATCACCATCGTGGCAACAGAGCTGGAGTCGGCTCGGTTGCTGCTTGGCGATAACTCTTTGGACTGGCCGTCTGGGAGGGCCGCACTTCTTGATCTTGGTGTGAAGCGTGATCATCGCGATCTGTTCGTCGTAAGTGATCTTGATACCTGCGGCTGGCTGGAGAATTTCACTCTGCCCGATCCCACCATTGCGCCGCCGGGTGAGCATCTCGTACAGATGCAAATGCCGATCGATCCGGAATCCTCGAAGGCAGATGGCATCGCGCGATTGGAGACCATCGCCGACCGAGCGCTGCCTGAGTGGCGGGAGCGTACGACATATCGGCTCGAGTCGGTGGCCAATGCGCGTACGGGAGCCGTTGACTTCCCCGGAACCTCCTGGCGCGACCGGCCTGCGATCGACCGTGGTGACGGTGTTTATCTGGTTGGCGACCGTGTCGCCGCGCCCGGGCTGCTGAGCGAGGTGAGCCTGAACAGCGGAATACGGGCAGCTCAATTGGCACTGACTTGAGCAGCCTTGTTCTCGGTTGGTCGAAGTAGCCTGGGCCGATACACTCTCACGGTGTTGCTCGACGGCTAATGTCGAGACTCCCGCACCCGTGGCTCAACGGATAGAGCATCTGACTACGGATCAGAAGGTTGGGGGTTCGAATCCCTCCGGGTGCGCCAATAGGCCTCTGACTAGCGGAAACGCCGGTTGGAGGCCTTTCCTCTGACCAATTGGGACACTTGCACAGCGCCCATTGCATTTAACCCTTGGCTCATACCACTCAAAGCGTGGCAACGGAGGAGCGATCTTCGCGGAACGCCGCTCATCATCGTCACGCGATGACCGCGCCGATCGCAGTGACGATCGTTCCCCTGGCGACGGGTAAAGGCGCCCTCTCGACCTCAAAGGATCATCCCGTTGGGGTGAGGCGGTCAGCAGCGGGCGCTCGTAGCCTTGGCGGCGTCGTCGTGTGGAGGGTCAGCGGTGGGCGAGCAGCTTGAGCAAGCCGAGCGTGGGGTTCTCGGTTGGATCGATCGAGATATCACAGGTCCTTTGGCGGACTTTCAGGATCCAAACCAGGAGTGGCGCCGGTTGTTCTCGGAGTTCTACGGGACGTTCCTGCTAGTCCTTGTTGCAGCGGGCGGTGGGATGATGAGCCAGGCATTCCCGAACACGATCTCCAGGTCGGCAGCCGTAGTGGCGCCGGGGTTAATGGTGATGGGGATCATTTTGTTCATGGGCAAGGTGTCGGGGGCGCACCTGAACCCAGCCGTCAGTGTCGCATTCGCGCTGCGTGGAGACTTCCCGTGGCGGCGAGTGCCCGGTTACATCATCGTGCAGCTGGCGGGGGCGACGGTGGCGGCGCTGTTCTTGCGCTGGGTAATTGGCGTGTCGGCGACGTACGGCTCGAACTATCCCGGGCAGGGCTACGGGTCGTGGCAGGCGCTACTGATGGAGACGGTGCTCACGCTGGGTCTGGTGAGCGTGATCTTGGGGACGGCCTCGGGCGCGCAGAACATCGGTGTCTTCGGAGCGCTCGGTGTCGGCTCCTACATCGCTCTCGCTGGCCTGTGGGGCAGCCCGATCTCTGGGACGTCGATGAATCCTGCCCGCACGTTCGGACCTGACCTTGTCGGGTTGACGTTTACCGACTACTGGGTGTACGTCGTCGGCCCGCTCCTGGGGTCGGTGGTCGCAGTCGGCATCGCCTACGTCCTACGCGGTCCAGGCGGCGGCAAATCGGGCTCGGGCGCGGCCCAGGGCGCGCTCTTCACCGAGGCCAATAAGCCTGAACAGGACTGAACGACCAAGCCGTACATACTGCACTGCGATGAGGGAGTTCGTTGCGAAGGCGTTTTGAGCGTCTGATCAGACTCCCTCGAGCGCCTCAAGCCGTCCGGCTTTGATCGCCACCACGAACTCTTGATAGTCCCGCTCGTTCTGATCGGCGTAGCGTTCGGAGAAGTCGGTAATCGAGTTGTCGAACTCGGCGCTGTCACCCAGATACTCGGCGGTAGCGACCGGGTCCCCAGACCGGGCGTGGGCCCGGGCCAGCGTCCACCCGCAGGTCCGCGCGTAGAAGGTGAGGGCAAAGGGCGTCATCGCCTCAACTATTGCGGAGCCCTTCATGTCGCGTAGCTGGCGCCAGTAGAAGTGCCGGCTCTCGTCCAGCCCCTTCGTCCAGCCGAGGTAGATGTCGCTGGCCGCCTGCATCATCCGCTGCCCCTGCACCACCCGCTCGCCGTGCTGCCGGTAGCGGCTCTTGCGGACGTAGGGCTCCAGGACCGATGCAGTCGCCTCCTTGATCTGCAGGAAGAGCGGGTCCTGCGCGTCGCGTCCCTCTAGCAGGACGATGAAAGCGCGAGTGCCGACGCTGCCGACGCCGACGACCTTGCGGGCGGCGTCCACGATTTGGAATTGCTCGAGTAGGTGGCGTCGGTCGTCTTGCAGGGTGCCGCGGTAATTGCGAAACCGCTCGTGGATCCCGCGCTCAGCTTCGCCGGCGGACAGCCCGTAGGTGGCGGCCAGGTCGCGCAGCGGAACCACGATCGGCGGCTGGCTGACGATCCGGTAGCGCCCGTCGACCAGCTCACCTAGCTTGGAGAGCGCCTGCAGACTGTCGCGGGTGTGCGCCTTCTCGACTGCCTGCACCGCCCGCTTTTCCGCTTGCTTTGCCTGCTTCTCCTCCATCTGGTCCTTCTTTTCCTTCTTCCGCTCCTTCTCCTTCTTCGCTCCCTTAGCCTCGCTGGCTGCATCGGTCACCAGACCGCGAATGCCGCTGATGAGCTCGTGCTCGTCGAGGTGGGCGTACCAAATGTCCATCGTCCGCATCTGCGCGAACTCAGCCATCGCTTCCCGATAGGCCGTCACCGACGCAAGCGTCGCCGCACGGATGTCCGCCTTGGAGAATCGGTTGTTGCGGCCCGCGATGGTGAAGCTCGCCGCCATCCGCTTCACGTCGTACTCAAACGGCCCCGGCAGCGTCTCATCGAAATCGTTCAAGTCGAACAGGAGGATCCGCTCGGGCGACGCGAACGCTCCGAAGTTCGACAGGTGCGCGTCGCCGCACAGCTGGGCTTCCAGGCCTGCCACCGGGGTGTCCTTTAGATCCGTCGCCATGATCTTGGCGGCACCACGGTAGAAGGTGAACGGGGAAACCATCATCCGGCCGTGACGGACCGGCACCAGGTCCGGCTCGCGAGTGCGGTTCTGTTCCTCCAGCAAGGCGACCGGGTCGGGTCGGTCGGCGGCCGGGCGCCACTTCGTATGACTCGACAGAGGCGTCCGATCCCGTGCTTCCAGGCCCTTGGCTTTGCGTTCATCGATGCTCGGATGCGCGATCTTCTGCACTGCCACCGTGCCACCTCACCGTTCAGAGCTGCTTGCGGCTCAGACGTCTGGCCGCAAGTGGTCGCCCGTTGCAGAGCCAGCTCAAGACCGGCTGTCAGGACAGAGCCGCTATTCCTTACTGGAACACGCGCCAGACGTCGCACGCGGGACCCCGCGTGCGGCGTCGAGCTGCCCGCCCGATGAGCCGCCTATGACCACACAATGCTCAACACGAGTCTCCGTAGCATCACCCGCTTGGGGTGATACTCGTGGCTTTGCCGTTAGCAGCACGCAGATCGCTACCTCTGATCCACCGCTGTGTGACGTTCCCAAACAGTGGCCCGGCACCGACGAGGGATTCGCCGCCGTCGCCCGGCTGACCGGCCTGAACCGCCGGGAACGATCATCGGCCCTTAGCGACGGGGATTCCGATGATCTGCTCACCGGTGCCTAAGGCCGGAGTCTTAGGCCCGACCTGCGAGTACATCGACGAGTGCCTTGGCGCCGGCCTTGGAGAACGGCTTGACCGGCCG
>Ga0075424_100008511_pt1 | contig 10034 bp, 9 predicted proteins | sample SoiMethybrSBSTD3_FD_75301 | JGI IMG/M metagenome (GOLD analysis project Ga0075424, IMG submission 75301) | Bulk soil microbial communities from a Populus tree surrounding site in Tennessee, USA - Soil MetaG P. TD hybrid SBSTD3 | ecosystem: Environmental > Terrestrial > Soil > Tree plantation...
GCCGCGGTTGCGGCGGATGACCCGCGGCAGCGCCGGGTCGAGCAGCTTGTAGCAGACGTACGTGCCGATCCAGATGCCCTCGCGCTCGGGGAGCGACAGGACGTACGCGAACGCGAGGACCGTGACCGCCACGGTGACCTTGGTGGCGCCGCCGGCGGGCAGGTGCAGCGCGGCCAGCGCCAGCGGCGACACGGCGAACACCACCCAGACGGTGCGCATCGTGACCTGGAAAGGCCCGACCGGGAACGTCGGCCGCGCCCGCAGCGCCATGGGAACCGGTATCGGCTTCATCAGCGAGGGCAAGAGGGGGCAGGCCCCCCCTTCCAAAACCCCTCCTCTGTCCGGGACGTTCGGGGCGCCTCCGGCGCAGCCCTCCGGGCCTGGAGACGAGGTCCGCGAACTCGGGAAGACCGACCCACACACAGGGCGGAGCCCATGCGTACGGCGAGCTCGGGTTCTTTCAAAGCGTCCTCGCAGCGCTGGTTCGCGTTCGCCGGCGCATCAGCGGCGGATGATCGAGGTGACGGGCGAGATGACCGCGCCGAGCTGGCTCCGGACGTAGCCGAACTGACCCTGGGCGGTCGCCGCGTTTGCCATGAGGCTCTTGTGGTTCGGGAACATGTGCTTGAGCAGGTGGCCGATGGAGTGGCCGACGAACCACAGGGTCACGACGGCGGTGAGCGTGCCCAGCACCGGCGCCAGCGCGCCGCCGGCGACGCCGCCGACCCCCTGGATCAGGACGAGCGCGACGGCGAACAGCGCGCCCATGACGACCGGCACGAGCAGGCCCTGGGCGACCAGCCGCAGCCACCAGAGCACGAGGCTGCTCTCGCTGCTGAACGCGGAGATGGGGAGGACCAGCGGGGCCACCGCGATCGCGAAGATGATCGCCACGCGGCTGGCCACCAGCAGCGCGATCAGGTAGAGGAGGACGAGCGTCTCCAGGATCAGCGGGATCGGGGGCAGGTTGACCGGCGAGAGCACGCCCGTGAGGGCCGTTCGCAGCCCCGCCTCCCCGCCGGCGCTGCCCGTGGTCACCGACATGATGGTGTCGAACACCGCGCCGCCGATGACGATCGAGCTGTGCATCAGCATCGCCAGCACGGCGTAGCTGACGTTGATCGCGGCGATGCCGAACGCGCCGCGGACGATGACGTCGAAGACCAGCCACTGGGCGACCGGGCGCTTGTCCTCGTCGACCATGTTCCGGACCATGCGGAACAGCAGCGCCATCGCCAGCACGAGGTAGCCGGTGGTCTGGAGCGCCGACCAGATGCTGAAGGAGCTGCAGCGGCCGCCGCTGCCCGAGCAGTCCGACGCGTCGAGCCCGGTGAAGAAGAACGCGCGGGCGAAGAGGTCGGCGGCCCACGTCGGCTGCGCGACCTGGTCCTTGCCGAAGATGGCCGCCCAGAGCCAGCTCGCGACCCAGCCGGCCGGGTCCGTGATGACCTGCAGCGGATCGTCCACCAGCGCCGGGGCGTGGTTGGCGATGAGGGGCAGGTGCTCGATCACGTGCGGCTCCCTACACCCCCGCGAACGCGCGGATGCCCAGCGCCAATGCCTCGAGGACCGCGATGGCGCCGATCACCTCCAGCACCAGCACCTTGTGGTTGTTGGAGCTGTGGTGGTCGACGAACCGCTGCACCAGGTAGAGGATGCCGAGCAGCGGGATCAACACCGCCTGGACGATGTTGAAGATCGGCGCCATCTCGCCCTGGAATGCCGCGAACGCCGTAGCGAGCGTCACCGCCAGGAATTGGTCCACGTCCATTGCCCTCCTTGACCGTTGCCGGCCTGTGCTGGAGCAGGTGAGGGCGTCTGACTGCGCGCCTCGACCGCGCGGGCCGAGCGCGCGCTGACGATGGCCAGGTTGGCCAGCGAGCCGACCCTGAGCGCGGTTTCGTACCGCTTGCCCCGAGCCCTTGCCTTACTCATGCGGACAGTGTCGGGCCATTGACCTGGACATGACGCGGACAAATGGGCCAAGCGGGTGTCAGAGTGTGCGGGAACGCGTCAGCCGGGACATACAATCCTTGGCGTGCGGCGGGACATATCGCGGACACTTGTCGTGATCGCCGAGCAGCCCCAGCTCTGGGGCGCCATCAGGGACCGCCTGGATCCCTCGCTGGCCCTGGTCAGGAACGCCCGCCCCGGCCAGCTGGCCGACGTGTGGTCGCGCGCAGATCCCTGGCCGTGGCTCGTGGTCGGGGCGGCGCGGGAGGTGCCGGAGCCGCTGGGCGCGCTGGTGGCCGGTCGGCCCATCCCGGTCCTGTGGCTGCGCCAGCCCGAGGGCGCGCTCCCGGCCGGCACCATCGTCCACCCGTCCTGGAACCGGCTGGCCGGCGAGCTCGACGCGCTCAGCACGGCGCCGGTGTTCGGCCTGCGCTTCGCGCCCCGGCGCGGCGTGCGGGTGGACGGCGGCCCCGTCGTGCAGGCGCCTGAGCTGGAGGGCCTGATGGCCGCGCACCCGCGCGGGCTCCCGGCGTTCCCCGGCGCGCAGCGGATACAGCGGACGGTCGAGCGCCACCGGCTGCCGTGCCACGTCCAGCTCGTCGGTGAGGTCGTCCGGCTCGTGGCCGGCGACCGGGCGCACGCGGCCGCACCGTCGTGAGCGTCGCCGGGGCCCACGCGGAGGTCCTGGTCCTGGAGGACGAGCCGGAGCAGCTGCGCCGGCTCGGCGAGGCGGTGGGCTCGACCGGCCTGGTCCCGCTGCTGGCGGAGCACCCCCGCAAGGCCCTGGCGATGCTGGACTTCCACCGGCCGGTGCTGGCCATCCTGGACCTGGACATGTCCAAGGCCGAGCGCACCGGCCGCACGGTCGAGGAGGTGCTGGAGCGCCTCTACGAGCGCCACGGCGTGTGCATCCCGATCGTGTACTCGGTCAATGTGGGCACGGTGGAGCGGCGCGACTGGATCGCCGGCCTCCACGCCTACGCGCTGGTCCAGGACAAGCGCGACGGCGAGGAGGCCCTGGCCAGGCGGATGCGCCGGCTGCTGCTGGCCAGGTACGGTGATCTGGTGATCGACGGCGGCACCGTCCGTCACGTCCCGAGCGGGCGTGCCTTCGCGCACCGGGTCGGCGTCTCGCTGCTGCTGGCCAAGCGGGCGAACCTGGAGGTCGCGCTCGACGAGTCGGAGGCGCGCGCCGCGCGGCGCTTCCAGCGCTGGCTGCGCGAGGAGGTCACCTCGACCGTGCGGGTCCGTCCCTACCGCAACCGCCACTACGAGCTCGAGCTGGGCGACGGCGCCGACCCGTCCGCGATCGCGACCCCGCGGCGCGGCTTCAACACGTCGGCGGAGGTGCTGGTGCTGGAGGACGACCCGGACGAGCGCCTGCAGGTCGAGGGCGTCGTCAGCCGCCTGCAGCTGAGCCCGCTCCCTGCCGGCGACCCGGGCCGGGCGCTGGAGCTGCTCGAGCGGCACCGGCCGGTGATGGCGATCGTCGACCTCAACATGTCGCTGGCGCCCCCGACCGACCGGACCGTCGGCGAGGTGCTGGGCCGGCTGTACGAGCGCCACGGCGGCTGCATCCCGATCGTCTACTCGGCCAACGCGCGGGACGTGGCCAGCCGCGACTGGATCGCCAGCCAGCACGCGTACGCGCTGGTCCAGGACAAGCGCGACGGCGAGATCGGCCTCAGGGAGCGGATCAGCCGGCTGCTGCGCGCCCGGTTCGGCGACCTGCACGTCAGCGGCGGCCGGGTCCGTCACGGCCCGACCGGCAAGGACTTCCCGCACCGAGTGGCGGTGGCGCTGCTGGTGGCGACCCGCGCGGAGAGCTCGGAGATCGTGCTCGACGACTCCGAGGGGCGGGCGGCCAGGCGCTTCGAGCGGTGGCTGCGGGACGAGGTCGACTCGGTCGTGCACGTGCGCCACGACCGCAGCTTCTACGAGCTGGTCGTCGCGGGCGGGCGGTAGCACATGCGGTTGGACCCGGCCGAGATTCCCGAGCTGCCCTTTCCCGCCGGCCTCTTCGACACGACGGGCACGCTGGTCGCGTCCACGCCGGAGTGGCGGGGCGCCCTGCCCGGCAGCGTCTCCTTCTACACGGGCGCCGGCCACCTGGTGGTGGGCGCCGCGACCCCGACCGCGCCCGAGCTGGAGGCCCTGATGGGCGAGCTGCTGCGGGCGGTCCGCGAGGCCCTCCCGGCGATGGACCACGCCGCCCGCCTGCGCACCGCGGTGCTGCTCGCCGGGCTGGAGCTGGTCTCGGGCCGGCCGCTCGACGACCGCGACGTGGGCACGACGTCGAACGTGCTCGAGTACGCCGCGGCGTCGATCCGGACCCGCGCGCCCAGCCTGGGCGTGGAGATCGTGCCCGAGGAGAAGCCGCGGACGGTGCCGGCGCCGGCCACGATCGCGCTGGCGCTCGTCCAGTTCGCGGCCAACGCCAGCACGCACGAGTTCTCCGACGCGGCGGGCACCCTGCGGCTGGACGCGATCCGGCTCCGCGTGGCGGGCGGTCCGAGCTTCTACGTGGAGTGGCGCACGGAGAGCCCCGCCGGGGTGGCCGTGCGGACGGCGCGCCACGAGCGGCGCCGGGCCCGGTGGGGCTGGGGCTACGTCCGCATGGCGGCGGACGCGCTGGGCGGGGCGGCGCTGCCCCCCGGACTGACCGGCGACGGCATGGAGGGCGCCTGCTTCTCGATCGGCTCGCGCATGCTGACGGTGCCGCTGGCCTGCTACGACGCCGGCCGGCTGCGGCGGCGGACGCAGAGCTGGGAGCAGGAGACCGTGCACGCGGCGGACGAGGACCGGCCCGCGATCGCGGCCGAGCTGAGCGAGGTGCTCCACGAGGCCGAGGCCGAGCCGGGCGCGATCGTCTCGCGCGAGGTCTTCTGCGCGCGCCGGTCCGGCCAGCGCACGTGGGCCGCGCTGCCGCCGGAGGCGGGGAGCCACCGCGTGCGCGACGTGCTCAGGGGCCTGGACCACGAGCGCGCGCTGTGGGCGGCGCCGGAGCCGCACGCGACGCGGGTGCATGCGCTGACGGTGGTGCTCGCCAGGGCGGCCGGCGACGAGTGGCCGACGTTCGACCCGAGCACGTGGGCGTCGCTGTTCCCGGTCGCGTGCGCCGCGATGGGCGTGGAGGCGCCCGAGGTGGCGGGGGCGGCCGTGTACCCCGACCCGCGGGTGGCGGCCTACCTCGTGGCGGAGCTGGGGGGGCAGCTGTCGGTGGCCGACGACGTGGTGGTGTACCGGCCGCCGGCTGACCGGGGAACGGAGCCGGTCCTGGCGGCGCTGGAGCCGTTCCGCTCCGGCTGGTACAGCCTGACCCCCGCGCTGGACTCGCTGTTCCGCTGAGGGGCGGCGGTCAGTCCGGCGGCGACGGCCGGGCTCGGCGGCGCCGGCGCCCGTCGGCGTGGGCCGCCTCCATCGCCGTCCTCCGGACTAGGTCGGCGCCACGACGAAGCCGATCACGTTCGGGTCCGGCCAGGCGATCGAGCGCAGGTCGAACGTCTGCCAGTGGGGCTCGAGGTTCGGGTTGAAGTCCAGGAAGTTCTGCTCGATCACCTCGTAGCGGTCGCCCTCGACGGCGCGCACCGTCGCGATGTGGCCGAAGATCCCGTACGAGCTGCCATAGATCACCATGGCCCCGGCCACCGGCTGGCGGCTGACCTGGAACCCCTGCGCGAGGGCAACGCCGTACAGGTCGATGGCGTTGCCGAGCAGCGGGCGCGGATGGTTCCAGCGCGGGTCGCCCGGGTGCATCAGCGCCCAGGTGGCGAGCGCCCCCGCCACGCACTGGTTGGTGACCCCCGACGGGCTCATGTGCGCGGCCAGGTCGGCCGGCCACTGCGGGGTGCTGACCCGCTGGACCCAGCCGGGCGACGGGATGGGCAGCACCGCGGGGAGGTTGCCGCCGCCGATCGACGGCCCGCGATAGCGGACGGCCCACGACATGACGGTGTCGGCGTAGTCCGGGCTCTGGCTGCCGTCCATGCAGGCGTCGAAGGCCGGCGAGCTGCCTGCGTTGTAGTGGCACAGCGCGGCGCGCGTCCCGGCCGGGCTGGCGGCGCCCAGGGCCTTGAGGTAGTTGGCGGCCCCGGCCACCGCGTCCGCGGGGTTCAGCGGGTCCTTGCGGCCGTCGCCGTCCCCGTCCACGCCGTAGATCGCCCAGGTGCCCGGCTCGAACTGCGCCGGCCCGACGGCGCCGGCCGAGCTGACGCCGCAGTTGCGGCCGAAGTCGCACTCGACCTTGAGCACGCCGGCCAGCACCGTCCAGTCGATGCCGTAGATGCCGGCCCACTTGGTCACCAGCGCCAGGTAGGCGCTGGGGATGTCCTGCAGCGCGAACGGGCTGGGCCCCCAGAGCACCACGCCGTCGCCGAGGTTGCCCATCTCCGATTGAATGCGGCCCAGGAACGCGAGGCCGCGGCCGGTGCCGAGGGACGCCATCGCGCCGAGCAGGTCGGGGATGATCTTGAGGGGCTGGCCGCGGTCGTCGGCGACGACCTGGGTGAGGACGTCCACGAACTGGAGGACGCCGTTGCCGAACGACACGAGCGCCTGCTCGACCGCGCTGGCCGCGCCCTGCGCCGACGCCGTCGTGCGCTGCAGGTGGCACGCCATGGCCAGGAAGGCGTCGTACGGCCGGTACGGGTCGAGGCCGCCCGAGCCCACGTTGGGCACGTCCTGGATCCACTGCCGCCAGTCGGTCGGCTGGATCAGGAGGAAGCCGACGCCGTGCTCGCCGCGGAGGTCCGGGAGGACGGTCGTCCAGTCGGCGGGCGCCAGGTCGTCCTGGAGGCCGAGCAGGCGCTGGGTGAAGCCGCCGCCCTGGAGGGCCGAGCGGTCGACGTGGGCCAGGATGTCGGCCGGCACGTTCGAGTCGCGGCCGCCGCTCACGGGGTTGCGGTAGCGGCCGAAGCCGAGCGCGCCGTCGCTGTTCTGGACCCAGGCGACCGCGACCAGGTAGGCCGTGCTGAGCTTGACGTCCGGGGTGAAGTCGCAGCGCGACGCGGCCATGTAGGCGGCCAGCGCCGTCGCCTGGGTGGGCCGGAACGTGAGGTTGGTGATCGCCTGGACGGCCAGCGTGACGAAGACCGACACGATGACGCCCGTCGCGATGATGCCGCCGATCAGGACGAGCGCGACCCACTTCAGCAATCCCGAGCGGATGACGGCCTGAGGCTTCGGCACGGCTTGGCTGCGACGCTAGCATCGGCCGCCTGGACAATGGACGGACAGATGCGGAGGGGCCGGCTCAGCCGGCCGGCGTGACCGCCTCGCGGGCGTCGGGGACCGTCAGCTCCAGCCAGGCGCCGGCCGACCGCAGCACGCAGACGCCGGCCGCGCGGCCGGGGGGCGGCTGGCCCGGATAGCGCATCCGGACCTCGACGGTCCCCGGGCGGGCGCGGGCCACGTGGGCGCCCATCGGCTCGCCGTGGCGGTGGCGCCGGAGACGGGTGTGCAGGCTGCCGGCCATCACGAGGGCCGGCGGCCGGCCGATCTCCCTGAGCACGTGGACGGCCATGCCCCAGTCGCGCTCGCTCCACGTGCCCGGCCAGGGAACGGGGTCGAAGAGGACCACCTGGTCGAGGAGGCCGTCGCGCCGCAGGGACCGGAGCACGGCGAAGTGCCCGGCGGTGACGCGCCCGTCGTCGCTCTCGGCGAGGGGGCCCACGTCGAGGTCGCCGGTGGCGAGGAAGCGGTCGACGACCGGCTGGAGGTCGGTCGCCCACTCCAGCCCCAGCACGCGGAGACCGAGCCGGCGCATGAGGGTGCTGGCGACGAGCGGGTTCTGCTCCACGCCGTGGCGCTCGCCGACGAGGATCGGCCCGCCGGCGGCCAGCTTGGCGGCGAGCCGGGCGGCCGCGGGCGCCTCCAGCTCCAGGGCGAGGTCGCCGGTCGCGAATTCGTCGATGGCCCGGAGGAACCGGTCCGCGAGCGCGGCGCGCCCGGCCTCGTCGCGCGGAGGCCGGACCTCGACACGCAGCTGTGCCCGCCTGGCGCCGGTCAACTCCGCGCTCATGTCCCTTGCCCTGAACTACGCCTGGCTCCCGGGAATCGTTGCAAAAGGACTCCCTGCCCCCGTGGGGGGAGGGTCGGGGTGGGGTCTATGCAGAAAGCTAGCCGCCCAGGCGGCGGTGGTCCCACGACACCACGCGTGTCGGGTGCACCGTCACCAGCGTCCGTTTCGCCGCCGCGCTCGCCACGTACGCCCGGGCGGCCTCGTCCAGCGGGCCGAAGTAGCGCGGGAACAGGCGCTCGCCGAACGCCGCGACCAGGGCCTGGTCGCTCGTCAGCTCGGCCCGGCCCGCGATCTGCACGCCCCGCAGCTCGCCGTACGCCTCGCCGTCCTCCACCATCACCGTGATCCGCGGGTCGCGGTGCAGGTTCTGGATCTTCTGCGACTTCGTGTACGTCCAGAACGCGACCCTGCCGTCGACCACCAGGAAGTACATCGGCATGAGGTGCGGGCTGCCGTCCCGGTTGAGCGTGGCGACGTGCAGGGTGCGCCGCTCGGCCAGGAACGCGGCCACCTCGTCGTCGGTCATGCGGATCAGTTCTCGCTGCGAGGGCATGCCAGCAACCGTAGCGCCGGCCGGACGTCTACACTGCCGCTGGAGCAACCGAGGAATGAGCCTGGACGCCCGGTATTGGGATCGGGAGTTCGAGACGAGGCCATGGGCCTGGATCGAGGCTTGGCAGGCCCAGCAGCTCGCCATGATGCTGGAGACGCTGCCGCAGCGATCGGAGCTGTACCGCGACGTGTTCGCGGCGGCCGGACGCCGCGTCGGGCTCCGCGGATACTGGGTCAGCCGGGGCCGCCTGCCCACCCTCGACATGCTGGACACCGTGCCGTTCACCACCGGCGCCCAGCTCCGCCAGGCGCAGGAGGGCACGCCGCCCGGACGGGCGCTCGGCCCGCAGCAGGCGGTGCCGCAGCAGTACATCGTGCAGGTGGTCGCGTCCGACACGGCCCCGGACGGCGGCCGGCCGGTCTTCAGCGGCCTGACCCGCCGCGACCAGGAGGTCTGGAGCGACGCCATCGCCAACTCCCTGTGGACGGCCGGCGTCCGCCCGGACGACGTGGTCGCCCACCTGGCCGACCTGCCCGCGGTCGCTGCCGGCTGGCCGTACGCGGACGGCCTGCGCCGCCTCGGCGCCACCGTGGCCTGGCTCGGCGGGTGGCGGTCCGACCAGGTGCTCGCGCACCTGCCCGCGCTCCAGGTCACGGCGCTGGTCACGACCACGTCCACGGCCGTTCGCCTGGCCGGCGAGGCGGTCGCGGCCGGGAACGGCGCCGGCGAGCCCCGCGTGCCGCGCCTGCTGGTCGGCGTCGAGCCTGGCCTCGACCGCGCGGGCGCCCGCGAGCGCATCGCCGAGGGCTGGGGCGCCACCGAGGTCCGCGACACCATGGGCCTCGCCGAGGTGATGGCCGGCATGTGGTCCGCCTGCGACGACAGCGGCGCCATGCACTTCAACGCGGCCAAGTACGTGATCGTGGAGCTGGTCGACCCCGCGACGGAGGCGCGCGTCCCGTGGACTGACGGCGCCGGCGGCGAGGCCGTGTACACGACGTTCGACCGCGACGCGACCCCGGTCCTGCGCTACCGCTCCGGTCAGCTGCTCCAGGTGACCGCCACCCGCTGCGCGTGCGGCCGCACGTCGCCCAGGGCGATCTGCGCGGGCCGGACGGACGCGCCGCCGCCCGAGCCGGAGACGTCTCTCGCGGCCATCCGGCCCGCCGCGCAGGCCAACGGCGGCTCCGCGCCCGTCCGCGCCTGAAACAAACCACTCGTCGGCCGCGGTTGCTGGGAAGCGTGATCGACTTCAGCCCCGTACGCAGAAAGGAGAAGACCCTCCAGGAGCTGGCGGAGGGCCTGACGCGCGACGACCTGGTCCAGCTCGCCAACGAGATGTGCGATCACTTCCGCGAATTGATCGCCACGGCACAGGACCCGGACGTCCCCCACGTCCCCCACGATCCCGAGGCCAACGACACGTTCGCGGCGAAGCAGGAGGATGTCGGGCTGTCGTGGACGCTCGGTCACGTCATCGTGCACTGGACGGCCTCGTCCGAGGAGGCC
>Ga0075424_100008517_pt1 | contig 10032 bp, 9 predicted proteins | sample SoiMethybrSBSTD3_FD_75301 | JGI IMG/M metagenome (GOLD analysis project Ga0075424, IMG submission 75301) | Bulk soil microbial communities from a Populus tree surrounding site in Tennessee, USA - Soil MetaG P. TD hybrid SBSTD3 | ecosystem: Environmental > Terrestrial > Soil > Tree plantation...
GACACGACCAGAGCATCGGCGCCGGCGTTGACCGCGGCCCGCGCGTCCTCGCCGCCCATGATGCCTTTGATCACTACCGGCAACGAAACCTGCTGTTTCATCCATTCGATATCCTTGATCGTTGATTTGTGGCCTCGGCGCGGCTTGCCGTCTTTCGTCGAGAGCGGCACTTCGTCACCGATCTTGACCGGACGAACCGTATCCACGGTGATTCCGACCGCCGCAAAACCAAGATCTTCGGCAAGTTTGGCGTAGGCGGAGACCTCGTCCTTGCCGCGGTTCATGTAAGCCATGAACACCAACGGTGATTGGTCTGCGTCGCGCCATTCTTTGGGACTGAACTTTGCAGCCTGACTGACGAACATCATCGCGCCGGCGCGATCGCAACCCTCGGCAACCTCGCGCTCGGCATCTTTCCCGATCAAGATGAAGCTTCCGACCGGCGCCGTAATCGCGGGGGTCGGCAAAGTCTTGCCAAATAGCTCGACGCATATATCGGGTTCGGCAACATCGTGAAAAATTTTTTGTCGGAATAGGTAATGATGGAATGCCTGCGGATTGCGACGAAATGTAGCCTTGGATTCGGCGGCGCCGTTGAAATGCTCCCACGCCTCGGCCGGCGCCTTCTGCCGCATGATCTTGCGCAGATCACGCAGGCCCATCTGTTCGAGCGGCTTTTCAGTCATAAGATTTCCGTCAGTTTTTTTCGGTAAATTCTTGCCGTGCTGCAGCGCGTCCTGTCTGCAGATTCGCAAAAAGTATCATCCTGAGCCGATAGCCGAACGACGTCGTCTTTTATCGGTCCATCTCTCGAGATTCTTCACTTCGTTCAGAAATGACAATCGGGAGAATTGCCCGTTGCGCTCAATTCTGGGAAGAAATTTCCCAGCAGTTCGTTCCGGGATCGCGAAAGCAAAATGACGTGCCGGAGTCATCTTCACTGAGCGGCAACAATTCGCTGACGCCCAACTGGTGAGCGGAATGGCTGAACTCGCGATAAATTTCTTTCACGCGATCCGGCGAAGCGACCGTCAAGGTATTGCGAAAATTAGGTGCGAACACTTTCGGATTTTCTCGCAGGGCGCAAACAATGTAGGTTTTCGTGCTCGGATGCTTGACGTAAATCACATGACTGCTGAAGCGGTGCACTTCCAGGTTCAACACATCGGTGTAGAAATTTTTGTTCGCATCTAAATCGACCGCCACCAAAGTTCCATGGGTAAAAGCCTGCGGCACGTAACCTCGTCCGGGAAACCGTTCTTCGGGATAGATCTCTTCCCAGTGCGGCTTCTTGACCCCGCCGAACTTTTGCGCCGCAGCTTCTTTGCGAGCAAAATCTTCGTAACATTCGATTTCCCACCCGTTGGTGCCGGGCTCGACGAAATAACACGAATAGGAACCATGGCTCCAGGTCGGTTTGCCGATCGCGCCGAGCTTGTATTGCTGTTTATGCGCGGTCAGGTATTCATAAGCGTTATCGACCTCGTCAGTCGTCCTCACGCGAACACCCCAATGATTGTGCATCGGTTTAGCCGGCGCATCCGGTCCCGCCTCATGCAGGACGAGAACCCACGGAGAATTGGGGTGCTTGAGCATCGTTTCGGCGGGTTTTTTTTCTGAAACAGGTTGGAACGCGAGCAGCTCGGTCATCACCGTCATGGAATCTTGCAAGTTGCGGCATTCCATGTGTGTAGCGCTAAGAGCGACAGGGTGAACCATCGTAACTCCAGTCAAAGAAATTTACAGCGCTCCGCCAGACCTGTCAAACCAAGCCTCTCACAGCGCCACTGGCGCGAATGAGACAACAACAAGCGATGAAGCAAGGACCGATGACGTGAAATGCGCTTGAGCTCACATCGCAGCCGAGTCCGATTCGGCTTGACAGGATAAACCCTTTTACTTACATTCGCGCAGCTTGCCGGCCGAAGCGCCGCCCTCATGACTGCCACGACGAACATTCGAGATGCGATAAGGTTCGCCATAAGGAGAGCGTATGACCAGGTTTTCTAAACTCCTCTTGCTCTTGTACGTTTGTGTTGTTGCCGGTGGAGTGCCGGCGGCCGTTCACGCGCAAAGCAATTTCTACGAGGGCAAAACCATTCGTCTCATTGTCGGCTTCACTGCCGGCGGCGGCTATGATGCGTACACGCGCACGATCGGCCGCCATATGGGGAAACATATACCCGGCAATCCGGCCATTATCGTCGAAAACATGCCCGGCGCGGGCAGCATGATCTCGGCGAACTACATTTATAAAGCAGCGAAACCCGATGGCCTGACCATCGGTCATTTCATCGGCGGGCTTTTCTTGCAGCAACTCTTGGGCAAACCGGGGATAGAGTTCGATGCCGCGAAGTTCAACTACGTCGGTGTTCCGGCTCAGGACAATTTCGTTCTGGGCATCGCGAAATCCACCGGCATCGTCGACGCCGACGCATGGCTTGCCTCGAAACAGATCGTCAAATTCGGTGGCGTTGCCTCCGGTTCGGGCTCCGATGATATTCCAAATATTCTCAAAGCGACGATTGGATTACCGATTCAACTCGTGTCCGGCTACAAGGGTACCGCCGACGTGCGTTTGGCGTTCAATAGCGGTGAAGTTTCCGGTCTGAGCAATTCGTGGGAGTCCACGAAATCGACCTGGCGTAAGGAATTGGAAACCGGCGAACTGAAACTGGTTCTCCAGGCCACGCTCAAGCCGCACCCGGAATTTCCCAAGTTGCCGATGGCGCTCAATTACGCCAAAACGGAGGAAGCCAAGCGTCTGATCTCGACCGTTGCACGCGTGCATGGACCGACGGTGCGGCCCTACGTTTTGCCGCCGGGCACGCCGAAAGACCGCATTCAGATTATCCGCAAAGCTTTCATGGACACGATGAACGATCCGGAGTTTCTCGGCGAGGCAAAAAAAGCCAACCTCGACATCAATCCCGATGACGGCGCCGCGCTTGAGCAAAGCGTGAAAGATATTTTGAAATTGGATTCGGACCTGGTCGCAAAGCTCAAAGAAATCCTCAAATGACGAACCGAACTTGCACTGTCTTTCACCTTCTAATCGGGGCAGAGCTGGCATTGCCTGCCTCACCCGTCATACCCGCGAACGCGGGTATCCCGGCTAATTCGGCGGGGAACAAACCTAGATTCCCGCCTGCGCGGGAATGACAATTGCGGGAGGTGAAGGATGTGCCTCTATTTGATCTTTGTGCGCCAATGAAATTCATGAATTCCGCCGTGAACTCTGCTTCGCTTGATGAGGCGAGGTAACTTTATGCCGGAGTTCAAGCTCATTTCTGCCGACAGTCACGTCAATGAACCGCCGGAGGCCTGGGCGCGCGTCCAGAAACAGTATGGTGAGCGGGCGCCACGGGTCGTCAAGGATCCGCCGGGAGTGCCGAAAGGTGTCTGGTTATTGATCGAGGGCCTGCCGCCCGTCGGACTATCGCATTATTCAAAGGGCTTGGTGGTCAGCAAAAACCAGGGTATCTCCGAAGTCGAGCAGGAAAAGCATTTTGAGACGATTCGTTTCAACGAGAACTTCCGCTACGAAGATTATCCCGGCGGTTGGGAGCCCGCCGCACGTTTGAAAGACCAAGATACGGACGGGATCGAAGCCGAAATTCTCTTCTCCAGCGCCGTGCGCCAGCTTTACAGTATCACCGACGAACCCTTCCAACGCGCGATTTTCCGGTCGTACAACTCCTGGCTCCAGGAATTCTGTAGCCATGATCCCAGGCGGCTGATCGGCCTGACTACGTTATCCATCTTGAACGTCGAGCACACGGTGGCGGATATCCACGAGTATGCCAGGCGGGGTTTTCGCGGCGTGCAAATTCCGACGCGAATCAAGGACGGCGGCTATTACGAACCTAAATACGAGCCGATGTGGGCGGCGTTGGAAGAAACCGGCATGATCGTCAATGTGCACACCAGCGCGACGCAAGGCGTTGCCCGCCAACATTACGAAGGTCCGAGAAATATCGATCCAAACAAGCAAAGTCTTGGTTTTGCCAATAAACAGGCGCCCGCCCAGCAGTTTCTCGGCAATCTGATTCTATCCGGCGTGTTCGACCGCCACCCGCAGCTCAAAATCGTTTGTGCCGAGTTCGATGTGGGCTGGGTAGCCAATCTGGTTCAGCAAGTCGATTATTGGTTTGGCCGCGCCAGCACTTTCGATGCCGAAAAAAATATCAACAAGCTCCCGCCGAGCGCTTACTTCAAGACCAACGCTTTCTTTACCTATCAAGATGACCGCGCCGGCGTTCTGACAACTTCGGTCTTCGGCGCAGACAACTTTCTCTGGGCTAGCGATTATCCTCACGGCGTGACCACTTGGCCCAATTCACAAGCGACGATCGAGCGTAACTGCGCAGGAATCGATCCGGCCGTGAAACGGAAGCTCAATCGTGACAATGTCGCGAAACTCTACCGTCTGACCGCGTGAAAGAGTTAGAGCCTTTGACGGAACCCATCATTCCACTACTCCAGCACTCCAACACTCCACTATTTAGGAGAGTCTCCCATGAAGATCACCGTTGACCGCACCAAGTGCGAAGGCTACGCCAAATGCGTCCAAGCCTCGCCCAAAGTTTTTAGGCTCGACCAGAAAATGATTGCCGAAGTGATCGATCCCAAAGCCGATGCCGATGAAAAGATTGTGCTTGCCGCTAAAATCTGCCCGACCAAAGCCATCAGCCTCGAAGAGGAAGGTACCGGAAGAAAAATTTTTCCGGCAGAGTGAGGTGGAATTGTCGGGCACGCGATGCGCGTGAAACAGGCTCTCTATCCAAGAGTCATGGCAATTCGGCCATCAGCCGCCCATAACCCTGCACGGGCTGTCGCACATGCAGCCGTTTTTGAATTTCCCAACATTGCGCGAGTCCGGGATGGATCACCGGCACACCGAGATCCTGCTCGAGCGGCTCGACGATATCGAGGATGCGTAACTTACCGCCTTGAAAGTAAATCGCTTCCGCATCGCTATGGCGTAAAAATAGATTTCTCGCCTGATAATAGATGTCCGTTGATGACAGTCGTCCAACTTCTTCCCAAGGCCCGGGCAATTTTTCCAACGCCAACACCCTGAATCCTGCATCGGTGAAGTAGCGCCCCACGATGCTGGTGTCATCGAAGTCATAACCGATCCCGACGAATTTCTTGACACCGAGCGCCTTCATGGCGGCAATTTGATTGGTTCCCGAAGTGAAAATCGGAATCGCAAACCGAGTTTCCCATTTGGCAATCAACTCGGCCTCGCCTTTGTGACCGAGCAACATGAACGGCGGAGTTCCCGCAGGATGGATCAGATCAACTTTGTCTTGCGCCAATTCCGCGATTTTTTCTTCGTAGGCCGGGATTGCCGCCTGAAATTCTTCGATTCTTCCATGGCGGACGTTGTTGAAGAGCGGGATGACGCCGATCCCGTCAGGCAGGAGCTTGATCAACTCCACCAGCGAGCCGGATCCTTTGGTCGGCTTGATGATTCCCACCATACCGCGCCAGCAGTCGTAGACCATGTCGTTTCCTTTTCGATTTCGCGGAAGCTTTATTTGTCGTTATGGCGTTCGCGCACGACCTGCAACTCTTCTAAACACCCCGGGCACATATAAGCGGCATGCGGCAGAAAAATCAGTTCGTCTGGATCACGCGCCTCCATACAGATGCCGCAGAGGCGCTCTTGCTTGTGCAGTGACACGGCCGCTTTGCGTTCCGGCTCATCCGCAATAATTCCGCTACAGAGCTCGACGCACTCATTGCAAATCTGCACCGCTGGGCCGGCGATAAGTCGCGGCACCTCGTGCTCTGCTTTGCCGCAGAAGGAACAACTCGATTCCGCTTGCTTATCGACAAATTGCGGAATCTGCTGTTCCCAGCTGTCGCCGAAGGCCTTCTTTAGCGTTTCCTCCAAGGCCGTACCGATGTTTAGAAGTTGTCGTGCAATCTCAGTCCGCTTCGGCGTACTCTTCGATTCGAGAAAGCGTGTGACGGCGAGCTGGAAATGTTTCAGAGCAAGGGCATAGTGTTGCTCGGAGATGAGATCGGCGCATACCATGAATCCGAAATCGGACGGAGATTTTGCCATCGCGCTTTATCGGCGGCACGCCGTGAAGTCGTCCAACTAAATCATCACGGTGCCGCAATTGATGTTGTAGACCTGACCCGTGATATACGCGGCAGCATCGCTGGCGAGAAAGAGAATCGGACCGGCAATATCGTCGGGCTCGAGCACGTGGCCCAACGGAGTCGAATGCAAACGCGCCATCGTCTCTTCCTCGGTCCGGTGCTGGCGCGGCATATCCGTATTCGCCGAGCCGGGACAAATTGCGTTGACCGTGATGCCCTGCGGCCCGAGTTCACGCGCCAGAGCCTTGACGAAACCGATGATGGCCGCTTTGGACGCGGCATAATCGGCAAATTGCCGTCCGCCGGTATGGGCGATCGAGGATGCAATGCTAATGATTCTGCCGCTCTTCTGTTCACGCATGGCGGGGACGAACGCCCGCGCGCAAAGAAAATTACCGCCCAAGTTCACGTCGATTGTGCGATCCCAGTCCTCCTCGCTTTTGTTCACCACCGGCGCCTTCAGGTAAATGCCGGCATCGTTGACCAGAATGTCGATCCGGCCAAAACGCTCGAAGGTTCGATCGGCGAGCCGTTTCACTGATGTTTCGTTTGCAACATTCACCTCGAGCGCAATGGCTTCAGTTCCGATCGCCTGGAGCTCCGCTACCACACCGTTCGCTTTCTCGCACTGCAGATCTGCGACTACGACCCTCGCCCCTTCGCGGCCCATGCTCAGGCAAATGGCGCGCCCGATCCCCTGCGCGCCGCCGGTGATCACTGCGATTTTATCCTTTAACCTCATCATTCTGTTTGCGTGTACCTTCGCGAATTCTCCGGACGATCAGGGCGACCGCCGGTCGCCCCTACTTCTCTGTGTCCTTCATGTTCTCTGTGGTTGATTTCTTGTTTTCCGCATTACACCAAGCCACCATTGCAGTGAAACAACTGCCCGGTAATCGCGGCGCTCTCCGGCGTCGTCAGGAAGTAATACAATTCCGTGAGGTCTTCGGGTTGAGCGGTGCGGCCGAGCGGAATCGCCGAATACCAACGTTGCCGGCGCGCCTCCGGAGTTTCTTTTTCCATCACCCGCGGCGTGTCTGTTGGTCCCGGAGCCACCGTGTTGACGCGAATTCCATCGGGCGCGAGCTCCAAGGCCAGGCTCTTCGTAAACGCTACAATTCCGGCTTTTGCCGCCGAGTAGGGCGCGCGAAATGCCGACCCGGTGACGGCGTAGTTTGATGCCGTGTTGATGATCTGTCCGGCTCGCTGCTTTTGCATGATCCGGGCGACTTCGCGGCACATGAGAAAAGTGCCTTTCAAATTGGTATCGATAACGCGCTTGAACTCCATCCAGGTAAAATCCTCGATTTTTTTCGTGTAAAAACTGCCGCCGGCGATGTTGGCCAGGATGTCGATTCGGCCAAAGCGCTGTGCCACATCGCTGACAATCGCCATTACCTGGCGCGCGCTGGTCACGTCAACCGATAACGCATCCGCTTCGGCGCCGCTCTCGGCAATTTCACCGCGCACCTGTTCGGCGGCGGCGTGGTCATAATCCGCGATCACGACCCTCATGCCGGAGCGCCCGAAACGATGCGCCACGGCCCGGCCGATGCCGTTTCCGCCACCCGTGATCAATGCCACTTGCTGCAATGAGCTTCCTCTCACGCTTGGTAAATTTTATCGATCGTTTCGCGATAGCGTATCGCGACGGCTTGCCGATCGACCTTCACCTTTTGAAAAACATTGATAGTCCGCACCTCCGGCGGAAAGTTATTTTCAATTAACGCGAATTTGCAAATTTTTTCATAGTGCTCGAGACGCGCATTGACGTGCTCGATCTGTGTCCAGATCGATTTCTCAACTTGCTCGCCTGTCAGAGAAGAAGCCTCAATGTCCAATTGTTCGCTGATTTTCGGCCGATCGGCAACGATGAGAGCAGCAATGAACGGCCGGCGATCCCCGAGCAGGATTGCCTGTCGGATGAACGGCTCATTTTCTAGTTGAAGCTCGATAAAAGCAGGATAAATATTGGACCCATCCGAACAGTTGAAGACATCCTTCTTGCGGCCCACAATCGTCAGCGAGCCGTCACGGTCGAGCGCTCCCAGATCTCCGGTGTGGAACCAGCCCTCGATATCAAAAGCCTCCCGCGTGGCCTCGGGATTATTGAAATATCCGGGAGAGACCGTCGGTCCGCGCACCAGTATTTCCGAATCTTCAGCGATGCGCAGCTCGATGTTTGGAAAAGGTTTGCCCAAATTGCCTGGGCGGTTCTCGCCAATGCCGCACAGGGTCACGCCACCGCATTCAGTCGAACCGTAAGAGCCGATCAGCGGTATGCCCAATAGCTCAAAGCAACGCATAATCCGAGGCGGCATCGCGGCGCCGGCGTAGGCGATATATTTGATGCGGCCACCTAGCGCTGCAGAAAATCTTTCTTTCAACACGGCCCTAAGCTCGTCGAAACGGTCGCGCCCGCGAGAATCGAGCGTGTCGTGCGATTTTTTTCCATCGAGAGCCTCAAGCTCGAGCCAGAGCCGTTCCGTATCGCCGCTCTGGAGAATACCGTTCCATATCCGCCCCATGACCCGGGGCACCATAGCCATCGCTGTGGCTGCGAGTGATTTGAGTACATTCAGGTCGAGATTGAGTTCGGTGGCTTCGATGACCGCCGTAGTCCTACCGGTGACAGCGCTTTTAAGGAAACCGAATCTCCCGAAGAGGTGGTTGAGGCTCAAAACAATGACCGTCATCTCATCCGGTTTGCTGACAACAAGCGGACCGCCGTTCGTGATATTCGCAAGGAGATTTTCCTGGGTGCGCATCACCCCCTTGGGGTCGCCAGTAGAACCCGAGGTATACATGATCGTCGCTAGATCGGTCGAGCGGACGCTGTCGAGCACCTCGCGCAGCCGGTCAGGATGCGAGCTCTTGCCGGTTTGGATCAAATCTCTCACTCGAGTCGTACCCGGCAACGATGGATCGCCACCTTCCATCATCCAAACATGGGAAAGCGCGGGTAACTGCGGTCTTAGATTGAGCAGACGCTTTGCGCCAACGGCATCTTGCACGAATGCCGCGCGGCAACCGGAATGGTTCAGAATCTTGGTCAACATGCCGTCGGAAACGGCGGGCGCAATCACCACATTCGGAAAACCGCCCGTCAGAGTGGCCAAGTCGGCGCAGAGCCATTCGAGACTATTCTCACCAACGATCGCGATCGGCTCGCCCGGTTGAAGGCCGAGAGCGTAGAGTGCCAAGAGCAAATTCTGCACTAACGCTCCGAATTCTTGCCATGATACTTCTTGGAAGCCGTCGGCACATTGAAGCTTGAGAAAAGTACGATCACCCAATTCTGCTACCCGGTGAAAGAAAATCTCACCGATGTGACGTCCAGGCGCAGTCGAGAGCTGCTCTGCCGTTTGTCCGCTCATATCATTGCGTAATGAGCCGGCTCATACTTGCCTCGACCTGGTTGCTCGACTCGTTTAAGTGGTTTGATTTCGGAACGGCGGTCGTAACAATACATCAGCGCTTCAGCCACATCATCGAGATGGCGGTTCAAGTACTTCCGGGGCGGCACCGCCAAGCGCAGCAGTTCGATGCCGCGTGCCACTTGACTGGGCGCAAGTGGCGGACCCTTCGTCACCCGAATGCCCGCATACTGATAGAGGAACGCCGCGAGGGCTTCAATGGGAAAATCTTCGGATTTAAAGTCTGCCAAGAATGCTTTGACATCGATAAAGACCGCATGCCCGGCGGCTGGCCTCGCCACCGGCAGGCGACCTTCCAGTCGCTGCCAAAGATAGCGGACTTGTTCGACGCGGCTCTGAACATAACTGTCGCCGGCAAAGATGTCAGCGAGAGCGATTGCCAGCTGTTCCATGGCGCTTCCTGTGAGCTGCGCGCCGTCGAGGAAGGCCTGCATCATGGCTTTCTGGTAAGTGCTTTGCTCCCGAGTCAAAATCA
>Ga0075424_100008518_pt1 | contig 10032 bp, 10 predicted proteins | sample SoiMethybrSBSTD3_FD_75301 | JGI IMG/M metagenome (GOLD analysis project Ga0075424, IMG submission 75301) | Bulk soil microbial communities from a Populus tree surrounding site in Tennessee, USA - Soil MetaG P. TD hybrid SBSTD3 | ecosystem: Environmental > Terrestrial > Soil > Tree plantation...
AAAGGCTCGGGCCCTCCCCGATATTGGTGCTTTTATACAACAATGTTGCCGAATTGCGACAAAAGCTAGCCCTTCCGGCCTTAATCAGGAAAAACAATGGGATGCCCTACTCCGCAGCTCCGCCGCGCCGGGTATCGAACCCGGTCATTCGCCCAGCATTACGCAGTCGATTGCCAAATCTTGCGGAACGACGCCCACTTTTCCCAGGCGGTCAGGCGTTCGTCAGAGAGTTCGTCCAAGAATTCGGCCAACCGACGGGACTTGACGACAGTGTAGACAGTCAAGGCGACCGTTGGGATCAACACCGCGAAAAAGAAAATACTGCGGTCGAGCAGCGGCGCGTCCGCCCAGGCGAGTAGATTCATGCCAAAGAAGCCTGTTGTCGTCATTCCGATCAAACAATCGTGACCACGGTCAGACGGATCATCGTGTTCGATTGCCGTCGCAACAGGTCGCTGTCGAGATATTGACCCATATCGTGGAGTTCTTCGCGAACTTCCCGGTAGGCCTGCTCCGTCCCGAGATGGCGCGTCCACATGTGGAATACATCGCGGAACTGAGCCTGATCGGAGATCTCGTGATACCAGTAACGATGCGTGAACCGCAGGAAGATCTCAAGCGTCTGGCGAATGTCGCGCCGGAAACGGCGAATTGACGCCGCCTCGGTGATGTCCAATTTCTTTACGGCGCCGACAAGCCTGTCCGACATCATCAAGAGCGCGGCCTTGTGGAAATGCACCAGAAGACCAAGCACGAAATATTGATGACGGAATTGACCGAGCAATCCGCGCTCGGGATCGATGAAGAACGCCGAGCGCGCATCTCCCGTTATCACGAATGCGTGGCCAGAACACATGATGCGCGTGCACGATCCCTCCCGATGCGTCTGCTCGAAGTACCGATCGTAGCAATAGTCGGTTTCGAAACGTCGTAAATGGCGCGTAGAGAACGGCAAGCTTTTTCCATCTCCGCGAGCGGCCGCGAAAGCCAGTTGCGCATAGTCAAACCGCGTGAGTTTGGCAGGATCATCCAGCGCAAGAAACGCCATGATAGGCATTCTGTAGTACTCGAGCTGCCGGTACCTGATCGCGCCCGATCGGCCGGAATGGTGAGGCACCATCGGCTCGAGCAAGAATTCCCAATGCGCGCCAAGGGCAACGGCCCGGTGGCGACAGACAGATGTGAGGAATTTTTCTCGATCCTCAAAATCGGACACTGCCAGCACTTCGCCGTCTTTCCCAAGCCAGGCGATCTTGGTGCAGTGAAATGGCAAGCCGTCGTCCCGCCACCCCGAAGGATAGGCGCGTCCGAAGAGGAACATCAAATCCTGCACGACCGGCAGCGGAAGATCATTCCCGAACACCTCAAGCGCAAGAATGACGAGGTCCGCGTCGTAGAAAAAGTATAGGTCCACATGCGCGACCTCGAGAACAACGGGCTCGGACGAGTTTTCAAGGATGAGCTCCACCTTGCTGATGTCCTTGCGTCGATAGACGCGAATAGGCGATTCCCGTTGCTCCGCCCGAGTACCGACCGAACCTTCTCCGTACAGCACGCGTTGGACGTGGGGAAGGAATGTCACGAATTCGCGATAGTGACGTTCCTGAAATTCGCAAGGATCGATCAGGAATTCGTCGATCAGCCGTTCCCATGGCCCGCAATTGTCGAGCAGCTCCCAATGGCTGTGGATCTGTTGGCCTTCTTTCAGTGGCATCAACTGCACCGGCCAAAGCAGGAACTGCTTCACCACCGTCGCGTCTGGGCTTGCCGGCTTCGTCTTCTGATCGGATTCCGTTGCTTTGGCTTCAAGCGGCGACAACATGACGGCCTCCCTTACACCCAAGCGCCCGACATTCGGCGCCCTGTTGTCTGAAACGTCCAGGAGCAAAGGTCTAAATCCGCCGGAATTCTAGTCCAATCGTCTGCTCCTGTATCGCCCCAGACGCCCCGGGATCAAGGGGACGAGCCAATCCGGGAGGACCCGCCTCGAAACAGGATAGGTCGCCTCAAATCGAAGGCACGCCGCGAAAACGCGCGGCGCGAAAGGCTCGCTCAAAACTGGGATGCATTTAGTGACCGCCGCGAAAGACCTGAATATCGAGGTCGCGGATTTTCTTGCGCAATGTATTGCGGTTAAGCCCCAGCAGATCGGCCGCACGGATCTGATTGCCGCGCGTGGCCGCGAGAGCCGCCATCAGCAATGGGTATTCGATCTCCCGCAGAATGCGGTGGTAGAGCCCGGCCGGCGGCAGCCCGTCCTCAAATCCCGAGAAATACGCGGCGAGATGCCGTTCAACGGCACTGCCAAGGCTTTCGTCGCCTCGCGGTTCGTCGCTGCCTATGGCGAAAGCAGGTTGCGCCAGCTCAGCCTCGATCACAGCGACGGTAATCGTTTCCTGCGGATAGAGCGCCGCGAGCCGGCGAGCCAAATTCTCCAGCTCGCGAACATTTCCTGGCCAGCGATGCCGCTTGAGGCGATCGATTCCCGATTGGTCGATCTGCTTCGGCGGAAGCCCTTCGCGCTGGACCTGCGCGAAGAAATGTCGGATAAGGTCCGGAATGTCTTCGATGCGCTCGCGCAGTGGCGGCAATCGCAAAGGCACAACATTGAGCCTGAAGAACAAATCCTCCCGAAACAGGCCTTGCTGAATCAGCAGGCGAAGATCCTTGTTCGTCGCGGCGATGATCCGCACGTCACTCTTGATCGGGGTGCGGCCGCCAACGGTCGTATACTCGCCCTGCTGCAACACGCGCAGCAACCGCGTCTGTGCCTCCATGGGCATGTCGCCGATCTCGTCGAGAAAAAGGGTGCCGCCTTCTGCCTGCTCGAAGCGACCCGCATTGCGCGTGTTGGCCCCCGTGAATGCCCCCTTCTCATGTCCGAACAGTTCGGATTCGATAAGGTCGCGTGGAATTGCCGCCATGTTGATTGCGACGAACGCGCCCGAGTGGCGCTTGCCATAGTCATGCAGAGCCCGGGCTACCAATTCCTTGCCCGTGCCCGACTCGCCGGAGATCATCACCGTCAGATCGGTCTGCATCAGCCTGGCGAGGACACGGTAGATTTCCTGCATCGCCGGTGAGCGGCCTACCAGCGGGATGCCCTCAAACTCCTCGGTTTTGGCATTTGCCGGCTTCGGATCTTTCGGCTCCGACAAGGCCCGCCCCACAATTGCGATCAGCTCCTTGAGATCAAAAGGTTTCGGCAGATATTCGTAGGCTCCGCGTTCGGAAGCACGAATTGCCGTCATGAACGTGTTCTGCGCGCTCATCGCGACGATAGGCAGACCGGGCCGCGCCTTGCGGATGCGCGGGATGAGATCGAAAGCGTTCTCATCGGGCATGACGACATCCGTGATCACAAGATCGCCGTCGCCCTGGGTCACCCAGCGCCAGAGGGTTGCCGCATTGCCGGTCGAACGGACCTCATATCCCGCGCGCGACAGGGCCTGATTAAGCACTGTGCGGATTGCGGCATCATCGTCGGCAATTAGGATGCTTCCCGTCGCCATAATCCCTCACCGCTTCTTCGTCGCGACGGGACGTCAATGAGCTGACCGTCGCCGCTGTAAATGGGCATCAGCACGCGGAAGATCGTTCGCCGCGGCTGGGATTCGCATTCGACGATCCCGCCATGATCGTTCACGATCTTCGCAACAAGAGCGAGGCCCAGACCGCTGCCGCTTTGCTTGGTGGTGACGAACGGATCAAACAAGTGCGCCATCAGGTCTTCCGGCACGCCGGGCCCATTGTCTTTCACGCAAAACTCAAGAGGCAGCGACACGCGAGTTTTACTGCCCGGCACCGAGAGACGCACGCCGGGACGGAATGCGGTGGTTAGCTGGATTTCGCCGTCCGCCGCAGTTTCACCGATAGCTTCGGCTGCATTCTTGAGCAGGTTGAGAAACACCTGGATCAGCTGGTCGCGATTAGCGAGGACCGGCGGCAGCGATGGATCGTACTCTTCCGTGAATTTGATCTGACGGGCAAAACCGGATTGAGCCAATCGCTTTACGTGATCCAGCACCACGTGAATATTGACCGGCTCGCGATCGATTGGACGTTCGTCCGCAAATACCTCCATGCGGTCGACCAGTTTTACGATGCGATCGGTTTCGTCGCAGATCAGCTTGGTCAGAGGTCGATCGTCATCGGCCGCCGATTGCTCAAGCAGTTGTGCAGCGCCTCGAATTCCGGAGAGCGGGTTTTTAATTTCATGCGCGAGCATCGCCGCCAGGGCAATGACCGAACGCGCCGCGCCGCGATGGGTCAGCTGGCGATCCATCTTGGCTGCGATGGTGCGCTCCTGCAGCATCACGACGACATGCTCCGGATATTCCGGCAGCGGACCCACGTAGAGATCAACCAGCCGCTCACCGGGGTTGCGCGGGGTCGCCAGGTCGACCTTGTACTCGTTGACGGCGGCGCCGCGCTGCCGCACTTGCTCGATCAACGCGAGCAACGGGGACCCAAACGGGACCAGTTCGCGCAGCATGTGCCGGCGCAGCATCGAGGTTGAAGCATCAAAAAACTGCTCGGCGGCCACATTCGCATCGGCAATTTTTCCGTCGGCCGAAACCATAATCACCGGATGCGGCAAAGCATGGAGCATTGCATCCGCGGGCGTGTTGACGATTTCCGATAGAGCCTGCGCGCGCCTCATGCCGCAGCCCTCGATGAGAAGTCGTTATAGGCCTCGGCGAGGAGCCGACGCGCGCGCGCCGGTTCTTCCGTTGTCAGAATACGGCTGCGGTGTTGCTTGAGCAGCGCCACCGGCGCTCCGGCGGTTGCCGCCGGGGAATCAAGTACCCAACCGAGATGCTTGCGGGCATGGCGCCGGCCGAGCTCCGCGCCGTGATGCCTGAGCATTTCGTCGTAGAGCGCATCGATTAAATTGAATTGCTCGGTGAGCGGCGGCGCTCCAATGCTCACGCCGGTCGCGAAATATCGCGCCACTTGACCCGGCAACCACGGCCGTCGCTGCACCGCGCAGCCCATCATGACCGCATCGCCCCCGGAATCGGCCAGCGCATTGATCGCGTCTGCGCAGGAGCGAATGTCCCCGTTCACCACGATCGGAATCGAAGCGGCCTCTTTCACCATTCGGACGGCGCGCCAATCGGGTTGGTCTTGAAAGAACTGACATCGCGTGCGGCCGTGCACCGTGATCAATTTGATTCCCGCCGCTTCGGCGCGCTTGGCGAGCTCCGGCGCGTTGATCGTCGAAGCATCCCAACCCAGCCGCATTTTCAGCGTCACCGGGACGCGCACGGCTGACACCGTTGCATCGATCAGGCTCACTGCGTGGTCGAGATCGCGCATGAGCGCTGATCCCGCCGTCCCATTGGTGACCTGCTTCGATGGGCAACCCATATTGATATCGATGATGTCGGAGCCCTGCGCCTCGGCGATGCGCGCGCCTTCCGCCATCCATCGGGCCTCGCATCCGGCGCGGATGCCAGCGCCGTCGCTCCGAACGGCTGCCTCGCGCTCTCCCCGCACCGGACCGGCACAACCGGTCATTTCGGAAACGACCAGGCCCGCGCCGAGCCTTTCCGCCAGTCTGCGGAACGGTGCGTCGGTAATGCCGGACATCGAGGTCAGAACCACGCGGTTCGGGACGACAACCGGCCCGATCGCAAACGACGATCCCTGGAAATAGGTAATATTGCCCAGTTCCGAACGCGTGCCTAGCATTTAGGCTGCCCCTCCCATTGCTCAGAGATTAGCCTTTTCGCACCGCCGCGCAAGTGCTGCATTGCAAAAAAGTGTTCATTGCTAAGACCCGACCGCTTACTTGCTGCGTTTGCGGGCCGGCTATAACGCGGTAAAGCAAACCGAGATCTCAGGAGTGACGTATGGCGCTTGTTGCAGCCGTCGTGGTGGCCGCTGGGCAAAGCCTGCGCGCAGGTGGCGAGGTACCGAAGGTGTTCCGCCGCGTTGGCGGCCAGACCCTGCTCGAGCATGCGCTCGCTGCTTTCGTAAGAGCCTCCAAAATCGCTCTGGTCCAGCCCGTGGTCCGCAAAGACGATCTGCAGCTCGCGCGAACCTTGATTGGCAACATGGAAATTCTTGCGCCGGTGTCAGGCGGGACGACGCGTCAGGCTTCGGTGCGGGCCGGGCTTGAGGCGCTGCAGCCGCATGCTCCGGACATTGTGCTCGTCCACGACGCAGCCAGGCCCTTCACCAGCGCGAATCTGATCGCGCGCGCCATAGAGGCGGCCGAACAAACCGGCGCAGCCATCCCGGCGCTCTCGGTAACGGACACCGTTAAGCGCGTCGATACAACCGGCACCATTGAAATGACTCTCGATCGCAACGCGATCCGGCTCGTGCAGACGCCGCAAGCATTTCGCTTTCCTGCTCTGCTCGAGGCGCATCGTCGCGCCGCACTACAGGGTCGCGAGGATTTTACCGACGACGCTGCGTTGGCCGAATGGGCCGGCATGAAGGTCACCGTCTTCGAAGGCGAGCCCGGCAACATCAAGCTTACGACGCCCGAGGATTTTTTGCGCGCGGAAGGTCGGCAATTTGCAGCGCTCGGCGATGTTCGCATCGGCTCGGGGCTTGATGTGCACGCCTTCGGTCCTGGCGATCACGTGACCCTCGGCGGAGTACGCATTGCAAACGACAAGGCGCTCACCGGACATTCCGACGCCGATGTCGCGCTCCATGCGCTTACCGACGCGGTGCTTGGTGCTCTCGCGGATGGCGACATTGGCACGCACTTCCCGCCATCCGATCCGCAATGGCGAGGCGCGTCATCGGACCAATTTCTTGCTTTCGCCGTCGAACGGGTGCGAGGCCGGGGTGGCTGCATCGGTCACCTTGACCTCACAATCGTTTGTGAGACCCCACGCATCTCGGCGCACCGCGACGCCATACGCGCCAACATTGCAAAAATTGTCGGCGTCGACCTCGCGCGCGTGGCCGTGAAGGCGACGACCAGCGAGAAGCTCGGTTTCACGGGACGTGGCGAAGGCATCGTCGCCTACGCCACGGCAACCGTCCGCCTGCCGTGGGACTGACCGCAATGGCCGACGAAGAATTGCACGCTGCTGCCGTTAAATTGCTGGAACTGTGCAAGCAAAAGGCACTTACGCTGGCAACGGCGGAGTCCTGCACCGGAGGGCTGGTCGCCGCCACGCTGAGCGAAATTCCCGGCTCGTCGCTAGTTCTCGACCGCGGCTTTGTGACCTATTCGAACACGGCGAAGCAGCAGATGCTTGGCGTGACGCCGTCAACGATCGATTTCTATGGCGCGGTGAGCACCGAATGCGCCGAGGAAATGGCCAAAGGTGCGCTGGCGCATGCCTCGGTCGATCTCGCCATTTCGATTACAGGGATTGCCGGGCCAACCGGGGCAGTGCTCGGAAAGCCCATTGGCCTCGTCTATTTTTGTGCTGCATCGCGCAGCGGTCGGGTGATCGCGCACGATCGCAAATATGGCGATATCGGCCGGTCGAACGTCCGACGTCAGTCGGTTCTGCGGGCATTGTCTATGCTTCAGGAACTGGCGGAAAAAGAAGAGCCCCGTCCTCCGGCCGGCGAAAGTTGACTCGACGAGCCCGTGAGTTCGGGCTTTCTCTTTGCAGACAGAGGCGTAAGATTGTCCCGTCGGTCGCCGAAAAGGAGGCGAACTTCGGATTTCAGTGGTGAGACCTTCCGTCGGCGGACCGGCGTCAACGAGGGGAATCGCCAATGAAACGTCGTGAATTCCTGCAAGCTGCCGGCTTGGGAGCCGCTGCGGCCGCCGTTGCCGCACCCGCGATTGCGCAATCGTCTACGGAAGTGAAATGGCGGTTAACAGCGAGCTGGCCGAAATCGCTCGATACGCTCTACGGCGGCTGCGAATACTTCTCGAAGCGCATAGCCGAAATCACCGATAACAAATTCCAGATCCAGGTGAACACGCGTCAGACCTGGTGGTATCCTCTATTTTCGCCAGGTACAGCAAGGGCAAACCGATCTTTACTTTTTTAGAGACAAACGATTGATCATCTAAAAGATTGGATCGATGGCGCTAAGGCTCCTAACCCCAGGGCAGCTCAGGCGATCGAACAGCTAAAGGCGCTGGTCGATAAGTCTTAGGCCAGGTTAAAGGTTTTTCTGCCGACCGCCAAACGCATTTACACCGGACGGCCGTAGACTTCGTCAGCACGCCGCTCGAAAGCAACCGCAAATTTCCGGAAGGCTGCGTCGAACACCGCTCCCATGACCGCGGCGAGCGCGCGGCTGCGAAATTCATAGTCGATGAAAAATTCAATCTCGCAGGCGTCCTCCCCCACCGGCACAAATCGCCAGCGGTTCTGCATGCGTTTGAACGGTCCGCTGAGATATTCGACAAAAATCCGCAGGCCTGGCCGATCCAGCGTGACACGGCTGGTGAAGGTTTCGCGAATAATCTTGTAGGCCACCGTCATGTCAGCGACCAGGACAGTGACACCGTCTTTCTCGGTTCGGCTCTTCACCTTCAGCGCGCTGCAGAGAGGCACAAATTGCGGATATTTTTCGACATCCGCGACCAGGTCGAACATATCGGTGGCGGCGTGCGGGACGCAACGCCTCGTCGAGAATTGCGGCATTGAGGATTATTTAGCGGCGCGCGCGGCTTTCAGCCGCGCGAAATCTTCGCCCGCGTGACGCGACGAGCGCGTGAGGGGCGAGGCCGCCACCATCAGAAAACCTTTGCTGTAAGCAATGCTCTCGAGCGCCTTGAACTCGTCAGGCGGCACGAAGCGTCTGACATCGTGGTGCTTGCGTGTGGGCTGGAGATACTGCCCGATGGTCAGAAAATCGACATTGGCCGAGCGCAGATCATCCATCACCTGCAGCACTTCGTTTCGCTCCTCGCCAAATCCGACCATAATGCCCGACTTGGTGAACATCGCCGGATCAAGCTCCTTCACCTGCTGCAGAAGCCGCAGGGAGTGGAAATATCGTGCACCGGGCCGCACCGTGAGATAAAGCGAGGGCACCGTTTCGAGGTTGTGATTGAATACGTCAGGCCTTGCTGCGACCACGAGCTCAAGCGCTCCGTCCTTGCGCAGGAAGTCCGGTGTGAGAACCTCGATGGTCGTCTGCGGACAGCGCACGCGGATGGCGCGAACGGTTTCGGCGAAATGCTGCGCGCCCCCATCTGCCAGATCATCCCGATCGACCGAGGTAACGACAATATGCGCCAGGCCCAATTTGGCCGTCGCATCGGCCACGCGAGCCGGCTCACCCGGGTCGAGCGCAACAGGAAGCCCGGTCTTGACGTTGCAGAACGCACACGCGCGCGTGCAAGTGTCCCCCATGATCATGAAGGTTGCGTGTCTCTTCTCCCAGCACTCACCGATGTTGGGACAGCCGGCCTCCTCGCACACGGTGTGCAGGCCGTTGTCGCGCATGATTTTTTGTGTCGCGAAATAGCCCGGCGATGCCGGCGCCTTGACGCGAATCCAGGCAGGCTTGGGCAGAACCGCAGAATCCGGCTTGTGTGCCTTTTCGGGGTGCCGTGGACGCGGGTTTTTCACAAGGTCAAGGACAACCGGCATGGCACCTACTTACGGCTGCTGCCTCATCCTCGCAAGGCGGGTCAGGCGCCCCGGATCGCCCGCCAGATGAGCAGGAATACGACCGCTCCAACGGTTGCGGGCACGAAACTACATATAGTGCCATGCATTGCTTCCCAATGGTTTCCCAATAGAGTTACTTCCCAGGAACTGATTCCTATAAAAACCCACTTCGGAAAAACAGAGGACTCGATGAAGCTCGAAAAACAGGCCGACGTTTTCAAGCTACCCCGGCCCACAGGTGACAAGCTTGAGACCGCTTACTTCGACCGCGGTAGGGCGAACGTCAGAGCGAAAGGCTTGGCGCTGCGTGTGCGCTCGGACGGTACGCGCACTTGGGTATTCTTCTATCGCAACCTTGCAGGCAAGCAGAAGAAACTCACCATTGGTCTCGCAAGCGACAATCCAAGCGGCTGGACATTGGACAAGGCACGCAGAGAGGCTCACGCCTATCGGGTAGCCGTCAATAATCATA
>Ga0075424_100008519_pt1 | contig 10031 bp, 6 predicted proteins | sample SoiMethybrSBSTD3_FD_75301 | JGI IMG/M metagenome (GOLD analysis project Ga0075424, IMG submission 75301) | Bulk soil microbial communities from a Populus tree surrounding site in Tennessee, USA - Soil MetaG P. TD hybrid SBSTD3 | ecosystem: Environmental > Terrestrial > Soil > Tree plantation...
GGGCCACATCGCGGGAGCGGCGCTCGACGTCATGACCAACGAGCCACCGGTGAACTCGCCGCTCATCGGGAAGCGCAACATCATCATCACGCCGCACACGAGTTTCTATTCCGAGGAATCGCTCGTGGAGCTGCAGACCAAGGCCGCGCAGGAAGTGGCGAACGTCCTGATGGATAAGGCACCGCGGAATCCGGTGAATCCGGACGTCCTTCAAAGTACGAAGTGAATGTCGTGATTTTTGCCACGGAGGCACGAAGAACACGGAGCAGAATAGATTTCTCCGTGTGCTCCGTGTCTCCGTGGTTCGGGTTCCGATGAAGGCGATGGTCCTGCGCGCGCCGTCCGACCTCGTGCTCGACGAGGTCGCGCGGCCCCAGCCTGGCGCGGGGCAGGTGCTGGTTCGCATCACGCACAGCGGCGTCTGCGGCACCGACTACAAGATTTACAACGGCTCCATTCGGGTCCCCTATCCGCTTATCCCCGGCCACGAAATGGCGGGCGAGCGCGTCGATACCGGCCAACGGGTCATCATCGATCCCGAAACGTATGACGGCACCTGTTTCTACTGCCAGAAGGGTTTCACCAATCTGTGCCCCAACGGCACACTGATTGGCCGCGACGTCAATGGCGGCTTCGCCGAGTTTCTCGAGGTGCCGGCGACACAGGTCCATCGTCTGCCCGACGCGATCGACGACCGGACGGCGCCGATGATTCAGGTGCTGACCACCTGCCTGCATGCGCAGCGGCAGGTCGAAATCTTCCCGGGAGACACCGTCGCCGTCATCGGACTCGGCGTCACCGGCCAGCTACACGTGCAGCTGGCGAAGGCGCGGGGCGCGCGGGTGATCGGCATTACACGAAGCGCGGAAAAGCGCGCCATGGCGGAGAAACTGGGGGCCGACGTCACCATTCCCGGCGGCGACGATGCGATTCAGCAGGTTCGGGACGCGACGGAAGGGCGCGGCGCGGATCTCACTATCGAGACGACGGGCGTGCTGAAGCAGCTCGCCGACTCGGTCCACATGACGCGCTTCGGCGGCAAGGTGCTGATGTTCGGCATCTACACCGTCAAGGAAGGCGCACTGCCGTTCTACGATCTCTACTTCAAGGAAGTCTCGCTCATCAGCGCCCGCGTCGCCAAGCCGGAGGACTACACGGCGTGCATTGCGCTCGTCGAGCGAGGGCAGGTGCGGCTCGAGCCGCTCGTCAGCGACGTGATGCCGCTCGGCGAGCTGAAGAGGGCTATCGGACTCTTGGCTTCAGACAGCGGACAACGGATGAAGATCATCCTGGATCACACATAGGAGAGCGAAATGATGAAGCGGATTCTGGTCGTGACCGCGGCGCTCGCGATGGCGACGGCCGCGTATGCGCAGACACCCATGCCCCTCTCGCGAGCGGTTGTGTCCGACGAGGTCGCTGGCCGCACGCTGATGAAGATGCAGATCAACGCGACGGTCGCGCGGCAGCTGGTTGACGCGTGCCTGGACTTCGCGAAGACGCAGCCGAACGGCCCGGGCACCTACGCGATCTTCGTCCTGGCGCCGACCGGCGACATCATCGATGCGCATGTCATGGATGGCGTGCTGCCGATCGGCGTCGAGACGGGTCTGATGAAAGCGCAGACGGCGCTCTATGCGCGCACGCCATCCAGCGAGGTTGCCTCGCGCTTTCCGACGCTCGAGGGGCGGGCGATCCGCATGGACCTCGGCCGTGAGAAGGGACTCTCGTACTACTTCGTCGGCGGCGGTCTGCCAATCGTCGTCGAGAATCAGTTGATTGGCGCGATGGGCGTCGGCGGCGGCAACATGGACGAGATGTGCGCCTACACGGCGCTCACCAAAGTGCTTGGTCCGCAGAAGCCGCTCCCGCAGCCTGCGGCGCGCGGCGGCGGCGCGGGTGCGCCCGCTGAACCCGGCCAGGGCGGCGGCCGTGGTGCAGGGGGTGGCGGCCGCGGGGGCCGCGGGCAGCAGTAGGTTCACCGGTTAGTGGTTAGTGGTTGGTGGTTCACGGTTAACTACCAACCACCAACTACCTACGACCAACTAGCGCTTCACCGGGACGCGCCGTTTCAACTCCTCCGACCAGTTCAAGACGACGTTGATCTCAGTGGCCGGCTTCGGTTGGCCTGCCTCCTCCATCATCAGAAAACGCTGCCCGTCGGGCGAGGCGTCATATGCGACGCCGGTCAACGGAAACACACTCGCCGCGTACGAGCCTTCGAACAGCATCCGCGGTTTGCCCGCGGAGAATGCCGGCTGCGTTGCCACGTCCACCGCCATCATCTTCGGGCCGCTCCGATAGAACAGCTCGTGCCCGTTCCGATTCCAGACTGGCTCGGTGCCGCCGTCGGTCGATAACTGCCATTTGCCGCCGGTCGCGGGAAATGGCTGCACGAACACCTCCGGACCGCCCGTCTCGTCGGAGACGTACGCGAGCCAACGGCCGTCAGGCGAAATCTGGGGGCACCCCTCCGTGTATTTCGTCTGGAGAAACGGCTGCGGATTCCGGTCGCCAATCCGAAGCGTGAAGATGTCCCGGCCCGTGTCCGGGCGCACCTCCTGGAACGCGAGGATGCGGCCGTCCGGCGTCCACGATCGCGGAAGGTCGTTGTACTCGTTGTCGGTCAACCGCTCCGCGCCGCCGCCGCCATCCGCACGCTGCCAGTAGAGATTCTGCCGACCGGCGCGGTTGGATCGGAAGGCGATGCGCTGGCCGTCGGGTGACCAGGCAGGAGTGTCATTGATGCTGCCGTCGAACGCGAATCGCGTCAACGTATCGCGCGACAGATCGTACAGCCAGAGCTGGGAATCGATTTCCACAGCAACCCGCTGGCCATCGGGCGAGATCTGGGGGAAGTCGTACTCCCGCGCAGGCGCAGCGAGCGGTGTCTTCGCTCCATTCCGGTTCACCCAGACGAGACGGCGTGGAGCATCGCCTCCAGGGGCAATGTACGCAAGGGAGCCGGTACGCGAGACGCTGAAGTCACCCAGCGCAACGCCGTTCACGACCGGCACGGCAGGCCCCGTGATCTCGAGCCGATTCACATCGAACGGCGCGGCCACCAGGTTTACGCCTTGCCCGTATACGAGATGGCCGGAGGATACATACTTGGGAAACCCCGCGCCGGTCATCAGGCTCTGGGAGGTCCCGGTGTCTCGCGAGTACGCCATGAGCTGGCCAATGGAGCCAGGTCCCGTTGACGTGACGAAAAGGACCGTGCGCCAGTCTGGCAGGAATTGCGGCGCCACCGCGGCGGCCTGGACGCCGCTGCGAACGAACAGCCGCGGAGTCCCTCCCGAATCCGGCACCTCCATGAGTCCGACGCCAGGGCTCTCCACAAAAAGGATAGTGCCGTCAGGGCTCCAATCCGAGCCGAGAAACCCCGCACCGCTCGCGACCGTCACAGGCGACCCGCCGCTCACCGGAACTTTTTGCAGCTTGCTGTCCGCGAAGAATCCGATCCACTGACCGTCGGGCGAAAAGAAGGGTGCGAGCGCTCCGTCGGTGCCCGGAAGAGCTCGCGCCTGAACGCTGTCCATCGCGCGGACGTAGAGGCGCCGCGTGTTGTCGCGGACGGCCACGTAGGCGAGCTGGTCGCCGTTTGGTGACAGCGCCAGAACCGGTTGACCCTGGTCGATGGGGAGCCGATCGCCGGGCGGCACCGCAATCACCATCCGCGTAATCGTCGGCGAAGAGGGCGCCGGCGGCGCCGGCTTCAGCGTCCACACCGCAAAGCCCGCGACCGCCGCGCCCGCGAGCAACGCGCCCGCTGCGACCACGGCAACTCGGCGACCGGATGCCCCCGTGCCTGCGGCGATGGGGACCGGATCGCCGTTCGCGATCCATTTCAATTCCGCCGCGAGGTCGCGCGCGCTTTGCCAGCGATCGTCGGCGTCCTTCGCCAGGCACAGCTTGATCGCGCGATCGAGCGCGGGCGGCGCTAGTGGCACGATTCCCTCGAACGCGCGCTTCCCGGTGAGCATTTCCTGCATGATCGCGCCGACGGCGTAGATGTCGGTGCGCGCATCGGCCGCCTTGCCCTCGAGTTGTTCCGGCGCCATGTAATGAATCGTGCCGACGAGCATCCCCGCGCTGCTCGTGGCGCCGATGGTGGGAAGCGTCGTCACGTCTCCATCCACCGGCGCGGTCAACTTCGCAAGACCGAAGTCGAGCAGCTTCGTGTCGGGCGGACCTGAAGGTCCGCCTCTACGAACGAGCATGATGTTGGCGGGTTTCAGATCACGATGCGTGATTCCCCGTCGATGCGCTGCGTCGAGGGCGTCGGCGATCTGCGCGCCGATTTCGAGCGCCTGATCCAGCGGCAGCGGACCGTTCGTCAACTTTTGCGCAAGGGTCTCGCCGTCGAGGTACTCGATGACGATGTACTCGGTTTCGCCCTCGCGGCCGACGTCATAGAGGACACAGATATGCGGATGATGGAGGTTCGCGACCGCATGCGCCTCGCGCTCGAAGCGCTCGCGCAAGTCCGACTTATCGGACAGGTGAGCGCCGAGGACTTTGATCGCGACGATACGTCCCAGGCGCGTATCGCGGGCTCGATAGACTTCGCCCATCCCGCCGGCGCCGAGGGCGGATTCGATCTCGTACGGACCCAGGCGCTGACCGGGAGTGATGGCCATACGACGGAAATCGGTGGTTGCAGAGTATAACGAGCAACCCCGAACCCACGAACCCACGAACCCGCGAACCTATCGAACCGGCGGAGTCCACCCCGAGGGTGCGCGCAGCGTCGTCAGATCGAGGCGATCGAGGTTCTCCTTTGTCGCTGTCATCAGGCCGGTAAACATGACCGGCGGCACGGGTTTCTTCTCGAGATGGTTGATCGCGGCCCGCACGCCCCATCGCCCCATCGTCACAGGCTGCTGCAGGATCGAGGCGGTAATCACCCCCTCGCGGATGAACTTTTCAGTATCGAGCTGGAAGTCGGTCGCGGTCATCACGATGGATCCTGCCTTGCCCGCCGACTTCACCGCCTGCGCGGCGCCCACCGCTGTGGAGTCGGCGCCGTTGTAGACGCCGTTGATCTGCGGAAACGTCTGCAGGAAATCTTCCATCAGCCGCAATCCGTCCGCCGGTGTGGACTGCGAGTACTGCTCGCCGAGGATCTTCACGTTCGGGTACTTGGCGGCCAGCTGTTTCCTGAACGCGTTGCCGCGAATCTCGGCCCAGGACGTGCCGGGCGCGCCGCGCAGCATGACCACGTTGCCGCCATTTTGCAGCTGGTAACCCATGACGTCCGCCTGCATCCGGCCAATCACATCGTCGTCGGAGCGGATTCGCGTGACGACCTTGTCGCTGTCGGTCATGACGTTGACGTTGATGACGGGGATGCCTGCCGCGGCGGCTTGCTCCACGACGCCGACGGTGCCGGGTCCGCTGATCGCCGCGAGGATGATTGCGTCAACCTTGCTGGCGATCAGGTCTTCGACCTGCGAGACCTGCTTGTCGAGATGCTCGTAGCCGCCCGCTTCGAGCAGCGTCACCTGCGCGCCGAGCTGCTGCGCCTCGTCGATGTAGCCGTACGCTTGTCCGACGTAGTGCGGATTTGCCAGATGCGGAATGGCAATGCCAATCCGGTACTGCCTGGAGGGCTTGGCGGGCCGCGGGTAATCGGTCACCGCCGCAGGGGCGGCGGTCTCGGTGGACCCTGCGGGTACGATGCCGGTCGCGACCTCCTGTGACTGCTTTCCGCGTCCGCATCCGGTCATCACCACGGCTGCGAGCGCGATCACCGCACCACACGCCCTCACGTTCATGTTCTCTCCCGCCCTTCTCACCTTCGCGCCCCAAACCTCAGCGGCGGCGTTCCCGCGCCAGGTCGATCCAGACGGCGCCGACGATGATCGCGCCGATGACAATGTTCTGGATATACGAGGAGACCTGCACGAGGTTCAGGCCGTTCCCGAGAATACCAAGAACGAGCACGCCCATCAGCGTCGTGCCGATGCCCCCGACGCCACCGCTGATTCGGCCGCCTCCAATCACGACGGCCGCGATTGAGTACAACTCCTGGACTTCGCCAAGCGTCGGCTGCCCGGAGATCACACGGGCCGTGAGGATGACGCCGGCGAGGCCCGCGAACAGTCCGCTGGTGATGTACACCAGCATCTTATAGTTCGCGACATTGATGCCGGACAGCACCGCGGCTTCCTCGTTGCTGCCCATCGCGTAGACGTAGCGGCCGAACCGCGTCCGGCTCAGGATTACGTGCGCCAGCACGAACGCGGTCGCCGCAATGACTGTGGGGATCGGGAACGGGCCGACGTACCCAGCGCCGAGCACGAGAAACTCCCGCGGAAGACCCGCGATCGGCAGGCCGCCGCTGAGCGTCAGGGCGGCGCCGCGCGCGGCAACCAGCATGCCGAGCGTCGCAATGAAGGCCGGCACGCGCGCTCTGGCGATGATGAGCCCGCTTATCAAACCGGCGACCGTTCCGGCCAGGAGTCCGGCGGTGATTCCTTCGACCAGCCCGAACGTTTTCATCGTCTGCGCGCAGACGACGCTGACCAGCGCCAGCAGCGAACCGACCGAAAGATCGATGCCGCCGCTCAGAATCGCGAACGTCTGACCGATTGCGAGGAGCGCGAGGATCGACATCTGGCGCGAGACGTTCGCCATGTTCGTCACGCTCCAGAAGTTCGGATTGATAGTGCCGAAGATGACGGCCAGCCCCAGGATGACGGCCGGCATGCCGATTCGGCTCCATCGAATGCGGCCCGCGTTGGTCACGCGGCCGGATCCGAAACGCCGCGCAGCGCGCAGTTCAGGATCTTCTCTTCGGTCGCATCGGCGCGGTCGAACTCGCCGCAGATCCGCCCGTCACGCATCACGAGAATCCGATCGCTCATGCCGAGAATCTCGGGCAGCTCCGACGAGATCATGACGATGGCCGCGCCGCGCGCGAGCAGATCACCCATCAGTCGATAGACCTCGATTTTGCCGCCGACGTCGATGCCGCGGGTCGGCTCGTCGAAGAGGAACACCTCTGCATCGGTGTTGAGCCACTTGGCGATCACGACTTTCTGCTGGTTGCCGCCGCTCAGATCGAGGACGCGCTTTTCGACATCCGGCGTCGACACTCTCAGCGCGGAGACGAGCTCCTGCGCGCGGCGCGTCTCGCGGCGCAGGTCGAGGATTCCATTGCGTGAAAACAGGCGGAGCGCGCTCAGCACGATGTTTTCGCGGACGGACAACACCGCGAAAATTCCCTGTCGCTTGCGGTCCTCGGGCACCAGCGCGACGCGGTTCGCAATCGCATCCGCCGGCGTGCGCACCTTCACCGGCGTGCCGCGCAGAAAGATGCGGCCGCTGTCGATCGGATCGGCTCCGAAGATTGCACGCGCGGTTTCGGTTCTCTTCGATCCGACGAGGCCCGCGATGCCGACAATCTCGCCGCGGCGTACGCTGAAACTGATTCCGTGAAGAACGCCCGCTCGTGTGAGCCGTTCGACCCGCAGAACCTCCTCACCGGGATCGAAGGCGGTCTTCGGGAACTTGTCCTTCAAGTCGCGCCCGACCATGAGGCGGATCATCTCGTCAACGGTCGTCGATGCCACGGGCACCGTGGCGACGTACGCGCCGTCGCGCAGGATCGTCGCGCGATCGCAGATGGCCTTCACTTCATCGAGCCGATGGGACACATACACCACGGCAACGCCGCGCGCTTTCAGCCGACCGATCGACTCGAAGAGCCGGTCGATCTCGTGCGACGTCAGCGTCGCCGTCGGCTCGTCCATGATGATCAGCCTGGCGTCGAGCGACAGCGCCTTTGCGATTTCGATCATCTGGTGCTGTGCGACGCCCAGATGTCTGACGGTTGCCTCGGCATCGATCGACAGGTCCAGCGAGGCCAGCACGTCGCGCGTCCGCCGGATCAACTGTTTGCGATCGATGATGGAGAGCGCACGAACCCGGAGCGGCTCGCGGCCAAGAAAGATATTCTCGGCCACCGTCATGTCCGGCGCGAGCGTGAACTCCTGAAAGATCGTGCTGATGCCGAGCGCCTGTGCGTCGTGCGGATTGCGGATCGAGGCGATGCGGCCGTCGAGACGGATGTCGCCCGCATCCGGCCGGTAGACGCCGGCGATGGTTTTGATCAGCGTCGATTTGCCGGCGCCGTTTTCGCCGAGCAGTGCGTGCACTTCGCCCGCGCGCACGTCCAGGCTGACGCCGTTCAGCGCCAGGACGCCGGGAAAGCGCTTGACGATTCCGCGCAGCTCGAGAAAGGGTCGTGCATCGATCATCCCGGTTACGGTTGATACTATCGCGACACGCCGCGAATGCCGACCGCAACGGACAGCAGGTCGTCAACTCGGTCGCTCCCCTCGGAGAGCCGCTGCCGCGCGCCGCCGACCCGGACGTGTTCGCGCGCGTGATCGAAACGCGGCAGCCAGTCATCGGCGATCTGCGCATCGGCCAAATCATCAAGCAGCCAGGGTTTCCCGTTCACGTGCCGGTGATTCGCAACGGTCAGGTGATCAATGTGCTGTCTGCGTTGATCACCTCCGCCGCGTTCGGGGACGTCCTGCGGCGGGAGCCGGAAGTCTCTGACGAATGGGTGCGAAGCGTCGTCGATGCCGGCGGTGTCGCAGGGGCAGCACGTTCATCGTTGTCTGCCCTGGGCAGCTCGAGCGCCACGACTCGAAGAAACCGCCGTTACGCCCTTTGCCGAGCCGCAGCCGGAATGAGCCTCGGGTGCGGCTGCCATTGGTCGAGTCAGACGCCACCGCCTGCGAGCGCTCGCTGAATCAGCGTGTGCAGATATCGGATCTCATCGTCCGCGAGCCCCTCGCCGAATGTTCTCAGCCCCGTGCGTGTCTTGACGATGATCCCCTTCCCTTTCAGGAACCGACTCAAGACGGCGAAGACCCACTCCGTGCTCGGGCCGGCGGTGGACGCCGAAGATGGGATCTTCCGCATGGTGGCGGTCTCTGCTTCGGCGCTGCGCCGCGCCGATATGATCACCGACTCCTTGCTGCTGTAATCCACATCCAGAATCTCCGATGCCTGGAACGCGGCGACCGTCCGTGTGCGGAATATCCCCCGTTCTTGAACGCGCAGCTCCTCCGTCGAAACGGTCACAATCGTCCGGCCGATACGCGATCGCAGCCATCGTGTAACGACGCTGGCGGCTGGAAGTAGGCCGAATCCGACAAAGAGCACGCCGAAGAAAATCCATTCCGGCGGCGTCAACGCCCGGGAATGGGAGAAAAAGCCAAGCCATCCCAGCATGGTCGCCGCGACGATCGATGGGAAGAAGCCGCCGATAATCGCCAATGGATTGAGCGGCACCATCGGGATGCTTATCCGGACGGTTCCACCGGTATCGGACACGTCGCTCGCCATGACCGATGGACGCGCCGGCGCCGGGGCCGATATCGTCGCCGCGCGTAGCCGGTCCTGCAGCGCTGCGTCAGCCTCACTCGCCGTCATGCGCGACGGGTGATCCGTTGACGTGTCCTCGATGTCGAGGCCGAGGTGCCTCGCCACCGCGGCAGCACACTGGCGTGCCTCCGCGTACTGCGTCGGACTGCAGAGTGGCAGCGGCGCCACTGTGTCCCCTTTCAGCCCGATCGGATATTTATCAGCGCTGTCCGAATCGCCTCGCACGAACGCCAGGGTCACCGTGGTGTAGTCGCCGAGCTGATAGCTCCACGTGCGAACCGGTACTACGATGCGCCACTGCTTCGTGACGACATGCTGTCCGACGTCGATGGCTGTGATGGCTCGCCCAAATGCGAGAACGCCGCCGACAAGGGTGAAGAGCACACCCAGCAGGACCATCGCCACCCGCGTGACGGGCTCGCCGTCGCTCCGCATCGTGACGAGGCCAATACTGGCGAGCATCATGAAGATGCCCGTCGCGAAAAAGGGGAGGCCGAACAGGGTCAGAAAGCCCCCGCCTTCGCGAATTTCCAGGCGCCCGGGTGCGGTTTCCCTGATCGCGGGCATCGGTCGTGTTATCGGCCCCTGTGCGGCGAAGTACAGCACACATTCGGCGAGCCAGC
>Ga0075424_100008521_pt1 | contig 10031 bp, 9 predicted proteins | sample SoiMethybrSBSTD3_FD_75301 | JGI IMG/M metagenome (GOLD analysis project Ga0075424, IMG submission 75301) | Bulk soil microbial communities from a Populus tree surrounding site in Tennessee, USA - Soil MetaG P. TD hybrid SBSTD3 | ecosystem: Environmental > Terrestrial > Soil > Tree plantation...
CGCTCGCCGACAAGCTCCCGAAGCCGGAAGATGTCGTGGCGAACGCCTACGACTTCGCCGAGCAGCTGCTGGCCGGCCAGCGCAAGTTCGCGGAGGACGTGCTCCACGCGACCGCCCCGCTGACGCAGGGCAAGGCCAACGGCCAGGCCACGAGGACCGCTGCCGCGGCCAAGTGACGCCACGTGGGCGGCGGGTCCGGGGATGCCCGGGCCCGCCGTTCGCACGTCCCGCTCATTATGCTGAGCACTCGGCTCATTATGCTGAGCACGCGGCTCATCATGCTGAGCACGCGGCGACGATGCACGGGCCATTGAACGAGGAATTGCCATGACCGATCCGTGGGAGGCGCAGCGCGAGGCGCTCGGCTCCTTCATCCGCGCCCAGCGGAAGATGGCCAACCTGTCGCTCCGGCAGCTCGCCGAGCTGACCAGCCTGTCCAACCCCTATCTCAGCCAGCTCGAGCGCGGACTGCACCAGCCCTCCGTCCGCGTCCTTAAGCTGCTCTCCGACGCCCTCAACGTGTCCGCCGAGACGCTGCTGACCGAGGCGGGCCTGATCACCCCGGCCAGCCCCGAACAGGGCGAGACGGGATCGGCGAGCCCGCCGACCGAGGACGCGATCCGCGCCGACGAGCGCCTTTCCGAGGACCAGAAGTCCGCGCTCATCGCCGTCTACCGCAGCATGCTGCCACCCGGGTAGCCGGGTCACCCGGTCAGGCCGCCCGGATCACCCGGACCCACCGCCCGGGCCACGCGCCCGCCCGGGCCGGCCGGCGCCGTCCGTGTCCCGCGGGCTCACCGGTGCTGGACGCGGGAGTAGAGGTCCAGGTAGTCCTGGCCGGGCCGGCGCCACGAGTGGTCGGCGTGCATGCAGTTCGCGGCGAGGCTGCGGAACTCGCGCGGGCGGGCGAACCAGAGCCGGAGGGCTCGGCTCAGCGCCGACTCGATGGCCCGGTTGTCGGTGTGGTGGAAGACATAGCCGTTGCGCTCGGCCGCCGGGCGCCCGGAGTGGTCGTGGTCGAAGACGGTATCGATCATGCCGCCGGTCGCCCGGACCACGGGCACGGTCCCGTACCGCATACCGATCAGCGGGGCCAGCCCGCACGGCTCGAACATACTGGGCACGACCAGCAGGTCTGCGCCCGCGTAGACCAGATGAGCCAGTTCCTCCCGGTAACCGATCTCCAGGTGGCAGTCCTGGTTGTCGTTCAGGTCGCTCCTGAGCTGCCGGAAATGGGCGGCGATGCCGTCGTGATAATGGGCGTCGCCCATGAGCACGAACTGGCCGCCGTGGGCCAGCGTGTGGAAGAGGGCGTGGTGGACCAGATGCATGCCCTTCTGCTCGTCCAGCCGGCCGACGTACGCGACGACGGGGCTGCGGGCCGGGCGCAGCCAGAACCGGTCCCGGAGCGCCGCCCGGTTCTCGCCTTTGCGCGCGAGGCTGCCGGTCGAGTAATTGGCCGGCAGGAACGGATCGGTCTCGGGGTTCCATGCGTCGTAGTCGACCCCGTTGAGGACCCCGCGGAACTTGGCCTGGTGCTCCTTGAGGATGCGGCCGAGCCCGGATCCGCCGTCGTCGTACAGCGCCTCGTCCGCGTGGCTGGGGGACACGGTGGTGACGAAATCCGAGTACACCACCCCGCCCTTCATCGGGTTCAGGCCCCGGTAGCGGAAGTCATCCCCTAACCGGTCGGCGTCGAGGAAATGGCCGGGCCGGCCGAGCTGGGTGGCCCACAGCACCCGCTCGTCGCTGGTGCCCTGATGGCGGAAGTTGTGGATGGTGTAACAGACCCGCTGGCCCCGCATGGCCTCGCGGTACTGCTCGTGCAGCAGGACCGGGACGAGTCCCGTCTGCCAGTCGTGGCAATGGACGATGTCGGGGCGCTTGCCGGCCCGGACCATGAATTCGACCGCCGCCTTGGCAAAGAACGCGAACCGCTCCGCGTCGTCCCCATATCCGTAGAGGCGGTCCCGGCCGAAGAAGTTGGCCGCCGAGTGCGGCTCGACGAAATAGCATTTCCGCCCGCTGGCGTAGCCGAACCACACGGTGCAGTTGACCGCCTCCTCATACCACGGCACCCACAGGTCGCGGTAGCTCGGCTGAAGGTCCCAGATGTCGGCGTACCGCATGCTCGCGTACTTCGGCAGGATGACCTCGACCGCGTTCCCCCGGAGCTCCAGCTCCCGGCTGAGGCCGGATACCATGTCGCCGAGCCCGCCCGCCTTCGCCACCGGCGCGCACTCGGCCGCCACCATCACCACATACACCGCTCACCCACCGGTGCCGTCCGCAGGGTTCCGCCGCTCCCCGTGCGTTCTCATGCTCGCACGCGGCCGCCGGGCGGCATCGCCCGCATCGGGTGAACAAACGGTGCCACCGATGGTTGTGGCATATGCCATATACCGTATATCGTCCGTCATGCACCGGAGCCCGGTCAGACGCGCTCACCTGGGGACTGAATGGCTCACCAGCTGGCACCGCTCACGGAGAAGCCGGAGAGCCTGACCCAGATCGTCTACCAGACCCTCCGCGACGCGATCATCAGCAAGCGCCTGCCCCCGGGCGAGCGCGTGTCGGAGGCAAGCCTGGCCCGGCAGCTGAGGGTGAGCAAGACCCCGGTCCGGGAGGCGCTGCTCAGGCTGCAGGCGATCGGCCTGGTCGAAGCCGACGGCGCCCGCGGCGGCCGGATCGTCCGCCCGTCGGCCGACCTGATACGGCACATCTACGAGGTGCGCGGCTCCCTGGAATCGCTCGCCGCCCGGCTCGCCGCGGAGCGGGCCACCCCGGCCCAGCGCAGCGAGCTGATCGAGTTTGCCGCCGCCTCCCTCGGCGCCGCGCAGGGCCAGGACACCGACGGTTTCCGGCAGCACGACGGGGCGTTCCATGACCTGCTCGCCGCCGCCGCGGCGAATCCCTACCTGGCCCGGCTGATCGACAACGCGTACACGCTCACCGGCGCCGCACGGCAGCGCGACGTGCCCGGCGCGGCGGCCTCCGTGGACTGCGCCACCGGCCACATGCGGATCGCCGAGGCGGTCGCCCGCGGCGACGGTGCCGCCGCGGCAGCCGAGGCCGCCGCGCACGTCGAGATGGTGGGCCTGCTCGTTCTGCAAACGTTCCTCGAGGCATCGGAATCTGACCCATCTACCCTCACCGACTGAGAGGCCGAGAACTCATGAACGAAACCGATCACGGAGACCGACCTGGCAGACCTGGGGAGACCGCGGACCCGCTGGGCCGGCGTCAGTTCCTTCGCGGACTGGCCGGGGCGGGGGCGCTGGCCGGCGCGGGCGGCCTGCTGGCCGCGTGCAGCTCCGGCTCGCCCGCACCGGCCGCGAGCAGCCCGGCGGCCACGGCAGCCAAGAAGCCGGGCGGCGCCCTGAAGGTGGGCCTCACCGGCGGCTCGGGCTCGGACACGCTCGACCCGCACAAGGGGCTCACCTATCTCGACACGGCCCGCGCGCAGTCGCTCTACCAGCCGCTGCTGCAGCTGAACACCCGGGCGCAGTCCGAGTTCGTGCTGGCCGAGGAGATCAGCCCGCACGGGTCGACGTCGACGTGGGTGATCCGGCTCCGGCCCGGCATCACCTTCCACGACGGGAAACCGCTCACGGCCGACGACGTCATCTTCACGCTCAACCGGATCATCACCGGGAAGCTGACCGGCTCGACGCCGCTCGGGCCGATCGACGTGAAGGGCCTGAAGAAGCTCGACAAGCTCACCGTCCAGGTGCCGATGACCAGCCCCTACGGCAGCTTCCTCGACCAGCTGGCCTACTGGTACTACCTGTACATCGTGCCCGTCGGCTTCAACCCGGCCAAGCCGAACGGCACCGGGGCGTTCAAGTACCAGAGCTTCACGCCGGGCCAGCGCAGCGTGTTCGTCAAGAACCCCAACTACTGGAAGTCGGGCCTGCCGTACGTCGACTCGGTGACGATCATCGATTTCAGCGACAGCACCTCCCTGCAGAACGCCCTGACCACCGGCGTCATCCACGGCGCGGGCGCGCTCGAGGGCCCGCAGATCGCGGCGCTCAAGTCGGCGGGCGGCGTGCAGACCGTCACGTCGCACACCGGCGCGATCACCCCGTTCACGATGCGGGTCGACCAGGCGCCGTTCAATGACGTCAACGTCCGGCAGGCGATGCGGCTGCTGGTCGGCCGCCCGCAGCTGATCGCCTCCGCGCTGGACGGGTTCGCGACCGTCGGCGCCGACGTCTCCTCCCCGTACGACCCCAACTACGACACCTCGCTGCGCCGGGAGCAGGACATCGGCCAGGCGAAGTCCCTGCTGAAGAAGGCCGGGCACGAGAACCTCACGGTGCAGCTCGTCACCTCGCCCGTGGCCACCGGCACGGTCGCGATGTCCACGGTGCTGCAGCAGCAGGCCCGGGCGGCCGGGGTCACGATCAACCTGAAGCAGGTCGACCCGACCACCTTCTTCGGCCCCAACTACCTGCACTGGACGTTCTCGCAGGACTTCTGGAACTACTCGCCCTACCTGGCGCAGGTGGCCCAGTCGCTGCTGCCGACGTCCCCGTTCAACGAGACGCACTGGAGCCTGCCGCACTACATCGACCTGTACAAGCAGGCGAACGCGACGGCGGACGCCGCGACCCGCAAGCAGATCGAGCACGAGATGCAGATGATCGACTTCACCCAGGGCGGGTACATCATCCCGGCCTTCATCGCCGCGCTCGACGCCTACAGCACCAAGATCACCGGGTACTCGGCCGCCCGGGTGGGCCAGCCGCTGTCCGACTTCGACTTCGAGCACTTCTCGTTCACCTGACCGGCGAAAGGACTCATCCTTGGAATCCACCCTGCTTGCCTCCGGCCTCGGCTTCCCGGAGGGCCCGGCGGTGATGGGCGACGGGCGGCTCGTGCTCTGCGACGGCAACACCGGCGAGCTGCTGGCGTACGCCGACGGCGGCGTGTCCACCTACGCCCACACCGGCGGCTCGCCCTGGGGCACCGTGCTCGGCACGGACGGCGCGATCTACGTGACCCAGGGCGGGAACGTCCCGGGCAGCGGCGACACCAGCGCCGTGTCCGGCATTCAGCGGGTCATGCCCGACGGGAGCGTCGAACTGATCTTCTCGGAGGTGGCCGGCTGCGAGCTGTACGGGCCGAACGACCTCGCGTTCGGCCCCGACGGGCGGCTGTACTTCACCGAGTCGGGGTCGGAGCAGGACTTCCGCTTCGACGTCCGCTCCCCCGGCCGGCTGTTCGCGGTCGGCCCGAGCGGGGCGGGCGAGATGCTGCTCGAGCTGCCGGGCGTCTACCCGAACGGGATCGCGTTCGACGCCGCCCAGCAGCTCTACTGGACCGAGTCGATGGCGCACCGGGTCCGCCGGCTGAACGCCAGCGGCGAGCCGGAGACGTTCTGCCAGCTGTCCGACGGGCACGTGCCCGATGGCATGGCCTTCGCCGCCGACGGCCGGCTGTTCGTCGCCACGACCATCTCCGGCGGGATCACGGTGATCTCGCCGGACGGCCAGGTGCTCACCGAGATCGGAATGGATGAGCACACCACGAACTGCATCTTCGACGGCTCGGTGCTGTACGTGACCGCGACCAAGGTGCCCGACATCGAGGCCTCGCAGCGGACCGGGAGCTTCTGGCGCCTGCAGACCGACGCGACCGGCCTGGAACTGATCCCCGGGAGGCTGTAGGTCAGCCCGCGCTCGGGGCGGGCTGCCCGCCGAGGAAGTCGGCGAGCTGCCTCGGCGTCCGCGGGCTGATCTGGTCCGGGAGCGGGACGCCGACCTGCGCGAGCGCCTCGGCCAGGCCGGCGCGCTCGCCGACGAGGACGAAGGCGTAGCCGTGCCGCGAGAACTCCTCGAGCTGCTCGGCCACCTCGGCGAGGAGGGGCCCGGCGACCTCGGGCGGGTAGTCGTCGGCGGGCAGCTGCATGACGCCCCAGCCGGTCTGCTCGGCGACGGCGACCGCGTCAACACCGTCCGGCGGCGGGTTCACGTAGCGGTCCGCGGCCAGCATGATACGGAACGAGCGCTCGTCGGGCTTCATCAGCCCTCCAGCGCGGACTCGAGCCCGGCCCGTTGCGCGGCTTCGTCGTGGCCGGGCAGCGCGTGCGTCTCGCCCGCGACCCGGGGGAAGCCGATCCCGCGCTTGGCGAGCGCCTTGCGGATCTCCTCGACGAAGATGCCCTCGCCGCTGACGTGCTCGGCCGTCCCGTCCGGCCATTCCGGGCGGCCGCCGCGCAGCGGGTCGGAGCTGGTGACCGTCACGCCCATCGATGGGCTGCCCTCGACGCCGACCAGCACCACGTCCTCGCCCTTGGTGACCCGCACGCTGATCACCGCGGCGACGGCCTCGGCGAGCCGCTCACAGTGGCGCCGGTAGGCCGCCGTGTCCAGCTGCTCCTTCACCGCCCAGAACCGGTTCAGCCCGGTGAACGCGAGCTCGGGGCAGGGCATCTGCTCGATCCGCCAGCCCTTCTCCCGGAGCACGTCGATCACCGGGGAGTAGACGCCGGCGCAGTGCGCCCCGTCGCCCACCTTGGAGTTCTGATTCAGCAGGCAATGCGCCACGAATGCCACACCCATGGACCGAGCATAAGAGACCCGGCCCGCTGACCCTCCGGGCACACTGCCATGATCCCCCCATGAGCGACACAGACGCACACCCGTTCCCCGGCCCCGAGCGCGACTTCGTCGGCTACGGCCCCGAGCCTCCCCGCGTCCGCTGGCCCGGCGGCGCGCTGGTCGCGGTCAACCTGGTGGTCAACCACGAGGAGGGGGGCGAGTACTCGCTGGCCGACGACGGGGTCAACGACACCTGGGGCGAGTACTCCTTCCAGTACGGCCCGGAGATACGCGACCTCGGCAACGAGACCCACATGGAGTACGGCAGCCGGGTGGGGGTATGGCGGATCTGCCGCCTCATCGACCGGTATCAGATCCCCGCGACGTTCAACGCGGTCGCGCGGGCGCTGGAGCGCAACCCACCGCTGTGTGACTGGCTGCGCGACCGCGACCACGACGTGCTCGGGCACGGCTATCACTGGTACGGGCCGGACGCCGGGCCCGGGGCGGGCATGACCCGGGAGCAGGAGCGGGCGGAGATCACCAGGGCCGTCGAGTCGATCCAGCGCACGACCGGCCAGCGGATCAGGGGCTGGATGGTGCGGTCGTTCCCGACCGTGCACACCAGGGAGCTGCTGGCCGAGGACGGCGGGTTCCTCTACGACTCCGACGCCAACAACGACGAGTTGCCGTACTGGGTGACCGCGCTGGGCCGGCCCTTCCTGGTCGTGCCCTACACCAAGGTGCACAACGACGTCCGGTACCTGATCCACCCCACCTACGCCTCCCCCCGGCACTTCTTCGAGAGCCTGAAGCTGACCCTGGACTACCTGCTCGAGGAGGCGAGGGACGGCCGCGGCGGCCGGCTGATGTCGGTCGGTGTGCACTCGCGCTGGAGCGGGCAGCCGGGACGCGCCTCGGCGCTGCGCGACTTCATCGAGTACGCGCTGGGACGCGACGACGTGGCCTTCATGCGCCGGATCGATATCGCGGAGTTCTGGGCGGCGACCTACCCGCCGGGCTGAGCCGCGCCCGCCTCCCGCTGCGGCCCGGGCGCCGCGAGCCTGGGCACGTCGGCGATCAGCCGGATCGTGTACGGGTCCGCCGGATGCTCGAGTATCTGCTCGACCGGGCCCGCCTCGACCACCGCGCCGTCGCGGAGCACGACGGCGGACTGGGCGATGCTCCGGACCAGGGCCAGGTTGTGCGTGATGAAGATCATGGCGAGGTGACGCTCGCGCTGGAGCCGGCGCAGCTCCTCCACGATCACCGCCTGCACGGACACGTCCAGCGCGGAGGTCACCTCGTCGCAGACCAGCAGGTCGGGCTCCACCACCAGGGCGCGGGCGATCGCGACCCGCTGCCGTTCCCCACCGGACAGCTGGTCCGGGTAGCGGCCGGTGAAGTCGCCGCCCAGCGACACGTCCTCCAGCACCCGGGCGGCGCGCTCGGCCCGCTCCCGGTACGGCAGCCCGAGCAGCTGCTCCAGCGGCTGCGCGACGATCTGGCCGACGGTCTTGCGGGGGTTGAGCGAGGTGTACGGGTTCTGGAAGATGTACTGGACCCGGCGCAGGGTCTCCTTGGGCCGGTCGCGGGCACCGGGGATCAGCCGCCCCCCGTCGAAGGTGATCTCGCCGGTCCAGTTGCTGTGCAGCCCGACGATGCAGCGGGCGAGCGTCGTCTTCCCCGAGCCCGACTCGCCGACGACCGCCACGCACGACTCGGGTGGCACGTCGAGCTCGACGCCCGACAGGACCTGCGCGCGCCCGTAGCGGGCGGACACCGCGCGCAGCGACAAGGTTGCGGCCGGGCCGCCGGCCGCCCGGCCGGTGACGGCCGCGGGCCGGCCGGTGTCCGCCGACCGGATCTGCGTCACCCGGATGCACCGCACGGCCCGGCCGTCGATGAGGATGGGCTCCGGCGGCCGCGCGAGGCACTCGCCGACCGCGAAGGCGCAGCGGGGGGCGAACGAGCAGCCCGGCCCGCGGCGGCCGGGCCGCGGCGGCTGGCCGTCGATCCCGGTCAGCACCTCGGCCCGCTGCGGCGACGGGACGGCGGCGAGCAGCCCGCGGGTGTACGGGTGGAGCGGCTCGCCGAACACCTTGGCGGTCGGGCCGACCTCGACGATCCGGCCGGCGTACATGACCGCCACCTCGGCGACCAGCCCGCCGACGACCGCGAGGTCGTGGCTCACGTAGACCGCCGCCACCCCGTAGGAGCGGCAGAGGCTCCGGACGGTGTCCAGCACATGGCGCTGGGTGGAGACGTCAAGGCCGGTCGTCGGCTCGTCGAGCACGATCAGCGACGGCCGGCAGCAGAACGCCATGGCCAGGCCTATCCGCTGCTGCTGGCCCCCGGACAGCTGGTGCGGGTAGCGGCGCAGCATCTCGGGCGTGGGGTCGAGGCGGACCTCGCGCATGACCTCGAGCACCCGGCCGCCCGGGTCGTCGACCACGCCCGGGTGCACCTTGAGCGCCTCGCGCAGCTGCGTCCCCACCCGCAGCGTCGGGTTGAGCGCGGCCGCCGGGTCCTGCGGGACGTAGGCGACCCGCGCGCCGCGCAGCGCCCGCAGGTCGCCGGCCGGCAGCTGGAGCAGGTCGATCCCGTCGAGGCGGACCTCGCCGCCGCTGATCCGCAGCCCCCGGCGCGCGTGGCCGAGCAGGGCGAGCGCCACGGTGGTCTTGCCCGATCCCGACTCGCCGACCAGGCCGAGCACCTCGCCGGCGGGCACCTCGAACGAGATCCCGCTGACGACGTCGGGGCCGGACGCGCCGACCCGGATCTCGAGGTCCCTGACGTCGAGCCTGACCCCGGCGCCCCCAACGCCGCCGCCGTCCCCGTCGCCGGCCGGCGGCCCCGGAACCGGGCCCGGCTGCGGGGGAAGCCCGCCGGTCACCGGGACTGCCCCGGGGTGAGCTCGTCCAGCAGCACCGCCTCCTCGGGGCGGCGGTCGACGCCGATGGTGACCCGCGCGATGGCGTCGGTGAACGTGTTGGTGCCGATCGTGAGCAGGGCGATCAGCACGGCCGGGACGATCACCGCCCACGGGTTGAGCGGGAGCCCGCTCCGATTCTCGTTGATCATCAGGCCCCAGTTGGCGGCGGGCGGCGCCTGGCCGAAACCGAGGAACGCCAGCCCGGCCATGATCACGATCGAGTAGGTGAGCCGCAGGCCCGCCTCCACCATCAGCGGGCTGATGAGGTTGGGCAGGATCTCGCTGGTCATCACCTTGGCCGGCTTCATGCCCTGCAGCTCGACCACCTTGACGTAGTCCCGTTCGGAGACGTCCAGGGTCGCCGAGCGGATGACCCGGGCCACCGCCGGCGCGTGGGTCAGGCCGACCGCGAGGACGATGAGCCACACCTTCGGGCCCAGCAGGCTGACCAGGAGCAGGGCGAAGACCAGCTGCGGGAACGCCAGAATCACGTCGACGGTGCGCATGATGAGGCTGTCGGACCTGCCGCGCAGGTACGCGGCCGACAT
>Ga0075424_100008522_pt1 | contig 10031 bp, 9 predicted proteins | sample SoiMethybrSBSTD3_FD_75301 | JGI IMG/M metagenome (GOLD analysis project Ga0075424, IMG submission 75301) | Bulk soil microbial communities from a Populus tree surrounding site in Tennessee, USA - Soil MetaG P. TD hybrid SBSTD3 | ecosystem: Environmental > Terrestrial > Soil > Tree plantation...
GAAATTCGCGATGGGCAACACCACCGCCGCGTTACTGGCGCTCTCGGGAAGAATCGAGCTGATCACAACGACGGCGCTCGCCCGCGAGAGCGCCGCGGCATCGATACCGTCGAGATCTTCACCAGCGACGACCAGCACATCACCCTGCCCGAGCCCGCTGAGGAGATCCGCCGTCTTCCTGAACCCGAGTTTCTCGGCGCCGTAGACGTTGGCAGCCCGCTCACGCCGCAGTGCGAGATCCTTTACACCCGCGAGTGGGGCTTCGTCGCCTTCCACAACACGGAACGCCCCGTTACCACCCAGTTGAGTAAGAAGGAACAGCGCTTCGTTGGAGAGCATTGGCGACGCGGCGACGAAAATCTTTTTGCCGTTGAGCGCGCGCGCGGCTGCGCTGATCGCACCTTCCCAGCTGGTTGGAACGAGCCCATTAGTCCCGCGCACCATCGGCTGCTCGACACGATTCTTCTCGTTCATCCAGCGATAGTTCAAGCGTCCCCAGTCGCACATGAAGAACGCGTTGACGTGCTCGTTGGGACGCGGGCGCATGCGAACGATCTGGTTCTCGCGCGTCTCCATGATCACGTTGCAGCCCTGCGTGCAGTTCGGGCAGATCGACGCCGCGCGGTCGAGCTCCCACGCGCGAGCCTTGTTGAGGAAGTCTTTCGACAACAGCGCGCCTACCGGACAAAGGTCTATGACATTCGCGGCCCATGGGTGCGTCATGTCGCGGCCTTCGAATTTGCCGATCAATGCGCGATCGCCACGCTCGCTGACATTGAGGGTGGGCTCCTTTGCAACGTCGTCCATGAACCGAACGCACCGCGTGCAGAGAATGCAGCGGTTCGGCACGTACATGACGTCGCCGCCGAAATCCTCAGCGGGATTGAAGCGCTTCGGCTCCCGATAACGCGAATCAGCACGACCTTCCTGATACGTGTAGTCCTGGAGCTCGCACTCGCCCGACTGATCGCAAATTGGGCAATCGAGCGGGTGATTGATGAGGAGCATCTCGAGCACGCCTTTGCGCGCGTCGAGCGATTTCTCGTTGTGGACGTGAACGACCTGGCCTTCCGCGACGGTCGTGGCGCAGGACGGAGCCAGCTTTGGCGCCTTCTCGACTTCGACCAGACACATCCGGCACACGCCCGCGATCGGCAGACCTGGGTGATAGCAGTAATGCGGGATCAGCACGCCGGCCGTCTTCGCTGCCTCGAGAATTGTCGTTCCTTCAGGGACGCTGACCTGTCGGCCTTCGATCGTCAGGTTGACCATCTTCTGATCGGCCATTACGCCACCGCCGCAGTTACCGGGTGAAAACGGCGACCCTGGATCAACGCCTCGAATTCGTTCCGGAATTTCTTGATTCCTGAGACGACGGGTACTCCGCACGAATCGCTCAGCACGCAGATGGTCTTGCCCGTCATCTGCTCGGCGATATCCATCAGGGTATCGAGATCTTCCATCGTGCCTTCGCCATCGCGAATGCGCTCGAGGATCTTCGTCGTCCACGCGGTTCCTTCGCGGCACTGAGTGCACTGTGCGCAGCTCTCGTGGGCGAAGAACCGTGCGATGCGCGCGATGACGGTCACCATCGGCTGCGCGTCGTCGATGACGATGACCCCGCCGGAGCCGAGCATCGACCCCTTCTCCACGAATCCCTCGTAATCCATCAGCGTCGCTTCGGCTTCCTCCATGGTCTGGATCGGAACCGACGCGCCGCCGGGAATGACTGCCTTGAATTTCCGACCGTGCAGTGGTCCGCCGCAGAGATCGTAAAGGAATTCGCGGAATGGGAAGCCCATCACCACTTCGTACGTGCCGGGTCGCTGCACGTTGCCGCACACCGAGAAAAGCTTGGTACCGGTGCTCTTCGGATTGGACAGGCACATCTTCTTGTACCAATCCGCACCATTAAGAAGGATCGGCGCGCTCGCGATCAAAGTCTCGACGTTGTTGATAGTGGTCGGCATGCCGAACACGCCTGACACCGCGGGAAACGGCGGCTTGATGCGCGGGTTACCACGACGTCCCTCGAGTGAGTTCATCAACGCGGTCTCTTCGCCGCAGATGTAGGCGCCCGCTCCTTTGTGAACGTGAACGTCAATGCGCTTGCCGGTGCCCATGGCGTTCTTGCCGAGAATGCCGGCGGCATAAGCTTCCTTTACCGCCTTCTCCATCCAATAGAGAGGCTCGGTGAACTCCCCCCGGATATAGACGTAGGCAGTCTCAGCCCCAATGGCGTACGCACCGATCGCACAACCTTCGACGAGCGCGTGCGGTGTCCAGCGCATGCACTCGCGATCCTTGAAAGTGCCCGGCTCGGATTCGTCAGCGTTGCAGCACAGATAGTGTGGCTTGCCGTCACCCGGTTTCATGAACGACCACTTGAGTCCAGTCGGGAAACCGGCGCCGCCGCGGCCGCGCAGTCCGGATTCCTTTACGATGGTGACGATGTCGGCGGGCGCCATTCCGAGCGCTTTTTCCAGCGCCTTGTAGCCGCCGCGTTTTTTCCAGCCATCGAGTGTGCGTGCCTCAGGGTCGCCGAAGTACTTCGACAACACCGTGGTCTCGCGCGGGTGAGGTTGATGCGGAAAACCCATGCTAGGTCAGTTTCGCGAGGATGTCGGGAACTCTGTCGGGCGTCACCGACTCGATGAACTCTTCGTTTATCATCACCGGCGTCGCGAACCCACATGCGCCGAGACATTCAACTTCGATGACCGTAAACTTTTTGTCCGCCGACGTGACGCCGAGCTCGCCAGTATTGGTGTGACGCAGGAATGCCTTGACGACGTCCTCGGCACCGCAGATGCCGCAGGGCGAAGTCGTGCAAACCTGGATGAAGTATTTGCCCACCGGATGCTGGTGATACATGGTGTAAAACGTCACCACGCCTTTCACGTACGCCGGCGTGAGCTCGAGCAACTCGGCGACTTCCACCATTCCCTCTTCGGGAACCCAGCCGCGCTCGCGCTGCACGATCCAGAGAGCCGGCAGTAGAGCCGCCATCTTGTTCGGATAACGCTTCAGCAGATCGTCGAGCTCCTTGCGCACATCGCCAGTGAATACCGGCGTGTAAGGCTCGTGCCCGGCGCGATCATGCGAAGCGTAGTCGGGAGACTCCAGGCCGCCGACGAGCTCCGGGGTCATCGGTCGATTTCCCCCATCACGATGTCGATGCTGGCGTTGATGGCGATGACGTCGGAGAGCAAATGACCTTCGACCATCTTCGGGATCGCGGCAAGATTCACGAACGAAGGCGGACGGATCCGCCAGCGCACGGGCTTGGCGGTGCCGTCGGATACCATATAGTAGCCCTTCTCGCCTTTCGGACTCTCGACAGCGAAGTACGATTCTCCAATCGGCGGCCGCGGTCCCTCCATCACTACCTTGAAGTGGTGGATCATCGATTCCATCTCACTCGTCGCTTTCGACTTGGGCGGCAAGATGATGCGCGGATCATCGATGTTGACCGGCCCGTCTGGCAGCCGATCCGCGGCCTGAGCAAGAATGCGAGTTGATTGCCGCAACTCCTCGAATCTCACCAGGTAACGATCGTAGACGTCGCCATTGGTGCCCACCGGGACCTCAAAGTCGTAGGTCTCGTAATCGAGATACGGAAAATCCTTCCGCACGTCGTAATCGACGCCGGAGGCCCGCAGCATCGGGCCCGACAGCCCCCAATTGATTGCTTCCTCGGGCGTCATCACGCCGAGTCCGACCGTGCGGCCGACCCAGATCGCGTTCTTGGTGAGGACGCGATCGATTTCCTCGAGCGTATGCGGGAACGTGCGCACGAACTGACGCAGACCATCCATCCAGCCGCTCGGAATGTCAGCCGCCATTCCACCAACGCGCGTCGCGGAGGTCGTGAGCCGGGCTCCGACCCATTTCTCCAACAGGCGATAGATCTCTTCACGCCGTTGGAATGCCCAGAGGAATGGAGTGAAAGCGCCGATGTCAATGCAGAACGTGCCGAGCCAGACCAGGTGGGACATGATGCGCGATAGCTCTGACGCAATTACGCGCAGAACCTTGCAGCGCTCGGTGATCTCGATTCCGAACAAACGCTCGGCGCCCAGCGCGAAGGCGACATTGTTCCCGATCGAGTTGAGGTAATCCTCGCGGTCCGTCCACGGGATTATCTGGTTGTATTGGCGATACTCGCCGATCTTCTCGAATCCGCAATGCAAATAGCCGATGTGCGGAATGCAGCGTACTACAGTCTCGCCATCCAGCTCGAGCACCAGTCGCAAAACGCCGTGGGTCGCCGGATGTTGTGGCCCGATGTTGATGAGCATGTGCTCACCCTCGAGCTCGGGCTCCAGCGCCGGCGGCGCCTGAAGAGCGAGACCACCGCCGCCATCGTCCGTGAGTATTGGAACGCGCTGCGGCCGACCATGCGCGTCGAGACCGGTAGTCGATAGCTCAACTTCGACGGTGCGCTTCGCCATTACTCGCCCGTCCTCTCGCCTTGACTCAAACGCTTGCGCATGTCTTCTGGCAGTTCGGCGTACGCGTCAGCGATGGAGAGCTCCTCCATCGAATAACGCGCCTCCGGATTCTGCGCCAACGATTGCCGCAGCTGCTCAGACCGACTGAAGCGACCGCGCAGCGGAAAATCCTTACGCAGTGGAAAACCTTCCTTGTATTGCTCCCACATTAGGATCCGTCGCAGATCCGGATGACCGCGGAAACGAATGCCGAACATGTCGTAACATTCGCGCTCCAGCCAATCGGCCGCACGGTAGATGTCGTAAACGCTGGCGACCTCGAGCGGCTGGCCCTTCGGAAGCTGGACCTTTATGCGAAGAAAGCGGCGGTATGGAAGCGACCGCAGGTGCCAAACCACTTCGATTGGCACCTCAGCGTCGCGGTACTCGACGGCAGTCACATCGCTGAGAAAGTCGTATTGCTGTGACGGATCGTCGTGCAGCCAGCGAATGATCTCGTACACACTCGCCGGATCGACGTAAACGATGGTCTCGCCCCAGATGACTTCGCGCCGCTGAATCGCGCTCCCGAATTTCTCCGACAACGCGGCCGCGGACGGATTGGGCGGTGCGTCGCGGTGACTGACCGCTTTGAGTGTCGCGACTTGCTCGTTGGAAGCTGCGCGGCCGGTGCGCAGGACTTCGAATCGGTTCACAGGCCGGACCTTGTCTGATTGACGGAATTTCCGAATGGCTCTCCGAGCTCGTCGATCACCGACGGCGGAATGTAGAGCTGACTTTTTGGATCCGGCTCCATCTCGTCGCGTGTTCCTTTGTCGGCGGCCCGCTCGTTCTTCACCTTTTCCTGGAGCATGCGGATGCCGTAGATCAGCGCTTCGGGTCTCGGTGGACAACCAGGCACGTAGACGTCGACGGGAATGATGGTGTCGATTCCCTGCACGACCGCGTAATTGTCGAACATGCCGCCGCTCGATGCGCAGGCGCCCATCGATATGCACCACTTTGGCTGCGGCATCTGCTGCCAGATCCGACGGAGAATGGGCGCAAGCTTGAACGGAACTCGACCCGCGCAGATGAGGACGTCCGCCTGGCGCGGGGAGAAACTCATCCGCTCCATTCCAAAACGCGCGAGGTCGAAATCGCTGGCGGCGGTCGCCATGAATTCGATGGCGCAGCACGCGGTGCCGAACGGCATCGGCCACAAGGAATTCGCGCGTGCCCAGTTCACCAGGAAATCCAGGCGCGTTGCTACCCAGCCTTCCTGCGATTCCGGCGCGTATTCGACGGTTCGATGCTCAGCTGGAGCACTCAATCCCATTGCAGTGCTCCCTTTTTCCAGACGTAAACGAATCCAACAAGGAGAATCACCATGAATACCAGCATCTCACCGAGGCCGAAGAAGGAGATGTTTCCGACCGGGCAAGCGCCGTTTACGAGCGGCACGAAGCACGAGAGCTGTTTGTAATAGACGGCCCATGGAATCATGAACACCGTCTCGATGTCGAAGATGATGAAGAGAATGGCGACGAGATAAAATCGCACCGAGAAGCGTTCCCGGGCGTCGCCGAGCGTGGGTACGCCTGACTCGTACGCCTGTTGCTTCACCGGCGTCGGCCGCGCACGAATTGTAAGTGTCGAGATCGCAACGATCGCCAACGCGTTGATCGCCACGAAACCGAGCAGCATTAGTACCGGAAAATAGGCGCGAAACACGGCGTTTCAGACTTCGTGAAAAATTTCACTAGTGCGATTTTGGGAATCTACCGACGCCGAAGTTCTAATTCAACGCCTCCGCTAAGTGGAAACGACAGAGCGAAAATCGTACATTCAGCGTCGAAAAGGCGCGAACATGCGCGACTAAAACCGCCGCGAGCGGTCGATTCGTCGGCCGGTTCCGCTTCCCTCTTCCCGCTTCCCACTCCCCGCCCAATGTCAATTCAATCGGATCGCTGGATCACCCGCATGGCCAAGGAATACGGGATGATCGAGCCCTTCGAGAGCAGTCAAGTCAGGTCAGGCGTCATCTCTTACGGCGTTAGCTCATATGGCTACGACATGAGGGTCGCTCCCGAGTTCAGAATCTTTACGAACGTTTTGAATTCGATCGTCGACCCCAAGAATTTCGATCCGCAATCATTCGTAGAGTTCGAAGGCGACGTCTGCATCGTACCGCCGAATTCCTTCGCGCTGGCGAGGTCAGTGGAGTACTTCCGCATTCCGCGCGATGTCGTGACGATAACGGTCGGGAAGTCCACTTACGCCCGCTGCGGCATCATCACCAACGTGACGCCGTTCGAGCCCGAGTGGGAAGGATTTGTAACGCTCGAGATTTCGAACACCACTCCGTTACCGGCCAAGATCTATGCGAACGAAGGCATTGCTCAGGTTCTTTTCTTCAAGGGTGAAGAGGAACCTGAGGTCTCATACAAGGACAAAAAAGGAAAATACCAGGGTCAAAAGGGTGTGACGTTGCCGCGGCTTTGAGATGGCCCTCCCTTTGCCGAAGGTGTAGTAACAAACTTTACTCGGGAGAGATCGACTCTGATGCAGAATAAAGAAGGCATTCAGAAAGGACCCCAGGATCACGCCGAGGGTCAGCACGGATCAAAAACTCACGGCAAGTTTCTCGAGCAGCTTCATTCAGGAAATAACGCCACCACCCCACAATCAGACACAGTAGACCACCGCAAGCATCTCGCTCGCCATAACGCAGAGCCGCGGTTATTCGGCGAGCGCGAGCAGCACGACGAAGCCGAGAAGAAGAGCGAGAAGACGAGATTGCACCGCGAGCTCGAGCGGCGCGGTTATCAGGAAGAGGAAAACCTTCCCGGAACGGGCTGACTCTTTAATAGAACCGGAACTGGCTGAGGTCTCGCCAGTTCCGCAACGGCTACCTAGGGCCGCGTTCCCAGCGTTCCCGCACGAATGAAATCGCGATTCATACGCGTGATGGTATCGATGCTGATCTCCTTCGGACATGCTTCCTGACATTCACCATGAAGCGTGCAGCTGCCGAAATTCTCCAGATCCATTTGCTCGATCATGCTAAGCGCGCGGCGATACCGCTCGGGCTGACCCTGTGGCAGCAGTCCGAGGTGCGTGATCTTGGCAGCGGTGAATAGTGACGCCGATGCATTCGGACAGGCCGCGACGCAGGCGCCACAGCCGATGCACGCCGCCGCATCCATCGCGGAATCCACGCTCTCCTTCGAAACCAGAATGGAATTCGCGTCCTGCGCGCCACCCGTGCGGGCAGTGATGTACCCGCCGGCCTGAATGATACGATCGAGCGCCGAGCGATCGACGATTAGATCCTTTATCACCGGGAAGGCGCGGGCCCGCCAGGGCTCGACGTAGATCGTCGCGCCATCCTTGAAACTTCGCATGTGCAGCTGGCAGGTTGCTGTTCCCTTCATCGGGCCGTGTGCGATGCCATTGATCATCAGGCTGCACATGCCGCAAATCCCTTCGCGACAGTCGTTGTCGAATGCGATCGGTACTTGCCCTTCCTGCGTCAGCTTCTCGTTGACCACATCCAGCATCTCCAGGAAGGACATGTCCGGACTCACATCCGTCGCCTCGTACCGCACCATCCTGCCGGGCTGATCGGAAGCTGTCTGCCGCCACACGTGCAAAGTGAATCGCATTACTTGTAGCTCCGCTGCGAGAGCTTGACGTTCTCGAATACCAGCGGCTCCTTGTTTAAGATCGGCGCTTTTCCTTCACCCGCGTATTCCCACGCCGCGACGTAAGCAAAGTTCTCGTCATCGCGCAGCGCTTCGCCGTCCGGGGTCTGGCTCTCCTCGCGGAAATGAGCGCCGCATGATTCGGTTCGATGCAGTGCGTCGATGATCATCAGCTCGCCAAGCTCGAGGAAATCCGAAACACGCCCCGCCTTCTCCAGCGCCTGATTGAGCTCGGCATCGCTGCCTGGAACGTTGACATCCCTCCAGAACTGCTGTCTCAGCTCTCTTACTTTGCCCAACGCCGTCTGCAGGCCTGCTTCATTCCGCGACATGCCGCAATAATCCCACATGATCTTTCCGAGCTCGCGATGGAAAGACATCACGGTGCGAGTCCCATCGATCGCCAACAACTGTCGCGTGCGCTCGGCGACCTCCGCTTCTATTGCTTTGAATTCCGGATGGCTCGCGTCGACTCTTTCCATTTTGTTCGATGCCAGGTAGTCCCCGATTGTGTTGGGAATCACGAAGTAACCATCGGCGAGCCCTTGCATTAACGCCGAGGCCCCCAAGCGGTTGGCGCCGTGGTCAGAGAAGTTCGCCTCGCCGGTGACGTGCAGGCCAGCGATCGTGCTCATCAGGTTGTAATCAACCCACAAGCCGCCCATGGTATAGTGCACCGCCGGATAAATCCGCATCGGCACTTCGTACGGATCCTCGTCGGTGATCCGCTCATACATCTCGAACAGATTGCCGTAGCGGTCATAGATGACGCCCCGGCCGAGCCGCTTGATCGCGTCGGCGAAATCCAGATAGACGCCGAGACCGGTTTCGCCCACTCCCCGACCTTCGTCGCAAACTTCCTTGGCGGCGCGCGAAGCAATGTCGCGCGGCGCGAGATTCCCGAAGCTCGGATACTTTCGCTCCAGGAAATAATCGCGCTCGCTCTCGGGAATCTGGCGTGGCGGACGCTTGTCCCCGACCGCTTTTGGAACCCACACGCGACCATCGTTGCGCAGTGACTCGCTCATGAGCGTCAGCTTCGACTGATACTCACCGCTCACCGGAATGCACGTTGGATGGATTTGCGTGAAGCACGGGTTGGCAAACGCGGCTCCTCTCTTGTACGCGCGCCAGATCGCCGTCGCGTTCGAGCCCTGCGCGTTCGTCGAGAGAAAGAAAACATTCCCGTAGCCGCCCGTAGCCAGCACTACCGCGTCTGCTGCGTGCGATTCGATCTTCCCCGTGACGAGGTTTCGCGTGACAATCCCGCGCGCTTTGCCGTTGATCACTACCAGATCGAGCATCTCGGTGCGCGGATACATCGTCACTCCGCCGCGCTTGATCTGCCGCTCGAGGGCTTGATACGCGCCTAGCAACAGCTGCTGCCCGGTTTGGCCGCGTGCGTAGAAGGTTCGTGAAACCTGCGCGCCACCGAACGATCGATTCGCCAGCAATCCCCCGTACTCGCGAGCAAACGGAACTCCCTGCGCGACGCACTGGTCGATGATGTTCACGCTCAGCTCGGCGAGGCGGTACACGTTCGCCTCACGCGAACGGAAGTCGCCGCCTTTTATCGTATCGTAGAAGAGTCGGTAAACGCTGTCGCCGTCGTTCTGGTAGTTCTTGGCCGCGTTGATTCCGCCTTGCGCCGCAATGCTGTGCGCGCGCCGCGGCGAGTCCTGAAAGCAGAAACACTTCACGTTGTAGCCGAGCTCGCTCATGGCAGCAGCACCCGCTCCCCCGGCGAGCCCTGAGCCGACGACGATGACGGTGTTTTTCCGCTTGTTGGCGGGATTCACCAGCTTCATCTCGAAGCGGTGTTTGTCCCACTTCTGCGCGAGCGGACCGGTCGGGATACGAGCGTCGAGTTGCAAGGTCATCGCACCAGGCC
>Ga0075424_100008523_pt1 | contig 10031 bp, 8 predicted proteins | sample SoiMethybrSBSTD3_FD_75301 | JGI IMG/M metagenome (GOLD analysis project Ga0075424, IMG submission 75301) | Bulk soil microbial communities from a Populus tree surrounding site in Tennessee, USA - Soil MetaG P. TD hybrid SBSTD3 | ecosystem: Environmental > Terrestrial > Soil > Tree plantation...
GCGCTCCGCTCCGCCATCCCGTCGTGCTGCGCGATCAGGTAGATGAAGACGCCGAGGTACGGAAGGACGATCACGAAGATGATCCAGAGGGCCTTGCTCCATCCGGAGATGTCACGCCGGCGGAACAGGTCGGCGAAGACGGTGATCAACAGCCAGAACCAGATCACCCACGCGAAGAAGATGATCAGCGTCCAGAGGACATCGAGGAACGTGTAGTCAGCGAGCATCGGGCTCCTTTCTGCGGGCATCTCGGCGATCGGCGATGGTGAAGCTTCTCATGGCTGCTGACTTCTACGCCGCTCTGACGTCTCATTTCGAGGTCGCCCTGGTTGTCCCCTCCCCTCGGCGACTGATTCCACCGCGGCGGTGGGGGCAGTCCCGCTCGTCGTCCCCGCTAGACCCCCCCGCGGTGCTCTTGCCTCAGGCTCCGTCGCGGCGTACCGCAAGACCTGCGGCTGAGCTGTCCTTTCGCGCGCCGCCCATTCGTCTCATGCGCGAGAAGCCGGACGCCGCGACTCGTGCGCGACGGGAAAGGAGAGCGGAAATGAAGAGCTTCATCGTCCTCTACAGCGGACCCACGACCCCGCCGGACGCCTCGCACGAGGGCTGGCCGGAATGGTTCGAGGGCCTCGGCCACAGGCTCGTCGACCTCGGCTCGCCGATGCTGAACGGCTTCGTGGCGCACGCGGATGCGACCTCGTCGGACGCTCCGGCACCGCTCCGCGGTTACAGCGTCATCCAGGCGGAGGACCGGGACGAGGTCCTCCGCCTGCTCCGAGACCACCCGTTTCTGGTCGGCGGCCGCGAGCACACGATCGAGGTCTTCGAGGTGCCGCGAAAGTGAGCCTCACTGCCGGAGCGGTTCGTGAGCTCGCCGCTCGCGACCCTCGCTTCGGATGGCCGCCTGCCCGGTCCTGAAGATCGACCAGGTCAGCACCGCCACGACGAATGCGACGGAAATGATCAGGGCGATGTAGACCGAGGCTGCCGGCCAGCTGAGGGCTGCGATCATCGCTGTACCTCCCTTCGCAGGTGGGGGGTCAGATCGAGCGCTGGTAGCTGTTGAACGCCCGGGTCGCGAAGGCGGCGCTGGCGAGCAGCACCAGGGCGAGAAAGCCGGTGCGGGTGGCGATCAACCCCCAGTCCGCGTGCGCTCCCGCGGCCGAGCGACCCGCGTCGGCCGCCCAATTCACCGGGTTGAACTTGGCGATCCAGCGGATCCAGCCCGGCAGCAGGCTCTGCTGCATCAGCGCCGACGAGAGGAACGTCAGCGGCAGCGTCACCATCGTGACGACGCCGATCAGCGTCTCGCGCTGCCGCGTCAGGACGGCGACGCCGTTCGATAGCGACGCGAAGACGGCCCCGAGCATTCCGGCGACGGCGACGAGCACGGCCACGCCGGCGGCGCCCCCGTCGAATCGGGCGCCGACGGCGAGCGCCAACCCGATCACGATCGCGCTCTGGATGACGATGCTGAGCACGGACTGCGCGACGCTCCCGAGGTTGAGTGCGCCGCGCCAGATCGGCGAGACGAGGAGCCGGTCCATCGTGCCGCGGTTGATGTCCTCGATGAATCCCATCCCGACCCAACCCGCCGCGGAGACGGCGAGCATGACGACGATGCCCGGCGTGAGGAACTCGATGTACGAGCCGCCGGTGAAGCCCGGGATGTCCGCGGCGCGCTTGAAAACGCCTCCGAAGAGCAGCAGCCAGATGACGGGCTGGACGAGCGAGATGGCGACCCACGCCGGCTGGCGCAGGAGGGCCCGGATGTAACGAAGGGCGACCTGCTTGGTATGTCGGACGACGGTCATGCTGCCTCCTTCCTCGCGTTGTCGGTTTCGGCGTCCGCCTCCTCGAACGAACGTCCGGCATGGCGCAGATAGACGTCGTCGAGCGAGGGCCGGGCGATCGTCGCCGAGGCGACGCTGAGGCCGTCTCGCTCGAGCGCGGTCACGATCGACGGAACAGCCGCGGCGCCGTTGTCCACGCGTGCGCGGAGCAGCTTTCCGTCGACGCTGAGCTCGCTGACCCCTGCAAGCCGTCGCACTGCCATGGAGGCATCCCCGTTTGCGGGCTCCGACAGCTCGACCTGGACCGTGTCTCCTCGCAGCTCGCTCTTCAGCTCGTCCGGGGTGCCCTCGGCGACGATTCGGCCGCGGTCGACGATCGCCAGCGCTGACGCGAGCCGGTCGGCTTCCTCCAGGTAGTGCGTCGTCAGCAGGATCGTCATCTCGTCGTCCCGTGCCAGCCGTTCGATCTCGCGCCACAGGTCGCCGCGAACCTCGGGATCCAGACCGGTGGTCGGCTCGTCGAGGAAGAGCACTTTCGGTCGGTGGACGAGACCGAGCGCGACGTCGAGCCGCCGCTGCATGCCGCCGGAGTACGTCTTGGCGAGCCGTCCGCCGGCGTCTGCGAGGCCGAGGCGGTCGAGGAGCTCGGTCACCCGCTCGCGCCGCTCGGAGCCGACGAGCCCGTAGAACTCCGCCTGCATCTCGAGGTTCTCCCGGCCGGTCGCCTCGGGATCGAGGCCCGGCCGCTGGCCGACGACGCCGATCGCCCGTCGGACGCGGTCGGCGTCGCGGACGACGTCGAGACCGGTGACGCGCGCCTCGCCGCTGTCGGCACGCGAGAGCGTCGTCAGGATCTTCACCGTCGTGGACTTCCCCGCACCGTTCGGGCCCAGCAGACCGAAGATCGTGCCCGCTTCGACCTCGAAGCTCAGCCCGTCGAGGGCGACGACACCGCCCTTGTACGCCTTGCGGAGGTCCGATGCTTCGATTGCCCTCATGCTCTCCTCCATCCCGCTATAATTTCGATCGTAGAAACGTTTTACCACATAGACTATTCCAGTGTCAAAATTTTCGAGAGACGAACTGATTGAGGAGTTCATCGCCGCCGTGCGCGCCTCCCAGACGGCAACCCAGACACTCGACCACGCGTCCGCCGAATACCTCGGTCTCGACGCCACCGCCTTCCGCTGCCTCGACATCCTCGACCAGGAAGGCCCGATGACTGCTGGCCGGCTTGCCGAGCGCGCGCGACTGAGCCCGGGCGCGACGACCGCCCTGATCGACCGCCTGGAGGCCAAGGGTTACGCGCGGCGCACCCGCGACACGGAAGACCGCCGCCGCGTCCTGGTCGAGGTCGCGCCCGAGCTCCGGCAACGGGCGGTGGAGCTGTACGGGACGCCCGAGGAGGGGGCGGAAGCGCTCTCCATCTACTCCGACGCGCAGCTCGAGTTCCTGATCGCCTTCCTCCGTGGGAGCATCGCCTATCAGGAAGAGCGCATGCGACGCCTCGAGGCGATCAAGGAGCGAGCGGCAAGGGCCCCTACACCTGAAGGAACCTGAACACGCACCCGGCGGTACGTTCGTCAGGCGGGCAAGCTGCGTTCGAAGCTGCGACGCCGGGCAAGCCGCTCGTAACCCGCCCGCCGAAAGGCCTTCACCATCGCGATGTTGTCACGATCGCAGTCGCCGCGGATCTCCGTGGCTCCGCTCGCCGCCAGCTGCCGCGTGCCGCGACCGACGAGCTGTGCCGCAAGGGCCGCGCCCGCGCTGGTCGGGGGCGACGCCGACGTAGGCGATGACGGCGGCGCCCGGGATCCGCGCCGCCATGATCACGCCGGCGAGCTTGCCTCCCTCGGTATAAGCGAGCTCCCACCAGTCGGGCAGGTAGTCCAGTTCCTGGTAATCCGCGAAGTCGGAGCGCGCCGCGCCCACCACTCCGCGCTCCTGAATCTCTCGCGTCATCCAGGAGTCGCGTGTCCCCTCGTAGGTCGCAGCGATGGCATCGACGAAGGCGTCTTCGCCGACCTCGGCCAGGCTCCGGAAGGCCAACGACGTCCGCGGCACCGGTTCGGCGGGCGCGGAAATCGCATACCGCCAGCGGAGCCCGTCGCGCAGGAGCTGGTAGCCGGATCCGGTGAGAAGACGAGCGCGCGCGGACTCGTGCTCCTGGTACTGCGGCGCCGTCGACGGGCTGTCCACGTGGTGGCGTAGCGTCGCGGCGCCGAGCGCCGCCGCGCGGTCGTGCATGTGTGCGAGCAACGCGCGCCCGCCGGTGAGGTCCGGGTCGCTCCAGTCGGTCTCGATCAGCACGAGGTCCGTGGGCACGGCAGCGTCCGGGATCGCCCAGAAGGCGGCGCGGGCGACCGGCACGTCCGAATCCAGCGCGAGAACACACCAGCCGAGCCGCGTGAAGCGCTCGCGAAGGAGCGACTCGGCGTACTCCCGGAGCCGGTCCTGGTACGGCGACGCCGCCGACACCGACATGAACGCGTCGATCGACGCTTCTTCAGCCGTCAGAAAGCGAAGCAAGGTCGACTGCACCTTGACCGACGCGGCGGTGCTCGTGCAGGTGGACGCTTTCCTATTCCGACCGACCCTGCGTTCGTGACTTGACTTTCCCGGCGACTACGTGAGACTCCGCGCATGCCTGGCACGGCCTCGGCGTCACGCCGAGCGGCAGCCTCCTCCGGTGAAGTGGTCACCAGCCGCCGTGACCACAGCGTCGTGAGGAGAGTCACTCGGCGCCGGGCCCCACAGGCCCCTGCTCGTCTCGGGAGCGTGCCAGGGACATAGCCAACGAATTCGGGGGGAGAAGAGGGAGGGGAAGAAATGAGAAGTCGTTTTTCGACCGGCCGTCCGGTCCAACGCGTCGTCGGCGTCCTCGTGCTGGGCCTCGTCGTCGCCGCAGTGGTATCGGTCGCCGGGGTGTCGGCGACGAGCACGTCGCAGACAACCGCCAGCCAGGCGGCTTTCCGGCAGCAGTTCATGACCTACCTACAGCAGATGCAGCACGTCGCGAAGGGGCTGCAAGCGACGCCGCAGGGCCGACTGGCCATGGCGCAGGTTAAGGTCGATCCGTCGGCGAACCTGGCCAGGGCGCGTGTGGCCGTGCAGCGGATGACACCGGCACAGCTTGCGGTGCTGCAGCGAGCGTTCTCGGCCTATCCGAAGTGGCGCACGATACCCGCGAAGCTGCAGATGCTCGTCGACCGTATGCGGAAGGGCAAGGCGTCGGGTCGTTCAGTCGCGATCACGCCTAACGACTGCGCCACGGCGCGGGCGGCGGGCTATACGCAAACTGACGTGGAGATCGCGGCCGACGCGGCACTGGCGGCGGATGTGGTACTCGAGGCAGTCCCGGACGACGTACTTTCGCTCCCGGTCCGGCTCGTCGCCGTTGCGCTTTGGGCGATTCCGCAGGGCGTCCTCCGTGGCTTCGAGCACCTCTACAACATCGCCTCGGCGTGCGATGACGAAGATCACCAGGCACTCGTGCAACAGAACCTCGACGTCAAGGTGTCGACACGCGCGACGCAGACGTCCGTGGACACCATCGGGACCAACGTCAACACGCTGACGACCAACTTCAACAGCCTCAGCACGCTGGTCAACACCAACCTCGACGCGAAGGTGTCGACGAGGGCGACGCAGGCCAGCCTGGACGCGTTCCAAACCGCGTTCACGAACAACGCGACGGTCGTCAACAACAAGCTCGACGGCCTCCAGACCTCCGTGAACACGGCGAACACGAAGCTGGACTCGGCGCTGACGAAGCTCGACACGATCCAGTCGACGATCAACGCCAACGCCGCCGGCGACCTCCGGCTGAAGATCGAGGAGAACCTGGCGCAGCCCAACGGCCAGGGGCCGATCATCGCGTTCATGCTTCCGGAGCCCAACGGTCATCTCGGGCTCGTGCACGACATCGTGTTGGACTCGATCCAGAAGCTGAAGGCCGCTGGACAGAGCGTCGGGTCGGCCGAGTCGGCCTTCGCGCAGGCAGTGGCACAGCAGGCAGCCGGAAACTACGAGAAGGCCTACCAGTTCTACGCGCAGGCCTATCGGGCCGCCGCGGGCTGAGTCGAAAACAGGCGGCATAGGGCGCGCGACGCTTTGCGTCGCGCGCCCCCCACTCTTGCCGCGGCGATTACGCCGGCGTGGCCGTTCGCCTTGCCGCGGCGAGCATCTCGACCCGCCCCATGAGCGCGTCCACGTCGACCTCGGCGATCGGCTCGGTCAGCAGCGGCGGGAGAGCGGGCGGGGGGTCGAGCGACTCCCCTGTCAGAAGTCGATAACGCTGCCGGTAGACGGCGAGCGGCGCCTTCACGTGGGCATCTCGGTAGAACGATGCGGCGGCCGCGCGATGCTGTTCCTCGCCGGTGAGCGACCAGAGTACGAAGCGCACGTCCGCTTCGTCCGCGCCGCCGTCGCGGCCGGCGGCGATCAACTGGAGCTCGCGCTCGGCCTCCTCCACCCGGAGCATGCCCGCGCCGACTCGCGCGCGCACCGAGAGCAGCTCGGCCGGCGCCTCGATGTCTCGTCGGCCGATCGTATGCGCGATCTCGAGCGCCTCGTCGTTGCGCGTGATCGCTTCCTGGTACCGCCCCTGCTGGAAGAGCCAGTCGGCCGAGTGGTGCAGGAACTCGCAGAGGAAGTACGGTGTTTCGACGCCACGCGCGAGTGCGATCGCGTGCTCGAACATTCTCTCCGCCCTGTTGTCCTCCATCGCGGCCAGGGTGAGCGCCAGGTTCCCCACCTTCGACGCGATGCCGACCCGGTTGCCGACTTCGGAGACGACATCGAGGCCGTAAACCCCATGCGCGAGCGCCTGATCCAACTCGCCGCGTAGCCGGAAGACTTCTGCCGCGTTGCCGACCATGACACCCGTCGCATTCCGGTACCCGATCTCCTCCGCCGCCTGCATCCCCTCACGCGTACGCTCGAGGGCCTCGGCAAGCTCGAGACGCTCCCAGTGCAACCCCGCCAGGTCGTTGCACGCGTGGATGACACCGCGCGAGTTTCCGGCCGCTGCGGCGACCTCCACGGCGTGCTCGAAGGAGGCGCGCGCAAGATCGTGCTTCCCCTGGTGCCAGTAGGCGAGACCCATCTGCTCGACCGCCATGCTGATCGCTACCGAGTCCTGTCGCGCCTCCGCGGCTCGTAGATGCTCCCGCGAGTAGGCCAAGGAGGTGTCCAGGTCGGACTGCTTCCACGAGACGTACGCGAGACCCTCGAGCGCGCGGACCACGCCAGCGTCGTCACCTGCCGCGCCCAGCTCGTCGCGCGCCTGCTCGAGCATCGTGCGGGCCTCGGCCAGGGATTCCGCGTGGGCAAGGAGCATCCCGCGGGCCCGCCTCGCCTCTGCAACCGCTGAGGAATCGCCCTCGGCCGAGGCGCGCTCGAAGGCTTCTTCGTACGCATCCTCCGCAGCGCTCCACTCACCGACGTGCTCGCGCACACTGCCCATCGCCAGTAACACCTCTACGGATTCGTGACGGTCGAGCAGCGGAAGCAGACGCTCGTAGTAGTCGAGCGCGGCCGTATTCGCGTATGTCGCCTTGGCCATGTCGGCCGCGAGCCGCAGGTAGACCCGCTGCTTCTCGACGTTCGCACTCAGCGAGTAGTGATGAGCCAGCGTGTCGACGTACTGCTCGAGCGTGTCTGCGTAGCGCTCCTCGACATGGGCCGCGACACGCTCGTGGAGGTCGAGGCGAAGCGCGAACGCCAGACTGTCGTAAGCGACGTCGCGTGTCGTCACGTGTCGGAAGAGGTGCTCGCCGTCGCCGGCCGCGGCGGGGCGGGCGATCAGCTCCGCGCGCTCCAATCCGTCAAGACTTCGACTAACGGCTCCGGCGCCGCCAAGCTCGGGTGCGGTGCTCCATACCCAGCTCGCGCGAAAGGTGCGGCCGATGACGCTTGCGACTTTCAACACCGACTTGTCGCGCTCGGACAGCTGGTCGATACGCGCCATCACGACCCCGTAGAGCGTGTCCGGCAGGGTCGCGAGCGCGGACGAACGGGGATCGTCCAGGTCGATGCCGCGCTGTAGCTGCAGGGCGAGGAGTTCCTCGAGAAAGAACGGGTTGCCGTCGGCGCGCGCGATCGCGTTCTCGACTGCCGGAGGAAGCTCTCCGAACTCGCGGCCCGCGAGCCGCAGCTTGGCGCGGGCAAGGGACTCGCCCTCCTGGCGACGCAGCGGTCCAAGCGAGAGTTCGGTGACGTGGTCGAGCTCCCTCAGCCCGGTGAGGAAACCGCCGTCGGCCTCGCGGGACAGCACGATGACCAGAACGGCCAGGCGGTCGACGTTGCGGCCAATGGCCTCGAGGAGCGACTCCGAGAGCGGATCGATCCAGTGACAGTCCTCGAGCACGAGCAGCCGGGCGCGACTCGATGCGCGCGCGCGGAGAATCGCCAGCAACAGCGCGCGGAGCAGCTCGGCCCGCAGCTCGGGATCGAGCCCGCTCGTCATTTCGGTCTCGGCGATCGGAAGCCGAACCACGGGCGCCAGCAGTGGCAGGCGCGACTCGAGATCCGGATTGATGTCCCGCACACGATCGGCAAGAACCTCGATCTGCCGTTCCGTCGGTGCGCCGTCTTCCAGCTCGAACAGCGTTCGCGAAATCTCCTGCCACGGCAGGTAGCTCGACGCGGCACCGCTCGACTGACAGGATCCCGAGAGCACGGCAAAGCCACGTCCCGCGGCAATTCCCGCGAGCTCCGCCGCCAGCCGGGACTTGCCGATACCGGGTTCTCCCGTGATTAGAAGCATGCCGCCAGCGTCTCGCTGTGCTCTGTCCAGCGCGGCTGTCCCGAGCTGGAGCTCGCGCTCTCTGGCAATCACGGGCAGCTCGTACGCCCTCTCGCCGTGTGGCGCTCCGAACACCAGTGAGCCCTTCAGGGTGGCGATCGCGATCGGCTCAGCCTTTCCCTTCACGGGAAGCGGCGGCCGTGGATCGAGGAGAGCCGCTACCTCGGCGCTCATGCTCGGGCCGGTCGCCACGAGAGCCTCCCCTGGCTTCGCGGCCTGCATGAGTCGCGCGGCGACGTTGACGGTGTCGCCAACCGCCGCGTACTCCTTCCGCCCCGCGGATCCCACGCAGCCGCAGAAGGTGAACCCGGTTGCGACGCCTGCGCGTAGCTGTTCGCCCGGAAGATCGAGCAGATCTCGCACACAGCGAAGGGCTCGCGTCTCGTCGTCCTCGTGCAGGACAGGTGCCCCGAAGAGGACGATGAACAGGCTGCCCTTGTCACCAACGTCGATCTGGCGAAGGTGCGCGTCGTAGGCAACGATGATCTCGCTGAACCGCTCGAAACTCGTCTGGAGCTGTCGAGCTGCCCGCGGATCGTTGTCGTAGTCGGGGCCTGCGAAGCCGACAAAGAGGACAGTCAGCTTGCGATGTTCGTTGACGAACGCCTCGAGACCGCCCTCCAGGCGTTGCACCACGGTGGGGTGCAGGAATGCAGCCAGGGTCGCCGGAAGTTCGTCAGGTCGCGATGCAGCGGCGGGCTTGCTTCGGACCCGCCGGGGCCGGCGATCGAGCGCGGCAACCGCCGCCATGTCGCCCTTACACCACGAAGTCCTCGCAGCGCAGCGCTCGAGGATCTCCACCTGTGCCACGACCTCGCCGCGGCGAGCGACCTGCTCCGCACGCGTGCAGAGGTCGATCGCGCTTCCGGCGACGACGTACTCGAGCCGCCGCGAGGGATCTCCGACCGTGGTGCACATGGCCCGGCCGCATGCGACTCCGATCTTCGCGGCGAGCTCGAATCGGCCCGCCGATGTCTCGATATGGCCGTACCGATGTGTTTCCCGCTGCATCTCGAGCGCACAGGCGAGCGCTCTCTCTGCGGCGTTCGTGCGCTTCGAACGCTCCGGGAAGACAACCGTGACGGCATCGCCGCCGAACTTGCAGACCGTACCGCCGTACGAGTCGACGAGCTCGATCATTCGCGCGAAGTACCCATTGAGGATGGCCGTGAGCTCCTCCGTCCCCTGGTGCCCGGAGCGGCCGAGGGCGTCGCTCATCGGCGTGAACCCGGAGATGTCCGCGAAGAGGGCCGACGCATCGAAGCGTTGCTCGCGCCCGACCGGACTGTCGCCCGGATGGCGCAGCAGGTCGTCGAGAACGAGGCGTGGAACGAACGGAAGCAGCGAGACGCTCGTTGATCCCGCGGGAGACGATCCGTCGGTCACCCCGCCTTGATGGTAGTGGCAAATCATGTAACACTGGCCTCAAG
>Ga0075424_100008526_pt1 | contig 10029 bp, 7 predicted proteins | sample SoiMethybrSBSTD3_FD_75301 | JGI IMG/M metagenome (GOLD analysis project Ga0075424, IMG submission 75301) | Bulk soil microbial communities from a Populus tree surrounding site in Tennessee, USA - Soil MetaG P. TD hybrid SBSTD3 | ecosystem: Environmental > Terrestrial > Soil > Tree plantation...
CCCATGTCCGTGCTCAGCGCCCTGACCGACGCGCTGGCCAGCGCCACGGTGGAGATCGTCGACCTGACCGCGCCGTTGTCGTCATCGACGCCGGTGATCAAGCTGCCACCGCCGTTCAGCAACACCGTTTCGTTCAGCCTGCAGGAGATCAGCCGCTACGACGACCGCGGGCCCGCCTGGTACTGGAACGACATCACCACGGGCGAGCACACCGGCACGCACTTCGACGCGCCCTGCCACTGGGTGACCGGCCGGGACGGGGAAGACGTGTCCCAGGTGGCGGCGGCCCGGCTGATCGCCCCCGCGGTGATGCTGGACTTCAGCGCCCAGGCCGCGGCCGACCCGGACTTCCTGCTCGAGGTCGAGCACATCAGGGACTGGGAGCGTGCCCACGGGCCGCTGCCCGACGGCGGCTGGCTGCTGTACCGGACCGGCTGGGATGACCGGTCCGACAGCCAGGAGCGCTTCCTGAACGCCAACGAGACCGGCCCGCACACGCCGGGGCTCTCGGTGGAATGCGCGCGCTGGCTGGCCGAGGAGTCCCCGGTGATGGGCATCGGGGTGGAGACCGTGGGCACCGACGCCGGGGCGGCGCACTCGTTCGACCCGCCGTTCCCGTGCCACGCGGCGATGCTCGGGGCGGGCAAGTACGGCCTCACCCAGCTCCAGAACCTGGCGTCCCTGCCGGCCACCGGCGTGGTGCTGATCATCACCCCGCTGCCGATCACCGGCGGGTCGGGCAGCCCTTGCCGGGCACTGGCTCTCGTGGACCGGTCCTGATCCCATGCTGGTCAGCGAGGCGGTCGGGGCGACTCTGGCCGGGCTCGGCGCGGACACCGTGTTCGGCGTGGTGGGCAGCGGTAACTTTCACGTGACCAACGCCCTCATCGCGAACGGGGCCACGTTCGTGGCCACCCGCCACGAGTGCGGCGCGGCGTGCGCAGCCGACGCCTGGGCCCGCGGCACGGGGCGGGTGGGGATCCTGAGCGTGCACCAGGGTCCGGGGCTGACCAACGCGCTGACCGGCATCACCGAGGCGGCGAAGAGCCGCACGCCGCTGCTGGTGCTGGCCGCGGACGTGGCCGGCGCGGCGGTGCGGTCCAACTTCCGCATCGATGTGGCGGCTCTCGCCGCGTCGGTCGGCGCGGTGGCGGACCGGCTGTACTCCCCCGCCACGGCCGCCGCCGACGCGGCCCGGGCCTACCGGACCGCGCAGCGCCAGCGGCGCACCGTGGTGCTCGCGATGCCGCTGGACGTGCAGGCGGCGCAGTGTGAGCCGCCAAAGGTCCCGCCGATGCCGCCGCTGGCTCCCCCGGCCCCGGCACCAGAGGCGGCAGCCCAGCTCGCACGGGCGCTGGCCGAGGCGGAGCGCCCGGTATTCGTGGCTGGCCGCGGCGCCCGCGCTGCGCGGGCCGCCCTGGAGGAGCTGGCGGACGCCTGCGGCGCCCTGCTGGCCACCTCCGCGGTGGCCAAGGGCCTGTTCCACGGCAGCCCGTGGGATCTGGGGGTCAGCGGCGGTTTCGCCTCCCCGCTCGCCGCCGAACTGATCACCGGGGCGGACCTGATAGTGGGCTGGGGCTCCTCGCTCAACATGTGGACCATGCGCCACGGGAAGCTGATCGGCCCCGGCGCGCGGGTCGCGCAGGTCGATGACGACAGCTCCGCTATCGGCGCGCACCAGCAGGTGGACATCGCCGTGCCCGGCGACGTGGCGCAGACCGCGCGCGCCGTGCTCGCCAGCCTGCACACCCGGCCCGGGTACCGGTCCCGCGAGCTGCGGAACCGGATCGCCCGCGAGGTCCGGTGGCGTGACGTGTCCTACGAGGACCAGGGCGGCGACGGCGTGATCGACCCGCGGACGCTCACGATCGCGCTGGACGACCTGCTCCCGGCCGAGCGGGTGGTGGCCATCGACTCGGGCAACTTTATGGGCTACCCGAGCATGTTCCTGTCGGTGCCGGACGAGCTCGGATTCTGCTTCACCCAGGCCTACCAGTCGATCGGGCTCGGCCTGGCGTCCGCGATCGGCGCCGCCCTCGCCCAGCCGGACCGGCTCCCGGTCGCCGCGCTCGGTGACGGCGGCGCGCTGATGGGCGTCAGCGAGCTGGAGACCGTGGTGCGACTCGGGCTGCCCATGGTCATCGTCATCTACGACGACGAGGCCTACGGCGCGGAGGTGCACCACTTCGGGCCGGACGGGTTCCCGCTGGACACGGTGCGGTTCCCGCCCGCCGACATCGCCGAGATCGGGCGCGGATTCGGTTGTGCCGGGGTGACCGTGCGCGGCCCCACCGACCTCGGCCCGGTCCGCGACTGGCTGGCCGGCCCGCGCGACCGGCCGCTAGTCATCGACGCGAAGGTCGCCTCGGCCAGCGGCTCCTGGTGGCTGGAGGAAGCCTTCCGCGGTCACTGAGCACCCCCGGCCGGCACTACGGCTTGTCCGTGGATGCGTAGGGCGTTACTCGGGGCGCACCAAGGATTCTCAGGGTGTCGAGAGTCACTTCATGTGTGCGACGTATTGCCTTCGCTGACGTGCGATGTGCCCTAGGGTTCTGGGCTTTCATCCGGTGGCGCCGGGGGGGCGGTTAGCTCGGGCCTGGCCCGGTGGGTCGCCGACCGGTGGTGGATGATCGATAGGTCTTCTTCGCCGAGCGCTTCTTCTTCCTCGGCGTCGATGACTGTTGGCTGGAAGAGTTGCTGGGCGATCAGGGTCGGCACGAACGCCGACAAGATGACCACGGTCACCAGTTCGGTGTACTGGGTCTTGTCGATCAGGCCGTGGGTGAGGCCAAACAAGGCGGCGATCGAGCCGAAGGTTAGCCCGGTGGCCATCAGCAACGTGGTATAGGTGCGCTCCCGGCGCGGCAACCGGAACGCGGCGCCGACCGGCCAGACGCCGATCATCTTGGCGGCGAGCTTGACGAGCAGCAGTACGCCGATTATCCCGGCGCCCGTGACCAGCGCTGGAGCCGAGATCAGTGCCCCGGCGCGGAGGAAGAAGAACGGGGTGAGCAGGGCAAAGGCGATAGCGCGCAGCCGGTCCAGCAGCACCCGGTCGTGCAGGAACACCCCGGCCACGACCAGCCCGGCGACGTAGGCGGGCAGGACCGCCTCGCTGCCCGCCTGGGTGGCCAGCCCGCCCAGGGCGAACAGCATCACCAGCAGCAACTTGATCTCCGGCTCCGACACCCGGTGCCCGAAGTGCTTGATCGCCAGCCGCAGCAGCCGGGGCAATGCTGCCACCGTCAAGGCGCTGACCGCCACGAACACCAGCAGCAGCCGCCCGTAGCTGGCGAACAGGCCACCCAGGGCGAGCACCGTGCCCAAGTCGGTGATGAAACAGGCCGCCAAGATGAGCTTGCCCAGGTCGTGCCGGTTCAGGCCGGTTTCGACCATCACCGCATAGACCACCGCCACCGAGGTGGTGCTCAGCGCGATCCCGCCGATCTCAGCGGCGTGCAGATGCCACCCGAGCACGAGCTTGCAGAACCCGAAAGCGGCCAGGAACGGCAAGGCGAACGACACCGCCCCGATGGACAAACTCGCCTTCCAGTGCCCGCGTAGCGACACCGGGTCGATCTCCGCCCCGGCCAAAAACGTCAGCACCAGCGACCCCACGCTGGCCAGGAAGGTGACAACAGCGGTCTGCGTGACGTGCTCCCGGATGCCGGGAATGTTCCCCGCGAGCGCGCCGACCACGATCTCCACCAGCGCCGCCGGGACCGCGATCCGGATGCTGACCACCGAGGCGAGCAGTGCCATGCCCAGCCAGATGGCCGCCACGTAATAGATGTTCACAACTAGCTCCCGCCAGGTACGTCCTGACAGCAGCCAGCGAGCGGCGACGGCCAGGAAGGTGTGCTCCTGGTAGAAGCCATCAGCCACAGCGGCGGTTCGGGCGGCAAGCCCGCCGGAGCTTCATCCGGCCAAATCGCATACTAGCGGCCCGCAGATCCCCGGCCATCAGCGGGAACGTCGCACATCAAGCGGAGCCGGGCACCAAGGATTCTCAGGGCGCACTACGAACTTTCCGCCCACGGGGCGCATCCTTACTGGTGTGACTGGTCTTATGGCGTCGGCCCCCCCGTCGGACGCGGGCCTGGTGCACTCCGCGCTGGGCGGCGACGTGGCGAGCTTCAGCGCGTTTCTGGACCGGTATCGCGCCAGCCTGTTCGCACGGGCGCTGGCGTACCTCGGTCAGCCGGAGGACGCCGCGGACGCGGTGCAGGAGACGTTCTTGCTCGCGCTGACCCGTCAGGACTGACAGGAGAACACGCGATGTTCAAGGCCTTCTATGCGGCTATCTACGACCGGATCTCCAGCGGTGCCGAGCGCGCGGGGCTCAGCGAGGATCGACATGGATTGCTCGCGCAAGCCGCCGGCGCGACGATCGAGATCGGCGCCGGGACTGGCGCTAACCTCGCTCACTACCCACCTGCGGTGACCCGGCTGTGCCTGGTCGAGCCGGACCCGAGCATGCGCAAGCGACTGCACCGGCGCGCCAGCGGGCGCCAGGTAGAGGTCGTGGACGCCCCGGGCGAGGCCTTGCCTTTCCCGGACGGCTCGTTCGACACCGCGGTCGTGACCTTCGCCCTGTGCAGTGTCGCCGACCTGGACTGCGCGCTCGCGGAGATCGCGCGGGTACTGCGCCCAGGCGGACAACTGTTGTTCCTCGAGCACGTCCGCGACACCGACCCCGAGATGGCGCGCAAACAAGACCACCCGGGACGCCTCTATTCCTGGATAGGCTGCCACCCCAATCGCGACACCCTGACCGCGATCAGCCAAGCGCCGTTCGAGGTGACGACGGTCCGGCACGGCGAGGTGCCGAAGGCCCCGCGGGTGGAACGGCCCATGATCGTAGGCGCGGCCGCTCGGTGCGCGTGAGTGATGGGCTGTCCACACCCGCTCTGGACACGCGGCCGCCCGGTGTTACGTAGCCTCCCCCTGCTACGCGGCCTTCCCCCCCTGCTATGCGGCCCGGCTGGGTGGCGGGCCGTGGCTGTGCAGGGTGCGGGTGCGGTCGGGGCTGGTGGCGGTGGTGGTGCCGTCGGGGTTGAGGCGCAGTTCCCAGCCCCACCGGTGGACCGCGATCTGGTGGTGGAACCCGCAGAGCGGGACGAGGTTGGGCAGGGCGGTGGGCCCGCCGCGGGCCCGGGGGATCAGGTGGTGGATGTCGCAGACGCTGGCGGGCTGGTCGCAGCCGGGGAACGCGCAACGGGGGTGGCGGGTGGTGGCGGCGCGGCGCAGGTGGGCGGGGATGGTCTCGGTCGCGGCGCCGATGTCCAGCGGCAGACTGACCGTGGTCAGCGGGGTGCCGTCGAGCGCGGCGCGGAGCCGTGCGGGCAGGCCGCCGGGGCCGGAGAGGGCGTCGGCGGCCAGGCCGAGCAGCGCCCGCCGCAGCCGGTCCCGGGTAGCGGGGCGGAGCGGCGCGCGGCCGACGGTGGCCTGGCAGCCCGCGGCGGTGGTGGCCGGGGCGGCTGGAGCGCTGCCGGTGGCGGAGGCGGCCGCTAGCCCCCCGGCCGGCCCCGGCCGGGGGGCTAGCGGGGCCAGGACCGGCCGCCGGTCTGGTGGTTATGGCCAGGAAGATGTCCACGAAGCGGTCCAGGGCGGCCTGGTCCACGTGCCCGGTGACGACCGGCACCATGGTGGCATCGCACGCGGCAGCCTCCGCTTCCGGGCCGGTCAGCCACCCGGGCTGCGACGCCCGCGCGGCCGCCCAGGCATCCTCGGCCGCCGAGGCGCCGGGGCCGCCCGCAGCCGAGCCGGGGGTGCCCGCAGCCGCGCCGCGATCGCCGCGCAACTCGGCCAGCGTCATGTGCACCAGCACCTGGGTCGGCTGCCCGCCTCGGCCGGGTAGCATCCCGGACCGGATCAGCCGCCGGCACGCCTCCTCCAGGGCGTCATGGCGGCGCTGCATGGCGGTCCGTAGGTCCTCCGGCCCCGCCCGCTTTCCCAACGCCTCCAGGACGGCCGACAGGGCGGCGGAGCAGCCCGGGGCAAGATCGCCAGTCAGGCGGCCCGCGCCGCCGAACGTAAGGCCCAGCCACAGGGACCGGTCGGCGAAGCCGTCATCCGCGCCGTCACCAGAGCCGTCGCGATGGCAGCGCTCGTACATCTCCCGGGCGAGGCCCGCCAGCCCGGCCAGGTCTGCGCCGGCGCGGGCGGCAGCGGCCAGGATCTGGTCCGCATCACCCTGCTGCGCCTCGGGCAGGCGGTCGGTCCATCCGCACATCTCCCTGGCCCAGGATTCGGAGAGATCCCCGGCGGCCAGTGCGTCCGCGATCGCCGGGTGGGCGGCCAGCCGGCGCGCCCAGCCGACCGCACCGGCGGCGGCACCCGCGGTGATGCGGGCCTGCCACTTCAGCCAGGTGCGGGCACTGCGGTGACCATCGTCCTCATAGCCGGCCTGAGCTGTGAAGGCGGCCAGCACCCGGCTGCGCGAGGCGGTGTGCTTCGCCCCGGCCCGCTCCAGCGCTCGTAATATCTCCGCCTGGGCCGAGGTGGGCAGGGACGCGGCATCCATGGCGGCCAGGTGATCCAGGGCACGGTCGAGCATCGCCAGCGCCCCAGCAACGCCGGACGGCCGGTGCTGGCCGTCACACATGCCCGTCACCTCCCTCCGCAGGCACTGCGCGATTGCAGAGTGCTCGGAGTCCACCGGATACCCAGTCTTCGAAATCTAGTTCGATTATAGCTGACGGCCCGACAATCCGCCGGTGACACTACGAGGAGAGCGCCGGTTTTCTGGCCAACGCGACCCCAGAGATCACGGGACGATCGTCACGGTCCGGGTCTCGGTGTAGAAGTCCCTGGCCGCGAGCCCCTGCTCCCTGGGCCCGTAGCTGGACTGCTTCGCCCCGCCGAACGGGGCATGGAAGTCCACCCCGGAGGTCGGGGCGTTGACCCTGACCATCCCCGCGTCGAACGCGTCGGCGAGCCGCAGCGCGCGCCCCAGGTCCTGGGTGAACAGCGAGGTGACCAGCCCGTACCGGACGCCGTTGGCGATCTGAACGGCTTCCTCCGCGCCGTCGGCCCGCAGCAGCGCCGCTACCGGGGCGAAGACCTCCTCGGTGGCCAGTGGCCCTTCGGGCGCGTCCAGCTCGACGAGCGTCGGCGCCAGGTAGTGCCCGGGCGCGTCCAGCGCGGCGCCGCCCGCCAGCACCGTGCCGCCGGAACCCGCGATCGCGGTCAGCGCCAAGTCACGGGCCTCCTCGCTGATGACCGGGCCGACAAGCGTGCCGTCCTTGGCCGGGTCGAGCACGCCGAGCGCGGCGACCGCGGCCGCCAGGTGGTCGCGGAACTTGGCGTAGGCGGCGTCCTCCACGATGATCCGGCTGGTCGCGGTGCACTTCTGGCCCGCGTAGCCCATCGCCGCGTAAGCAATCGCGGTGGCGGCCCGATCGAAGTCGGCATCGGCCAGCACCACCGAGGCGTTCAGCCCGCCCATCTCGGCCTGGACCCGGGCGCCGCGGCCGGCCACCCGGGCCACCACCTCGCGCCCAGCTGGCACCGATCCGGTGAACGAGACGGCGGCCACGCCTGGATGGCCCGCCAGCGCCTGCCCCGCCTCGGCCGCACCGAGCACCACCTGGAAAACGCCGGAAGGCAAGTACGGGGTGATGATCTCGGCCAGCAGCAGCGCCACGGCAGGCGCCTCCTCCGCGGGCTTCAGCACGGTCGCGTTGCCGAACGCCAGGCTGGGGGCCGCCTTCCAGAGCGGGATGGCCACCGGGAAGTTCCACGGCGTGACCAGCGCGGTGACGCCGACCGGGCGGTGCCGGGCCATCAGCAGGGCGCCGGGGCCCGCCGCCGGCAAGGTCTGCCCGTCCGGCAGCAGCGCCGCCTGGGCGAAGTAGCGAAGGATCGCGATGCCCCGGGCCACCTCCCCCGCGGCCTCCGAGCGCGGCTTGCCGACCTCCCTGATGACCAGTTCGGTCACCTCGCCCGCCCGCTCCTCCAGCGCCCCGGCCATGCTGGCCAGCGCCGCGGACCGGGCCGCGGCCGGCGTATCCGCCCAGCCGGCCGCCGTGGCGGCCGCGCGGTCGATCACCGCGGCGACCTCTGCCCCGCCGGCGGGCTGCCATTCGCCGATGACGTCGGCGGGGTCGTGCGGGCTACGGCTCGTGATCGTCATGACGCCTCCTGATCGTCAGCATCACCTTGCCACGGGGGCACGTGGCCGCCCGCAGCGCCTCGCGGTCGCCTAGAATCCGAGCCTGCCCGGCAGGGGCCAAGGCCGAGGACGCCTGCCTGGTGCACGCCGGGCATGAAGCGGGCCAGCGCGCGGGCCGGCTGGCTCGCCGGCGAGGTGACCGTGGCGTCCCGTCCGGTCCGTGCGTTGTGGAGGTACGGTGAACAACTTGACTGGGGCGGAAGTGCTCGCGCGGCGAGGGATCACGCCGGAGCCGGTACCGGCCAGCAGCGGGCTGCGGTTCCCCGACGGCGCACACTTCCGGATCGAGATCCCGAGCGTGGAAGGGCCCGGCGTGTTCCGCGCGGTCATCGAGCAGGCGGCGGCCGAGGGCATCACGGTCAACCGCGTGTCCCAGGGCAGCGGGGCCATGCTGTTGTCCACCGCCGAGCTCGCCGAGATGGCACAGCTGGGCGCCGACCACGGCGTCGAGGTGTCTTTGTTCGTCGGGCCGCGCGAGGAATGGGATGTGGGCAGCCTGGCCCAGTCCGGCGAAGGGCCGTCGCGGGCCGGGCTGATCAGGGGCGCGCGCCAGCTCAGATACGCCATCGACGACGTACTGCGCGGAGTGGAGCAAGGGATCCGGGGCTTCCTGGTCGCCGACACCGGGCTGCTGGAACTGCTGGCCGAGATGCAGCGGCGCGGCGAGCTTCCGGCGTCGGTGATCTGGAAGGTTTCCGCCATGCTCGCGCCCGCCAACCCGCTGACCGTGAGCCAGCTCGACCGGCTCGGAGCCTCCACGATCAACGTGCCATCCGACGCCACGCTGGGCCAGCTTGCCGAGATGCGCGCGGTCACCATGCTGCCGATCGACCTGTACGTCGAGGCACCCAGCGGCATGGGTGGCACGGTCCGTGGGCAGGAGGCGGCCGACCTGGTCACGGTGACCGCGCCCATGTACACCAAGTTCGGGCTGCGGAACGCGCGGCCGCTGTACCCGAGCGGGCTGCACCTGGTGAACGAGGCGAGCATGATCGCCCGGGAGAAGGTGCACCGGGCCGGCGTCGCACTGGAATGGATTCGCCGCAGCGGGCTTGACCTGGTGCAGTCCGGCCCCGGTGCGCCCGGTCTCGGCGTCCCGGAGCCGTCATGAACGGGGCGGCGGCTCCTTAGGCGGCGCCCGCCCGTTCCGCCCGCGTATCGCCGGGGCCGGTGTCCGCAGGCGCGGCCGTCGCCATGTCGACCCAGGCGGCGATGCGGTCGACGAGGGCGTCGCTCGAGCCCGACTCGGCGTGCCCGAAGCCGGGGACCACCCACAATTCCTTCGGCTCACGTGCAGCCGTGTACAACTGGTGCGCGTGCTCGACGGGGAAGTACGGATCCCTATCCCCGTGCACCACCAGGAACGGGATCGGAGCGATGCGCGCGGCCGCCTCGGCCGGCGGCATCGGCACCGGGTTCCACCGCCCGGAACTGACCCTGGTGTTCAGCCACCTGCGAGTGATCATCCGGCCGAGCCGCCGCTCCACCGCCCAGTGCACCCGGCGCATCGGGTAGGTCCCGCGGTAGTACCAGCGTCCAGGGCCGCTCACCGACACGGCGGCGTCGATGCCGCCGACCAGCCCTGCGTACCGGACCACGACCGAGGCGCCCATGGAGAACCCGACCGCGGCGATCCGCCGGTAGCCCAGTTCCCTGGCGTAGGCCACCGCCACGGCCAGGTCCCTGGTCTCCCGGTCGCCGAGAGTGGACAGCCCGCCCGACCGGCCGTGGCCGCGGAAGTCGAACGCGATCACGCCGGCCGTGCGGTTCAGCCTCTTGGCCACCCGCCACACCGCGCCGTGCTGCCAGGACAGCGTGAAACCGTGCGCGAGCACGATCGCCAGGTCCCCACC
>Ga0075424_100008527_pt1 | contig 10029 bp, 8 predicted proteins | sample SoiMethybrSBSTD3_FD_75301 | JGI IMG/M metagenome (GOLD analysis project Ga0075424, IMG submission 75301) | Bulk soil microbial communities from a Populus tree surrounding site in Tennessee, USA - Soil MetaG P. TD hybrid SBSTD3 | ecosystem: Environmental > Terrestrial > Soil > Tree plantation...
GTCGATCGCGATCTCGACGAGGTCGCGAATCATCGACTCCACATCGCGCCCCACGTAGCCGACTTCCGTGAACTTGGACGCTTCCACCTTGAGAAAGGGCGAATTGGTCAACTTGGCCAGCCGGCGTGCGATCTCAGTCTTCCCGACGCCCGTAGGGCCAATCATGATGATGTTCTTGGGAATGATCTCTTCCGCCAGTTCAGGAGTCAGCTTCTGCCGGCGTGTACGATTGCGCAGGGCGATGGCCACCGCGCGCTTCGCAGCGTTCTGGCCGACGACGTATTTGTCGAGTTCGGCCACGATCTCACGCGGAGTCAGGTCGTCGAGCGCTAACTGCTCTTCTTCGGCTGTCGGAGGTAGATAAATAGCCATTTGAAATCAGTTCTCAGTTGTCAGTTCTCAGTTCCACGACCGCTGGGTATCTTGTTCCAATTCCAACTGGGAACTGAGAACTCTCCTACAATTCCTCAATCGTCACAGCATCATTCGTGTAGATGCACATTTTGCCGGCAATCTTCATGGATTCTTCGGCGATTTCCCGGGCGGAGAGCTTCGTGTGCGAAGCCAGTGCCTGGGCTGCCGCCTGGGCAAAGGGTCCGCCGGACCCGATCGCCGCGATTCCACCATCCGGCTCGATCACGTCGCCTTGACCGCTCAGCAGGAACGTCTGGTCCCTGTCGCAGACCAGCAGCAAGGCTTCCAAATGCCGCAGGAATTTGTCCGTACGCCAATCCTTAGCGAGTTCGACCGCCGCGCGGCCGAGGTTTCCATGGTACTGCTCCAGCTTTGATTCGAAGCGACTGAAGAGAGAAAACGCATCCGCAGTCGATCCGGCAAAGCCTGCCAGGATTTTGTCCTGGTAGAGCCGCCTTATCTTCTTTGCCGTGTGTTTGATGACCGACTCGCCCAGCGTAACCTGTCCGTCACCGGCCAACACGACCTTGCCGTCGCGGCGCACGGACAAAACCGTGGTGGAGCGAATCAGCCTCTTCGTCGTCATGAGCGTAATTTTTTATTATAGCAGCGCAGAAATAAAAGGCCCCGTCCCCGGAATCGAGAATCGGAGCCTTTTAACCGTCAGTATTTAAGCGTGCACCGCTTCTGGCTTGGAGGCCAGTAACTGGCGCAACACGTATTGCAGAATGCCGCCGTTGGCGTAGTACTGGGCTTCTTGTGGAGTATCGATGCGAACGAGGGCGTTGAACTCGGTCGTCTTGCCTGCGGCGGTAGCGCGCACTTTGATCTGCCGTCCCGCAGCCAAGTGTTCCACCAGTTCACGGATGCCTGTGAGTTGAAATACTTCTTCCCCGGTCAGCTTGAGAGATTCGGCGTTTTGTCCCGCCTGAAATTGTAGGGGTAGAATCCCCATGCCAACCAGATTCGACCGGTGGATTCGCTCGTAGCTCTCGGCGATCACAGCGCGGACCCCAAGCAACCGCGGTCCTTTTGCCGCCCAGTCGCGCGAGGAGCCTGACCCATACTCCTTGCCTGCGAGAATGATGAGCGGGATACCCTCGGCAATGTACCTGGCCGACGCGTCGTAGATCGACATTTCGGCCCCGTCGGGCAAATGACGCGTGAATCCTCCCTCGAGGTTCGGCACCATACGGTTGCGCAGCCGCACGTTCGCGAACGTTCCGCGCACCATGACTTCATGATTGCCCCGCCGCGAGCCATACGAATTGAAATCTGCAGGTTTTACGCCATGCTCAATCAGGTACTTTCCTGCGGGACTGTCTTTCTTGATTGAGCCGGCCGGCGAGATGTGATCGGTTGTGACGCTGTCGCCCAGGACGGCCAGCACACGCGCGCCTTCGATGTCTTCGACCGCGGAGGGCTGGACCGTCATTTCGTCGAAGTACGGAGCCTTGCGGATGTAGGTCGAGTCTTTCTCCCACACGTAGGTTTGTCCTTGCGGCACCGGCAAAGAACGCCAGCGGGAATCGCCGTCATAGACTTCGCCGTAGCTCTTGCGGAACATGTCGGAGGAAATCTGCTGAACTGCGTCTTCGACTTCCTTTTGGGTGGGCCAGACGTCCGCCAGATATACAGGTTTGTCGTCCTTACCGCGGCCCAACGGGTCTTTCTTAAGGTCGAGATCGACACGTCCGGCCAATGCGAAAGCAACCACCAGCGGCGGCGACATCAGGTAATTTGCGCGGACTTCCGAATTAATACGGCCCTCGAAGTTTCGGTTTCCCGACAAGACAGAGGCGACGACCAGGTCTTTTTCGTCAATCGCTTGCGATATCTCCGCCGGCAGAGGGCCGGAATTTCCAATGCAGGTCGTGCAGCCATATCCAACCAGATTGAACTTGAGCTTTTCCAGGTAAGGCATCAAGCCAGCCTTGATGAGGTAGTCCGTCACCACCTTCGATCCGGGAGCGAGCGACGTCTTCACCCATGGCGGTGTCTGCAATCCGCGTTCGACGGCCTTTTTGGCCAGAAGTCCCGCCGCCATCAGAACCGAAGGATTCGAGGTATTGGTGCAACTGGTAATTGCTGCAATTACAACACTGCCGTGCTTCAAGGCTCGTTTCACGTCCTGCGGGACGTGTTCTTCGACACGAGGATCTTCAACCCCAACTGCGGTAGGATTGCCACCCTCCTGTTCCCAGCTGCCCACTTGTTTCCCGGTATTGTCGGCGGTCACTGGCGCTACGGGCTTGGCCTTCGGCTTGATAAGCGATGGCAGGGCCTGCTGGAATGACTCTCCGGCGCGTGAGAGCGAAACCCGGTCCTGCGGGCGTTTCGGGCCTGCAAGACTCGGTTCCACCGTCGCCAGATCGAGCCCCAGGAGCTCCGAATACTCCGCCTCGGGAGTCTTTTCGTCGTGGAACATCCCCTGCTCCCGCGCATACGCTTCCACCAGAGCAATCTGGTCATCGGAGCGTCCGGTGAGACGCAGGTAGCGAAGGCTCTCCTTGTCGATGGGGAAGATGCCGCAGGTTGCTCCGTACTCGGGCGACATATTCGCTATGGTTGCGCGATCTGCGAGTGGCAGGTCTCGCAATCCGGGGCCGAAGTATTCCACGAACTTTCCCACGACGCCGTGCTTCCGCAGCATTTCCGTAATCGTGAGAACCAGATCCGTCGCGGTTGCTCCTTCGCGCAGCCGCCCCGTCAGCTTCACGCCGACCACTAGCGGAATCAGCATGGATACCGGTTGCCCGAGCATGGCCGCCTCGGCCTCGATTCCTCCCACACCCCATCCCAGGACGCCGAGCCCGTTGATCATGGTCGTGTGCGAGTCCGTGCCCACCAGCGTGTCGGGATAAGCCAAGCGCTTTCCATCGGATTCCTGCACGAAGACGACGCGCGCAAGGTATTCAAGATTGACTTGGTGGACTATGCCGGTGTCGGGAGGCACGATCGCCAAGTTCTGGAATGCAGTCTGTCCCCAGCGGAGAAATGCGTATCTTTCCCTGTTGCGCAGAAACTCCAATTCAGCATTCAGCCCGAATGCATTGGCCGAACCGAATTCGTCCACTTGCACCGAGTGATCAATCACCAGCTCCGCAGGCTGCAGTGGATTGATCAGCTTGGGATCGCCGCCTAGCCGCTTCATGGCATCGCGCATCGCGGCCAGGTCAACGACCGCTGGCACGCCCGTGAAGTCCTGCAACAGCACGCGGCTCGGAGTGAATGCGATTTCCTTGTCGGGCTTGGATTTGCTGTTCCACGCAGCCAGCGCACGCACTTCTTCCTCGGTGACGCTCTTTCCGTCTTCCGTGCGCAGTAGGTTCTCCAGCAAAATGAGCAGCGAGTAAGGAAGATGACGTGTAGATAGGCCCTGCTTATCGAGCGCGTCGATGCGGTAAATCTGGTATTCCCTGCCGAGGACTTTGAGGGTAGAGCGGCTGTTGAAACTGTTCATCGTACTTCTAGTTTAGTCGTTCCTCGGCAGATTGCGTAGTGTTGCAGGCGAAAGAAGTGCCGATGTGGATCGCTCATTTCGCGCGAAGCAGTAACACCGGCACGCTGATGCTGTGCTGAACCCGGCTCGCCGTCGTCCCCAGAAAGACATCGGCAAGAAAGCGATGCCCATGGGTACTCATCGCCACCAGGTCACATCCCTTCTGTTCGACCCACTTGATGATCTCTTTGGCGGGATCGCCATACGCCAATTCGGCCTCCGCAGAAATACCGGCAGCTTGGAACTCGTTGCGCACCTTTTGCAGGTAGGCCGTATCTTCGGAAATTTCGCGACTCACCGCGTCCGGTCCATATGTCCTGGCCGCCCATCCATCGGCAACGTGCAGCAAGACCAGGCGGCTGCCCGCTAGACTTGCCAGTTCTTTGACATGTTCAATGATGGCGCGATCGGTCGGAGTCCCGTCTAATGTCACCAGAATGGTGTCATACATGGTTTGTTGTTCTCCGAATCTTATCCGCCCACGATGACGTGCCAGGCCGCTTTCAGGGAATCTGGCAAACCGTAAATATCCAGAGTCGTGATCAAGATAGCGCTAGCCCACCCGGCTGTCAGCAGAAGCCATCCATTTCTCCATCGACCCATGCGCTTGCTAGAACTGGTGAAGTGCAGAAGGGGAAACATGGCGAGCGGAAGTTGCAGCGCGAGCACCACCTGGCTCAGCGTAAGAAGGTCGGTGACACTGCTGTCACCACGGATACCGATAATTAGAACTGCCGGCAGAATCGCCAAGGATCGGGTGATCAACCTCCGCACCCAAGGCCGGAGACGCCAGTGCATAAAGCCTTCCATCACCACCTGCCCGGCGAGTGTGCCCGTGATGGTGCTGCTCTGTCCGGACGCCAGCAACGCCACGGCGAAAAGAGTACTCGCAACGGCTGTTCCCAACAATGGAGCCAGGGTCAGGTAGGCGACACGAATCCAGTCGCTATCCGCGGCAAAATGGACCACCTGCCCACCAGAAACCTGCACGCTCTCCTTGCCATAGAACACCGTGGCCGCTAGCACAAGAATGGCCGCATTCACGCAGAAAGCCACCGACAGGGCAACGATGGAGTCGATCGTGTTGAAGTGAATCGCACGCCGAATCGAAGCCTCATCTTTCTGAAACCGTCTGCTCTGCACCAGCGCGGAGTGCAAATAGAGATTGTGCGGCATCACAGTGGCGCCAATGATTCCGATGGCTACGTAGATCATTCCTGCTTGCTGGAATCTCGGGGAGATTAAAGCCCGTCCCATTTCCAGAAAATTGGGTTGGGTCTGTGGAAGAACAAAGATCTCGATGAAGTAACACACCGCAATCGTCGCTACCAGCACCACGACGACGGCCTCGATCGCACGCATCCCGAAACTCTGCAGCGCCAAGATCAATAGGACGTCCAGTCCGGTAATGATGACGGCCCAGAACAGCGGGATATGAAAAAGAAGATTCAGTGCGACCGCGCTCCCCAATACCTCAGCCAGATCGCAAGCCCCAATCGCTATTTCGCACAATAGCCAGTTCGGCCATCGCGTCCACTTGGGATACCAATCGCGGCAGCACTGCGCAAGGTCCTTACCCGTCACCACACCGAGGCGCGCCGACATCACCTGCATGAAGACGGCCATCAGGCTGGATAAGGCAACCACCCACAGCAATCCATATTTGAAGCGAGCACCGCCTTGCAGGTCGGTGCCCCAGTTGCCGGGATCCATGTAGCCAACGCTGACCAGAATCGCCGGACCCACGAATGCGCGCCACTGCTGCCAGAAACCCGCTTCGGGATTGGGGACGGTTACGGTACTGTGGACGCCTTCCAGGGACGGATGGCCTGGGGTGTCGCTCGCCGGCACGATGGCAGTTGATCCGTCGCTGCGAACCTGAGCACCAATTCTGCCACGAGCGGGTGTGTTCTCCATAAATGGTGAAGTCGCGCCGAAGCCCCCCACGTCTCCGGTGCAGAAAACTAGTGTACACTATTTTAGCTTAGCTATAGTTAATTAGAATCAGATCGGCTCCGCGTAACCGGAGTAACCCAAATCTTCTCCGCCGAGAGCCGGCCGAGGATGGCGGCGCCAGCGGATGTCCGCACTGAGAGCGTCTGGTCGTAGTTACGTTCGAGCAGGTCGAGCTTGACGCCCGGCCGGATTCCCCGAGTTTCCAGAAATTCCAGCAACTGCCGGTCACGTTCGTAGATTCCGCTTACCTGGTAGTGCTTTCCTGTTTCCGCCTCGGACAGCAACAACAATCCGCGCCGGCGACGACTCGCGGGGCTCTCTCGCTCGCTGAGATTACCGTGCGGGCAGGCCCCGCTTGGTCCAAGCTTGGCGAGGAGTTTGGCCTCGAAGTCGGGTGAAACGGCATGCTCCAGCCGTTCCGCCTCATCGTGGACTTTGTACCATTCCATGCCGAACATCTCCGAGAGCATTCGTTCGATCAGGTGATGGCGCAGTGTCAGTTTGCGGGCGATCTTTCGTCCAGCAGCGGTCAGGCGGACATTGCCATCCGTCTGCACGCGTACGAAGCCGTCCTTCTTCAGCCGGCGTAGAGCCATCGTGACAGCCGGGGGAGAAACTTTCAGGCGGTGCGCGAGTGTAGCCGAAATGACAGTCTCGCCCTCGCTCTCTGCCTCGAGCACGGCCTTCAGGTAGTCTTCCTTTGAGACGGTGATCACTCGTCGAGATTATACGAGCGGGTTAAGCATAATTAACATTATGTGTGCCGACGCGACGCCATTTTCCTGCTTCTGCATCCGTTTGACATCCCTGATCCTGATCCCTAACCTTGTTTGTTCCTCACTATGAAAATTCTCGTCATTGGCGGCGGCGGGCGTGAGCATGCCCTGGTCTGGAAATTGCGCCAGTCCCAGCGAGTGAGCCAGGTTTACTGCGCCCCCGGCAATGGGGGTATCGCTCAGGAAGCCGAGTGCATCCCCGCCGATGTCAAGAGTTTGGAGTCCATCGTCGGCGTAGCTGAAAAAGTCAAGCCAGAGCTGACGGTGATCGGTCCGGAGTTGCCGCTTGCCCTCGGTCTGGTCGATGAATTCCAACGCCGCGGTTGGCGCGCCTTCGGGCCCACCCGCGCAGCCGCCCAACTGGAATCGAGCAAGAGCTTCGCAAAAGAATTCATGCAGCGCCACCGAATTCCCACCGCGCACTACGCGATCTGCCAATCCGTTGACGAAGTCCGCGCTGCTCTTCCCCATTTCCATGCGCCACTAGTCGTCAAGGCGGATGGACTTGCCGCTGGCAAGGGTGTGGTCATGGCAAAGACGAAGGAAGAGGCGGCATCAGCTGCGTCGGAAATGTTGAGCGGCCGCATGCTGGGCGATGCCGGAAATCTGATTGTGCTGGAAGAATGCCTGCAAGGTGAGGAACTCTCGTTTCTGGTTGTGAGTGACGGACAACGAGTGCTTCCTCTGGTGGCGGCTCAAGATCACAAGCGGGTGGGTGACGGGGATACTGGACCGAACACCGGAGGCATGGGCGCATATTCCACAGAAGCCATCATCGACGACAAAATGCGCGACTGGCTGTTGCACCATATAGCGCGGCCGGTCGTCGCAGGGATGAAGGCCGAAGGCGCGGAGTTTAAAGGTGTGCTCTATTGTGGCCTGATGATGACGGCGCGCGGCCCGATGGTGCTTGAGTTCAATTGTCGCTTCGGAGATCCGGAGACGCAGCCGATTCTCATGCGCATGGAGAGTGACCTGGTCGATATCCTCGAAGCGTCGGTGGATGGCCGTCTGGGAGAGGTCGATCCTCACTGGTCTTCGGATGCTGCGCTTTGCGTGGTGATCGCGTCGGGCGGATATCCGGGAACATTCGAGGCTGGAAAGAAGATCGCCGGCCTGGAGCAGGCGGGAAGTCTGGAAGGCGTCAAGATATTTCACGCCGCAACCAGCAATCGCGACGACATCTACTTTACCTCCGGAGGCCGGGTTCTGGGCGTAACCGCGCGGGCGCCAGGCCTGCAGGTCGCCGTGCAGCGGGCCTACGACGCAGTCTACAAAATCGGATTTGAAGGGATGCATTATCGGAAGGACATCGCGGCACGAGCCTTGAACAAGTCCTAGCATTCTCGCAGGTGAACGAACAATTATGAGCAAGCAACCATTGGTTTCCATTGTGATGGGCAGCGATTCCGACCTCGAAATCATGCGCGAGGCGGGAAAGGCTTTGGAGGAGTTCGGCATCGCTTACGAAATTGATGTCACTTCGGCCCACCGTTCTCCCGATCGCACCGCGGATTTCGCGCGTAAGGCCGCCAACCGTGGTATCCGGGTCATCATCGCCGGCGCAGGCGGGGCCGCGCACCTGGCCGGCGTGATTGCGGCGCATACGACCCTGCCGGTAATCGGCGTGCCCATTCCATCGACGTCGTTGCAGGGTATGGATTCGTTGCTGGCAACCGTGCAGATGCCCGCGGGCATTCCAGTGGCGGCGGTAGCGATCGGTAAACCTGGCGCGACGAACGCCGGAATACTGGCAGCACAAATGATTGGGCTGTCAGACCGGGATGTTGCAAGCAAGCTTGATGCTCACAAAGAAAAGCTGGCACGCGGGGTAGAAGAGAAGTCCAAAAAGCTGCAGAGTTCCTTGGGTTCTTAGCCTCGCACCACTCGCCATTCGTTGTGAAAGGGCAGAGACAAGATGGATCCGGGTGTCCGATTTGCTGAGCTGTTGGCTTACAACTCCGACGAGAACAATCACTGGAAGCGCTGGTTCGTGGAGCACCTCGCCGTCCTCGACTTGGCCTGTGATGTCGCCGGCGCCGGAACGGTGCGCGAGCTGGTCTACCACATCTTTGCCACAGAATTGTTTTTCGCGAACTTAGTCCAGGGCCTGGGCCGCACGAACTTCGAGAAAGTTCCCCCCAGCACACTCGACGAGCTGTTTGCCCTCACCGAAGAAGCCAAGCGGAAGTTCGAAGATTTTCTCGCTAAGTCCTCCGAGAAAGACTGGGCGGAACTCAAGTCACTGGGCTTCGGGACGTTGAAAGCGACTCCACGCAAGATGCTCATGCAGGCTCTCTGGCACAGCATCAACCACCGAGGCCAGCTCGCAACCTTCCTGCGACAACAGGGCCACAAACCGCACTGGACCCACGATATTCTTTTGAGTCAAGTGATGGAATAAGTCGGGCGGGGGACTGACACCGCAGGCCGGGTAAGCATATCGTTGGTGAATTCAACGGCTGCGGACGGATTACTTTGGGACGGCGACGAGTTTCCTTCGTGCGCCTTTGTGTCCTTTGTGGTTGAAGCCTTCCAGTATCTCGCGGTACAAAGCGAGCTATTCGACTAGAACTTCAGTCCTTTCAAATACTCTCGAAACGATTCCCCCAAATCCGGCCGCTTCAGCGCAAATTCGACGGTCGCTTTCAGAAATCCAAGCTTGTCACCAGTGTCGTGCCGGCGCCCTTCGTAAACATAAGCGTAGATTCTTTGCTCTTTCAGCAACGCACGCAGGCCGTCGGTCAACTGCAATTCGCCACCGGTCCCATGAGGAGTCTCGGCAAGGATTTCAAATAAACGCGGCGTAAGGATGTAGCGGCCGATGATAGCGAGATTCGAGGGGGCATCTTCCAATCTAGGCTTCTCGACCATGTTGTTGATCTCAAACAATCGCCCGCCAAAGCGCCCGTCGGCCGGTTTCGTATCCAGCACACCATAAGCGGAGAGCCCCGGACCTTCGACGATCTGGGCGGCCACTACGGAGCATTGCGTTTCTTCAAAGACGCGCATCATCTGCTTGAGGCACGGCTCTGCGGCGTCGATAACGTCATCAGCGAGCAACACCGCGAAAGCTTCGTTGCCTACAAGTTCGCGCGCCATCAGCACTGCATGGCCGAGGCCGAGGGCCTCCTTCTGGCGAACGTACGCCAGGTGAATCATGTCGGAGATGGAGCGGACGATCTTCAGCAGGTCAGTTTTCTTGCGTTCCTCGAGCATCTTCTCGAGTTCGTAGCTCACGTCAAAATGATCTTCAATCGCCTGCTTGCCCCGTCCTGTGATGATGATGATCTGGTCGCAGCCGGCCGCCAGTGCTTCCTCGACACCGTACTGAATGATTGGCTTATCCACCAGCGGCAGCATTTCCTTGGGTTGCGCCTT
>Ga0075424_100008528_pt1 | contig 10028 bp, 8 predicted proteins | sample SoiMethybrSBSTD3_FD_75301 | JGI IMG/M metagenome (GOLD analysis project Ga0075424, IMG submission 75301) | Bulk soil microbial communities from a Populus tree surrounding site in Tennessee, USA - Soil MetaG P. TD hybrid SBSTD3 | ecosystem: Environmental > Terrestrial > Soil > Tree plantation...
GCGAGCGACGCTCCGGATCGTCATGGAGGAGATCCCCGACAGCCATCTGGTGGCCGCGCTGGCGCGCGACTTCGAGCGCGAGCACGCCGGCACCGACGTGCAGGTCGAGATCATGCACTACGACTTCATGCTCGACCTGATCCTGGGGTCGATCCGCGACCCGGGCCCGCCCAACGGGGTCGTCATCTTCGACAACCCGTGGACGTCCGACTTCGCCCGCGGCGGCCTCCTGCGCCCGGTCGACGACCTGCTCGAGGATACGCCGGAGCTCGACTGGGACGACTTCGCCCCGGCGCTCCGCGACGCCGCCGTCCTCGACGGCCGCACCTGGGGCGTTCCCTTCTACACGTGGTCGTTCGGCCTCATCTACCGCACCGACCTCTACCGCAACGCGGGCCTCGTGCCGCCGCGGACGCTCGCCGAGTTGGCCGGGAACGCTGCCGCCCTCACGACGGCCGACACGGCCGGGATCGCGATGCAGCCCAAACCCGACTACAACGCGGCCGAGGAGTACGCGAACTACCTGTTCGCCGCCGGCGGCGCGGTCCAGGACGCGGCGGAGCGGGTGGTGCTCGACTCGCCCGAGGCGCGGACGGCGCTCGAGGTCTACGCCGACGTCTACCGCTCCTCGGCGCCGCCCGGCACCGAGGGCTGGACATTCGAGGACTCGATCGCCGCCCTCGCCGACGGGCGCGCCGCCCAGATGATCAACTGCCACTGGTGGGTGCCGGTCCTGAACGACCCCAACGGGCCGGCGGGCGAGCTGGCCGGGAGGTTCGGGCTCGCGCCCGTCCCCGGCGGTGCGGGCATCCTCGGTGTTTGGTACTGGGCGATCCCGGCGGCCGCCCGGCAGGTCGACGAGGCCTGGACGTTCATCAGCTGGATCGCCTCGAAGGCGGCCAACGCCGAGCGGGTCGGGCGGGGCGGGTCGCCCGTCAGGACGAGCACGATGCGCGACCCGCGGGTGTGGGAGCACGGCTACGGGCGCGACTACTACGAGGCCGTCGAGGCCATCCATCAGCGCGCCCGCCCGCTCATCAGCGGGCCGAACGCCGAGGACGCCGTCCGCAGGATCGGCGAGGCGGTGCACGCCACGGTCACCGGCCAGACGGGCGTGGACGACGCGGTGTCGGGAGCGGCCGCCGACGTGGCCGAGCTGCTGGCCCGCTAGATGATTGATTCCACGGCGCCGTGATGTCCTGGGTGGCGAGAACCGAGGCTCGCAAGGACGCAGGGAGGGCCAATATCGGGTGATATTGGCCCGACCGAGGACGCCGCGAGGCGACGGTTCGCAGCCGCAGCCCCACCACAAGACGACAATCCATCGCAGACGGACGTCCAGGCGCGCGGCGCCGTGGAATCAATCATCTAGCGCTTCACGGCGTAGCCGCCGAGCCCGCGCTCGAGCAGCTCGAGCGCCGCCTTCCCGCGGGCCCGCACCTCGCGGGCGACGGTCTTCGGGGCGGCGCCCGCGACGATCCGGCTCCGGGCGTGGTCGACGAGCGCCCGGTGCGCGCCGATCATGGCGTTGGCCGCGACCCAGGCCTCGACGTCGCTGCCGGACCCCGGCTCCGACGCGATCAGCGCGGCGAGCGATGCCGTGTAGGCGGCGAACACCTCGCGCTCGCGTGCCAGGAGCGCCGGGCTCTCGACGATCATCCGGGTCATCGCCGTGAGCCGCTCGCGTGCGCCGGGGTCGTCGCTCGCCAGGAGGCCGCGCTGGACGAGCACGAAACGGCCGAACGCGGCCAGCGCCGACTCGCCGGGGGCGCGGTCACGGACGGTCGCGAGCAGCTCGTCCTCGAACGACTCGAGCCGCCAGTAGACGAGGTCCTCCTTGCGCGGGAAGTAGTTGAAGACCGTCTGCGGCGAGACGTCCGCCACTCGGGCGATCTCGGCCACCGTCACCTGCTCGAACCCGCGTTCTGCGAAGAGTCGGCGGGCGGCGTCGGCGATCAGCTGCCGGGTGTGCTGCTTCTTTCGCTCTCGAAGCCCGGCTTCCATGCCGCAAGCATACCCGTCACCGTACAAGATTTGTGTCACTCGAATATTTGTGTCACACTACGAGCACGTTGACCGACTCCACCCGACTCGAATCCCGGGCCGCGAGCGTCGGCATCCCGTTCGCGGCGATCGTGCTCGCGATGCTGCCCGCCGTCCTCGACCAGACCATCCTCGCCACCGCGCTGCCGGTGATCGCGTCCGACCTCGGCAGCCTGACCGACCTCTCGTGGGTCGTCACGGCCTACGTCGTCTCGGCCGCGGCGACGACCCCGCTCTGGGGCAAGCTGGGTGACCGCCACGGCCGCAAGACGTGGCTCCAAGTCGCGCTCGCCGTGTTCCTCGCGTCATCCGCGCTCTGCGGCGCCGCCCAGGACATCCCGCAGCTCGTCGTCCTGCGCGCGGTGCAGGGCGCCGCTGCGGGCGGGCTCATGACGCTCGCGATGGCCGCGGTCGGCGACCTCGTGTCGCCCCGGGAGCGCGGGCGCTATCAGGGCTACATCGCGGCGACGTTCGCCGTCGCCACCATCGTCGGCCCGCTCGTCGGCGGCGTCCTCGTGCAGCACGCCGGCTGGCGGTGGGTCTTCTTCGTGAACCTCCCCGTGGGCGTCCTCGCGCTCCTGGGCCTCGGCCTGCGCCTGCCCGCGCCGGCCGTCGAACGCGCAGCTGGGGCGCTCGACGCTCTCGGAGCGGCGCTCCTGGCCGCCGCCACGACGGCGTTCATGCTGGTCTGCATCTGGGGCGGGCAGCGCTACGCCTGGAGCTCCGCCCAGATCCTCGGGCTGGCGGCGGCGGTCGCCGTGCTGGCCGCCACGCTCGCGGCCCACGAGCGCCGGGTTGCCGACCCCATCGTGCCGTTCCATCTCCTGCGGACGAGGGTCGTCGCCGCCACGAGCGCCGCGCTCTTCCTGGCGACGGCGTCGCTGTTTGCGGTCACCGTCTTCGTCCCGGTCTTCCTCGAGGCCGCAACCGGCGCGACGCCGACCGAGGCCGGGCTCCTGCTGGCCCCGGCCATGCTCGGCATCACCGTCTCGACCACGCTCTCCGGGCGCAGCATCTCCCGCACCGGCCGCTACAAGCGCTTCCCGCTCGCCGGTCTCGCAGCCATGGCCGCGGGGCTCGTGCTGCTCGCGGCGGTCGCCGGCGAGCGCTCGCAGGCGGCGACCGGCATCGGGCTGGCCGTGTTCGGCCTGGGCTTCGGCATGGTGACGCAGGTGCTGATCATCGCCGTCCACAACAGCGTCGACCGGCGCGAGCTGGGGGTTGCCACCGCCGTCACGGGGTTCTTCCGGGCGCTGGGCGGCGCGATGGGCGCGGCCGTGCTCGGCGCCGTGTTCGCAGCCCGGGCCGACAGCGGCATCATCGACGCCGCACGGGCCGTCTTCGTGGTCGCGGCGCCGCTCGCACTGCTCGCGCTCCTGGCCGTCGCCCTCATCCCGGAGAAGCCGCTCGAGGGGCGGCGGTGATCGCCAGGCTCCCGGTGCAGCAGGTCGACGTCCCGGTGCAGCAGGTCGACGAACTGACGGCCGAACCATCGCAGAAGCGTCGCGCGAGATGTTGAGGGACTGTTCCCGAACGCGATACGCTCGGCCTGTGCACGCCTCGATCTGGAAGTTCGTCGGCGATCCCGACGACCTCCTGGCTCGCTACGACGCGATGGTTACCGAGATCCCGCCCGGCAACCTGGCGCTCCACCTGTGCCTGCGGGCCGGCGATGGCATCGTCCTGGTCGACACCTGCCCGTCGGCCGAGGTGTTCCGAACGTTCGTCGCCGGCGAGGCCTTCGCGGCGCTGCGCGCCCGGCACGGCCTGCCCGAGCCGGAGGCGATCGACGACTACCCGGTCCACCGGGCGTTCGTGGACGGCCGGCAGCAAAGCTAGGACTCAGACGGCGATCAGCACGATGGCAGCCGCCGTGGTGACGACCGCCGCCGCCACCGCCACCCACAGGGCGTCCTGGTGCATGTAGGCGAAGCGGCGAGCGCGAGCGCGCAGCCCCAGGGCGTCGACCGGGAGGATGAGCGCGCCGGAGTCCCGGTGGGGGGGGCGGATCCGCGGGGGCGAGATCCGCGGGAGCGCCGAGCGCCCCCGCCCGACGAGCCCGGTCCCGACCCGCGCCGCCCACACGGTCACCGCCTCCGAGCGGCGCATCCCGGCGCCGCCCGCGCCGGCAATGCGCGCGGCCACCGGCCGGCGGGGCGGGCCGGCCGGGGCCGACGCGCGCACGCGCATGCGCACGAACAGCGCGGCCATGGCGAGCGCCATCGCGACCGCGGCGGCGGCGACGAACGCGAACGCCGATGCTCCGTAGCGCTGCACGATCACGACGACCGTCTTCGGCGGTAGGTACGGAGCCGGGGCGATCGCGGTGCCGCTGCAGCCTGCGGCGCGGGCCGAGGCGTCGGGCGCGAGGAACCCGGCGACGATGCCCGGCCCCTGTCCCGACTCGGCGGCGGTGTTCTCCGGCAGCGTGCACTGGACGACGTGCCGGCTCTGGAGCCGGTCCCACACGAGCCCGAGCACGTCGGCGTCCGTCAGGTCGGTGACGGCCGAGTGCGCGACGGCGGTGCCCGTGGCCTGGAGGTCGCTGACGCTCGTCGGCTCGAGAGCGTGGCCGACGATCGCGCGCAGGACGCGCCGCTCGGCCAGGTCCCGCTGCTCCGACCCCGCCGCCCCCTGGCGCAGATACACCGCCGCGTGCGGCCCGTTCAGCCGCAGCGTCCCGGCGGGGAAGCGCCATGTCCGCGTCGGCGAGACCGGGAGCTCCACCTCGGCGGGGTTGCGCAGCTTGATCCCGCCGATCCCGTCGACCAGGCGCGCGACGTTGGCGAGGTTGATGATTGCGACGTGCGCGACGTAGATCCCGAGCCGCGCGCGCAGGGCCCCGACCAGGCTCGGGATGGACTGCCGGCTGACCCGCCGACCGTCCACGACCGCGCTCGGCGGCACCGAGAGGAAGGCAGCGGTGCCCTTGTCGGGCACGGTCCGGAAGAGGAGGAGGCCGCCCGAGGCCAGCCCGCCCGACCCGCGGATGAGCGTGACCTGCGGCACGTCGATGGTGCCCTTCGACGGCGGCAGGGCAGCCCGGATGGTCGCCGGCAGCGGCGCCTCCGACCGGTGGATCTCATCCGAGAACCGGTGGTACTGCATCGCGAGCACCACGAACCCGGCCGCCGCGGCGGCGCAGATCGCCAGGACGAGCAGCACGAGCACCTGCCCGAGCTTCCGCATTGCCTTATTCCCCCTCCGGGAGCCGTCCGTCCAGGATTTCCCCGTGAGGTGTGATTTACAACATCAGGCAGTCCAAGTCAACCGATCTCACGGCCGCACGACGGTGAGGGCCGCGGCGGCCACCAGCACGCCGGCCAGGGAGCGGTTGACGAGGCGGGCGCGAGCGGGATCGCGGAGGAGCGGTGCGAGCGACGCGCCCGCGGCCAGCCAGGCGGTGTTGATGAGGACGATCATGGCCGTGAGCACGGCGACCTTGGCGGCCGCGTCGGTGCCCGTCCCGCCCGCCAGCCGGGCGCTTGCGAAGACGGCGGCGATCGCGATCCAGGCCTTGGGGTTGGCGACTCCCAGGAGGGCCCCGCCCGCGAGGCCGGGCGCTGGGCGGTCTCCCTGTCGCTCCGCGAGCGGCGGAGCGATTGCGATGTGGTAGGCGAGCCAGAGGATGTAGCCCGCGCCGGCCGCAATCAGGGCGGGCCGCACCGCCGGAAGCGCGAGCAGTGCGGCGGTGATCCCGGTGGCGACGGCCAGGAGCACGGCGATCGTGCCGGCGACGATGCCGGCCAGGTAGGCCAGCGACCGCCGCATCCCGTACGCCGAGCCGGCGGCGGTCAGGCTGATCGTGGCCGGCCCGGGCGTCCCCATGATCGCGAGCGCGGTGACGACGAGCGATGCGACGGCATCCCAGCGATACGGTGCGGACATGCACCCGACGCTACGGGGCCTCGACGGCAGCCGTCTAGAACGATCGTGCGATCGGATCCGGTTCGGCGCCGGCGCGCCGGGCATCGAGCGCGCCGAGGTCGAGCTCCGCGGCCGCGGATTCGCCCCGCACCGCCACGACACCTACGCGATCGGGATCACGACCGCGGGTGTCCAGGTCTTCCGCTACCGCGGCCGCCGGCACGTCTGCCTTCCCGGCCAGGTGCACGTCCTTCATCCCGACGAGCTCCACGACGGCGGACCCGGCACCGATGCGGGCTTCGCCTACCGAATCGTCTACGTCGAGCCGGAGCTCGTCCGCGCGGCGCTCGGCGGCGGATCGCTGCCGTTCGTCGGCGAGCCCGTGCACGACCCGGTGCCGGCGGCGGACGATCTCGTAGGCATCCTCGACGGCCTGGACGACCCGATCGGCGATCTGGCCCGAAGCGACGCGGCCGCGGCCGTCGCGCAGCTCCTCGTTGCGCTGAGCGGCAGGCCCGACCCGGAGGGCCCGATCGACCTGGCCGCCGTCGCCAGCGTGCGCGAGCATCTGGCAGCCCACGCCGCCCGGCAGACGTCGGCGGCCGAGCTCGAGCGGATCGCCGGCATCGACCGCTACACGCTCGCCCGCCACTTCCGCCGCGCCTACGGAACGAGCCCGGATCGCTACCGGACGATGCGCCGCCTGGCCCTGGCCCGCGCGGCGATCGCGACCGGCGAGCCGCTGGCGCGGGCGGCGGCCGACGCCGGCTTCGCGGATCAGAGCCACATGACCCGCCAGTTCGTGCGCGCCTACGGGCTCACGCCGGGCCGGTGGGCCCGGCTCGCGCGGCCGCAGTCGGTCACCTGAACGGGTGATCTTTCCCGGACGACCGCAGGATTTCCGCCGCCCGCGGGTTTACCCGTCATGCACCAGCGTGGCCAGACGCTTCCTCTCATCTGTCTCTTCATGGTCTCGCTCCTGGGCGTCAGCGGGATGGTGCTGGACCTCGGAAACGGTTACGTCCAGCGGCGGGCCATCCAGAACGAAGCAGACGCCGCGGCGATCGCCGGCGCCGACGCCATCCCCAGTGGCAACACGGCCGCCGCCGCACAGCAGATGGCCGCGAAGAACGGCCGTGCGAGTGATCAGGTGACGGTCACGATAACCGGCGTCGACACCGTGACGGTCACCGTCGCGCGCACCGCGCCGACCTTCTTCCTCAAGGTGTTCGGCAGATCGTCCATCCCCGTCTCGGCGACCGCGGTCGCCCGGATCGAGGCGCTGGGGGCCGTGAAAGGGCACGTATCGCCGTACGCGGTGACCGTGGCTGCCTACGCCAACGGCACCGGAACGACGCTCTTCAAGGAGAGCCAGCCCGGCGCGTACGGCACCATCGACCTGCCCGCAACCGACAACACGACCGGCGGCAGCTGCGCGGGAAACGTCAACAAGGGCACACCGTCGAACATCAGCCCGGAGCTCGGCGACACGCTGCCCGCGGGGACGCTCGTGGTGGGCGGCTGCCTCTCGGTCAAGTCCGGCGCCTCCCAGCCGTCGGCCAACATCATCAACCAGATCGCGCCCAGCAACAATCAGATGAATCAGGATCTCCAGCCGCTCGGAAACGGCCAGTACCAGGTGATCCCGCAATCGTGGGATGACTCGAACGGCCTCCCGCCTCGGCTCATGTACATCCCGATCGTGCAGACGCTGCCGAGCGGCAACGGCCAGACCACCATCGTGAGCTTCGCCTGGTTCTACATGACGAGCGCAACCGGCGGCGGGAGCGGGCTCACGATCAACGGCCAGTGGGTGACGCTCCAGCTCCCGCCGACCGCAGAGACCACCCAGTACCAGCCCGGAGTGATCGGCCAGGTGCTGACCTCGGAGCTCGTCGGGTAAGGGAGATGCCTATCGAGCCGAAGGCCGACGCTGCCGATACATCTCTGACGCAGGGCACGCCTGCGAGATCGCGTCACAGAGGAGTAACGCGGTGGTGTCGAAATCGGCGGTTCGCGCGGACACTGGCCGCGTGCTCACGGAGCTGTATAAGGAACACTCCGCCGAGGCGTTCCGCTATGCGCTTCACCTCACCGGGCGGCGCGCCGACGCGGAGGATGTCGTCCAGCACGCGTTTCTGCAGGCGCACCGCCACCTCGAGATGGGACGCGAGCTCGTGAGCCCGCGCGCCTGGCTCCTCACGGCGGTGAAGCACCGGGCGTACAACCTGGCCCGCGACCGGCGCGAGCTGCCGGTCGACCAGGCGGACATGCCGGCCCAGCCGCGCGAGACCTCGAGCGACGAGGCTGCCGAGCTCGCCGAGGTGCGCGCGATGCTGTGGACGCTGCCCGAGACCCAGCACCAGGCATTCGTGCTGCGCCACTGGAGCGGCCTCTCGCAGAACGAGATCGCGGCCGTCCTCGAAACGACGCCGGCGGCGGTCGAGTCGCTGCTCGTGCGCGCCCGCGCGGCGCTCGTGCGGTCGCACGAGTCGGCGTCCGAAACCTGCAGGCGGGTGCGCAGCCGGCTCCTCGACTCGGCCGCGCTCGCCGCCTCGGATGACGCGCACATCGGCTCCTGCCGGGAATGTCGCCATGCGCACGCCCGCCTCGCCCGGGCCGCGAACCTCGCGGGCTCCCTGGCACTCGTTCCCGGTGCGCATGTCGCCGACTCCATCGCCCGCCTGGTTCCCGGGTTCTCGGCCCACGCGGCCACGTCTACGGCTGCCGCCGCCGGAACCGGCGCTGGAGCCGGAGCCGGCGCAGGCGCCGGAGCGAGCGGGGCGACCGCGACGTGGGGAACGAGCACCGCGGTGACCGCCGGCAAGATCGCCGTCGCTGCCAAGACTGCGATTGCCGCGCTCGCTGCGACCGCCGTCGTCAGCGCGGTACCGACGGCGGCGGATGCGGTCTCTGGTCTCGTCGGGCAGCACGCCGCATCCTCAGGCCGGCATCCCGCGCGCCACCACGCCACGCATGCCGCGCCACCCGCGGCGCCGGGCACGCCCGTCGCCGGGACGACCGCCGCCCCCGGTCCGATCGGGCCGGGCGGCAACGCTCCGGCACAGAACCCGGGGAAACACGCCGGTGACGGCAAGGGCGGAGGCAAGCCGGCCGAACCCGGCGGCGGGAAGCCCGCCGGAGCGGGCGGCGGCAAGCCGGCGGATCCCGGCGGGAACGGCAACGGGAAGGCGCTTGGCGCAGGCGGCAATGGCAAGGCGGTCGGGAAGCCGGCCGGGAACGGCGGCGGCAAGCCCACCGGCACGGGCGGAAACGGCAACGCCGGCGGAAACGGCGCCGGCAAGCCGGCGGATCCCGGCAACGCCGCAGGCGGCGGCAAGCCGGCGGATCCCGGCACGAACGGGACCGCGGGCGGGAACGGGAACGGCCACGCCGGCGGCGGCACGCCCTAGCGCCGCTTCAGGAACGACGCGAGCGGAAGGGCGTTCACGACCGCCGACCGCGGCGCTCCGCCGCGACGTGCGACGTGGACGGCGAAGCGCATGTTCGCGAGGCCGGCCGCGGAGTGGGAGTCGCTCGAGCAGACGATGTCGACTCCCGCCGCGAGCGCCTCGCGGACGTGGGCCCCTGAGAGGTCGAGCCTGCTCGGAAGGCCGTTCACCTCCAGCGCGACACCCGACTCGAGCGCGACCTCGATCGTGCGCTCCAAATCGAGCGCGTTCTCGGGCCGGTGGCCGACGATCCGGCCCGTCGGATGGCTGAGGCAGCGAGCGGCGGGGTGCCGCATCGCGTGCGTCACCCGAGCCGTCAGCTCGCGCCGCGGCGCCCGCTGGCCGGCATGGAGCGAGATCTGCACCCAATCGAGCTCGGCCAGAACGTCGTCGGGGAGGTCGAGCGAGCCGTCCGGGAGGATGTCGCACTCGATCCCGCGCAGCACGCGAAACGGCGCCAGCGCCTCGTTCACCTGCGCGATCTCGGCCGCTTGCCTGCGGACGCCGTCGGCGTCGAGCCCGGGGACGGCGCCGACGCTCGGCGTGTGGTCGCAGATCGCGACGTAGTCGTATCCGCGCGCCAGGGCCGCCTCCGCGACCTCTCGCACCGTCGCCCGCCCGTCCGACCAGGTCGAGTGGCAGTGGAGGTCGCCACGGATCGCCTCC
>Ga0075424_100008530_pt1 | contig 10028 bp, 10 predicted proteins | sample SoiMethybrSBSTD3_FD_75301 | JGI IMG/M metagenome (GOLD analysis project Ga0075424, IMG submission 75301) | Bulk soil microbial communities from a Populus tree surrounding site in Tennessee, USA - Soil MetaG P. TD hybrid SBSTD3 | ecosystem: Environmental > Terrestrial > Soil > Tree plantation...
CGCCGACGTCGTTGATCGTGTACAGCTTTGCCGGGTCCTTGAACTCACCCTGCCTGGCGACGCCCTGCACCACCGGGCGATAGCCGGCGTCGGCGAAGATCCGCTGCGCCGTCCTGGAGTGCAGGAAGTCGAGGAACGCCTTCGCCTGCTCCGGGTTCTTGCTCTTCGCGGTGACCGCGACCGGGTTCTCGATCAGGATGCTGCTCTCGGGGATCACGTAGTCGAGCGGCTGGCCGTGCTGCTGCGCGAAGATCGCCTCGTTCTGGTACGAGATCAGCACGTCGCCCTTGCCGTTGGCGAACGTCTGCAGCGAGTTGCGCGCGCTCGTGTCCTGCACGGCGACGTGCGGGAACAGCTCGTTCAGGTACGCGAGCCCGGCCGCGTCGTCCTTGCCGCCGTTGCTCTTGGCCGCGTACGCCGCCAGGACGTTCCAGCGCGCGCCGCCGGACGTGAACGGGTTCGGCGTGATCACCTGGACGCCGGGCTTGAGCAGGTCGTCCCACGTCCGGATGTGCTTGGGGTTGCCCTTGCGCACGGCGAGCACGACGACGGAGTCCGTGATCATGCCCCGGTACTTGTCGCCGTTCCAGTCGGACGCGACGAGCCCGTCCTTGACCAGGCGGGTCATGTCGGGCTCGAGCGAGAACGCGACCAGGTCGGCGGGCAGCCCCGCGTCGACGGCGCGGCTCTGGTCGCCGGACGCGCCGTAGGACTCGCTGAACGTGATGTTCCCGCCCTGCGTGGTCTTCTGGAACGCGGTGAAGATCTTCTCGTACGCCTCCTGCGGCGTCGAGTACGCCACGATGGCGAGCTTGGCAGCGGGCAGGGCTGAGCCACCGCCGGATGGCGCTGCCGATCCCGGCGCGCCGCCGCACGCGACCATGACGAACGCGAGCGCGCCCACGGCAAACGCGCGAACGGCTGAGCTCCGCGATGCACTAACGAGTCGTAGCACCGACACATCCTCCCGAGTCGCTGGTGCCCTCCACTCGACGTGCCGAGCGGCAGGGCGGATGGGAAGCGGGTTCACCGGACGGCAGCGCCGTCCCTGTCGACCCACTCTGCAGCAGCTGGGTGGCGGTTAGCTACAGCAGCAGTGACGGCAACGACAGAAATCGATGACGCGGCGTCGTGTCAAGCCCTCACCCGGGGGGGATCCGGGCCGCGTCTCGATAGCCATGGGCGGAATCGAAGTATACGCACGCCCGCTCGACGCGATCGCCGTGGGCGGCTCGCCGCCCCGCGCGCGGCAGCTCAATTCCCGCATCTCGACCTTCATGGTAAGGGTGACCCGTCGCCGAGGGGATGGGCATTTGCGACACACGGCGAAACGACCTCCCACAGACGGCGGTATTCCGCGACCAGGCCGGGAAGCTGGTAGTGCGCGTTGAGGCCGCTCGGGTTGGGCAGCAGCCAGACGGCCGCGCCCGCGATCCGGTCAGGCTGCGGGCCGGCGGCCGCGCGTGGTCGCCCGAACGCCAGCCGGTAGGCGCCGACCCCGAGCACGGCGAGCCACGCCGGCCGCAGGCGCGCGGCCAGCTCCTGCAACCGGTCCGCGCCGGTGACCAGTTCTTCGGGCCGCAGCTCGTCGGCGCGGGCCGTCGCCCGCGCGGCCAGGTTGGTGCAGCCCAGCCCGAAGTCGAGCAGGCGCGCGTCCTCGTACGGCGAGAGCAGCCGGTCCGTGAAGCCGGCCCCATGGAGCGCGGGCCAGAACCGGTTGCCGGGACGGGCGAAGTGGTGACCGACAGCGGCCGAGTACAGGCTGGGGTTGATGCCGCAGAAGAGGACGCGCAGACTGGGGCCGACGACATCCGGCACCGACCCGTCGCGCGCCGCCTCCAGATCGGCGGCGGTCGGTCGCCTCCGCTCCTCGCCCACGCCTCCCACGCCTCCCAAGGCTACTGGCGCCGCCGGCCTGGCGGTGCGATGCTGTAGGCGATTTCGAGTTCCAATGGGAGGTCCAGGCCATGAGCGCACCGTCCTACGTCCACGGTGCCAGCAGCGTCCCGCTCCTCGGCGAGACGATCGGAGAGAACCTTCGCCGGACGGTGGAGCGGCACGGCGACCGGGAGGCGCTGGTCGTCAGCCATCAGGGCTACCGCGCCACGTACCGCGAGCTGTGGGAGCAGTCGGGCCTGGCCGCACGGGGCCTGATGGCGCGCGGCGTCGGCAAGGGCGACCGCGTCGGGATCTGGTCCCCCAACCGGTACGAGTGGGTGGTCCTCCAGTACGCGACGGCCCGCATGGGCGCGATCCTCGTGAACATCAACCCGGCGTACAAGACGTCCGAGCTGGAGTACGCGCTGAACCAGTCCGGCGCCAGCCTGCTGGTGCTGGCCCAGCGGTTCCGGACCGCGGACTACGTCGCCATGCTGGCCGACGTGCGGGGCCGCTGCCCGGCCCTGCGCGAGGCGCTGGTGCTCGAGGACGGCTGGGACGCGCTGCTCCGGGACGCCGGCCAGGTGGACGCCGCGGCGCTGGCCGAGCGCGAGGCCGAGCTGCAGTTCGACGAGCCCATCAACATCCAGTACACGTCCGGCACGACCGGCTTCCCCAAGGGCGCTACGCTGTCCCACCACAGCATCCTGAACAACGGCTACTTCATCGGCGAGCGCCTGGCGTACACGGAGCGGGACCGCGTCTGCATCCCGGTGCCCTTCTACCACTGCTTCGGCATGGTGCTGGGCAACCTGGCGTGCACCACGCACGGCGCGTGCATGGTGGTGCCGGCCGAGTCGTTCGAGCCGCTGGCCACGATGCGGACGACGCAGGACGAGCGCTGCACGTCGCTGTACGGCGTGCCCACGATGTTCATCGCCGAGCTCGAGCACCCCGAGTTCTCGACGTTCGACTTCTCCAGCCTGCGCACGGGCATCATGGCCGGCTCGCCGTGCCCCGTCGAGGTCATGAAGAAGGTCCAGACCACGATGAACATGCCCGAGGTCACGATCTGCTACGGCATGACCGAGACGTCGCCGGTCTCCACGCAGAGCAACACCGACGACCCGCTGGAGAAGCGCGTCGCCACGGTGGGCCCGGTGCACCCGCACGTGGAGATCAAGGTGGTCGATCCGAGCACCGGCCAGGTGGTGCCGCGCGGCGAGCCGGGCGAGCTGTGCAGCCGCGGCTACATCGTCATGCTCGGCTACTGGGACAACCCCGAGGCCACGCGCGAGGCGATCGACGCCGGCCGCTGGATGCACACGGGCGACCTGGCCACGATGGACGACGACGGCTACCTGAACATCGTCGGCCGCATCAAGGACATGATCATCCGCGGCGGGGAGAACATCTACCCGCGGGAGGTCGAGGAGTTCCTGTACACGCACGCCGACGTGTCGGACGTGCAGGTGATCGGCGTCCCCAGCGAGCGGTACGGCGAGGAGGTGATGGCGTGGGTGCGCCCGCGCGACGGTGCCGCGCTGACCGCCGAGGACCTGGACGCGTTCTGCCGGGGCAGGATCGCGACGTTCAAGATCCCCCGCTACTGGAAGTTCGTGTCGGAGTTCCCGATGACCGTGACCGGCAAGGTCCAGAAGTTCCGCATGCGCGAGGTCGCGGTCGAGGAGCTGGGCCTCCAGCGGGCGGCGGGGATCAGGACCGCGTAGCGGCGGCGGGCGGCCCTGGCGCGGGCGGCGCGAGGTCGGCCATGGTGACGAGCCCGGGCGCCGACGCGAGCACGCGCGGGATCGCATTGACGACGATCGCCGCCGTCGCGGTGTCGCCGTGCAGCCCGCCGGGCACCTCGATCTCGAGGTCCGGGGTTCCGGACAGCCGCACGTGGTCGCGCGCGGGCCCGATCCCGACGGCCATGTCGAGCGTCAGCGAGACGACGACCGCCGACCCCACCCGCGCCACCACCGTCTGGTGCAGGCCCAGCACCTGGCCGGGCTCCACCATGCCGTCGGCGGCGGGCGTCGGCTCGTCGGCGCAGATCGGCTCGATCCGCTCCTGCAGGTCGGTCAGCCGCCAGCCGAACGCGCGGGCCAGCATCCTGGCCGACTCCGGCAGGCCGACGTGTCCCAGCCGTCCCTCGGCCACGGCCGCGCGGAACGCGTCCGGCTCCATCCCCGCCCCCACCTTCCGCTGCAGGGGCAGGCGGCGGGTGGCGGCGTCCTGCACCCGGTGGACGTCCACCCGGTCCACGCGACGGGCGACGGCCGACAGGGTGATCGGCAGGTAGTCCATCGCGAAGCCGGGGTTGATCCCGGTGCCCAGCACGGTGACGCCCGCCTCCTTGGCGGCGGCGTCGATCGCCGCGGCCGCCTCCGCGTGCGCCTCCCAGGGGTGGGACAGCTCCTCGGTCGTCGACACCACGTCGAGGCCGGCCCTGGCCAGCTCGACGATCTGCGGCGCCACCCGGTCCAGCGACGAGCCGGTGCAGTGGACCGCGACCATGGCTCCGTCCACCGGCCGGTAGGCGCCGCCGACCGCCGGCGACGACGGCGCCTCGACGCCCGCCAGCTCGGCCAGGGGCCGGCCGTGGAGCTCCGGGCTGACGTCCACGGCCGCCACGGAGCGCAGCCACGGCCGCTCGGCCACGACCGCGGCGACGGCCAGCCCGATCGGTCCGAGGCCGAAGTGGACGACGCCGACGGGCCGAACGGTCATGCCGGTCAGCGTATCCGGTCGCCGGGTTTGGCGTCCGTGTGCTCCTCGACCCGCTCGCTGAGGCGCCACAGCCACGCCGGGAGCTCGACGCCCCGACACTCGGCGCACGTGCACTCGTCGCCCTCTCCGATCGTCCGGAACCGCACCTGATCGTCCTCCTCCTGAATGCCTGGACGGCCACATGAAAAAAGCCCCCGCCCGGTGTCCGGGCGGGGGCCTTCTCGCTGCGTCTCGCTGGTCAGCCCGGCGGCGGGCAGCCAGCGGGGCGCGGCGCCCCCACGCGCTTGTCGTCGTTCCCGATCTTCCGGATCTTCCGGAACTCCCGGCTCTCGCGACGCGTGGTGGCCCGCATGACCCCGCCAGTGTACCACGACCCTACTGGCATTAACCGCTTGCAGTACTGGCATTTCTCTCCCTACAATGCCACTCATGCTCGACGCCAAGCAGATCGCCGAGATCGTCCGGCGACAGGACCAGGACTCGCAGGTCAGCCCGAGCACCCTCCACTACTACGTGCAGGTCGGGATCCTCCCCCCCGCCGTGGGTCGGGGGCGCAGCGGCTACACGCCGGAGCACCTCTCGCGCTTCCGCCTCGCGCGGCGGATGAAGCGGCAGGGAAGCGCCCTGGCGGAGATCCGCGAGCGCCTGCGGGACATGTCGCCGGCGGCGGTCGCGTCCGAGCTCGCGGCGGCCGCGTCAGGGACCGCGGCTGGCGCGCCCGGAGCCGCGCCGGCGCCCTATCGCCTGGCGCCCCCCCTCGCCGCGGCCGTGCACCTGGGCGAGGCGGTGGCACCCCAGCTCGACGAGGCGGCCAGCCGGTACTCCATCGCGACCGAGGCGCTGCGGGCCCGGCCCGGCGACACGCCACGCACCCTGCGGTTCCGCGGGGGCTTCTCGCTCCAGGTGCCGGCCGGGACGAGTGACGAGCAGATCGCACGGCTGTACACGGCCGTCGAGGCAGCCCTGGAACAGGACGCGGCGGGCGCTCACGACAGGGAGGACGAATCGAGATGACGAAGGCACATCGCGGCGGGCAGGTCGACCTGGCCATCCGCCCATCGCGCCGCGCGATCGGCCGCCAGGGCGGCGGCGTGCACCTGCTGGTCCGCGCCGAGCCGCCGGCGCCGCCCCGGCGCAGGGAGCGCCGGCCGGTCGCCCTGGCCCTGGTGATCGACCGCTCCGGCTCGATGGGCCAGCCGGCCTCAGCCACGGAGCAGCCGGGCGCATCTTCCGGGCCCGGGCCCGCGTTCCTGCGGCGGCCGGCGCCGCAGAGCCCCGGCGACACCGGGCGGGCGGACAAGCTGGCGTTCGTGCGGGCGGCGACGCTGCGCCTGATCGACCTGATGCACGACGGCGACGCGGTGGCGCTGGTCACGTTCGACGACCAGGCGGCCGTGGCCAAGCCGCTGACCGTGCTCGACGACCGCTCGCGCCGGGCGCTGACGGCGACGGTCAACCGGCTGGTGCCCGGCGGCTCGACGTTCCTGGAGGGCGGCCTCCAGGCCGGCCTGGAGCAGTTCGGCGTGGAGACGCTGGCCAGCTACGGCTGCAAGCTCGTGCTGCTCTCCGACGGCCAGGCGAACGTGGGCGAGCGGCGGCCGGCGGTGCTGTCGGAGGTCGCCGCCGGCGCCGCCAGGCGCGGGGTGACCACCTCGACGCTGGGCGTCGGGCTCGAGTACAACATCGCGCTCATGACCGCCATCGCGGAGGCGGGCAACGGCGACTTCACGCACATCGGGTCGCTCGACCGGCTCGACGAGATCCTGCGGGAGGAGTTCACCACCGCGGCCGAGGTGACCGCCCGCGACGTCGAGATCCACGTCGAGCTGCCCGAACGCGTGGCGTCCGGCACCAACCTGAACGGCTACCGGCAGGAGAGCACCGAGCGCGGGTTCACGGTGCGGCTGGGAGACCTCGTGCGCCCCAAGGAGTTCCTGTTCGAGATCACCACGCCGGTGCCGCTGCCCGGCGACGAGCTGGTGATCGGCGTGCGCGCGTCCTATCGCGACATCGAGGGCGAGGCCCGCGAGAGCGCGGGCAGCCTGGTGCTCCGCGTGTGCGACGCGGAGCAGGCCGCGCGGCAGCCGGCCGACGAGGACGTCCTGGCCAAGCTGCTCGTGCAGCTCCCGGCGCGGGCCGAGATGGACGTGGCCCTGGCCTACGAGGCTGGCGACGTGTCACGGGCGCGGACCCTGCTCCAGGCGAGCTGGCAGGCGATGGCCGACGTGCGCCAGCACTACGGCGCGGTCGTGGAAGCCAGGACCGAGATGGGCGCGTGGGAGGCGCGGCTGGACGACCTGCGCGCCGCCGCCCAGTACGGCCCTCCGTCCGCCGGCCAGGTGAAGACGATGTTCGCGGCCAGCTACGAGCAGAGCCGGTCGAGAGGTCCGCGCTCGATGTGACGGCCGGCGCACCGCCGCCCGGCCCGCACATCACCCGCCGTTAACGGAATGCGGGTACCGTGCGGTGCGGATGCAGGAACTGGACACGACCGGACGCGAGCTGACGATCGACGGGGCGTTCAACCTTCGTGACCTGGGCGGGCTGCGCACGCGAGACGGGCGGTTGGTCGCCAGCGGGATGGTGTACCGGGCGGGCGACCTGGGCCGGCTGAGTCGGGCAGGCGCCGAGCGCCTGCGCGCCCTTGGCCTGGCCACCGTCGTCGACCTGCGCCGCGCCTCCGAGATCGAGCGCCACGGCCGATACCCGTTCGAGGATCACGGCATCGCGTATCGGCACCTGCCCATGCTCGACACCGGGGCCACCGAGCCGGAGGCCCTCCCCGCCGAGGTGCCGCCCGACGTCCTCGATCGCCTCTACCGGCGGCTCGCGGACGAGGGCGGCCGAAACCTCGGCCGGGTGCTGCGGTGGCTGGCGGAGCCGGGGGCGCTCCCCGCCCTCGTCCACTGCGTGGCCGGCAAGGACCGCACCGGCACCGTGATGGCGGTGCTCCTGGGCCTACTGGACGTCGTGGACGAGGAGATCGCGGCCGACTACGCGCTCAGCGCGCCGGCGCTGGCGGCGTACCGGGGCTGGGCCGGCGAGCACGACGGCGCGGCCGCCGAGTGGTTGGCCGGCGTGCCGCCCGTGCTGCTCACGTCCGACCCGGCGGCCATGCTGGCGTTCCTGGGCTGGCTGCGCGAGCGGCACGGCTCGGTCGCCGCGTTCGCGACCTCGATCGGCGTGTCGCCCGACGTGCAGGACAGCCTCAGGGACAGGCTGCTCACCGGCGTTCGCTGAGCCGGCCGGCCATCAGGCGGTTGGTCTCGGCGCCGCTCATCGCGTCCCTGGCGTAGCCGAACGTCCCCTGCTCCCGCAGCTCGGCGGCCGCGCGCCGGACCACGCCGAACGCGGCCAGCGTCAGGCTGCCGCCGACGCTCACGCGGCGCACGCCGAGCGCCTCCAGCTGCGACACCGGCAGCGCGCGGTCGGCGCCGCCCCACGCGCCCAGCACGTTCACCGGCCCGTCGATCTCGCGGGTGAGCCGCCCGATCGTGTCCGCGTCGCCGACGCCGGGCACGAACAGGCAGCCGGCCCCGGCCTCGCGATACGCGTTGGCCCGCCGCACGGCCTCCGCGAAGCACTCCTCGGGGGTGCCGACGCGCGCGAGGAAGGGATCGGTCCGCGCGTTGAGCACGAACGGGACGCCGGAGGTTCGGATCACCTCCGCCCCGGCGCGGATGCGCTCGACGGCCACGTCCATCGCGATCAGCGGACGGTCCCGGTCCCGGGACCGGTCCTCGATGTTGCAGCCCACGACGCCCGCGGCCAGCGCCCCGCCGACGGTGAGGGCGACGTCCTCCGCCGTCTCTCCGTATCCGGCCTCCAGGTCGGCGGTGACGGGCACGTCCACCGCGGCCGCGATCCGGCCGACGATCTCCAGCATCTCGGAGCGCTCCATGCCCCCGTCGGGCACGCCCTGCGCGAACGCCACCCCGGCGCTGGTGGTCGCCACGAACGGGAACCCGGCCTCCTCCAGGAGGATCGCGGTGCCCACGTCCCACGCGTTGGGCAGGACGACGACGCCAGGACCCTGGTGGGCATCGGAGAACGCGCGGGCCTTCTCGTAGTGCGTCGGCATCCCGACATGGTACGCATGGCGACCCATGCGCCTCGGGCCGACGGCCCATGCGGCATGGGACCTGTGGCCCTCCCCCTGGACCGGGAATGTCGCCCAAGCTTGCGCCACCACTTCGAACCCAGGGGAGGCACACGCATGGTGACGATCGATGGGCTCCGCCGCCCGCTCAACGAGCGGGTGACGCTGGCGGAGCCGGTGGACGGGCTGGCCGCGGCCGTGCTCGAGCTCAGGCTGGCGGCGGCGCACCTGGACCTGCGGACCTGCGGGCCGGGCGAGCACCTCGTCGAGCTCACGGGCCACGGTCCGTCCCTCTCCGTCGACCGGGCGCGCAGGCGGGTCCTCGCCCGGCAGGCGCGGCCCTGGCTGGGCACGCCCCGGCCGCCCGACGTCGACGTCACCCTCAACGAGGCGGTCGAGTGGTCGCTGGACGTCAGGGCGCCGGGCACGAGCGGCTGGCTCGACCTGCGGCGGCTCCGGCTGGGCGCCCTCCAGGTGGCGGCCAGCGGCGCCCGCATCCACGCCGACCTGCCCGAGCCCCGCGGACCGGTGCACGTGCGAATCGAGGGCCGCGCGGTGAACGCGACCCTGTCGGCGCCGGCCGGCACGACCGTCAGGTTCTGGACGCCGCACGGTTGGATGGTGGACGGCCAGCAGCGCCCGGCGCCGGTGCCGCACGCGCGCTACGACGTCTGGCTGGACGGCCGGAGTCGCTGCCGACTGGAGACCAGGGACCACCCGGCCAGCCAAAGGCCAATCCTGCGGGTGGTCTGATCTCCCCCTCCCCCACCGGGGGAGGGAATGCCTGGCTAGACGAGGACGCTCAGGACGACCTGCTCGGGGAGCAGGCCCTTGCGGCGCAGGGCGCCCATCTCGTGGTACGCCTCGACGAACCGCATCGTGCCGGAGGCCGAGCGCAGGACCATCGAATGCGTCAGTGCGTAGTGCTCCTCGTAGCGGACGCCCTGCAGCAGCTCGCCGTGCGTGATGCCGGTCGCGGCGAAGAAGATGTTCCGGCCCGAGCACAGGTCGTCGATGCCGAGCACCGTGCCCTCCTTGTGGCCCTCGTGCGCGGCCTTGGCCTTCTCGTCCCCGTCCTTCAGGAGCAGCCGGCCCTGCATGTCGCCGCCCAGCGCCTTGACGGCGCACGCCGCGATCACGCCCTCGGTGGCGCCGCCCGACCCCATCAGCACGTGCATGCCGGTCTTGGTCTCCAGGGCCGCCATGATCGCGCCCGCCACGTCGCCCGCCGAGATCAGGCGGATGCGGGCGCCGACGTCTCGCACCTGCCGGATGATCTCCTGGTTGCGCTCGCGGTCGAGGATGACCACCACCAGGT
>Ga0075424_100008532_pt1 | contig 10027 bp, 9 predicted proteins | sample SoiMethybrSBSTD3_FD_75301 | JGI IMG/M metagenome (GOLD analysis project Ga0075424, IMG submission 75301) | Bulk soil microbial communities from a Populus tree surrounding site in Tennessee, USA - Soil MetaG P. TD hybrid SBSTD3 | ecosystem: Environmental > Terrestrial > Soil > Tree plantation...
GCACACAGATCCAGCACGCGGTCCTTGCGGATGTTGAAGGTGTCGTCGTCCCAGAACAACTCCTTCATCTGTGGAAACCGTTCGATGGCCTGCCGCACCTCGCGCACGACGTTGTCGGTGCTGCGCACGCGCCAGGCATGGCCCGAGAGCGTCTGCGGCCACAGACAGAACGTGCACAGCGCCGGACAGCCGCGTGAGGAATACAGCGAGATGAACGGATGCAGAAGGAAGGGGACGGTGTAGTTCTCGATAGTGAGATCGCGGGCGTACACATCCGTGGCGAATGGCAGCGCGTCGAGTTCGGCGGTCTGCAGTTGCGGCCGCGGCGGGTTGTGGGCGATCCGCCCGTCCTTGCGGTAACTGATGCCGAGGATGCGCTCGAGCGGCTTGCCGCGCGCGAACTCCACCACGGCCTGATCGAATTCGCCCCGCACCACGAAGTCGATGTCGGGGCTTGCGGTCAGACTGGCGTCCGGCTGCACTTGGACGTGAGGCCCGACGAACGCAATCCTGAGATCGGGACGCACCTGCTTCATCTCCCGGGCCAGCCGTAAGTCACTCTGGAACCCCGCGGTCGACGTGAACAGGACGACAAACTCGTAATCGCGCGCGATATCGATCGTCTGCTGCGCGGTGATCTTGTGCGGGCTTGCGTCGAGCAGCCGGCTGTCAGGAAGCATGCCGGCCGGATAGGTCAGCCACACGGGGTACCAGTACGACTCGACCTCGCGCGTGGCCGGCCACCGGGAGCTGGCGCCCCCGTCGTAACCCTCGAAGCTTGGAGGATTCAGAAACAACGTGCGCATGCGGCAGCTCACTGAAACTGCGTCAGGCAGAAGTCGAGCTCACGGGTGGTGCCTCCGTCGAGCCCCCACTGCACGAGAATCGGACTCTGGTATTTCCCCTGCACCACCCGGCTCGCACCGGTGATCGCGCACTCGGATACGAGCAGGCTGATCGAGCGCTGCCGCCGCAGGAACCGCGTGCAGGTCATCGTGCTCGTGCGAATGCGTCGCAGGCTGGCCAGCAGTCGACACGGCCGCTCGACCATGAAGCGGAACGGGTTACCGATCACGTCCTTCAGATCGCGCTGCATCAGCAGTGTCTCGTACTCGTTGACAGTGAGACTGGCCCGTCGGTCGGTTTCCGCGAGCGTCAACTGGATACGTCCCTTACTCACGCCGTGGCGATCGATCAACGTCTGGATGCGATCGAACAGTCCGAGACTCGGATCGTTCAGGTTCACCGAGTCAACCGGCTGCGCCCCAATCGGAATCTCGAAGCGTTCGCGCGCGACTACTTTTTCCTCGGAGAATCCGACAATGCTGGTGATCCGCTGACGGGGACGCGCGCCGTTGACGCCATCGAAATCGATGAAATAGACCGGTTCGTTCGGACGCTTGTGGTACGCGACACAGCTGCGCAACCCGGCGCCGATGAAGGCCAGGTGCGAGTCGCCGTTGCGCGGCTCAGTCCGTCGCTGTTCCTCCGACAGTTCCTCGCGCAAGTGCAGCTCGTCGTGCTGGTAGCCGGCCCCCGCGGGAAACACGGTCTGGAACGCGCGCAGATATGGCGTCACGCCGTTGCGCCGCGCGTTCAATCGTGACGCGAGTCCCTGATCGAGATACCCCGCGGTAGTGTGGTACGAGCAGTAGAGCACCCACGGAAAGCGTTCGAGGATCGGACCGCACTTCTCGAAGACGCGGCGACGAACGTCAACGACATCGAACCGCGCGCGCGGTTGCATCTCCAGCATGATTTCCGGGCATCGGGCGGCCATCGTCACGCTCCGCGCTGGGCCCTGATCACCCAGCGTCATCGTTAGCAACCTCTGCGCCCATGAAAAATGCGTGCCGCGCTTCTACGCTGTCGCACCGTCAGTTCGACTTGATTGATCTCAAGATGCTGAGGTCGCGCTCTCAACATTTGGTGAGCCTGGCATCTCCGGTGCTCGGTGCGCGGCGCTGATCCTTCTCAACTGCGGCACAACCATTGCGACGTCTCGACCCCGACTTTTGCAAGCGGTGAAATGCGATGACGCTTCCGAGTCCCGCAGCGCTGGTTTCTCTCGCCGCCGGGATCGCTGCCTGGGGCGCGTACCACCCCTCCTCACAATTGTTCGGTAAGACACAGCGCCGAACCGGATGCGCGCGCACCGTCGCCCTCACATTCGACGACGGTCCAAACCCGGCAGCGACGCCGCAGCTGCTCGACCTGCTGGAACGATACGACGCGCGAGGAACGTTCTTTCTGATCGGTCGTTACGTGCGTGCTTGCCCCGCGCTTGCCGCGGAGATCGCGGCAAGAGGTCACACCATCGGAAACCACACCGATACGCACCCGAATCTGCTGTGGCAGTCGCGCCGGCGGATTCTCGACGAGCTCGAGCGTTGCGATGCCTCGATTGCACACGCGACCGGACAGCGCCCGCGGATCATGCGGCCACCCTTTGGCTATCGCCGGCCACAGGTGCATGCAGCCGCGCGCGACGCAGGCTTTGGCCGTCCGGTGCTCTGGTCGCGATCGGCCGGAGACTGGAAGCCGCAACATCCGGCGCAGGTGAGCCGGCGTTTACGGAGAATTCGCGCGGGCGACATCGTCTTGCTGCACGACGGCTTTCACGCGGCGCTGGGGGCCGACCGTCAGCACACCCTGCGTGCACTCGAATACTGGCTGCCACGGTGGAAGGCACAGGGGCTCGCCTGCGTGTCCGTAAGTGCTGGGGATCATCGGGCATCGTGAAGGCCCCGGCGGACCCTCGGCCTGCCACGAAGGCGCCTGTTTCGTGGGGGCGTAGGCGCGCCCGGATGCTTTGGCTTGGCGTCGGCGGCGCCGCCGTCGTCGCCGTCGGCTTCGCGTTCAGCGCCAATTCGGCCGGTGCGCCGGAGGTGACGGTGGCCGCCGTCGTTCGAAAAGATCTGAGCACCTGGATTTCCAGCAACGGTAGGGTCGAGCCAATCGACCCGCAACTCGCCGTGGGCCGAATGGACACGTTCGTGCGGAGCGTGTTCGTCACTGAAGGCGCGGCAGTTGTGCTGGGACAGCCGCTGATCGCGCTCGATGACACCGATCTGCGCGCGCAGTTGGCGCGCGCCCGTGAGGAATACGTCGCGGCGCAGGAACAGGTGCGGGCGACGAACAGCGACAGCGGTGCCCGGGAGCTGGACAGGATCGAGGCGGATCTGCAACGAATGGATGCCGAGCTGACGAAGCTGCGCACCGACCGCAGTTCGTTGCAGCGTCTCGTCGACCGCCAGGCAGCGACGCGGGACGAGCTCGCACAAGCCACGGTCGCGCTCGACCAAGCCGAGGCTGAGCGCGAGTTTCTTACACGCAGGCGTGCAGACTTGCGGCAGCGCGCCGGGGCGGAGACTCAACGCGCGGGCTTCAAGGCAGAGCAAGCGCGCCAGACGATCCTGACGCTCGAAGAACAGCTGCGATCCACCCAGGTCGTTGCGGCGGCGTCGGCAACCGTCTATCGCCTGCCGGTGAAACGCGGAGGGTACGTGCATACCGGCGACACGCTCGCTGAGCTGGCTGACCTCGGTCGTGTCCGTGTTCGAGCGTTCATCGACGAGCCCGAGCTCGGTTCGATCCTGTCCGGAGAGGAGGTCCTCATCACGTGGGACGCCCTTCCTGGCCGGTCGTGGGAAGGCCGGATCACACAGGTTCCGGCATCGGTCGTGCCGCGCGGCGGGCGAAGTGTGGGCGAAGTCCTCTGCTCGGTAGACAACCGCGACAGGAAACTTCTTCCGAACATCAACGTCGATGTGCGGGTGCGCACCAGCAGCCGGCCGAGGGCCCTTGCGGTGCCGCGCTCGGCGGTGCGTGGCTCCGACCGAACTCGCTACGTATTCGTGGTGAGGGATTCTCGACTCCGCCAGCAGCCGGTGAACCTCGGGATCTCGAGCACCAGCGACTACGAAGTGCTGGAGGGACTCGCGGAGGGCGAACGCGTCGCGCTGGGTGCAGGTGCGGAGGCCCGCGACGGCATGGTGGTCAGGAGCATCGCGCGATGAACGTCGCGGCGGTGCTGTTCTGGAGCTGGGCGCTCGTTGCCGGACGTGTGCAGAGCGCGCCGGATCCGCTTGCCGTCGCGCGCACCCAGTTCGAGCGCGGCGACTATCGCGCTGCCATCACGACTCTGTCGTCTGCGATCGACGCGAACGCTCGTGATGCCCAGCTGTGGCACTGGCGTTCGCGCTGCTACCTGGAACTGCGGGATTACGCCCGCGCACTCGCCGATGGCGAGCGTGCGATTACCGAGCGCCCTCGCGACTCGGAATACCGTCGCTGGCTGGGTCGCGCCTACGGTGGCGCCGCCGAAGAGAAGCGGAGTTTTGCGATCGCCCGGAAAGTACGCGCAGCGTTCGAGGAGGCCGTTCGTCTCGACCCATCGAACATTGCTGCGAGGAGGGATCTGATGGAGTTTTACGTCGAAGCACCGTGGATTGTTGGCGGCGACAAGCGCAAGGCGCTCGAGCAGGTCGATGCCATCGCGCGTGCCGACGCGGTGGCCGGGCATCTCGCGCGCGCCATATTTCTGGTCCGCACCAACCGCCTCGATTTGGCGGAGGCCGAATATCAGCACATCCTTGACAACCGACCGAACCGCATCGAGCCCTATCTCGAGGTCGCGGACTATGATGAGTCGCGCGGCGATGCCGGCAGATTCGCCAGCGTCGTGGAGCAGGCCGCTCGCGTGGCGCCTGCCGACCTCCGACTGACCTACTACAGAGGTATTGCCCTCGTACTCGCGAATGCGGACCTGACCGAGGCCGAACGGTTGCTGCGCCTCTACCTCGCAAGCGCCCCGCCCCGAAACGATTGGCCCTCTCGCGCCGACGTGCACAACTGGCTCGGCCGTCTCCACGAGCAGCGACGGGACATCAACGCGGCCGTCGATGAGTATCAGAGCGCGCTTACGCTCGACCCGAACTCGAAAACCGCCCGAGAGGCTCTGCGTCGCCTCAAGCGTGTCGCTCCTTGAGCGAGCCATGACCGTTATCGATCGCGCGATCTGGAAAGCGGCGCTCACTGCTTTGAGCGCCAACACGCTGAAGACGTCGCTGACGACGCTCGGCGTTGTCATCGGCTCGGCGAGCATCGTCCTGGTCGTCAGCGCGTCTCTAACCGGGAAACGGTACATCGTCGCGCAGATCGAAGCCGTCGGCACCAACCTTGTTTATGCCGAGCATGTGAAGTCCGGTTCCGAACAGGACCGGGTCATGGCGCTCAGCGACGAGATGACGCTGGCGGACCTCGACGCCGTGCGTACGAGCATTCCCGAGGTGGTCGAGACCGCTGGCACGCACGAGATGCCGGCAACGGTCGTCGTTCAGGGGGTCGAGCGCTCGGTCACGCTGGTTGGCGTCACCAAAGGATTCCAGAGGATTCGTAACCTCGTCATTCTCAACGGCCGCTTTCTCGACGCCGGTGAACTGGTCTCGCGCATCAAAGTGTGCCTGCTGACGAAGGAACTGGCAGCCAGAATGTTTCCCAATGCCGACCCGATCGACCGTATCGTGCGCATCGGCGAGCTCCGGTTCACGGTTGTCGGCGTGTTCGAGGAACGTGTGACAACCTTCGGCCAAGCGGAAATCCAACGCGAATCGGTCATCATTCCGTTCCCGCTGCTGTCCTCGTACAGCGGGTCCGAGTTCGTCAAGGTGTTGTACGCGCAGGCCGATCGTCCGGAGACGGTGGAGTTGGTGACGCGTCGGGTGGCAGCCGTCCTTCAGGCGCGGCACCGAGCCGCCGCAAGCTACAGAGTCGAGAATCTAACCTCACTTCTACGTGCGGTGCAGCGCATCGGAGTGGCCCTCACCATCGTGCTCGTGCTCGTGGCATTCGTGGCGCTTGGCATCAGCGGCATCGGCATCATGAACGTCATGCTCGTGACCGTGACTGAGCGCACGGCCGAAATCGGCCTGCGAAAGGCGGTGGGGGCGACACGGCGCGAGGTCCTGGCGCAGTTTCTGCTCGAGGCCGCGCTGATGAGCGGCGCGGGAGCCGTCGTCGGGGCCGTGGGTGCCGTGATGCTCTCGCTTGCGGTCCGTCCCCTGCTCCCGCCGCCGTTGACCGTCTCGATCTCAGGCATGTCAATCGCGCTCGCCCTCATCGTGTCCTGCGGGACGGGTGTGCTCTTTGGCTATTTGCCTGCGAGGAAGGCCGCGCATCTTCCGCCTACGGAGGCGCTACGCCATGACTGAGGCCAGATGGGCGCTAAGGTTCGTCGGGTTGAACCTCTGTTGCGCGTTGAATGCGAGCGCGGTGTCCGGTCAGGAGCTGCAGCCGCTGACGCTGAAACGGGCGGTCACGCTTGCGGTGCAACACAGCTCCGACCTCGCGCTGGCCCGCGCACGGTATGCACTTGCCGAGCAGCAGGTTGCGCTCGTGCGCGCACCGTTCGCACCCAACCTGTTCGCCGGTTCCGGGGCGGGCTACACCCTCGGATTCCCGATGACGTATGGCGGCGCCCCGCCGGCGCTCATCGATGTCGGCTATGTCCAGACCGTGTTCAATCGGCCACTGCAGAGCCAGGCGCAAGCCGCCGAGCGACGCGCCGACGTCGAACGCCTCACCCTCGAGGACAGCCGAAATACGGTGATTCTACAGACCGCCCAGGTCTTTCTCGAGCTCGTACAAGTGCGTCAGGCACTCGAGGCAAGGCGCGGAACGAGAAACGCTTCACCACGCATCCAGGAGATCACCGATAGTCGAGTGGCGGAGGGGCGCGAGCTTCCTCTCGAGAGCCTTCGCGCAAAACTGGATGGGGCGCGGACGGATCAGGCGATCGTCCAGTTGGAGGGCCGAGAGGATTCGCTCACGACCGAGTTGCAACGGCTCACAGGAATTCCCACCAGTACCAAGCCGCTCGAAGTCGTGCCGAACCGGCTCGCCTTGCAGCCCGAGCAATCGGCCGCGGATCTCGTGGCGCTGGCGTTGGCGAGCAATAGGGCACTGCAAAGGGCCGACTACGAGCAGCGCGCCCGTCGCGAGCGCTTGAATCAAGAGCGCGCGGCATACTGGCCCGCCATTGATGTGGTCGGCGAGTACGCGATGCTGGCGAAATTCAATAACTACGATGAGTTCTTTCGCCGGTTCGCGCGCAACAACCTGAACGTCGGTGTCCGGGCGCGCTGGCCGATCTTCAGCTCACAAACCACAGCGGCGGTCAGGGTGGCACAGTCCGAGCTCCGGCTAGTCGACGTCGAGCTGCGGCGCAAGCGGGAGGAGATCGAGGTGGCGGTACGCCGGGCTTCGCAGCGCATGCGAGAGCTGAACGCGACTCGAGATATCGCCGCGCTCGAGCTCGAACTGGTGCAGGAGAAAGTGCGGATGCTGCGGGAGCGCTTTCAGGCCGACCGCGCGAACCTTCGCGACCTCGAACGTGCGCGGCTGGAACAGACCGACAAACGCGTCGCATTCCTGCAAGCCGACTACGAGAGCCAGCAGGGGCTGCTCGAGTTGCTGAATACGACCGGACAACTCGGCGGGCTGTTCCCGTAGGCCGCCACTGAAATCACCGTGGGCGCTCTTTTTCTTCGATCTGGACATCGCTTGAAGAGTCGTGGCGCGGTAACAGGACACGGGAAGGGAACATGAGAACAATCGTTTGGATGGCGATGCTGATCTTCACACTGGCAGCGGCCGTCAAGGCTGTGCAACCATCGACGCATCCAGGACATGAAGCGCCTGAAGGCATGCCCATGCCAATGGGTGCGCACGCGATGACGCCCGACTCTCAAGCCAAGCTTTTGGCAGACAAGAAGGAGAGCGAATTCAATCATCACCTGGCCGGATTCTTCGTTGCGCTCGGAGCAGTGTTCATGCTCTTTCAAGACCGTTTGACAATGAGATGGCCCGCGGTGAAGCACTTCTGGCCAGCGTGCTTTCTGATTTCGGGGATTTTCGTGCTCGTGTGGAGCGACACGGAACTGTGGCCGTTTGGAAGGCAACGGTGGATTGATGCGATGACTCACAGTTCGGAAGTTCTGCAGCACAAGATCTTTGCGGTGCTGTTGCTGACTCTGGCGATCGTCGAGTGGCAACGGGCGCGAGGAGTGTTGACGGCGGCGTGGAGCGGCTGGATGTTTCCGGCTCTAGCGATTGGCGGATCGGTTTTGTTGCTGTTTCATCCGCACGACGCCGGGATGCATGGTGCTGACCATCTGGAACGAATGGCGCGGATTCAGTCGGAGCATCTGAGTTATTCGCTTGCGGGGATCGGCGTAGCGCTGACGAGGAGCTTGTCCGAAATCGAGACGCACTGGCGCAAGGTGTTCACTAGGACCTGGCCGGTTGTGATGATGGTGCTCGGAATTCTGCTGATGCTCTATCGCGAGTAGGGGCTCGCGACATTCAACCGCTATGCGGACACGCGCAGCCGGTTACCTGGATGCCGGCGGCACCCGCCATTGAACGACGTGATACGTCGCGGGCGTCGAGCCGACGTTGCGGATGTTGTGGAGATCGTTCGACGAGTGGAAGATGATCGACCCGGGGCCGAGCCGGCTCGCTTTGCCGTTCTGCAGCGTCTCGACGGTCCCCTCTCTGACGATCAGCAGCTCCTCTTCGGGATGCTGGTGCGGCGGGTGCGACACCTGGCCGGGGTTCAGCGTCGTGATGTGAATCTCGAGCTCGTCGAGCGTCGGCGTCGGCGCCCGCATCACGTCGCGCCGCATGCCGATCTGCGTCGGCTTGGCCTCGAGCGACGCCCACTCGAAGACCGTGGACCGCTGCAACTGCTTCTGTGCACCGACCGTCACCAGCGATCCGACGAGTGCCGCCGCCACCGCGATCGCGCAAACATGAAGGCTTCGCATCATCCCCTCTCAACTTTTCGACTTTCACTCTAACTTTCAAACTTTAACTTTTAACTTCTACCTTTTAACTTTTAAGTTTATCGAGAGCTGCCCGGGCGGCGTCCTGTTCCGCCTCCTTCTTGCTCGGCCCCGTCGACTCGGCGAGCGCCTCGCCGTTGACGACCACCTCCACCTGAAACAGCTTCCGGTGATCCGGGCCCATCGTGCCGACGAGCCGATACTCGGGCAGCGGCTGGTCTCGCGCCTGCAGCAGCTCCTGGAGGGCCGACTTGTAGTCCTGCGAGCCCGCGATGCCGTGCTGCTGGACTTCCGTGAAGAGCGGGGCGAACTCGCGGACGATGAAGGCTCGCACGTGCTCGATGCCGCCGTCGAGATAGATGGCCGCGATCAGCGCCTCGTAGCCGTCGGCGAGCAGCGCCTGCTTCCGGCGCCCGCCGGTCTTCTCCTCGCCGCGCCCGAGCAGCAGATGCTCGCCGAGGTTCAAACGCTCGGCCTGCCGCGCCAGCGTGGCGGTCGACACCAGCGCCGCCTTGGTCTTCGACTTTTCGCCCTCGTCGAAGGCGGGGAATTCGCGGAACAGCACGTCGGCGATGACGAACCCGACGACGGCATCGCCCAGGAACTCCATCGACTCGTTGTCGTGCACGCCGCCGCTGACATCCTCGTTCGCCCGTGAGGTGTGGGTCATCGCGTGCTCGAGCAGGCCGCGATCGCGAAAACGGTAGCCAATCGCCTGCTGCAGCGCATCGAACTCGTCGCGCAGCCGCACCACCTCGCCGTTTCTCAGCTCGGTGCGGTGGCTCTCGATGACGCGCTCGGCTTCTTCGGACTCGCTGGGATGCACCGCGAGACGAATGTTGCCAAGGCCATCGACTGACAGCGGAAAAATCGACTGCGGAACGTCCGATGAGACCACGGACAGGATCCCATGGGCCTCGAGAAGGCTGCGGACGATTTCAGCTTCGATGCCCGACGAGGTGCGGAACACCACGACCAGATCAGGCAACGGCCTCACCCACCTCGTCGACCTTCAGCAGGATCATTGTCATGTCGTCGTGCTGAGGGGCGTCGCCCACGAAGGCGGCAATCTCGCGCAGCACCCGCTCCCGGAGCTCGGCGGACGGCAGGTGTGCATGCGCCTGAACCAGCTCGCCCAGCCGCGATTCGCCGAAGCAGTCGTCGTGGACGTTCATCGCCTC
>Ga0075424_100008535_pt1 | contig 10027 bp, 9 predicted proteins | sample SoiMethybrSBSTD3_FD_75301 | JGI IMG/M metagenome (GOLD analysis project Ga0075424, IMG submission 75301) | Bulk soil microbial communities from a Populus tree surrounding site in Tennessee, USA - Soil MetaG P. TD hybrid SBSTD3 | ecosystem: Environmental > Terrestrial > Soil > Tree plantation...
GGAAGCGACGACGCCTTCTCGGCAGGCGCCGACATCCGCTATCTCAACCGCTCCACGCCGATCGAGGTGCGCGACTTCGCGCGCCTCGCCGTCGCGGTGAATCAAAAAATCGAAACGCTCGGCAAGGTCGTCGTCGCGGCGATCAACGGCTACGCGCTCGGCGGGGGTCTGGAATTGGCCGAGGCCTGCATGCTGCGCGTCGCCGTGCCCGGCGCTATGCTGGGGCATCCCGAAGTACGCATCGGCGCGGTCGCCGGCTTCGGCGGCACGACGCGCCTGCCGCGTCTGATCGGCAAGGGCCGCGCGACCGAGCTGCTGCTCACAGGACGACTAATTACGGCGGGCGAGGCGCACAGGCTCGGGCTCGTGAACCAGCTCGTCGAGCCCGACGCCCTGCTCTCGAAGACCGAGACGCTCGTGCGCGAAATTCTCGCTCAGTCGCCCGTCGCCGTGAAGCTCACCTGGGAGGCGATCCACCACGGCCTCAATCTGACGCTGGAGGAATCGGCGCTGCTCGGCGCCGAGTCGTTCGGCCTCGTCGCCGCGACGGAAGATTTTCGCGCCGGGACGAAGGCATTTCTCGACAAGACAGCCCCCACTTTCAGCGGCAGATAAGCAAGGATTGGCAAGAAGTCTTGCCGGTGATATCTCTCGCGCCATGGCGAAGAGAGCGGGATTGGTATTGTCGATGATCTCTGTCGTGGCGCTGCTCTGCGGCGGCCTTGGCGATGCGCAGGATATACAGCCGACCAACGATCTGCCCAATCCATATCGATCGATCGCACCGTGGGGCAAACTGCCCGAGGGCAGGAAATGGGGCGCGCTGAGCGCGGTGGCGATCGACAGGAACGGCGAGTCGGTCTGGGTCGCCGATCGCTGTGGCGCGAATCCCGACGCCCCTCCGGGCGCATCCCCTTTTCAGTACGACAGCTGCGCGGGGTCGAAACTGGATCCGGTGCTCAAGTTCGATTCGTCCGGCAATTTGCTGAAGAGCTTCGGCGCCGGCATGTTTCTATTTCCGCACAAGATCTACATCGATCCGGACGGCAACGTGTGGGTCGTCGACCAGCGATCAGCCAACGAGCGCGAGCTCGCGAAGTATCCCGGCGATAAGAACAAAGGCCACACCGTCGTCAAGTTCAGCCCCGAAGGCAAAGTGCTGATGACGTTCGGCAAGGCAGGGGTCGCCGGAAATCCGCCCGACGCGTTGACGCAGCCGACCAGCGTCATCGTCGCGCCGAACGGCGACATCTTCATCTCTGAAGGCCACAACCAGAATCCCGACGCGCCGCCGGATACCGTCTCGCGGATCTCGCGCTTCAGTAAGGACGGCCGCTACATCAAATCGTTCGGCAAGTTCGGCACTGGGCCGGGCGAATTCAGAAACGCGCACGACATCGCGATGGACGGCGAGGGCCGCCTCTTCGTCGCCGACCGCGGCAACATGCGCGTGCAGATTCTCGATCAGGACGGAAAGTATCTCGGCGAATGGAAGCAGTTCAGCCGGCCGAGCGCGGTCTACATCCGCGACGGCATGGTCTATGTCGGCGACTCGGAATCGAACGGCGTCGCGCCCCATCCGGGATGGAAGCGCGGCATCCGCATCGGCAGCTTAAAAGACGGCAAGGTTTTATACCGCATTCCCGACCCGCAGGAATTAAAAGGAACCAGCGGCCCGGAAGGTCTGGCGGTCGATGCGAAGGGTAATGTCTACGGCGCGGAAGTCGGCCAGAGGCAGCTGGCGAAGCACCTGAAGCAGTAGCGAAGCGGACGGAAAAAAGTTAACGCAGTCCTTTAACTATCAATTCGAGCCGGGCGCTGACCATACGCCCCGGCTGGCTCAAGATGACTTTCGCGGCGGTGACGGAGATCGGCCGGCCGAAAAGGCTGTACCGCCGCCCGTTCTCCTCGCGGCTGTTCGCCCATTCGGCGAACTCCTCGGGTGTCGGTGGGTGGCCGATGTCGCGCGCGCAGCGCCGCACGATGAAACCGAGCATCATCTTGTTGCGCTGCGCTTCCACGCTCATCCTGTCGGCCATCGCCTTGCCCACGGTTAGGCTCTCCACCTAGTCGATCATGTGGGTCGTGGCCTTCATGTGCTTGTCCACGGTGACGTAGCCGCGCCATTGATCGACCATCCAGTAGCGCACGCCGAACTCGAAGCGCAATTCCTTCATGTCGACATCGTACGGATTGAAATGCTGGTGATGCATCATCCCCGGCGGCACGTGCACGGCGTCGCCCTGCACCCAGTCGTAGCGCTTGCCGCCGATCTCCGAATAGCCGCTGCCCTCGAGCGCGTAGAGATACGCTTCGGGATGCGCGTGGCTGTGGCTCTTCGTGTGCGCGAGATCGACAAAGATCGAGCTGATCGCGACCGCCGTCGCCTTGAAGCCGTTCTGCTTGCCGCTCCGGCCCATTAGAAAATACGTCGCGCCGTGCTTCGACTCGTCCGACTTCTCATGCTGCTCCAAGTGCATCGAGATGCGCCGGCCGTCGACAGGCCAGTTTTGCGATTCCTCGCGCGGTGCTTTGGCGACGACCGATGGATTATTCTCGCCTGCGTCCTCCAGCTGCTCCATCGGTCCCATCTTGATAAACGATTCGAGCGGCCACGCGAGGCCGGAGATGTAAACGACGGAATCTTTTCCGGTGTTGACGAGCTGGTGTGGCGAGCGGTGCGGAATGTGCAGAACGGTTCCTCTATGAAAGTCGTAACGCTGCTCGTCTAGCAGGATGAAGCCGTCGCCCTTCTCGATGTAGATCGCTTCTTCGCCGTGGACGTGCTTGCCGGTATGCCAGCCGGTGGGAATCTCTGCCTTCATCAGCAGGCTGCCGCCGGTCGGAAATCCGGTCTCCGGCGCGATCATGAGCGCGGCCTTGTAGTCCTGCCGCGTGCGCGTCCATTTAAGCTCTTTGCCGTGCGCGACGCGCGGTCCTTCGTTGACGGTCTCAAAGTCTTTTTTCGATTGATCCAGCCATGCCTGATAGAAGTCGCTCATCTCGCCTCCGGAATTTCAGTTGAATCCTTTGAAAATTATCTGATGGCCGTACCTATGTCAAACCGGAAGAACAGTTTGGCGTTTCAAGTTTCGGGTTTCGAGTATGAGGTTTGGTCCCCGACTCGAAACTAGAAACCCGAAACTCGAAACATTTTTACGTCTCCGGTAATTTTTTGAGCTGCGGATAGAAAAACAACAAAGAGACGAGCACGACGATCACCGCGCCGGCCTGGATCGCGAACGGCGCGCCGGCCCATTCGGCGACGAAGCCCGCCTGCATGCCGCCGAACTCGCGCAGCCCCGCGGCGCTGAGGCCGTAGACGCCCATCACGCGCCCGCGATAGTTGTCCGCGACCGTGAGCTGAATCAGTGTGTTCAGGAGCGTGTCGAAAATAGTGCCGAGCGCGCCGACAACGACAAGCGTAGGGAAAGAAATCTCGAAGTTTCCCGCTGTGGCGAAGATGAATAGCGCCGTCGCCGATCCGACGAGGATCGAGACGAAAATGCGGCGACGCACCTTGACTCGGCCGAGCGCGGCGAGCGTCAGCGCGCCGATGATCGTTCCGAGGCCGGGCGCCGCGGAGATGAAGCCGAGGCCCGACGCGCCGACGTGCAGGACCTCCTTGGCGAAAACGGGCAGCAGGATGATGTAGGAGCGGCCGAAAATGCTCACGAACGCCGAGCCGATCAGCAGCGTGAGGATGAGCTTCTGGTGGCGGATGTACCGCAGTCCGTCGAAGAAGCTCTGCGTCATGCCGACTCGTCCAGTCGCGTCCTGAGGCGGGATGTTCATGCGGAACAACGCCCAGATGATCGCGAAGTAGCTCACGGCGTTGATGTAGAAGCAGCCGTCGATGCCGACGCGGTCGACGAGCAGGCCGACCAGGCTCGGACCCAGGAGCCCCGCGCCCTGCCAGGTGATCGAGTTGAGCGCGAGCGCGTTCACCAGGTCTTCGCGGCTGACGAGCTTGGGAATCAGCGATTGGCGCACCGGCTGCTCGAAGGCCCACGCCGTCGTGGTGATCGCGCCGAGAATGAAGATGTGCCACGCGTGAATCATGTGGAGCGACACGAGAACTGCAAGGACAAAGGCTGTGACGAGCGAGACGATCTGAATCCACATCATCACGAGCCTGCGGTCCCATCGGTCTGCGACGAGCCCGCCGAGAAGGAAAAAACAGAACAGCATCGCCGTGCGCAGCAGGCTGAAGAGGCCGAGGATCAATGGCGAATCGGTCAGCTCGTACAGGAGCCAGGCCTGGGCGACGTTCTGCATCCAGGCGCCGACGTTCGAGATGAAATAGCTCGACCAGTACCAGAAAAAATCCGGGTAACGCAGCGCGCGAAAAACCCCGCTTCCCCGCATCGACTAGAATCCTTCCTTCGTGGGAATAAAACGGAACGGAGCCGCCCGCTCAGCCCCCGGCGGCCAACTTCTTCTGCCGCAGGAATTCCTCGGCGACATCGCGCGGAGCGCGCTTCTCGCCGTCGACGGCGAAATTCATCCGGCGCATCTCTTCCACCGAGATCGTGCCGCCGAGCGCGGCGAGCGCCGCGCGGAGCTCCGGATACCGCTTGAGCGTATCTTCGCGCGCCACCGGCACCGCGTCGTAAGGCGGAAAATAACGGCGGTCGTCGTCAAGCTGCACCAGCCCGAGCCGCCCGATGAGGCCGTCCGTAGAGTTGCCCGCGATCACGTCGACCTGCCCGTCCGCCAGCGCGCGGTAGGTGAGCGATAGGTCCATCTCGCGGACTGCGGCGAATTTAAGCCCGTAGGCGCGCACGAACCCCTCGTAGCCGTCCGGCCGCGAGATGAAATCCTGGCCGAAACCGGTCCGCCACCTGGGCGCATACTTCGCGATACCGCTGATCGTCTTAAGTCCGAGCTTCTTCGCGTCTTGGCCGCGGATCAGGATAGCGAATGTGTTGTTGAACCCAAGCGGCTCGAGCCACTCGACATGAAAGCGCGCTGCGTACTCCGCCTTCACACGCCGGTAAACTTCGCGCGCGTCGGAGAGCGGCGGCAGCTTCAAAATCGCCGTCAGCGCGGTGCCGGTGTATTCGACATAAGAATCGATCTCGCCCGCCACGAGCGCGTCGTGCGCGAGGTTGCCGCCCAGATCGAAGCGGCGCTCGACCGGCAGGCCGGTCCGGCTTTCGATCGTCTGTGCGATGATCTCGCCCAAAATCACCTGCTCGGTGAAATCCTTCGAGCCGATCGCGATGCGCCGCGAAGCGCCGGAATGGAAGGTGAACACCGCGATGGTGACGACGGCAGCGGCGACGGCGACCAAGGCCGCGACGGCATGGCGGCGGTTCAGGCGCCGCCCGCCGCGACCGAAGCTGTGCTCGACGGCGCCGAGAAGAAAATCCGCCGCGAGCGCCAAGAGCGCCGCCGGCACGGCGCCGGCCAGGATGAGCGTGTTGTCGTTCATCCGGAGGCCGCGGAAGATGTAGCGGCCGAGACCGCCGGCGTCGATCGCCGCCGCGATCGTCGCGGTGCCGACCGCGATCACCGTCGCGACGCGAATGCCTGCGACGATGACGCCGAGGGCGAGCGGCACCTCGACTTGCAGCAGCAATTGCCGGTCGGTCATACCGAGTCCCCTGCCCGCCTCGCGGATCGCCGGATCGACGCCGTTGATGCCGGTGAAGGTGTTACGGATGATCGGCAGCAGCGCGTAGAGCGCGAGCGCCGCGATCGCGGTGCGCGCGCCGATGCCGCCGATGATGCGGACATGAAATAGATAAATATTGAGCGGAATGAGAAAGCCGAACAGCGCCAGGCTCGGCACCGTCTGCATGATGTTGGCGAAGCCGAGGATCGGCTTGCTCAGCGCGGGACGGCGCGTGAGCGCGATGCCTAGCGGCACGCCGATGAGGATCGCGATGCCGGTCGAGACGGCGACCAGAAAAAGGTGCTCGAGCGAGAGCTGAGCGACCTCGGCACGGTGCGCGGCGAGGAACTGCCAGAGGTTCATGGCGCGGCGGCAACCTCGTCGGCGCCGCGGAGACACGAAACGAACGCCACGACCTCGGGATCGCGCGACGCGAGGAAATCCGCCGGACGCCCGAGCAGCACGACGCGGCCGTCCTTCAGGAGCGCGATGCGCGAGGCGAGCAGAAATGCTTCGGCGACGTCGTGCGTGACGAAGGCCATCGTTTTGCCGAGCCGGCGCTGCAGGGAGCGGAACTCCTCCTGAATCTCGCGCCGCGTGATGGGATCGAGCGCGCCGAAAGGCTCGTCGAGAAGCATGATCGGCGGGTCCGCCGCGAGAGCACGCGCGACGCCGACGCGCTGGCGCTGGCCGCCGGAAAGCTCGCGCGGATAGCGTGCGGCAAAACGCGCCGGATCGAGGCCGACCAAATCGAGGAGCTCGCGCACGCGGTTGTGTATGCGCTCGTCGTCCCAGCCTTCCAGCCGCGGCACGACCGCGACGTTTTCCTCGATCGTGAAATGGGGAAACAAACCGACTTCCTGGATCACATAGCCGATGCGGCGGCGTAGCCGTATCGCATCCCATTCCGTCGTCGGCTTACCGTCGACGAGCACGCCGCCTTCGGTCGGGTCGAGCAGACGGTTGATGAGCTTCAGCGTCGTGGTCTTGCCCGAGCCGCTGCGCCCGAGCAGTACGAGCGTCTCGCCGCGCGCGATGCTCAGATTCAGTTCCGTCAGCAGCGCCCTGCCGTCGGGAAGCCGGAAGCCTGCGCCCTGGAACTCGATGGCGGTGGATTGACCGTTCATGATCATCGCCGGGGTATCTAGACACAACGGCGATTTTTCACTTATAGTCGGAGGGGGCATGGAAAAGCAAAACCAGCCGCGGATTTTTTCCGCTGCCGGGGCGGAGTTGTGGCGCCCGGCGGAACGCTCGATCTGGACGGCGCGCTCGTCCGCCGACGGCGATCAAGCGCTCGCGCTGCTGAAGAGTCTTTTGGACCAGCCGCGCTGGCTCGCGCCGCACTACTTGTACGACGATCTCGGGTCGGAGCTGTTCGACAAGATCTGCGAGCTGGCGGAATATTATCTCACGCGCACCGAGAGCGCGATCCTCAAACGGCATGCGGGCGAGATCATTGCCCGGGCGCGCGCCGAATGCGTCGTCGAGCTCGGCGCCGGGACCTCGCAAAAAACTCTGCTCCTGCTGAACGAGCAGGCGAAGCAGCGCGGCGGCGGCGCCTTCGCGCCGATCGACGTGAGTCTCGCTAGCCTGCATGTGGCGCGCGACAGCGTCGAGCGGAATTTTCCGCAACTAGTGTTTCACGGGCTTCACGGCCAATACGAAGAAGGCATCGCCGCCATCGAGAAAGACCTGCCTACGCTGTTTGTTTTTCTCGGCAGCACCGTCGGCAACTTCGACCATTCGCAGTTCGACGCGTTCTTTAGCCATATCTCGCGGTCGATGGGCGCGGAGGACCACTTTCTCCTTGGCGTGGATCGCGTCAAGGACGCGGATTTACTCGAAGCGGCTTACAATGATTCGCAAGGGCTTACCGCGGCGTTCATCTTGAATGTATTCGCAAACGTCAACCGGATATTAGGCGGCAACTTCGAGCGAAAAAAGATGCGCTATCTCTCCCGGTATAATGCGGAGTGGCGGCGCATCGAGATGTACGCGGTCGCTACGGAGAAGCAGAAAATCCGGATTCCGTCGCCCGAAGTCTCTTTCGAGTGGAAAAAGGACGAGAGAATTCTCGTCGAGATCAGCCGCAAGTTCGACGTCGAGCAGCTGCAGGGCCAGCTCCGCTGCTTCGGCCTCGATCCCGTCGCCCACTACACCGACGAGAAAAACTGGTTTTCGCTGCTGCTGTTCAAGAAGGCGGCGAGCCGCTAAGCGACGTCGATCCAGCGCTGCTCGTCGACCGAGCGCAGCACCGCCGCGACGACTTTCTGCGCCTCAAGCCCCTCGCGGAAGCTCGGCGCCGCGCTGACGCCGGTTTTGATGGATTCGGAAAAGCGCCGCGTGAGCTGCGAGAAGAGAAACTCGCCGGCCACGCGGGACGGATCGGGATTCAGGCCGTGAGTCAGCCGCTCGGGGATTTCCAACGGCTGAAAGTCGGAGTTCACGCCGCGCGCGCCGGCTAGCCTGCCGACCACCCAGTCGCCTGCCTTGCGGTTGATGGAAACCGCGAGGGCGCCCTCGCTCCCGAAGATGCGGATCAATTGAAAAAGGCTGCCGCGGGCGACCCCGCTGACATGAAGCGATGCTTGGATTCCGTTGTTCAACTTGGCGATAAACATGCACGAATCTTCCACCTCAACATTGCCCATGCCGTTTCCGTCGGGAAGCTTTCGCTGGCGATGAAAGGTCTCCGCTTGCCCGGCGACCTTTTGAAAGTCTCCTGCCAGCCAGCGAATGAGATCGATGAGGTGCACGGCGGTGTCGCCCAAAACGCCGATTCCCGCCATCGCTTTTTTATGCCGCCAGCCGAGCGGCGTGTCCGGGGCCATCCTCCCTTCCGTCAGCCACGTGCCGTCGACATGAAAGATTCGCCCGACGAATCCCTCATCCAACAGTTCTTTCATGCGGCGCACAGCGGAGACGCCGCGAAAGTTGAACGCCGTCATATGCGCGCGGCGCGACGCTTCCGCGCGCGCCAGCATGGTTTCCGCCTCGCGGACGTCCAGCGCCAGCGGCTTTTCGCAGAGCACATGCAGCCCGCGCTCGACCGCTTCGACGGCGATCGGGCAATGCAGGTTGGGAGGCGTCGCAATGCTCACCGCGTCAAGTCCGTCGAGAGCCAGCAGGCCTCGATAATCTGCGTAGACGTTCGGGATGGCGAATTCACGCGCGATCTTCGCCGCGGCGGCTTCCGAGCGCTGGCAGAATGCCGCGACCTCGAAGCCGCTCGCCTGATAGGCGAGGATGTGATTGCGGCCGTAGCCGCCGCCGATTACCCCGACCCGCAATTTTTTATCCGCCGTCATCGGGAAAGCCTCGCCTGCGGGATCGGACCGCCCAATTGGCCGAGCGCCGCCGTCACATAGCCGCCGTCGAAAACCAGGTGCTGCTGCCGAAATGCGGCCGGCAGGCCGGTCCAGGGAATCGCCGGGTTGCGGTGATGGATTCCGTGAAAATTAAAATGGAGCAGCCCGGCCGAGAACGGCCGCGGCAGCGACAAGTTGCGCGCGTAAAACGTATCGCCGATCGGCGTCGCGTAGTGATACACATTATCGAGAAAGGAAATGAGAAAGGCCCGCGCTGCCAGCGCGGCGGCGAGCAGCGGCCAGTGGACTCCGTAGCTCCATGCGCTCGCGGCGAAAAGCGCGATAATCGCGATTCCGTCGATCCGCATCTCGCGCACCGCGGCGTCGCGCATGAGACCGCGCATCAGATTCCCCGGCACGTCCGGCCCCATGAAATGTCTTTTTTCCATCCGGTGCAGCACCGCGCGCGGAAGAAAGAACATCAGCGGACTCGCAAGCTCCAGCAGATATAAACCGCCGAAGATGTGCGCGAAATAGCCGAGCGCCGCGCGCCCCCGCGAGCGGCTTTGGGGCGTGTAGACCTCGGTCGCCTCGATAAGCGCGCGATTGAGCTTATGGTGCAGCAAGTGGCTCAGCCGCAGCACCAAAAAAGGGGCGCCGAAGAAAAGCGAAACAACCCTGCCGGCGACGCGGTTCAGGCGACGCGAGGGATGGAACATGTCGTGGATCGCTTCGTGAACGAGGCTCCAGAATGGGTTATTGAGCGCCGCGAGCGGCAACAAAAGCAGAGCCCACCATAAACTTATCGGCAGTAAAAGCAGCGGCAAGATAAAAAATTGAAAGACGTTGGCCAAAAGGTGAATCGCGGCGAGGAAGATATTCAAGCGTGCGGGAATAACCGCGGGAGCGCTCCGCTCGATTATGGCTTCGGCCGGCTGCATAACTCTTACCTGCCAAACCTTTGCGTCAGCGACAACAGGATGATGAATCCGAAGCCGGCGATGATTGCGCCGGAAACCCGGTGAATCCAGCGCAGGCCGTCGTGTGTGAACATCACGCGCACGACCGGCATGCCGCCGCTGAGGGCGACCCACCA
>Ga0075424_100008536_pt1 | contig 10026 bp, 4 predicted proteins | sample SoiMethybrSBSTD3_FD_75301 | JGI IMG/M metagenome (GOLD analysis project Ga0075424, IMG submission 75301) | Bulk soil microbial communities from a Populus tree surrounding site in Tennessee, USA - Soil MetaG P. TD hybrid SBSTD3 | ecosystem: Environmental > Terrestrial > Soil > Tree plantation...
CTCGTTCACCGTCTGGTCGGGGCCGGCATCGGCGATTGGCGCGTGGTTCACGTTCACCACGGTGACGTTGACGAACGCGGGGTCGCTCGGCAGCTGGCCATCGTTCACGATGAGCTGGAAGGTCAGCGTAGCGCCGTCGCGCGGCACCGCCGGCGCCACGAACGTTGGCCTCGCGGCGTCGGCGCGGTCCAGGCTCACCGCTGGGCCGGCCGTCTGGGTCCACGCATAGGTGAGCGCGTCGCCGTCCGGATCGCGGCTCGCCGAGCCGTCGAGCGTCGCGGTAGCACCCTCGGCCACCGTCTGGTCGGCTCCGGCGTCGGCGATGGGCGCGAGGTCGGCAGGCGGGGGCGCCCCCGGCGCACATCGGTACCTGTTGGCCACGATGCAGCCGTCCGACGAGTTGGCCGTCCATCCAGTGGCTGGCAAGCCGGTGCTCGGATCGAAGAAGCTGAACACGTTCGGCGCGAACAGCACGGTGTGCGAAAAATCGGCGAGCGCGTCAGCGCCGCCGCCCCCCGACGGACCGTTGTGGAAAACATCAGCCACCGTATTGAGGAACAACGAGACGCCGATCTCGTCCCCCGACCGCGCGGCGAAGATGGGGGTCATGCCTGACGCCGTCCCCGAGAAGCCGCCGAACACCCCGCTCGCGCTCCCGGGTGCATAGCTCCTGACGACGATGGCGCCGATGGGCCCACCAAACCCGCCAAATGACGAGCTGGTGGCGTAGTCCAGACTCGCCGCGGCCTCAGCGAACCAGTCGCCCGATGCTGTAGCCCCGATCGAGCCGAGCACGTTAACGTTGACGGCGTAATTGACGACACCCCCCGGAGGTCCAGTGATCAGGATGCCGTCGAGACTGAAGTTGGAGTTCTCCTGGCCAACGACCAGGTCGTTGGCAAAAACGCTGCCGCCGGACGCCGACGCTTGCGATCCCCCGCGGAGAAACCCACGCCCCGCGGCGGCAACGGCCGACGCTGAACCTGTACTGAAGGGGGAGCTGAGCGTGCCGACGCACGATCCCGACACCGGCTCCGGTGAATTCACCACCTGGCGCGAGGTCGTGCAGTCGGTGGGGGATTGAATGGTGTAACTGAATGAGCTCGCGTCGGCGGCCGACGAGATCAGCAGGACGGCTGCTATCGCGTTTCCAAGACTCACGATCCACGTCGTCTTCATACCGACCTCCCTCTAGCTGTTGGCTTACCCGCGCTGGATTTCCAGCGGCATGAGCGTGTCGACGAGGGACGCGCCACCGTCGGCGTAGATGAGCTGGCCCGTGATCCAGCCAGAGTCCGGCGAGCAGAGCAGCGCGACGGCGTTGCCAATGTCGGCCGGCGTGCCCATGCGGCCCATCGGCGTCCAGCCGCTCGCGTGCCATGCGCGCGCGGTCTGCACCACCGGGTCGGGCAGGCCGTTGAGGACGCTGTCGTCGGTGAGGCCCGGGCTGACGGAGTTCACCGTGATCCCGCGCGGCGCCAGCGCGACGGCGAAGTAGCGGACGAGCGACTCCATCGCGGCCTTGGCCGAGCCCATGGCGACCCACGGCTGCCACGTTCCCTTCTGGGCGCCCGGGGCGTAGGTGACCGCGACGATACGGCCGCCGGCGGTCATCGCCGGCACGGCCTCCTGAACGCTGACGAGGAAGGATTTGGCCTGCGAGTCCATCGCCTGGTCCCACGCCTCCAGCGAGATCTCGAGCGGCTTGGCGTAGAACTTCGCCAGCTCGGGACGGGCGTTGGCGACGAGGATGTCGAGCGAGCCGAGCTGCTGCTTGACCTCTGCGAGCATCCGCCGCACGTCCTCCACGCGGGAGACGTCGGCCTGGACGAGGAAGCCGTCGGCGCCGTGCTTGCGCACGCGCTCCAGCGTCTCCTTGGCGGCGGCCTCGTTGGCGTAGTAGTGGATGGCGACCTGGGCTCCGGCCTCGGCCAGCTTCAGCGCGATGCCCCGACCGATGCCCCGCGAGCCTCCGGTGACCAGCGCGTGCTTGCCCTTGAGCGACATGGCGTCCTCCTTGTCGAGGGCCGCGGTGATCACCCGCGCGATGTCCTCGACGCTCTCGATGGGTTCCTTCGCTCCCGTTCGCACCCGCTCCACGACGCCGCGGCCCTGAGGGAACAGCCGCACGATGAAGGTCTGGGGCCGCTCGGCGCGCGTCGCGTCCATGCGCGTGTTGTCGCATCGGGGGCGTTCAAGATCCGTCGAGGCGAGCGTCAAAAGTTGCGTCAAAGGGTGCTAAGGTCGGGGGCCACGGGCACCATGGCGAAGCTCAGCCTCACGCTCCTCGGTGGCTTCCAGGCCCGGCTGCACACCGGCGAGACTCTCGCCCTGCCTACGCGCAAGGCCCAGGCGCTGCTGGCGTATCTGGCTCTGCCGCCCGGTCAGGCCCACCCCCGCGACAAGCTGGCTGCGCTGCTGTGGGGCGGCATCCGCGAGGAATCCGCCCGGGCCAGCCTCCGGCAGGCGCTGTTCTCCATTCGCAAGGCGCTGGGCGATGGCGAGGGCGCGTTACGGCAGGACGGCGACGCGCTGGTGCTCGCCGTGGCGGCGGTGGAAGTGGACACGGCCGCGCTCGAGCGAGCGGTGGCCGACGGCACGCCGGCGGCGCTGGAGCGGGCGGCGGCACTCTATCGCGGCGACCTGCTCAGCGGCTTCGCGCTCGACGAGTCGGCGTTCGAGGAGTGGTTACTGGGCGAGCGCGAGCGGTTGCGGGAGCTGGCGCTGGAAGGACTGGCGCGACTCCTCGCCCACCAGCGCAAGACCGGCGCCCACGAGAATGCGGTCCAGACGGCCGTGCGACTGCTCGCGCTCGATCCGCTGCAAGAGGCGGTGCACCGCACGCTGATGCGCCTCTACGCCGACCTCGGCCGGCGCGGCACCGCGCTGCGCCAGTACCAGCAGTGCGTCGCCGTGCTCGGGCGCGAGCTGGGCATCGAGCCGGAGCCGGAGACAAAGACGCTGTACCAGGAGATCTTGCAGACACGATCGCGGCGAGCGGCGCTGGAGTCCGGGGGCGTGGAGACACCGAGCGCCGGCACGTCACGTGCACCCGCCGTCGCGATGCCCTTGATCGCGCGCGAGGAGGAGCTCGCGCGGCTGCACGAGGCCTTCGAGCAGGCGCGCGCCGGCCGCGGTGGCGCGAGCGTCGTGCTCGGCGAGGCCGGTATCGGCAAGACGCGTCTGGTGGGCGAGCTGATCGGACACGCGGAGGCGCGAGGGGCGCGCGTGCTGCTCGGCCGCTGCTACGAGAGCGAGCAGGTGCTGCCCTTCGGACCGTGGGTGGATGCGTTCCGCGGGGCGCCCACGGTCGTGGAGGCGTTGAAGAGCAGCCCGGACGTCCTCGAAGTCTTCGAGAGGGTGGCCGGAGCGCTGCGCGCGCTGGCCGGCGAGCGCGCGTTGGTCGTGGTGCTGGAGGACGTCCACTGGGCGGACGAGATGACGGCGCGGCTGCTGGCCTACGTGGGCCGGCGTCTGGCCGGTGTCGCCGCGCTGATCGTGGCCACCGTGCGAGATGAGGAGCTGGCCGACGCCGTCGTCCTCCGTCGCGCCCTCGACGAGCTGCAGCGCGACGGGCACCTGGCGCGCGTGGCCGTCGCGCCGCTTTCGCGCGAGAGCACGCTGGCGCTGGTGCAGACCCTGGCCCGGGCCGGCACCGAGGCGGACGCGCTGGCGCGTCTCGGCGAGGTCGCGTGGCGCGTCAGCGCCGGCAACCCGTTCGTGGTCGTCGAGACGGTTCGCTCGCCCGAGCCGGGCACCGGGTTGACGGAGCCCGTGCGCCAGCTCGTCACGCGCCGGCTGGAGCGGCTGTCGGAGCGCGCGCGGCTGCTGACGACGATGGCGGCGGTCATCGGACGCGAGTTCGAGTTTCCGCTGCTCCGCCTGGCGGCCGGGTTGCCCGACGCGCAGGCCGCCGAGGGTGTGGAGGAGCTGGTCCGGAGAGGCGTGCTGCACGGCGTGGGAGAGCGCTTCGACTTCACCCACGACCGCATCCGCGACGTGGCCGGCGCCGAGCTGCTGGCGCCGCGCCGCCGCGTGCTCCACCGCAGCGTGGCCGAGGCCATCGAGGCGGTCTACGCGGGCGACCTCGAGCCGCACGGGCTGGCGCTCGGCCTGCACTACCATGCGGCCGAGCTGTGGCCGCAGGCGTTGCGCTACCTGCGTCAGGCGGCCCGCCGCGCCTTCGCGCAGTCTGCGTTTCGTGAGTCGGCGACATGCTTCGAGCGCGCGCTGGAGGCGGCCGCGCGACTGCCGCGAACCGCCGAGACGATGGCGGAAACACTCGACCTTCAGCTCCAGCTCCGGAGCGCGCTGTGGCCGCTGGCGGAGTTCGAGCGGATCGCCGAGTGCCTCATGGAGGCTGAGCGCCTGGCCACCGTTCTCGGCGACCGCGGGTGTCTGGCGCGGGGGACGGCCAGCATGAGCGTGCTCCGCTGGATCACCGGCGACGCCCGGGCCGCGCACCGCTTCGCCGAGCGGGCGCGCGAGCTGGCGGTGGCCGCGGAGGATCGGCCGCTGCAGGCGATGGCGAACTATTACCTCGGGCTCGCGCGCTACCTGCTGGGCGACTACCGCGAGGCGGAGGCCGCGTATCAGGAGAACCTTGCGATGCTGGGCGGTGCCGGCGAGCAGTATCGGTTGGGTGCGACGTCCACGCGGGTGATGTCGGCGGCGTGGCTGGTGCTGCCGCTCGCCGACCGCGGCGTGTTCGCCGAGGGTCTCGAGCACGGTCACGCGGCGCTCCGCCTCGCCGAGGGCAGCCACGATCAGTACGGCATCGTGACGGCGGCCTACTGCCTTGGATACCTGCACGGCCTCAAGGGCGAGCTGGACACCGCGCGGCCGTGGCTCGAGCGCGCGCTGCTCATCTGCCGGGAACGCGAGTTCGCCGTGTGGCTCCCGCAGGTCGCCGGCTACCTGGGCCACGTCTACGTCGGCATGGGCCGGCCGGCGGACGGGCTCGCGCTCCTCGAGGAAGCCATCGCCGTCTACGACGCCACGCGCGCCTGGCCGTTCCGCCCGCTGCTCACCGTCCACCGCGGCGCGGCCTGTCTGCGCGCGGGCCGGCCCGACGCGGCGCTGGCGCTCGCACACGAAGGGCTCACGCTGGCGCGCGAGCACGGCGAGCGGGGTCACGAGGCGTGGGCGCTGCGCCTGCTCGGCGAGATCACCGCCCAGGCCGGGCCGGCGGAGACGAAGGAGGCCGAGCGCTGGTATCGCGAGGCGGCGGCGCTGGCGAGCGTGCTCGGCATGCGGCCGCTGCTGGCCCGCTGTCAGCTAGAGCTGGGCCCGCTGCTCACGCGCGGGGGTGACGTCGCGGCTGCGCGCGAGGCGCTGACAGCCGCCGCCGCGCTCTATCGCGAAATGCAGATGGACGCCGCCCGAGCCGAGGCCGAGGCGGCGCTGGCCTGAGCGTCAGCCGAGGATGTCGTCCACGGTGAACGTCACATCGGCAAATGCAGCGGCGGCGAGCTGGTCGCCGCGCTGCCGCGTGGCCGTGGAGCGATAGTCGCGCGCGTCGGGCTGGCGGAAGACGTCGACACAGGACGCCGGAATGTCCACGAGCCAGACTTCCGCCAGGCCGGCCCGCGCGTAGATCGGTAGCTTCAGCCGGCGATCGCGCTCGACACTGCTGTCCATGACCTCGACGGCCAGCAGGACGTCGGAGGAGCGCGGATGGGAGTGCCGGTAGAAATCGGTCCGGGGCCGAAGCAGTGTGAGATCGGGCTGTGGCTCGGAATCCTGCTGGACGAGCGCAATCGGTCCGCCGACGCGCACGATGGCACGTTCCCCGAGGCGTCTGGTGAAGAGCCGGGTGAGCCGGTCCACGACACTGGAATGCGGCGGGCCAATCGGCGCCATTTCGACGATCTCACCGTCCAGGAGCTCGACCCGGTCGTCGGCGGTGAGAATCCCGACCTCGGCCATCCGGTCGTATTCCTCGACGGTGAATCGGCGGCGCTTGATCTCGATTGCCATCGCAGGTGTATTCAAGGCCCCGCGCGCGGCCCTGTCAATGCCGCGAATCGAATACGCCGCCCCGGAGCGCCGCGATAGTATGAGCGCCACCTCGGAGGGAGCGATGGTGCGTCTGTGCATGACGCTGCTCGGCGGGCTCCAGGCGCGGCTCGATGACGGCCGCGCCGTGGCGCTGCCCACGCGCAAGGCGCAGGCGCTGCTGGCTTACCTCGCGCTGCCGCTGGGCCGCGCGCATCCACGCGACAAGCTGGCGGCGCTGCTGTGGGGCGGCATCCGCGAGGAATCCGCGCGGGCCAGCCTGCGCCAGGCGCTGTTCTCCATTCGCAAGGCGCTGGGCGAGTCGGACAGCGCGCTGCGACAGGAGGGCGACTCGCTCGCCCTCGACCCGGACAACGTGGAGGTCGACGCCGCGCGGTTCGAGCGGGCGGTGAAGGAGGGCACGCCGGAGGCGCTGGCGCGGGCCATCGAGCTCTATCGCGGCGATCTGCTCGCCGGCTTCGTCGTGGACGAGGCGCCCTTCGAGGAGTGGGTGCTGGGCGAGCGCGAGCGCCTGCGCGAGCTGGCGCTGGAAGCGCTGGCGCGGCTGCTCGCCCACCAGCGTAAGACCGGCGCCACGGAGCCGGCGATCCTGACGGCCCTGCGGCTGCTAGCGATCGATCCGCTGCAGGAGCCGGTGCACCGCACGCTGATGCGTCTGTACATGGAGGCCGGCCGGCGCGGCACCGCGCTGCGGCAGTATCAGCAGTGCGTGAGCGCGCTGAGCCACGAGCTCGGCGTGGAGCCGGAGGCGGAGACCAAGGCGCTTTACGAGGAGATCCTGCGTCAGCGCGCGACCCGCGCCGAGCCCGCCGAGCGCGCCGCTCCCGGCCGCCCGGCGGACGCGAGCGAGCACCGAGCCCCGGGCGCCAGTCATGACACCGCGCTGCTCGGCCGCGAGCGCGAGCTCGAGGCGCTGAGACACGCGCTCGACGCTGCCGTCGGCGGCAACGGTCGTGTGGTGGCCGTGCTGGGCGAGGCCGGCATCGGCAAGAGCCGGCTGGTCAGCGAGCTGGCCAGCGAGGCGGCTCGCCGGGGCGCCAGGGTGCTGGTGGGCCGCTCGTACGAGTCCGAGCAGATCCTGCCCTTCGGTCCGTGGGTGGACGCGTTGCGTGCCGGCCGGATCGCCGAGCAGGCGAAGCTGCTCGAGCGGCTCGGTAGTGCGCTGCGCGCGGAGCTGGCGCGGCTGCTGCCCGAGGCCGGTCAGCCGCCCGCCGGCGCCGTGACCGACGTCCGACCGGTCTTCGAGAGTGTCGCGCAGGTGATTGCCCTCCTGGCCGAGCATGACTCCGTCGTGCTCATCCTCGAAGACGTCCACTGGTCGGACGAGATCAGCGCCCGCTTGATGGCGTTCGTCGGCCGCCGGCTGGCCGACCGGCGCGTCCTGCTCGTCACCACCGCCCGCGAAGAAGAGCTCGTCGACGTGCCCGCCGTTCGACAGGCCCTCGACGATCTGCGACGCGACACGCCGCTCACCAGCCTGGCGCTCGGTCCGTTGTCACATGCCGACACGCTCGCGCTCGTGCGGACGCTGGCGCGGAGCGGTGACGAGGGCGCGATGGCCCGTCTCGGCGAGCGCGGGTGGGCAGCGAGCGAGGGCAACCCGTTCGTGGCGGTCGAGACCGTGCGCGCGCAGGCGGAGGGCGCCGCCGTCGGTGGCGGCCGCGGCCTGGCGCTCTCGGAGCGCGTGCGCGACGTCGTGGGCCGGCGGCTCGAGCGGCTGTCCGAGCGCGGCCAGACGCTGGCCGGGGTGGCGGCCGCCATCGGCCGCGAGTTCGAGTTCGCGCTCCTGCAGCAGGCCTCCGGGCTCACCGAAGACGACACCGCGGCCGGCGTCGAGGAGCTGGTGCGACGGCGCGTCCTGCACGGGATCGGTGAGCGCTTCGACTTCACCCACGACCGCATCCGTGACGTCGCGTACGGCCGGCTGTTGCCCCCGCGCCGGAAGCTGCTTCATCGCCGGATCGCGGAAGCGCTGGAGCAGGCCCGCGCCGAGGCCGCCGACGTCGAGCCGCTCGCCATCGGCCTGCACTACCGCGACGCCGAGGAACGGGACAAGGCGGTCGAGTACCTGCGGCAAGCCGCGAAGCGCGCGGCGGAGCGCGGCGCGTTTCGCGCCTCGGCCCAATGCTCGGAGGAGGCGCTGGCGTCGCTGCGCCGGCTGCCGCAGAGTCGTGAGCGAATGGAGCGGATCTACGACGTCTCGGGCGAGCTGCGGGGCGCGCTGATCCCGCTCGGCGATCTTCCGCGACAAGTGAAGGCCGGCGAGGAGATGGAGGCGATCGCCGAAGCGCTCGGTGACCGCCGGCGGCTGGCCGCGATCCTCGGCGCCATGGGCTACACCGTCGGTGCCATCGGCGAGCATCGGCGCGCCATCGCGATCGCCGAGCGCGGGCTCGCGCTGGCCGTCGAGACCGGCGACGTGCTGTTCCAGGCCGGCGCGGAGGCGATGATGGGCCGCGCCTATTACGCGCTCGGCGACTACGCGCGCACGATCGAGACGGCCGGCCGCGCCTTCGCGCTGATGCCGGAGGCCACCGCCTACGAGCGCTTCGGCTCGCGGTCCTTCTTCCAGATGGTGGGCGGCCGCGTCTGGGTGGCGATGGCGCGCGCCGAGCAGGGCCACTTCGACGAGGCGACCGCGCGTATCCGGGAGGCGGTCACCATCGCCGACCGCGCTGACGCTCCGCACGAGCGGGTGTGGTCGCGCTTCGGCGCCGGCCGCGTGGCGTTCGTCCAGGGCGACGCCGAGCGGGCCATTGCCTTCCTGGAGGCGATCCTGCCCCAGGTGCGCACGGACCTCACGATCTACATCTCGCGGGTCGCCTCGACGCTGGGCTCGGCTTACCTGCTGGCCGGGCGCACCGCCGACGCGCTGCCGCTGCTCGAGGAGGCCGTCGCCCACGCGGAGTCGATCGGTTTCATGCACGGCCATTCGCTTGTGCTGGCGCTGCTCGCGCACGGGTATCTTCGTGCAGGACGCTTCGACGACGCCGGGCGACAGGCCGGCGAGGCGCTGGCGCTGGCGCGCAAGCTCGGCGAGCGCGGCTGGGAAGCGTGGACGCTCCACGTGCTCGGTGAGCTCGCAGTGGAGCAGGCCAGTGGCGAGGCGGCCGGGCAGTATCGGGCCGCACTCGCGCTCGCCACCGAGCTCGGCATGCGTCCGCTGCAGGCGCACTGTCACCGCGGCCTGGCCCGGGTGACCGGCGCCGTCGCCGAGCGTGCGCGCGCCACGGACCTCTATCGCGAGCTCGCCATGGCGCGCTGGCTCGGCCTCGTCGGAGAAGTCTAGGTAAAAGTTTTCCCATCGAAGTGTGGAGTCCAATTGTGCGGCAGGTTCCGCGTACGGCATACTTCAGACCGTGAGCGCGCGCGTCGATCAACCTGAATCGACCGCTGTCGAGCAGGTCATCGTCGGTGGCGGCGAGATGGGCGAGCGCATGCGCGCGTTCGACTGGAGCGCCACGCCGCTCGGCCCGGTCGCCGGCTGGCCGCAGAGCCTGCGCAGCGCCGTCAGCATCCTGCTCGCCTCGCGCGCCCAGATCGTCCTCTTCTGGGGCCCCGACCTCGTCGCGCTCTACAACGACGCCTACCGCCCCGTGTTCGGCACCAAGCATCCGTGGGCGCTCGGCAAGCCCGCGCGCGAGTGCTGGAGCGAGGTGTGGGACGTGCTCGGCCCGCTCTTCGGCGGCGTCGTCTCGACGGGGCAGGCGTTCTGGGCGCAGGACCATCCGTTCTTCCTGCAGCGTCACGGCTTCTCGGAGGAAACGTACTTCGACGTCTCCTACGATCCGATCCGCGTCGAAGGAGGCGGCGTCGGCGGCCTGTTCTGCATCGTCACCGAGACCACCGGGCGCGTGCTGGGCGAGCGCCGGCTGCGCACGCTGCGCGAGCTCGGCGCGCGGACGTCCGACGCGGCCACCGCCGGCGCGGTCGGCGCCGCCGCCGCCGAGGTGCTGGCCGCCAATCCCGGCGACTTTCCGTTCGCGCTGTTCTACGTCCTCGACGACG
>Ga0075424_100008537_pt1 | contig 10025 bp, 14 predicted proteins | sample SoiMethybrSBSTD3_FD_75301 | JGI IMG/M metagenome (GOLD analysis project Ga0075424, IMG submission 75301) | Bulk soil microbial communities from a Populus tree surrounding site in Tennessee, USA - Soil MetaG P. TD hybrid SBSTD3 | ecosystem: Environmental > Terrestrial > Soil > Tree plantation...
GAGATCGGCCACCGGCGGCGGCGTCGTTTCGATGCCCCCCGCCGAGACGACCACGATGCCGGTCACCGATGCCCGCCGTGATCGCAGATCGACAGCCGCGCGGCGAACCGCATCGAGCGTGTGCGTGGTGCTGGCCCTGGCGGCGAAGAGCCGCGACACGCCACGCAGCAGGACGTCGCGCTGGCGCGTGAAGTCCACCGCCTTCGTGACCGGTGCACCGCCGGTGTAGACGGCGATCTCGCGAGTGCCGGCGGTCTTCTCGATGAATCGCTCGATCGCATGACGAAGCATCAGGAAGTCGTCGTTCGCGAACGCGCTGGTGTCGACGACGAGCGCCACAGGATAGTCCGCTGGCGTCGCGGCAATCACCTCGCATCGCGAGCGATCGTTCTCGACGATGAAGTCGTTGGCGGAGAGTCCGAGCAGGGGCTCGCCGCGCTCGTCGCTCGCGCTGAGGAGCGCGAAGCGGCTCTGGCTCTGGGCGCGCGGGAGCGACATCGTCGCGAGCAGGAACGCGACAGCAACGGCCACGGTCCGCATGCGCGCATTCTAGAGCCAAACACTCCTGACACCACGCTGTCAGGAGCAGGCCGGGTATGCTTCTCGAGCGCGGGATCGACCGGCGCGAAGTCGACAAGGAGAAGCGTTGTTGACGTTGTCCTCTTTGACCTCGACCTACTCCGTCGCTCGGGCAGAGCCGCAAGGTCCGCAACGAGGCGATTCAGTTGATCTGGGGTCACGAGGGGTCATCAGGATAGCAGCGACGTTGACGTTCCGTCGGAACCTGCACCCTCCCTACCGGTCGCGCGGCAGGTGCTGCTAGAGAACTGTTGGGGCCTGTACGCTCAAACGGGGCGCCCGGCGCCCCGTGAGCTTCTACCGATTGTCAGCCGTTTGTCAGCCGACGATTGAAATTTTGGTTGCGGGGGCACGCAACCATCAATATCTGCAGCTTTGGCGGCTCGCGGGCTGACCCTCTGGCGTGACCAGTCGGGACGACTCGGCAACTGGCTCGCCACACTGGACGATTCCGCATCCCATGCTTCGTACAGCTCCTTACGTGGAAGACACCTGGCATGGCAGGCGGCGCGGCCGACACGCTCGAGGAGTGTTTCACTTGGAAAGCGCGCAAGATCTCGATCGTGAGCGCCCATGTAACGAGCGGGCGAAGCGCACGGGGGAAGAATAGTACAAACGTCCAAACATATGGTTGTGCGTAAAAAAGAGAACGAAGAAGCGCTCAACCAGCTTTTCCGTGCCTTGGCGGGCACGCGCCGCGACATCTTGGCGCGGTATTGAAGGAGCGACGTCAGCCAACCGCCCCCGCCGTGGGCGCTACGTTCCGCACCACCGCGGCAACGGATGCACGCACCACCTCGACGATGCGATCGATCTGAGCGTCGGTCGTGACCAGCGGCGGCGCCAGGCAGATGCGGTCCATCGCCACCCGCGTATAGAGCCCCCGCTCGAGCATCGCATCGGTGAGGATCTGGGCTACGCCGGCTTGAGCGGGAAACAGCTGTTTGGTCTCCTTGTCGGCGACGACTTCGACCGCGGCCATCAGGCCCTGCCCGCGCACGTGCCCGACGCCGTTCATCGGTTCCAGGCTGCGCAGTCCGGCGAGCAGCCGCGCCCCCGCGGAGGCGGATCGCTCGACGAGCCGCTCGCGTTCAAGGATATCGAGGTTCTGCAGCGCCACGGCGCAGCAGGTCGGATGCCCTGAATAGGTGAAGGCGTGCCTCCATTGCTGTCCAGCGGGCGCGCCGCCGACGACGTCGCGCACGGCGTCAGACAGGCCGACGCCCCCGAGCGGAACATACCCGCTCGTGATGCCCTTGGCAAACTGCATGATGTCCGGCTCGACGCCGTAATGATCGAGGCCGGTGCGGCCAAAGCCGGTGATCACATCGTCAGCAATGAACAGGACCTCGTGTCGGGTGCAGATCTCGCGAACGCACGCAAAGTAGTCACGTGGCGGAACGATGACCCCGCCAGCGCCCTGGATGGGCTCGGCGATGAATGCCGCGACGGTCTCCGGCCCTTCACGAAGGATGGCCGCTTCGAGCCTGTCGGCGGCCGCGATGCCGAGGCTGGACGTCGGCGTCGGGTTGGCGAACCTGTATGGATCGGGCGCGTCGATATGCACGAACCCCGGAACGCGCGGCTCGAACATGGGCCAGAACGCCGGCAGCCCGGTGGCACTCATCGCGGCGAGCGTCAGACCGTGGTACGCGCGGTGACGTGAAATGATCTTGACCTTCTCGGGCTTGCCGTGGGCTTTCCAATAGAAACGGGCGGTCTTGAAGGACGTTTCCGACGCCTCGGCACCGCCGCTTGTAAAGAAAAACGTGTTGATGGACGGGTAGACCAACCTGCTCAGCCGCTCGGCGAGGCGACCGCAGGGCCGTTGGTGCTTCCGGCATACGTCGAGTGGAACGCGAGCGTGGACATCTGTCGCCGCGCCGCTTCGGCCAGCTCGTGACGACCGTGGCCGACGTTGACGTTCCACAGGCCCGACAAGCCGTCGATGTACTCGCGCCCGGTGGAATCCGTGATGATCGCGCCATCGCCCTTCACCCACACCCGCGTCGCGGCGTGCGCGGATGGATTGTGCAGTGGGTGGATCAGATGCGCCTGGTCAGCCGCGAGAAGATCGGAGGACATGGCTACGCCATGGTACGGGCTCGGCGACGAACGCGCAATCCATGGCTGGTGGCCCGTGAGCTGACCCTCAGCTTTGTGCCCGATGTGACGCAACGCCTCTGGCGCACGGTGACCCGGCGCAAGTATCAGCTGACCCGTAGCCGCGTGCAGCTACACAATCGCCTCGAGTGCCTCTTGGAGGAAGCGCACATCAAGGTCTCCAGCCTGGTATCCGATCTGCTCGGGCTGAGTGCGCGACGCATGCTCCGCGCGCTGGCCAACGGCGAGACCGATCCCGTCAAGGTCGCCGCGCTCGGCAATCCCCGCCTGCACGCCTCGGCGGCGCAGTTATGCGACGCGCTCGGGGCCTCGACGGATCTGCATCCGCTCTACCGCCGGCTGATCGCGATGACTCTCGCGGAATTAGAGGTCATTGAGACGCACATGCACCAACTCGATGAGGAGCTCGCCGAGTTGCTGCGGGTGCATCAGGATGCCGTGCAGCGGCTCGCGGCGGTCCCTGGTTTCGGTGTCGATTCGGCGCAGCAGATCATCGCGGAAGTCGGTCCTACTGCGACGACGTTTCCCACGGCCAAGCGGCTGGCCTCCTGGGTGGGCGCATGCCCGGGGCACGACGAGAGCGCTGGCGTCAATCACAGCCACCGCTCGCCGAACGGCAACCGGCAATGCGTCGATTGCTCAATCAAGCTGCGCATGCCGCGGTGAAGACAAAGGGCAGCATCTTTGAGCTGGTGTACCGTCGGTTCGTTGTGTGTCTCGGCCATGCGCAAGCGATTGGAGCGATCGCGCATCGGCTCTGTCGGCTCGTGTGGAAGATCTTGCACGATGGAGTGGTGTACGAAGAACGTGGGCCGGCCGTCACGACAGCGCGCGCACACCGTCGAGCCGCCAAGATGATTCGCGAACTTCGCAGTCTTGGATACTGTGTCGAACGCGGACCGGCTCTGTCGGGCAACCTGGCATAGTCGCGGGAGATTTTCGGTGACTCGTCAACGAAGCGCACGGGCTTATCGATCACCGCAGCGATGATCTCTGCCGGTTGGCGGCACGACATCGCTTCGCTTCCTTGTCAGCACGTACTTGTTCCCCACATGTCCACAGAGCAGGACCTGTCGACATCGCTCGCATTCGATTGTGGGAATGGAGCTCTGTCGGCGACGAAACGAGTCTCCGTCGTGTCAAAAATTCAACAAGCCGCTACAGAGATGCATCAAAAGTGTAGCGAGACGGGCTCCCTCGCCGGTGACGTGGCACAGGCAGCCCAGGAAGTCGAATGACGCCGACACTTGGCGGCCGAACGCAAGCAACATATCCGCCGAACGCCCTTTCTTGCGATATCGGAAAGTGCACGACGAGCGATGCAGAATCTCGGCGAGAATAGTGTCGTGGCCCAGTACCGGTGTCTCGAATGCGACCAGATCGAGGAGTTCCAGCAGCTGGTCATCGAGCACGAGCAGCTCCTCGCCGAGCACAAGCGTCTGCAGTCGGCCCCGTTCTCAGCCTCAGAACATACCGAACACCGAAGGCAGATCGCCGCACATGCTGCGAAAGTCGCCGCTTTTCGCTCCCGCGTGTTTGGGGCCGAACCGCTTGCGAAGTCTTAAGCATTCTCGGTGACGGCGGATCGAGCGCGCACAGCATCAGCCGTTCGTTGCCGACAGCGCACCGTGGACCGTGCATGCGATCACGTCGCCGCGTTAACGCACGTGTCCATCATGACGAGCTCGCCAGCCGGCGTGCTCGACCTCATGGTCCAGCATCCGGGCCTGGCATCTGCCGCTCGGATACAAGGACGGCGAGTTCGGTGCTGAGAAGGTTCCTTCCGGCCTACCTGGGAGACCGAGACATGTTTATGTTCCCCCTACTTCCTGGACGGCAACCGTGATCTCGACAATCCCACCCACCGCACGCACGCCGGTCTGTTCCGCGGATTCATCCTCCGGAACAGCGATGTCGGTGTTTGACACCGCAGATCGAGCGATGGATGTACAAGAGCAGGAGGGCGGGAGTTCCGGTCTGCAGCTCTTACGGTGAGTGTGACGCGTGAAGTTCTGCCAGCCAATGCTCGCTCATCCAACCAAGATGGGCGGGGCTCCCGCCTCCTGGCAGTCGCATTCTCGGCATGTTGACGATTGCCACCACCACGAGGACGGCGCCGACTATGAACAGCATAATGTTCTCGCTGCAAGCAGGTCTTCTCGGCCTACCGTAATTGTTGCAGTTCAGCGCGCGACTGTCTGCGCACTTGAGCACAGGTGCGAGCACGTTGACGGGCGCCATTGGCGCCAAACTCACGATCGGCTGCTGGAAGCAGTTCCGAGCGCACTTGTCATCGTCTTGCTGCTCCCGATGGTGCTGTCGCCCTTCCTGGGCGAGACGACCGCGGATGATTGTGCTGGCTATCCTGCTCGGCAGGCGTTGCTCAGCTTCGTGCAGGAGTACCAGGCAAGCAACGCCGCGGCGAAGCTCTTGGCCGCGATCGGGACCTCGCGCGTTGCGTTTGTGTACTCGGAGGCCGACAATGCACGCATCAGAAAACGTCTCCACGCCAGTACAGCACATCGTCGCTAGACAGCCGCGGCTGGATCATCGTCGATCCGAGCGACCGCACGATCAGCACTTCTGTCGAGGGCTTCGCCGACACGATCGTCACCTGCGGCGGTACGAAGCGGTGAGGGAGCCAAGCGCGGATCGTCGGGCGACGCTCGACGGGTTCACGTGCGATGAGCGCTTGTAGGATCGCACCAACTCGCGCTCCGGAAGGATCCCGGTCGCCACATTCCTCGATCGTCCATGTGCCTCCGACGATGCTGACGACGACATAGGCAGCAGCGGTGATGCCTTCTTCGGCGATGAAGAAATGCAGCTGACGCGCCCCGGCCTCGCCGAGGCCTGCAAGCAATCGCTTCTTCGTAATCGCGTACTGAACGAAGTCGGCGTCTCGATCGAGGTGAAACCTGAATGCGCTGGCCCGGACCTGCCCCATGGCGACGATCGCGGCCAAGTCTCGTTCCTCACCCCCGCGGATTAGCGTCATGGGGGCGCCCCGACGCGACGACTCCGGCACGGCGAGCTCAGCGTCCGCGATTGAAACCGCCTCGAAGTCGTTTAGCTCGAGGTGTTCCTGCCTGCCTTCTGAGAAGACGAGCGCCATGACAGCTCCGTTGCGCGCGGCTTGGGCGAGCAGCCGATCCACCAACTCCTCCGCATGGTGACTACCCCGGTGCGCAGGCTCGCTGAAGATCGAGCCGATTCCGCAAACGCGCACCGGCCGTTGATCGAGGATCGCCGCCAGGTCGTACTGCGCGGCGCTGGCGAGCACGTTGGCGCCATCCACCAGCGCGAATCGTCGCCGATGACCACGCCCCCAGGCGGTCTTCATCTGGGCAGCGTCAAGAGTGCCGTACCCCTGACGACTCAGGCCGCCGTTCCAGAGCGGGTACGTCGCGTCCAGGACGCGCTCGAGAATGACACCTTCGGCTGGAACGACCCTCGGCACATGACGGATTATCATCCGCGCAACCTAGTCCGCTGCGCGAATGATCGTCAGTCAAAGCAGCTGATGATGCTGCGCTTGGCACGGGACTGAGCCGAGAGACGATCGTTTCTCGATACGGCGATCGCTATCCCAGTACGCGTCGTCCGCCCAGCAGCTCAAAGAGGAACAGCACGATCGCGATGACCAATAGCACATGGACGAACGAGCCAATGGCGTAGATCCCGAGGATCCCCAGTAACCACGCGACCAACAGGATGACGGCGATGGTGTACAGCATGTGAATTCTCCAGCGAGCCGCGCGTGAACGCGACGGCAGCGGATTTTCCGCCGCCGTCCAACGGACTATCGATTCGTGAACCCGATGGCTCTGCGAACCTTGCCCATGCAATCTACAGCTCTCTGCGATTCGAGCCTGGAGCGCTGTTCCGTTGTGGACACGACTGCGGCCCGCTAGTTGGAGTCGAGCTTGTTCACGTCCCGTATCTCGCGGAGCGTCCTCCGCATGTCCTCCACGACCTGCATTTGTTCGAGCGAGGCGTTCAGCGCATCGGCTGTCGCGCGTCCTGCATCGACCACGGCGTGGCGCGCCGCGTCTGTGGCGACTCGTGCTTCCTCGCTCGCCGTGCGCGCCGTCTCGGCTGCCATCCGTGCTTCCTCGCTCGCAAAGCGCGCGGTCTCAGCGGTCTCTCGCAGCCGCTCTCGCTCACCTACCGCCAGACTACCGGGAGTGCCGCATGAAAGATGTCCTGAACCGGACGCGGCAGTCGTGCTTCTTGAATCAGGCCAGCTCAACCGAGAGTCCCCGGTTCTCCCGATCTCCTATTGGAATGCGTATGTCGCCGTGACGCAGATGGGCGGGCAAGGCAACTTTGCCGACCCGCGGCTCGGGATCGACGTCAAGCATGCGCCAGACATGGTCACCTCCAAGCTCCCGGCGCTGCGCGCGTACCAGCACAGTCTGCCGGCGCCTCCACCTCCGGCCGGAAGCTTCGATGCCGCAATTTCCGCGCGTGGACGCATCGTGTTTGACCGGACATGCGCGAGCTGCCACATCGGCGGGTCCGGCACGGACAATAACAATGGGACCTTGCACCCACCGGCAGACACTGGCGTCGATGGCGCGTACGCGGCACGCACGGCGAACAAGGCGTACCGCACGACCCCGCTCCGTGCGCTGTGGCAACACGCGCCGTACTTCCACGACGGCAGTGCGGCACGCTCGCCGACGTCGTCTCGCATTACAACCGCGTTCGGAATCTCGGTCTCAACACGGACCAGCAGCGAGACCTGGTGGAGTATCTGAAGTCGCTGTGACGAACGTCCGCTGGCGCGCGGCAGGGCACCAGATGCCGCCGCGCGTCAGTCGCGCAACACCACGCTCAGGAGAGAGTTGTTGATCTTGAGAGCGCCGTTGTAGTCGATGAATCCGAGCTTCCGAAACTTGTTCATGAAGAAGTTCACCCGCGAGCGGGTCGTGCCGACCATTTCCGCCAGGACTTCCTGAGACAGCTTGGGAAGGGCGCGGTGAGACGCCTCGGGTTCACCGTACCGCGCCAGCAGCAAAAGCGTGCGGGCGAGGCGTTTCTCAGTGGAGTTGAACAGCTGGTCAACGAGGTCTTCTTCGATGCGGATGTTCCTCGTCAGCATATGTGAGTCAGGAAACGATCCGCGAACGCTGGCGCGGCGTGGAGGTGGCGCACCATTTCCGATTTCTCAACGGCCAGAATCCTGGACGGGGCCATGGCCGTTGCCGTCGCCATCCGGTGCAGCTGTCCCGCGAGGCAGCCCTCGCCGAAAAAATGGCCGGCCTCGAGCAAAGCGACCACAGCCTCCTTTCCCGCGTGCGACAAGACGGACAACCTCACGGCGCCCTTCTCGATATACATCACGCTCGTGGCTGGATCGCCCTGGGCAAAGATCTTTGCCGCCGGTTCGTGCTCGACCCGCTGCAGTCGCACGCCCCGTCCAATCGACAGGGTCAATGGGTTTGACCGCCGGTGCGCTCTTCGATTTGCTCATCGCACGTCGCCGCCCTCTCCGACTTTGGCCCCCCGGCGGTACAAGACGCCGAATGCGATTCCGCTACGTTCAGATTGACACGCACGCCCAGCGTTCGCAAATCGCGAACGTTCCCTCGAGAGGTGCTCGGTGGAGCTGCAAGACTGAACTACCGCGACGGCGGGAACTGGCTGCGGCGGCAGGTCGACGGTAAACACGCATCCCCGACCAAGGAGGTTGCGCGCATAGATCCGGCCATCGTTCGCTTCAGCACCTCCATCGGCTGAACGAGAGACCAAGACCAATGCCGGTTCGACCGCCGCTGCGCTGCTCGAACGGGCCGATGTCGGTTTCACCGCACCGAACGGAGTACAGTCAGCACGTCATGTGCCGAACGGGACATCGCGAATCGCCAGAGTGGCCCAAACTGGGACTGTGTCAAATAAGACCAATCCGGAGTCGTTGTCGAACGTGAAGTCGGGGGACGTCCTCGTCTCGCATCCCACCGCCGTGCGTGAGCACGAGATCAGCGTCATCCCCAACGCGCCGCACGCGATGTCTCCCACGCACGACGCCGCGATAAGCGACGGGCGTTCAGAGGCAGACGCGAGGGGCGTCGATGCCTGGCTGACTGAAGACCACACGCACGTCGTGAAGATCGCCTCCCATCGCGCGCCGCACAAACAATAGGGGTCAGCCGTATCCACGCGCCGGCGCCCGGCGCCGTAATGATTTCCGACCTCGGTATGGTGCTTGACCGCGTACTCGAAATGCTCGGCCGCCTTTCGGTGATGGTCAACGGCTTCGATCGACATGTTCATCACTCCTCAGAAATCGAACGGTCGCTTCGCCCAGTCTCGATACGGACCTCGCTTACGGTCTCAGTCGTCGCGCCAGCCGCCGCTTGGCCACGTCCACCAGCAGGAGATACGTGACGGTGGCGGGAATCAAAAACGCAAAATAGGAGATGGGCAGCCTCGTGAAGCCCAGAACCTTGGCGAGGGGCGTCATCGGCAGGACCACGCCAACCACGACGATCAGGAGCGTCGTCACCGTCAACGATCGACTGGGCCGACTGCGGAACGGATTCCCCATCGTCCGGATGACGAAGAGCACGAGCGTCTGCGTCGCCAGCGACTCGACGAACCAGCCGGTGTGAAACAGCCGGTCGCCCGCGCGAAAGTACGCCAGCAACACGTAAAACGTCAGAAAGTCGAAGATCGAGCTGATCGGGCCGATGAAGAGCATGAAGTCGCGGATCACCCGCATGTCCCAATGCTGCGGCCGCCGAAGATAGCTGTCGTCGACGTTGTCGCTCGGGATGGTGATCTGCGCCAGGTCGTACAGGAACGTGTTCAACAGGATCTGTGTCGGCAGCATCGGCAGAAACGGCAGGAACACGGATGCTGCGGCCATGCTGAACATGTTGCCGAAGTTCGAGCTCGTCCCCATCAGCAGGTACTTCATCAGGTTACCGGAGGCGCGGCGACCTTCGAGAATCCCCCGGTGCAAGACCCGTAGGCTCGGCTCTCCCAGAATGACGTCCGCGGCGTCGCGCGCCACGTCGGCCGCCGTCATGACGGAAATGCCGACATCGGCGGTGTGCAGCGACGGCGCGTCGTTGATTCCGTCGCCCATGAATCCGACGACGTGTCCGCGACGCTTCAGGGCGAGAATGATGCGGTTCTTCTGCGCCGGCGAGACACGGGTGAACACCGACGCCTGTTCCGCCAGATGTCCGAGCGCGGCATCGTCGATCCGCGCGATGTCATCACCGCTCGCGATTTGTTGATCGTCCAACGCGATGTGCCGGCAGACGTGGTGCGCGACGAGCTCGTTGTCGCCCGTGAGAATCTTCACGGTC
>Ga0075424_100008538_pt1 | contig 10024 bp, 10 predicted proteins | sample SoiMethybrSBSTD3_FD_75301 | JGI IMG/M metagenome (GOLD analysis project Ga0075424, IMG submission 75301) | Bulk soil microbial communities from a Populus tree surrounding site in Tennessee, USA - Soil MetaG P. TD hybrid SBSTD3 | ecosystem: Environmental > Terrestrial > Soil > Tree plantation...
TGATGCTCGGTGCCGATCTTGGTGAACATCGGGAAGATCGCCTGCACGGCTTCCTCGAACACCTCGCGCTTGGTCTCCATGTCGCGGCCGAACGGCGTGAGCTCGGTGATCGAGGCGCTCTCGCCCATGCCGAATTCGCAGCGACCCCGGCTGAGCAAATCGAGCACCGCGACGCGCTCGGCGACGCGGGCAGGATGGTTGGTGGTGAGCTGAAAGATGCCATGGCCGAGCCGGATCTTGTTCGTCCGTTGACTTGCCGCCGCGAGGAAAGATTCCGGCGCCGGCGAGTGGGAATATTCTTCAAGGAAATGGTGCTCTACCACCCAGGCGTAGTCGTAGCCCAGCCTGTCGGCGGTCTCAAGCTGCGTCAGCGCATCCTGATAAAGCTTTAGCTCGTCGCCCTCCTGCCATGGACGCGGCAATTGCAGCTCATAGAAGATGCCGAATTTCATGACGCCTGCTCCCACCTCGTTCCCTTTTTGGGAAGTCTATTCTGGCGGCGTTCGAAGTCCAACCGTCATCAATTCCATGCGCGGAAGGGCGGCTTGCGCCGCGCGCATGAATGGTTAGCTTGTGGTCGGCGAGTCGCCGCGAGCGACCCTCCTCCCGCCTGAGACCCTCATGCCGACATTTACGCCGCATCAAGAGACCGCGCTGAAGGCCGTTGCCACATGGCTCAAGGCGAGGCCCGGGAGGAACGGCACGCCCCAGGTCTTCCGCCTGTTCGGCTATGCCGGAACCGGCAAGACCACGCTGGCGCGGCACATCGCCGAGGGCGTCGATGGCGATGTCAAATTTGCAGCTTTCACCGGCAAGGCAGCGCTCGTCATGCGCAACAAGGGCTGCGACGGCGCCTCCACAATCCACTCACTCATCTACCGTGCCCGCGAGAGCGGCGTGGAACAACCGAGCTTCGAGCTGTGGGATGACGCGCCAGCATCCAAGGCCAGGCTGATCGTGATCGACGAATGCTCCATGGTCGATGCCGAGATGGGGCGCGATCTCTTGTCGTTCGAGTGCCCGCTCCTCGTGCTTGGCGACCCCGCGCAGCTTCCGCCGATCCAGGGCGGTGGCTTTTTCACCGTGAGCGAGCCGGACGCGATGTTGACCGAGGTCCACCGCCAGGCGCAAAACGACCCGATCGTGCGGATGTCGATGGATGTCCGTGAGGGAAGACCGCTCGAGGCAGGCCGTTACGGCGCGAGTGAGGTTGTCTCACGTGGAGAGCTTGATCCGGGCCGGGTGATGCAGGCCGATCAGGTGCTGGTCGGCCGCAACAACACCCGCCGCGCCTACAACATGCGGATGCGACATCGCCAGAATATCGAGGATCCGCTGCCGGTCGCAGGCGACAAGCTGGTGTGCCTGCGCAACAACCGCAAGAAAGGACTGTTCAACGGCGGACTTTGGCGCGTGAAATCGCGCAATGCGTCGCGCTCGAAATCGCGCATCATCGGCATGCGGCTGTCACCCGACGAGGAGTTTAGCCACAAGGTCACGAAGGTCTCCGTCCGCAGCGACTGTTTCGAGGGCGGGATCGAGACGATCCCGTGGGAGCAACGAAAGCCATATGACGAGTTCGATTACGGCTATGTGCTGACAGTGCACAAATCGCAGGGTTCGCAGTGGGATGATGTCGTGCTGTTCGATGAGAGCTTTGCGTTCCAGGACAGCCGCGCGCGCTGGCTTTACACAGGCATCACGCGGGCAGCCAAACGGCTGAGCGTGGTGGTATGACCAGACCCGTGTCGGATCATTTCAACTCCGACCGGTGTTCCGCCGATTCCTGGCCTGGACCGAGCGTGGGAGCACGACAATCTTTTCACGCAACTGTGTCCCTCGCTGCGTAACAAAACCAACCCCGTCCCGTATCTTAAGCGTCCAAGGACGCCCGGCTGCCGGTTGTTAGGTATTGGACTGCGCCCTAAACTGCTCTCAACTTCGACCAACTCCGAAAGCGAACACCATGCGAAATAGCCCTTTCAGCCGCCTCGTGCTCGGCGCCGCCGCACTTGGCGTGGTCGTGACGGTCATCTCCGTACCCATTCACGCCACCGAAGACGCAGTGAAAATCCCCGCGCCCGTTCTCGACGTTCCGCCCTCCGATAGCTTGCAGACCGCAGTCCTGTCTGGAGGGTGCTTCTGGGGGGTGCAGGGTGTTTTCCAGCACACTGCCGGCGTGGCGAGCGCTGTGTCCGGTTATGCCGGCGGCAGCAAGATGACTGCAAATTACGAATCGGTCTCCACCGGAACGACAGGACACGCGGAGTCGGTGCAGGTCAAGTTCGACCCGACGAAGATCTCCTATGGCAAGATCCTGCAGATCTTCTTCTCAGTCGTGCATGACCCGACGCAGTTGAACCGGCAGGGCCCGGACAGCGGCACGCAATATCGTTCCGCGATCTTCACGACCTCGGACGAACAGAGGAAGGTGGCGGAGGGCTATATCGCCCAGCTCGACGCAGCGCATCTCTACGGCAAGCCGATCGTGACGAAGGTGTCCCGGCTCGAGGGATTCTTTCCTGCGGAGGCCTATCATCAGGATTACCTGACGCTACACCCGAACCAGCCTTACATCGCCTATAACGACCTGCCGAAAATCGAGAACCTGAAAAAGCTGTTCGCGGAAAACTACGTCGAGAAGCCGACGCTGGTGCGAAGCGTCTCGAACTAGTGGTCCGGCTCCAACATTCGCATCCCATTTGGGAGCCACGTTTGCGAATGTTGGAGGCAAAGGACCACTAGCAAGTTGATGTTGCTAAAGGAGCTTTGGATTTGACTTCCGCATTGCGGAATCGCGGCGAGAAGGGAGCGAACGTCAAATCCGCTCCACAAGAAACTCTGAATTGGAGGAATGATGGCTGACACCAAGACATCCGGCAAAATCGTCAAGAGCGAAGCCGAGTGGCGAAGTGAATTGACCCCGATGCAGTATGCCGTCTTGCGCGAGAAGGCGACGGAGCGTCCTTTCTCAGGCGAGTACGAACATGAGCATCGGCAGGGCACCTATGTCTGCGCCGGTTGCGGGCAAGGACTGTTCGAGTCGGACGCCAAGTTCGATTCGGGCTGCGGCTGGCCGAGCTTCAGCAAGCCGGCGGTAGAGAGCAACATCGACGAAGAGACCGACCACAGCCACGGTATGATCCGCACCGAAGTGTTGTGCTCGAAATGCGCGGGCCATCTGGGCCACGTGTTCAATGACGGTCCGGGACCTACCGGGCTGCGCTACTGCATCAATTCAGCGGCTTTGAAGCTAAAGCCAAAATAGCGACAGGGCTCCGTTGCTGGAACCAGTTGCCGGGATATACTTCCGTACTTGGCGGCCGTCGTTTGGCGGTTGCCGGTTCGGGAAATAGTCATGTCCCTTGGATTGATCCTGATCGTTCTCGTGATCATCTACCTGCTCGGCGGTTTCAGTGGTCGCTTCGGCGGTTACGGCTACGGCATGGGCCATTCCGGTATGGGTATCGGGGGCGTTGTTTTGGTGGTGCTGCTCGTGCTGTTTTTGCTTGGAAAAATATGAGGGATTAAGTTATTGAAATATATTACAAATTCTTAGTTGACGGCGCAGTTCCAAGTTCACGATTTGATCCGGCAGGATTCGCAATTCTGTCAAACAAGCCTATATTAGGCAGTGCAATGACGTGCACGGCCTGTCGCCGTTTGCGGCGCGGCCGTCATCCTTAAATCCCCAACCGCTCGCGCTAGCGCCAATAAGATCAAGAGGCCCTCGACCATGCGTCCCATGCGTCCGTTCAACTTCAACACCGCCGCCGAACTTTTCCCCGCAGCGATAAGGAAGAAGAAGCGGGCTGGCTTCGCCTATCGACGTTTTGGCACTGCGGCCGAAGCTGTTCGCTTTGCCATTGAGGAATTGCCGGCTGATTCGCTGAACGGCGCCTATCTGCAGGTTGAGGAAGCTCGCTTCGACCAGAGCGGCATCCGCCTGCTCTATGAAAGCGAAGCCTTTCCCCTGCCGCGCCGGAAGCGGCCTGCGGCTGCGGCGCCCGCCGACGGCGACAAGGACGCTGCTTAAGCCCTTTACTCTGCCTTTCATCCTTCCGCTTCGCTCAAACGCCCTTGGACAAAAGTCCGGGGCGTTTTGCTTTAGCTAGCCTGCCTTTCCAGCCAGCGCCGCAGGAGACGCGCGTTGCGCATGTTGGCTCGAAACAAGACGTCGACCGCATCGCCGGCAATCGGCACCATCCCCACGAATCCCTGGAACGCGACGTTGCCAAGCATCCGCGCGGTAACATGCCACGGCGCCCCGAGCGCCCGCGCCTCATTCACGACCCAGAGCGAGAGCGCGGTGACGATGACATCGCCGACAACGGGAATGAGTCCGATGATGCCATCGACGCCATAGCGCACCTTCGCGCCCGGCAGGATGAACGCGACGTCAAGCAGCTTCGCGACCGCCTCAAGCCGCTTCAGCCGTTGCTCGCGACTAAGGTGGGCGAAGGGATTGGCCATGGAGCGGCGGAAATCGAAGCGAGGCTCAAAGGAACCCCTGAGCTCATCCTGCGGGATCTCCCGCCCCTCCTGATCGATGATTGGCCCACGCGCGCCCGCCGTGCTGAACCCTGCACGGAGGGTTCCGCTGAAGCGCGCGTTGCGGGCATAGGAGTGGTTGTTTGCCATGCGTGCCACATGGGAAACACTGGACGTTGATGCAAGCTGCATTCCGATCCCTCGGTCGCACAGCGACCTCGCGTCGCAGCCGATTGACAAAGCACCGGGCCGTCGACGGTCACCACGTAGATCCGTTATGCGGCATTTGCTGGCTGAAAGGCCGGCGCGATCGCCTCGCCGCCTTTTTCACGACGATGCAGGCCGGCTGGGCATTGCCTGCCCCTCGTCGACGAACCGATGCACCAACCAAGAACTGGCGGTCGCCGGGATGAAGCCGACCAGGCCGTACATGATAAACTGGAAGATGCCGGAATCCGGTCCTCGCGAGCCATACGTCAATTCCGCCAGGATGAAGCCGCCCGCGCCGACCAGCAGAATGCGCGCAAATGGGCCGAGCCGTCTGACGTGAGAGAGGATGTCGTCAATCGCACCTATCATCAGCGCCGGCAGGATGCCGAACAGGTAACTGTATTGCAGTGTCGTCACGAAGACCGTGAGCAGCTTTCCGATCTGCGACGCATTCAGCGAATGGCTCCAATAGCCCGACATCACTGTAGTGGTCAGCAGCAGCCAGAACCCGCCGAGCAGCGGTCCGAGAGCCGCGAAAATGAGGTAGCGCTTCATGCTCCGCCTTCATCTCCTGCTTGAACCCGTTTTATAGCCGGGAGCACGAGTTTCGGAAAAAATTCACCGGCGATGAGGGCCTATTCGCCCCATGCTGCAAAGGCTTCGTTAAAAGCGCGCTCGCCGGGCGCGCCTTTCTCGACCGCGATGATGGCGCGGCGCTGATTGGCGTAGACCAGCGGAACATCGAACCAGGAGCGCTCTTTCAACAGCTGGACGTTGCGCGCGCGGTCGGCGTCGACATTGGAAAGGCCGACCAGGAAGAAGCCGTCGGTGACTTTCACCGCCAGCCCGGCAAGTGGCGTGCCGCGTGCTTGTTCATTGGACTTCATCAGGATGCCGGGCACGTTGGAAACGCCACCACCCGAAAAGTCCTGCGGCAGGATGAAGGTCAGCTCCGCCGTATGACTTGCCGGCAACGATGAATCGGTGTTGCGTCGGAACGACATCGTCATCTTGAACTTGCGGTCGGGAATCTCAATGTCGGCGCGCACGGCGATGTCCGCCTTCTGTGTTCCGGACGGCTTGACGGGCTCAGTGCGCCAAACCACCGAGCCGACGAATTGCTTGCCTTTGGGATCGGAGGGATCCTCGTCGTAGAGCACCACCCGTTGCGCGACCGGGGCAAGCTGATCCGTGGAGGACGGCTGGCCGACGCGATCGGCGATCTTCGGCTTACTCAAGGGCGCCGAACTGTCCTTGGGCGCTTCGACCGCCTGCTGCGGCTTGAACAGGCCCTCTACGGCGGTCATCAGCGACTTGCCCCAAAGAATTCCGGCACCGACGAGGATCAGCACGACGCCGACAGCGATCGCGCTCTTGAATGGAAACGCCGTTCCGCTACGACCGAGCTTCGGTTCGCGTTCGGGATCGCCGCCGACGCGCGTGCGAGGAGCCGACGGAGTTGGGGCGTAGCGCTCGGCCTCCTCGATCGCCTCGTCGTACGAATAGGGCGCGTCCAAATCGGCGCCGCGGTCTTCGAGGCTGGGTTCGAGCCGATCAAACTCCGGCGACGGCGAAGGAACGTTGGCGTAAGTTTTCCGCGCAGCGCGGCTCGCTTGGGCTGCTGCGCGACCGAGGTCGTCGGCATCGGCCGTGATATCGCGAAAACCCCGCACGCCCGGCACTTGCGCGCCGCCGTCCGCGAGACGGCGCGGCGTGCGCTCGCGCGTTGGCGGTAGCTCCGGCTCCTGCATGTTGACCTGCGGCTCGGACGACAGCGGGAGTTGCGGCCGCGGCGGAGGTACAGGCGTCGGTTCGCTACGCGAACCCCGCGACGGACGCTGCGCCGCCTCCTGTCGCTCGACCCGCTCCTCCTGCCCCAAGGGCGGCCGGTCGTTGCGCGGGCCTTGCAACGCGGGCCCGCGCGAGCGGGAGGATGACGCCGCCGGCTGCGCCCCGGCATCCGTCGTGCGTGCATTGGCCCGGCGGAAAGCATCGCCAGCACGAGAGCCTGCGCCGGCCCCACGCGTAGTGTCGCGGGCGCGCTGGGCGGCTTCCGATTCGACCTTGCGGACCGCCTCTTCCAGCGACAGCCGCTCGCGCGTGATCTCGGACTCGCTAAGAGGAGGTTGGACGCTGCGCAGCTGCGCGATCAGCGCCGTCCGCGCGCGCTCATAGAGCGCACGCCGGCTCTCGCCGGGCGCACTGGGGTCCAATCCGGCAATGGCGCGGGCAATCAGCGGGTAGTAATCAGCCATCTCAACTCGACCATGCGCAGGTCCCGGTAATATCTCGTTAAGCCTCGAACGGGTTCTGGACGAGGATAGTATCCTCGCGTTCGGGGCTTGTGGAAAGCAAGGCGATCGGACAACCCACCAGTTCCTCGACCCGGCGGACATATTTAATGGCTTGGGCGGGCAAATCGGCCCACGAGCGGGCATTGGCGGTGGGCTGCTTCCAACCTGCGATAGTCTCGTAAACCGGCACAACGCGAGCCTGTGCGCCCTCCCCGGCCGGCAAATGGTCGATCTCCTTGCCGTCCAGCTTGTAGCCGGTGCAGACCTCGATCGAATCGAAGCCGTCCAAAATGTCGAGTTTTGTCAACGCCAGCCCGTTGATGCCGCAGGTCCGCACGGACTGGCGCACCAGCGTCGCATCAAACCAGCCACAACGCCGCTTGCGCCCGGTATTGACCCCGAACTCCCTGCCCCGCCGGCCGATCTCCTCACCGATCTCGTTTCGCAGCTCCGTCGGAAAAGGCCCCTGGCCGACTCGGGTCGTATAGGCCTTGCAGATGCCGAGCACATAACCGACCCCGCCCGGGCCCATGCCGGTGCCGGTCGCAGCCTGCGCCGCCACCGTGTTCGAGGATGTTACGTAAGGATAGGTCCCATGGTCCACATCAAGCAACGCGCCTTGCGCGCCTTCGAACAGGATTCGCTTCCCCTCCCGTCGCTTGGCGTCGAGCAGCCGCCATACCATCTCGGCGTAAGGCAACAGCCTTGGCGCGAGCTCCGTTAGATCGCTGAGGATGGCCTTGCCGTCAATCTCCTCCAACTTGAACCCGCGCCGCAGCGCGTTGTGATGGGCGAGCAGCCGGTCGATCTTGTGCGGCAGCGTATCGAGATCGGCGAGGTCCATCAGGCGGATGGCGCGGCGGCCGACCTTGTCCTCATAGGCTGGCCCGATGCCGCGCCGTGTGGTGCCGATCGCGGTCACCGCATTAGAGGATTCGCGCAGGGCATCGAGCTCGCGATGCAGTGGCAGGATCAGCGTGACGTTCTCCGCAATGCGCAGGTTTTGCGGGCTGACCGTGACGCCTTGCGCCTTCAGTCTTGCCAGCTCCTCGAAAAAGGCGTGCGGATCAAACACGACCCCGTTGCCGATCACGGCAAGCTTTGAAGGCCTCAGCACGCCGGACGGCAACAGCGCGAGCTTGAAGGTTTCGCCGTTGATAACGAGGGTGTGGCCCGCATTGTGGCCGCCTTGAAACCGCACGACGATGTCGGCCTGTTCCGACAACCAATCGACGATCTTGCCCTTTCCCTCGTCGCCCCACTGGGCACCGACGACGACAACATTGGCCATTCGCGAACAAATCCCCTGCAACGTTCTCACACGAGCATAATCGGTCGCATAGCCGGTCCGACGTCCCGAATCATGCGCCCAGCCAAAATCGCAGCTGGGCCGCTCGCATGCGAGGCAGCCTCACCGGATAACGGAAGCGGCTGATCTAGGCAAGCAAGAAGGGTACCTATTAGCCTTCCGGATTAGGGTTCAACCCCTTGATATACCCATAAGATTTTGGCCAACCGGCTGGGCGCGGGCACAACCTGAGGGCGTCGCGTGGTGCCGCTTCGACCACAAGGTCAAGCGATGGAAACGAGGAAGGGCCGCGCATGGTCGCGATGCGTCCTGCCCCATTGAAGCGGTCCACGAAACCGTGTCTGTGAAGACCGCCGGGCAAAAGCCGGCCTGGAACCATGCACCGGGCCGGGCCGCGGCGCATCGAACCCGTTCCTAGCGTCCCTCTGATGTCCGCCTCCGACCAGACCTCGCACGTCGCATCGCCGATTCGCTGGATCGCAAACCAGCCTTATCTCCTGCTCTGCGTCACCGCGCTGTGCTGGGCCGGCAATGCCATAGTCGGCCGCCTCGCCGCAGGCCACATCCCTCCCGTGACGCTGTCGTTCCTGCGCTGGACGATCGCGTTCCTCCTGGTCCTGCCCTTTGCCTGGAAGCACCTGAAACAGGATTGGCGCGCAATCCGGGGAAAGCTTCCCGTGATGATGATGCTTTCGGTTACCGGCATCGGCGTGTTCAATACGCTGCAATATTGGGCGCTCGAACATACCCAGGCGCTTAACACGCTGCTGCTGCAATCCGCAGGTCCCCTCGTCGTCGCGGTATGGTCCTTGATCCTTCTCGGCGTGCGCTTGACGCTGGCGCAGGCGATCGGCGTGCTGGTGTCGCTCGCCGGCGTGCTTGTGATCCTGACCGGCGGTGACATCACGACGCTTTCCAGCATCCGCTTCAACAAGGGCGACCTGATCTTCAGCGTTGCGATGATCAGTTTCGGGCTCTATTCGGTACTGACATTGAAGCGTCCCGCCATACACTCGCTCTCGCTGGTCGGTTTCACTTTCGGCTGCGGTGCCGCCTCCCTGATTCCGCTCCTCATCTGGGAGTTTCATGCCCGGCCAGTAATGGCGGTCGATGCTCAGAACGTGCTGACGCTCATCTACGTCGCGGTGTTTCCTTCGACGGTCGCCTATCTCTGCTTCAACCGCGGCGTTCAGCTGATCGGCGCCAATCGCGCGGCGCCGTTCTTTCATGTGGTGCCCGTATTCGGGGCGGCGATGGCCCTCGCCTTTCTCGGGGAACGTCCGCAACTTTTCCACCTGATCGGCTTCGCGCTCGTGTTGAGCGGCGTCTACGTCGCCTCTCGCAAATAAATCCAGTAATGAGGCATGCGCCGCGCATCCTGCAGCGTCCGGCGGTTCATCGCCAATTGGTTCGGCAATGACCTTCCTGTAGTATGCACCTTTTGATTTGGCAGGTGTCATTCGCAGGAAGCCGTATGGACACAGGCTAGCGCGAGTTTTTGATCATTCGCTTGTCGGAATCCGAGGCAAGCAGGCGAGCCCAACAGGAGGCATCATGTTCAGCCACCTTACCATTGGGACTACAAATCTTGATCGGGCCATCGAGTTCTATGACGCGGTGCTCAAGCCGCTCGGAATAGAGCGACGTCCGGTACGATACGAGAACTGGGCTTCCTGGCAGCGCCCTGGTGAAGCGGCTGTGCTCTGGGTCGGTCGGCCAA
>Ga0075424_100008541_pt1 | contig 10022 bp, 9 predicted proteins | sample SoiMethybrSBSTD3_FD_75301 | JGI IMG/M metagenome (GOLD analysis project Ga0075424, IMG submission 75301) | Bulk soil microbial communities from a Populus tree surrounding site in Tennessee, USA - Soil MetaG P. TD hybrid SBSTD3 | ecosystem: Environmental > Terrestrial > Soil > Tree plantation...
CCGCGGTATTCGAGGAAGAAGTGGACGCGGTGCAGAAAGAAGCACTCGGCCCACCAAGCCAGGAGGAGCAGGAGCTCACCGATGCCGTGAGAAGGGCGGTCGAAGAAACGCTGGATCTCTTCTCCCTGCCCACCCAGTCCCCCTATTCCCTGGAGGAGCTGTCGCGGCTGGTCTACGACCCTTTTCCCGCACCTCTCATCGTTCAGCTTCCGGGGCCCATATTGCAGAGCGAAGGATTCGTCGATCAGGGGAGCCAGGTCCTCAAGGTTCCGGAGCGAAGCCTGTGGGAAGCCCTTCGCGGCATGAGGGATCGGTGGGTTGTCCCCGACCTGATGCAGCTGAAATACCGGCTCCAGAGCGATAACCAGCCACTGGACCTGGGGGCACTCAGCAACGCGAAACGCAGCTTCATCGGTCCTCCGTCTCCCGCGGAGATCCGCCAGGCGTTCGAGGAGTATCTCACCCCCGCCCCGCGCTACCTTGTCCGCTGGAGCACCCGCGGCCTGAAGGAATTGGACCCGGCCGAGGGGATCGAGAGATTGTGGCAGCTTCCGACCCTGCCGCAGGACTGACACACTCCGGGGGGGAACCTTTGCCTCCCCCCTTCCGTATTGATTGCCAGACGCCGAAGCCGGACGGATGAGGAACATGACCGAAGCTGCCATTCAAGTCCAGGAACTTCAAAAAACCTTCAAAACCGGCTGGAACCGGGCGCCGATACGGGCCCTCGACGGGATTACGCTGACGGTGGACCGCGGCGAGGTGTTCGGCCTCCTGGGTCCCAACGGGGCCGGCAAGACGACCCTGGTCAAGGTGCTGCTGGGTATCACCCGACTGGATACGGGAACGGCCGAGGTGCTGGGCCGTCCGGTCGGCGACGTCGAGACCCGGACGCGGGTCGGCTACCTCCCCGAAGGGCACCGTTATCCCCTCCACCTGACCGGAGAAGGGGTGCTCCGCTGGTTCGCGCGCCTCTCCGGCGTCCCCGACGCCGAAATCAACGGACGAGCCCCCAAGCTCCTGGAGCGCGTCGGGCTGTCCCGCTGGGCCGGGGTGCGCCTGAGAAAATATTCCAAGGGGATGGTGCAGCGCCTGGGTCTGGCGGTGTCGCTCATCCACGAGCCGGAGCTGCTGTTTCTGGACGAGCCCACCGATGGAGTCGATCCGCTGGGCCGCGCCGAGATCCGCAAGATTCTGCTGGAAGAGAGGCAGCGGGGCACGACCATCTTCATCAACTCGCACCTCCTTTCCGAGATCGAGCGGATCTGCGGGCGCGTAGCCATTGTTTCCCACGGGAAGATCCTGCGCGCCGGCACGGTCAGCGATCTGACCGATCAGGGCCTGTCCTACCGGCTCGACGCGGGCCCCGTGTCCGCGGAGGTCCTGGAATCGATTCGCCGGGTGGCCACCTCGGTCACGGCCAACAACGGCAGCCTTCACCTGTGCGTTCCCAACCTGGAAGGGCTCAATGCCTGCCTCGACTCGCTGCGCGGCGCGGGGAACCTGATCCGCCAGGTGAGCGAAGAGAAGAACACCCTGGAGGAGAGCTTCATCAAGATTCTCGAGGGTGAGGAGACGCGCCCATGAGCAAGCTGCTGGCGGTGGTGGACGGGACGATCCGGGAATCGATGGCCAAGTACACCTTCCTTGCGTTCATGCTGATGTCGACCCTGATGCTGATGCTCCTCACTTTCGCAGTCAACCTGGACGTCGTGGACGGGGTCCTGGCGACGGCCCGGCTGTTCGGGCAGGACATCCACCTCGGCGGAACGTCGGTCTCCATCGATCAACTGGTCACCGGGTTCCAGACGACCGTCGCGGGGCTGTTGTTCGTCGTGGGACTGTTTCTCTCCATCTTCGCGACCGCCAACCTGGTGCCGGTCATGCTCGAGAAAGGCTACGTGGACCTTCTCCTCTCCAAGCCGCTGTCCCGCCCGGCGCTCTTTCTGGGACGCTACCTGGGTGCGCTCAGCGTGGTTGGGATCAATCTCTTCTACCTGGTGGTGGGAGTCTGGGCCATCGTGGGGATCAAGACGGGAGTGTGGAAGCCGGGGGTGCTGAAGGCGGGCCTGATCATCCTCCTGACCTACGGAGTGCTCCTGGGGTTCATGATGATGGTGGGAGTCGTCACCCGCTCTTCGTCCATCACCATCATGCTCACCTATTTCCTTTTCCCGGTGACCCTGTTCCTGGCTTTTCGCTCGGGGCTGACGGTCATGCTGACCCGGCGGGTTTTCGTCTATCTTCTGGACGGATTGTACTGGGTGCTACCCAAGATCAAGGAAGTCTTCACCATCATGGCATCGGTCGCAGCGGGACAGCCGGCGGGCTCGCTGGCTCCGCTTTTGACTTCGGCACTCTTCGGCGCCGGGTGTCTGGCGCTGGGCACTTTGTACTTCACTCGGAAGGACTACTAGGGCTGACCCTGGATGGAGGTTTTCATGTTTCGCCGTTTCAACGCACAACTGCTGTTCGAGACCCTGGGAGGATTCCTGCTCGCGCTGGTGCTCCTGGCGCTGTTCTTCTTTTCCTTCGCCACCGCCGCCCCGCGCAAAGGGGTTTCCCACTCCCTCGCCCTGCTGCCGGGAAACGCCGAGTTCGTGGTTTCACTCGACACCTTCGCCTTGAGGAAGAGCGATCTGGTCGCGGAGATGGAGAAGCACTTCGATTCGATCCCCGAGGCGGCGGAGAACTACCGGCGCTTCGTCCAGGAGAGCGGCATCGATCCCCGCCAGGACACCGACCAGGTGCTTCTGGCCATGCGCCATGTGGACGGTCGGGCCGAGTCGGGATTCCTCCTCCTGGCCCAGGGGCGATTCGACTCGAGCCGCCTGGTGGATGCGGCCGCCGAAAAAGGCGGGAAGATTGTCCAGCTACCGGACGGGACGAAGATCTGGACCTCGCAGGCCGGTGCTGAGGAGTCGGCCGCACAGGGCAAGACCGTCGCCCTGGCGCAACCCGATCCGGGAACCCTTCTGTTCGGAGAGCAATCGGAGGTGGTGCGAGTCCTCGACGTGCTCTCCGGCAAGCTCGCTCCGGAGCCCAAGGAGACGAAGCTGCGCGACCTGCTCTCCTCCGTGGATCGCCGCGCCCCTGCGTGGGCCATCCTGAACTCCGCGGCGCTGGCCGGAAGGCTTTCCGCAGAAGTCGGGCAGACCAGTCAGGACTGGAAGCCCGGGAGCGCCATTTCCAAGGTGGAATCGGTGACGCTGATGGGCTGGATTGGAAAGGACGTCGATCTGAAGGCGCGTATCTCCGCCAAGGACGCTGAAACCGCGGATCTGGTGGCCGACATGGTGCGGGGTGCTTTGGCGGCGGGAAAGCTGGCGGCCCAGGATCGGGATCCCGAGCTGCTGAAGATCCTTCAGGATACCCACCTTACCCAGGAGGGGGCGACGCTCGAGCTGCAGGCGCGCATCCCGTCATCCCGGTTCCTCCTGCAGGAGACGAAAGCCACCCAGAGGTAGGAGGCTCCAGCTCGATCCGGGATCGAGCCGGCCTCTGGGTCCCGGTCTGGAGACAAAAATCCGGATCGAGTCGTCACTTCGTGACGCGCCGCACGAACTCTCCGGTGCCGGTGTCCACCATGACCCGCTCCCCCGCCCCCAGGTAGACCGGCACCTTGATCACCGTGCCGTTCGACAGAGTGGCGGGCTTGGTCACTTTGCCGCTGGCCATGTCGGAGCGCCCTCCCGGGCCGGTCTCCACCACTTCCATCTCGATGAACTGGGGCAGCTCGATACCGATGACCTTGCCTTCGAACACAATCGAGCGCAGCGTGACCCCCTCGATGAGCCACTTGGCAGCATCGCCCAGCATTTCCCGGCCGAGGTGGAATTGCTCGTAGGATTCCTCGTCCATGAAGTGGAAATCGTCCCCCTCGGCGTACATGAAGTTGATTTTCCGCTTCACCAGGTCCGGCTCCTCGAAACGATCGCCGGACTTGAAGGTCAAATCCTGCATCGCCGAAGTCAGGACATTGCGGGCTCGCACCCGCACCAGCGTGGCGGCGCCCCGCGCCGAAGGGGTCTGCACGGTGAACTCCATGATCACGTAAGGAACCCCCTCCACCAGGATGGGCAGTCCCTTTCTGAAGTCGGTTGTGAAGATCACAAAACCTCCGGGAATCCGAGCCTGATCATCGCACCGGCTCGAAGATGAGGAAGTACTGGTACGGGAGAAAGTCCTTCTGCTCGATCAGCTTCCAGCCCGCCTCCTGCATCTCCTGCGTGACGAAGCCGGGATCCAGCTTGTGCTCGGGGGGCGGCCCCACGGGCAGCGGTCGCTTCTGAAAATCCACGATGACGACTTTGCCGTCGGGGCTCATGGCCCCTCGCATGCGCGCGAAGTAATCCAGCCGCGCATCAAGGTGATGGTAGGTGTCGACGATCAGGACCCGATCGACGCGCCGGTCCGGAAGAAAGGGATCGTCAGGCAAGGCCAGAACCGGGACCACATTCGCCAGCTTGTCCTGGCGGGCCCGCTCGCCCAGGTGCTGCACCATCGAAGGCTCCACATCGATTCCCAGCACCATTCCACCTGGGGATACGGCGGCGCTGAGGTAGCGGGAGAAATATCCGGTTCCCGCTCCCAGGTCCGCCACGACCATGCCCGGTTTCAAGCCCATGGCCTGCACCACCTCCGCCGGCTTCTGCCAGGTGTCGCGTTCCGGATCGTCGAAGGTCTTCGACCAGCGCTGGGCGTCATCGAAGGAGTGATGCACCGTGGCATCGTGCGGGCCCGAATGCCCGTGCGGCTGGGTCTGAGTGGGTGGAGGCGAAGTCACGGCGGCTCCCGTCCAAACAAGCGCACAGAAACAGAGAGCCAGGGCCCGGCCCGGGGATCTGAGCATGAGATTCCTCGCAACGGTTCGGCTCAGGGTACCCGACCCGACGCATCGGGATCAACAGCGCTTGGGAAGAGCGAGCGGGCTAGACGAATACCTGGAATATCTCGTTGGCGATGGTATAGCTCCGGCGGGTCAGACGTAATCGCCCCGCCTCGAGACTGACGAACCCCGCCTCTTCCAGATCGCTCACGGCCTGGCGGCGGTCTCCCAGGGGGTCTTCGACTCCATAATTGCGGCCGAGATTCGCCAGGTCGACCCCGTCGACCAGCCGCAGCCCCGCGAACAGCGCCTCGTCGATGCGCTCCCGTGCCTCCCCTTCCGTGACCTCCCGCTTGGGCGCAGCGCCCCGGCGAACCGCGTCCAGGTACCCCTCCAGATCGGCGGCCTCGCGGAAGCGCCGGCCGTCCAGGTAGGACCAGGCGGAAGGGCCGAAGCCAACGAAGGGCAGATCGGTCCAGTACTTGAGATTGTGCCGGCACTCCTTGCCGGGAAGAGCGAAGTTCGACAACTCGTAGTGCCGGAAGCCGGCCCGCGTCAGACTCGAGCACGTCCGCTCGTACAGGTCGGCGGCCTCGTCTTCGGTCGGGGGCTTCAGCTCTCCCCGCTCGATGCGGGCGCGCAGGGCGGTCTCCTTGTCCATCTCCAGCAGGTAGGCCGAGAGGTGATCGGGAGCGAGATCGGCGGCGGTCGTCAAGTCTTGATTCAGGATCTCCAGATTCTGCCCCGGGAGCGCCAGCATGAGATCGAAGCTGACGTTTTCGAATCCCGCCCGACGGGCTTCCTGGAACGCCTGCCGGGCGCGCTGGGCGGAGTGGGCGCGGCCCAGGGTCTCGAGAATCGCCGGCTGAAAGCTCTGCACCCCGAGACTCAGCCGGTTGATTCCGAGGGAGCGAAAATCCGCCAGCTTTTCCTGCGTGACGCTCTCGGGGTTCGCCTCGATGCTGATTTCCGCACCCGGCTCCAGCCGAAAAGCGGCGTGCAGGGCCTGCATCACCGTTTCCAGATCCCCCGCGGTCAGCAGGGAGGGCGTTCCTCCACCGAAATAGACCGTGTCCACCGATCGCCCGGCCACCTGGAGATCCTGGGACGACAGGCGGATGCCTTCCGCCAGGGCCCGCGCGAAGGTGCGGACCTGGCTCTCGCCGTTGAACGCCCGAGTGTAGAAATCGCAGTAGGTGCAGTGCGACACACAGAACGGAGAGTGGAGGTAGACCCCGATCGAGGCGTCGCGGCACGTCACGGAATCAGATGACACCCAGGGCCTCCCCTTGCAGCCAGCCGGAGCGCCCATCGGGGAGCGTCACCTGGGTCCACGAATCCCTGCGGGCGTGGATCCGGACTTTGGTGCCTTCATGCACCGATGCCAGCAGCGTATTGTCGCTTCCGGGGCCGCTGTAGACTTCGAGCTTCTCCGACAGGACGATGGCTTCATCGGTGGCGTTGCGGAATCCGGCCTGCAGCACCATCCAGCCGCCCGCGCCGAGCGCCGACACCAGCAGCACGCCCGCCAGCGCTCCCACGGCGAGCGCCCAGCGTCTTCCGCGCAGGACGATCCAGGCGGCCAGCACGGCCATGGTCATGAGGTAAAGCGCCAAGAACAAACGGGTCACCTGCTCGAGACTGAGCAGGTTCACCGCGCGCGTCAGCAGGGCGATGAGGAACGGAGTGCTGTCGGGGGGAATCCGGTCGCGGATTCTCAAGCTCGCAAAGCGCAGGTTCTCACGCGTGTCGACGTCGCCCGGCTGCAGCCGCAGAGCCTTTTCATAATAAAGAATGGCGCTGCCGATATCGTTCTTCCTGAAACAGGCATTTCCCAGATTGTAGTAGACGCGCCAGTTGCGGATCCCCAGGTCCACGATGCCGCGGTAGGCCTTCTCCGCAGCATCGAAATCCCCTTTCGAGTAGGCCTCGTTTCCCTGGCTGAAAAGCGCCTCGGCCCGCGCCGCGCCGGGCTCCTGCGCCGGCCAGGCGGCCTGCGGGGCGAGCCACACCACCGCCAGACCCAGCAGAAGCGACAGCGCCGCGCGCTTCATGAAGCCTTCACGCTTCCTTCCAGGGATTCCACCACCGACTCCGCCTCGGCGAAGGCCTTCTCCATCTCGGCCGGCTCGGAAGCCGCAGGGGCGAAGCGGGCGAAATCGCAGGTCTCCAGGCAGCGCCGGAACTGGCCGCGCAGGCCGGGATCGACCCCCCTCAGCTCGAGAACCTCCTCGATCCGATCGTAGGTCAGGCCGGCCGCGGGCACGCCGATCTTGTCGGCCAGATAGGAAGTCAGAGCCGAAGCCAGCTCCTGGTAGAAATCGCGCGAGCGCTCCTTCGACAGACGCCCCTGGGCCCGCGCCAGCCGCTTGCGCGCCGTCTTCCGGGCGCGCCTCTGGCGCACCAGTGCCTCGCTGCCGGCCAGCCTTTCACGACGGTGCAGGAAGGCCAGCAGCGCCACGTTGAGCAGCAGCGGCGCCGCCACCACCGCCAGGAGAAGCCGCGAGCCGTAGAGCGTCTTCCCCTGGTCTACCAGAGCTTCGCCTCCCAGGTGGATGTAGCGAATGTCGCTGCCGAGGACCGGGATGTCCGCCCGCGACGGAAGCGAAGGCATCGGCAGGTCTCCGGCCTCGCCCCGGGCGACCTTCAGGCGAATCGGCGCGCTCTCCAGGACCTTGTACTGCTCGATCTGAGGGTCGAAGAAGGCGAAGCGGACCGGCGCGATCTCCTGGGATCCGGGGGCCAGCGGGATCAGCACGTAGTTCCAGGTCTTGCTCCCGACGAGGGTGCCGGAGCGGGCGTGCATCTCCTCTTCCACCTTGGGATCGTAGCGCTTGAAATCGGGCAGCGGAGGCAGCGTCGGATTTCCCAAGGTGTTGATGTTTCCCTGCCCTTCCACCGCCACTTTCAAACCCACCGCATCGTTGACTTTCGTGTCGGAGCGATCCGCCAAGGCGGACAGGGTGAAGCGTCCCACGGCGCCGTTGAACTCGGGAGGCCGCCCCAGCTCTGGCAGCTCCTTCACCTGAAGCTTGACCTCCTTGCTGGAGCGGAAAACGCTCTCCGTGGGATTGAAGAAGAAGGAGTCGAACGCATCGGCGCCGCGCTTGCGGACCACGAAACGGAAGGTCAGCGGAGGAATCGTCAAGGAGCCCGGGCTGGTGGGGAAAAGCGCCTTCTTGAGCACCGTGTATTCCGTGAAGGCACCTTCCTTCCGGGCAACCGCCTTGGCCTCGTACTTCTCATCGGCCTTGATGTCCTCCACCCAGAATCCCTGGTACGTGGGCTGATCGTTCAAAGACATCTGGACGATTTCGTACTGCGTGTAAACCCGATAGACCAGCGTGACCTGCTCGCCCGGGTAGGCCTGGGACTTGTCGATGGAGGCTTCCACGAACAGGCTCGCCGGGGACTCGGGCGGCGAAGCCAGCCGGCGGCGCGTCCTCGGATCGCTGAACGTCGAAGGCGGAGCGCTCCCGCCCGGCTGGGCGCCTCCAGGGTTTCCGCCGGCACCCGCATCCACCACGTCGACCCGCACGATCGGCGTCCGATAGACTTTTCCTTCCAGGGAGATCGCGATGGGAGGGATGGTGTGCGCCCCTTTTCCCTGGGGCAGGAGCGTCCAGGTATAGGTCCGGGACGATGTCGTCTTGCCGTTCACCCACTGAAAATAGGAGGAGACCGAGGGGCCCGCCGCGACGACGAATCCCGGAAGGTGGGACAGGTTGGGCGGCTCGTCGGGCTGCTGACTGCTGCCGAGGATTTGAATCGAATACTGCACCTCCGCCCCCTCCTCGACCCGGCTGGGGTCGGCGGAAGCGCGGATCTCGGCATCCTGGGCGAAGGCCCCGGAAACCAGCGCCAGCGACAGACCGGCGCCGAGAAGGAGCGGTGTGATTCTCATTTACCAGTCCGGGTAGGCCGTCTCGTCTCCCGTCTTCTGGGCCTCGAGGCGGCGCTTCATGTTCGCCTTTTCGTCTTCCTGCAGGGCGCTGAGAATTCTCTCGGCCTCTTCCTTGCTGAGACTCCCCTTCGGGCGGGGCTGGCCCTGCCCTTGCTTGGGCTGGTCCTGTTGCTGCTGCTGTCCCTGCTTGTCCTTCTGCTCCTCCGAGCCCGAGGGGGTCGGCTTCGGCTCGTCCCCTTTCTGCTGCTGGTCCTGTTTGGAGTTCTTGCCCGAGGAGTTCTGTTGCTGCTTCTGCTGCTTCATCGCCAGCAGCGCCAGCTCCAGGTTTCGCTTGGCATCCATGTCCTTGGGCGCGAGCTTGAGGGCGCGCTGGTAGGCTTCCACCGCTTCCTGGTACTGCCGCTGATTCAAGAACGTGTTCCCAAGGTTGTAGACGGCGCGTGGATCCAGCGACGCATCGGCAGCCGCCAGGGCGCGGCGATACTCCTCGCGCGCCTTCTCCACTTCCCCCTGGCGGTAGAAGACGTTGCCCAGATTGTAATGGAGCTGGGGAGAATCGGGCGCTTCGAGCTGAGCTTCGGTGTATCGCTTCAGCGCCTCGGCGTATTTCTTCTCCTGGTAGAGCTTGTTCCCCTCTTCGTTCTTGGAACTGGCCGAGGCCCGGGCCTCGGGGGTGCCCAGCGCCCACAGCGTGAACCCGGTCGCCAGCAACAGCAGCGTCAGGCAAGCGGGTCCGCCTTGCCTCGGGCGGCTCGTATCGAGCAATCTCATGCCTTCCTCTCCTTTCCGGGAAACAGCCGGCCTCCGATTCCCGCTTCCAGAATCAAGGCCCCCAGCGCCACGGCCAGGGGAATCTGGTAGCGCTCCTCGTAGGTGGTGATGAAGCGCGAGCCGACCTGACGGTGCTCCATGAGGGCGATGCGATCCTGAATCTCCCGTATCTCGCGCCCCTCGGCCGTCAGGGGAAGGTAGCGCCCTCCGGCCGCTTCGGCGATTTCCGCCAGTTTCACCGGGTTCAGCCGCGAAGTGACGATTTTCCCCTCGCGATCCTTCTTGTAGCCGCCGACGTTGCCATCGGTGTCCCGCACCGGAATGGGAGAGCCGATTCCCGATCCCACTCCCAGTGTAAAAATAACCACCCCCTGGGCCGCCGCTTCTTTGGCGGCGGCGACAGCGTCCTTCTCGTGGTCCTCGCCGTCGGTGATCAGCACCAGGACTTTGTAGCGCTTCTCCTTGCTGCCGAAGGCTGCGGTCGATTTGCGGATGGCTGACGCCAGGGCGGTGCCGGGC
>Ga0075424_100008546_pt1 | contig 10019 bp, 8 predicted proteins | sample SoiMethybrSBSTD3_FD_75301 | JGI IMG/M metagenome (GOLD analysis project Ga0075424, IMG submission 75301) | Bulk soil microbial communities from a Populus tree surrounding site in Tennessee, USA - Soil MetaG P. TD hybrid SBSTD3 | ecosystem: Environmental > Terrestrial > Soil > Tree plantation...
CAGCCGCATTCACCTGCGTAAAAACATCGGCATCGACGGTAAGGCCCAAACCAGCGCCGAGAGCGATCGTGATTGCCGTTTGGCCCCACGTGCGGCGCCAGTTCTCGCTGGATAGTATCAAGCCGCGAATGGTTTCGGTCTCTCCTGTGAGGCCCTCGCAGATCGATTCGTCGACTGACGCGAATGGAGTTGCGGCGCCGATTACCGCAACGACCTCGGCAGGCTCATCGCCTGCGATGATCTCGACGTATTCAACTGCAGTACGTAGCCGGCGAATCCAGTGGCGCAAAACATCGATCGCGCTGTTTAGACGTTCGTCCGCGATCAGACATGAGCGGATTTCCACCAGTTCATGGGAAGCTGTGCCAAAAAACCCGAGTGTCTTGTTCGGTCCCACCTGAAGTCGAATTCTGCGCCGATAATGATATTCCTTGGGTGCTGGCACGATCGGCTTCAGCTCGAAATCGGCCAATTTGCCGATACGCTGAAGAGCATCAGCGACGCTTTGTTGCTTGGCGCGTAGCTGAGCCTCATAGCGGAGATGCTGCCAGGAACAACCGCCGCAGGCGGTGAAGTATGGACACGGCGGCGTTTGGCGGAGTGGCGATAGCGCAATCAAGCGAGTTATCTCGCCGATATCATAGCGTTGCTTCGATTCGACAATGCGTGCTGCGATCTGATCGCCAGGGGCGGTGTGCGGGACCATTACGGCTTTACCCGAATGCCGGGCTATCCCGTACGGACCGTAGGACAGCGTGTCGATATCGAGAGTTATAGAATCGTGAATATTGTTTTCCTGCATCTGTGCTCAAAGTTACGGAACCCGGATTCCGCTGTGCTACACCCGGGCTACATTGACTGTTGTTTACTAAGGCAAGAAGAGAAATTAACCACAAAAGTGCCAGTGCGGCAAAGCAGCAGGAAGTTTTACCACGGAGACGCGAAGACCACGAAGGTTCGATCGAAGAAATCCGTTCTAATCTCCCTTTGCCGAAGGGAGGAATGCTAAGATCGCAAGGCGCGAGTCGGTTAAATATTTTACCTTCGCGCGCTTCGTGCCTTCGTGGTGAAGCGTATCTCGGTGTAGTGCGTCCGTGCCATTTTTGGCGACGGCTTTGCCGCGGTCGTATGCATGTGCTTAAATGTTTGGAATGCAAGCGCAAGACGATCCTCGCTTTTTGAAAGGCATTCAGGAATTCAATGACGGTCTTTTCTTTGAGTGCCACGAAACACTGGAAGAAATCTGGCTGGAGGATCACGGCGAAGATCGGAAGTTCTACCAAGGCATCATTCAGATCGCGGCCGGTTACTACAAGCTCGAACAAGGCGTGCCGGCCGGAGCGCTCAAGCTCTGGCGCATGGGGGTAGAAAAACTCGCGCCCTATAGCCCGGCACATTTGGGTATCAGTGTTGACGCGCTGATCCAAGCGGTCGAAGAGAATCTTTCCGAGCTTGCTGCCAAGGAGATCAGCGAAACGAGCCCCGCCATTCAACCGCCGAGCATTCATTTGATCTGCTGATCGTCCTCGATGATCCGCTGCATCGACGTTTGCAAAACCTATCGCCAAGGCGGCAACGATATCACCGCCTTGGCGGGTGTCTCATTGGAGATTGCGAAGGGTTCATTTGTCGCGATTATGGGGCCGAGCGGCTCCGGTAAGAGCACGCTGATGCATCTGATTGGCGGGTTGGACCGGCCCACGAGCGGCGATCTCTTGGTTCACGGACGGCTCATCGGTCAAATGGCGGACGATCAGGTGACGCTGTTTCGGCGTTACAAGATCGGGTTCGTATTCCAGTTTTTCAATTTGCTACCGACGTTAACCGCTTTGGAGAACGTCGCGCTGCCGCTGGTGCTCGACGGTCGTTCGAAAGCGGAGTCGGAGGAGCGCGCGCAAGCTCTGCTCACGCGAACCGGCCTGGACAAGCGGCGCAATCACTTGCCGGACGAACTTTCGGGCGGTGAGATTCAACGGGTTGCCGTGGCTCGCGCTCTGGCGTTCAATCCGTCAATCCTTCTGGCCGATGAACCGACCGGCAACCTCGATTCGAAAAACGGCGAGGCGATCCTCGCGCTCCTGAAAGAAATCAACCGTGAAGAGGATTGCACGGTCGTCGTGGTCACGCACAGCCAGGAGGCGGCGCGCTATGGCGACCGGACCATCTTTCTTCGCGATGGGCGTGTCGAAAAGGAACATTGTTGATGCTGGCTTTATTGAGCTCGATTTCCTGGCGGCATGTGAAACGCCACCGGCTGCGCACGGCGTTGACTTTTTTCGGCATCGCGCTCGGCGTCGCCGTCATCGTGGCGATTGCGATCGTGAATCGTTCGTTAACGACTTCCTTCGAGTCCACCATCGACCAGATCGCCGGCAAGGCGGTTTTGCAGGTCGCCAACGGCGAGAGCGGCATCGCCGAATCTTTGTACCCGGTCATTCGTGACACGCCCGGCATTCGTGATGCTGCCGCGGCCGTGGAGGGATTTCTGCCGGTGCTCGGCGTGCCGGGCGAGCGGCTCTATGTTTATGGTGTCGACTTTCTCACCGATTTTGCCATACGCGAGCATCAATTCTCTCAAGCGCAATTCGGTTTCGACCAAGCGCTGGATTTCATCGCTAATCCGGATTCCATTGCGGTCACCGAATCGTTTGCGCGCCGCCTGGGTGTGCCGTTGGGCGCTCGACTCACTTTGCTGACAAGCGAGGGGCAGCGCCAGTTCACGATCAGAGCTCTTTTAAAAGAACAGGGAACGGCGAAGGTATTCGGCGGCAGTTTCGCGCTGATGGATTTGCCGGCGGCGCAGCGGGTGTTCGGGAAAGAGGGAAAGCTCGATATCGTCGATTTGACGCTCGAACCAGGAGAACAAATCGGCACGGTTCAACAGCGCCTCGCCCAACGTTTAAAGGGTGCGGCGGAGGTGGAACGGCCAAAAAAGCGCGGCGAGCAGATCGAGCTACTGCTTACATCTTTTCGCGTCGGATTATTTTTTGTCAGTCTGATCGCGCTATTCGTCGGGTTTTTTTTGATCTACAACACGGTGTCGGTTTCGGTGATTCAGCGCAAGCGAGAAATCGGCACGCTTCGCTGCATTGGGATGAGACGGAGCGAGCTTTTCCGGCTGATTGTAAGCGAAGCGCTGATATTGGCGCTGGTTGGCTCGATTATCGGTGCGCTGCTCGGCTGGCTGCTCGCCCGCGCGGCACTGGTCGCCGTGGGTGAAACCGTCGGCAATCTGTTTTCGCTGGTCGATCTGATCGCGGGTAATTTTACTGTTAACGATCTGGCGCTTGCGCTCGGCTCCGGCGTTGCCGTGGCGCTCCTGGCGGCGCTTTTTCCGGCCTGGCAGGCGATGCGCGTAAGCCCGCTGGAGAACGCCAGGCAGGCGGCCTGGCGACCTGCAGGGCGCCAAAACGTTTCCTGGGCCAATCGTCTTGGCGTTTTATGTATCGTACTCGCGCCGATTTTTTTGCTGATCGCTCCGGCGGTCGGCGATGCAGTCAAGCGGTTTAGCGTCGGCGTCATCGGCATGTTGATTTTTCTCCTGGCCCTGGCCGCGTTCTGCCCGGCGTTGATCCGGTTTGCAGTGGGCTGGTTTTGGCAGTCCAAGCTCCGCTTACCCGGTATCGATGCAGTCGAAGCGCGTCTGGCATCGGATAGCCTGCGGCGCAATCCGACGCGCTCCGGTATTACGGTCGCAACCGTGGTGATCAGCCTGGCGGCAATTTTTACCATCGCGGCTTTCGTCAGCAGCGTGCGCGGTTCGCTTTTGACATGGGTCGACCAAATGGTCACGGCGGATTTGATCGTCAGCTCCGGCGCCAGGACTGCCGGACCGAGAAACGTGCCACTTCGAGAGGACCTCCTACCCGAACTCAAGAACATCGCCGGCGTCAAAATCATCGATCTCTACCGATTGATCCGTTCCAGCTATCGCCAGAAGCCGATTTTAATCGAATCCTTTTCGGCACGAGATTCCGCGGCGGTGCGTAATTTACCGATGTTGAACGGCGACGGCCGGCGCGCGTTGCGTGAGATGGCGCAAGGCAAAGGAGTTATCGTCAGTGAAAGCTTTCAGAGCAAATTTGGCAAAGGCGTAAACGATCGGATCGAGCTCATGACACCGTCCGGTTTGACCAGCTTCGACATCATCGGTGTCTACGTAGACTATTCGTCGGACTCGGGTAGTGTCTTACTCGATCGCGCTCTCTACAAGAAGTATTGGAAAGACGATTTGGTCGATGCTTTCGATCTTTGGCTGGAGCCCGGCACAAACGAAGCGGCGATCGCCGAAACTATAAAAGCCCGCTACGGCGAGCCGTATCAGCTTTTCATCAGCACGCATCGGCAGCTCAAACAGGCGGTGGTGCGTATCATGGAGCAATCTTTCGTCGTAAACTACGCCGTTGAGATCGTTGCCATCGTGGTGGCAATTTTCAGCGTGATCAATACGCTTTTGGCTTCGATTCTAGATCGTACGCGTGAGATCGGTGTGTTGCGCGCGATCGGCGCAACTCAGGCCCAAGTGCGCCGGATGATTTTCATGGAAGCCGGTTTGATGGGTCTTATCGGCGGCGTTGTCGGGCTGTTCGGCGGCAGCGTGATGGCCTATCACCATGTGGTGTACAACACCAAGGAACTGACCGGCTGGACGTTTCAGTTTTACTATCCCTACGGCGTCGCGCTGTTTACAGTGATTGCTGCAGTAGGGTTATGCTTTATCGCGGGGTACGGCCCGGCAAAACAGGCCGCAGCAATGCCGATCGTGACGGCGATTGGCTATGAATAGCGCGGTCGGGGCGGACTCAAGTCTCCGCCTGCGCTGAATTACGAGGTCGGAACCTCGGTGAACATGACGAAGCGAGCGCGGCGATTCTTGACCCGGCATTCGTCGGTATGCTCGAAGCAGGCGGGCGCTTCTTTGCCGTAACTGATCGTTACGAGGCGCTCAGTGTCGATGCCTTGGCTAACAAGAAAATCCCTCGCGGTTTGCGCCCGCTTGGCGCCAAGCGCGAGGTTGTATTCCGCCGAGCCAATATCGTCGCAATGACCTTCAACCTCGACCCGCGTTTTAGGGTGGGCTTTCATCCATTCGGCATTTTTTTTGAGAATTTCCTGCGCTTCCGGTTCGAGTTCGACGCTATCAAATTGATAATAAACATCTTTGAGCGGCGCCCCGGGCGGTGTGATCGCAGCGACGCCGCGACTGATTGCTTCCATGGCGGAAGGGGAGTTTACGGTATTAGTGAGGTTACCGAAGGATTCGGGAGGTGAGAAAAGTTTCGGAGCTGGTGCGTCTCCCGCCGAGCAGCCCGCTAAAAAAACAAGCGAAATCAGAAACAGCCGGGTACGGCGAGACGCTATTAAGGGCAAATTAGATTATCCTTGGCGAAATCGTAAGTACGCATATTCTCGGCGATTTGGCGCTGTTTTGTCAAGTTTTTTCTGAGTTAGCGCGGCGATGATGACTCGTTTCTAGCGCGACTTCGTAACTTAAAAGCCCAAATACCGCAAATCCCGCCGAGCGTATCGATCACGACGTCGATGATGCTTGCGGTGCGACTCGGGACGAAGGACTGATGCCACTCATCGCTGACGGCGTAGATCATCGTAATTGCGATGCTCAAAGCAAGGCGGCGCGAGCGGGTAGCAGCCGCGTTGTGATAACGCAGGGCGCGCCACAATAATCCGCCCAAGACAAAGTATTCAGTAAAATGGCCAAGCTTGCGCAAGACCGAGTGTAGGCGCTCGATATAATCGACCGGGAGCTGCGGAAAGAGTTGCTGCAGGATGGGCTCCAACGCTCCTGCCGTGTTTGCGCTCGAAAAAATATCGGTGGAAAAGACGAAGATTACCCCGGCCCAGAGCAAAACTGGCAGCCAATTTCGCAGAGACTCGTTGGCGCTGCCGATGCGGGAGCTGGGCATAGGTGATTATTTCACAGCAATCGGAGATTTTTAATCTCGTGCGCTCGCACGGAGCTCGGCCGAACTTTATTTGTCCAGCGATTGTGGATAAAACTGAAACAAAGCGACAGAGGAAATTACATGAAACACCGAGTCACTTTGATTCCGGGCGACGGCATCGGTCCGGAAGTCACCAAGCCGACTTTGCAGATCATCAAAGCAGCGGGCGTCAACATCGATTGGGAGCCACATCTGGCGGGAGCCGAAGCGCTCAAAAAGCATGGTACGACGATTCCCAAATCATTGATGGATTCTTTTGAAAAAAATCGGGTGGCGCTCAAAGGACCGGTGACCACGCCCGTCGGTGAAGGCTTCAGCAGCGTCAATGTTGCTTTGCGTCAAAGCTTCAACCTCTATGCGAATCTGCGCCCGATCAAGAATCTTCCTGGGGTAAAAGCGCGCTATCAGGGCATCGATTTAGTTGTCGTCAGAGAAAATACCGAGGGCCTCTATTCGGGAATAGAGCACGAAGTCGTTCCGGGAGTCGTTGAGAGCCTGAAAATCATGACGGAGAAGGCGTGCACGAAAATCGCAAGGTTCGCCTTCGACTATGCGCGCCGCAATGGCCGTAAAAAAGTTGCTGCCGTGCACAAGGCGAATATCATGAAACTCAGCGACGGTCTGTTTTTGGACTGCGCGAGAAAAGTGTCCAAGGGTTATAAAAGCATTGGATTCAGCGATGTGATTGTCGATAACGCATGCTTGCAGCTGGTGATCGACCCCTGGAAATTTGACGTTCTGCTAATGGAAAATCTTTACGGCGATATTGTCTCAGACCTCGCCGCCGGTCTCGTCGGCGGCCTCGGAGTTGTCCCCGGGGCAAATCTCGGTGATCGACACGCGCTCTTCGAAACGGTTCATGGCAGCGCGCCGGATATAAAAGGTAAAAACATTGCAAATCCTACCGCCATGATTCAGGCGGCGGTGATGCTCCTGCAGCATCTCTCCGAAAAAAAAGCGGCGAACCGGATCTACCTGGCTCTGGAGCAGGTTCTGATGCGCGGCGAGGTCCTTACTAGCGATCTCGGCGGCAAGGCATCGACCAAAGCGTTTGCCGAAGCGATCGTACGGGAAATCGAGAAATAGTCGCTCTCCCGTTCTGGCCTGACCGCCGATGCGCAAATGGCAGTCTCAACCCTGACAGGTGACCCACTGGCGCGGGTAAGCGTTCAAGCTTTCGCAGCCGTTTTTCTTCACGACTAGAGTTTCCCCGAATTGCAGCCCCATCTTTTCATCGTAGGTCATGAGATTGGGTTGAACGACAATCACCATATTTTCGCGGAAAGTCATTTCACGGGATTCGTGGCGCTTACGTGTTTTGGTCTGAAATATCGGCGGATACTGATTGACGCCGTGCACGAGATCATCGTAGGTGCTGTAGCCGCGCCGATGAATAATCTCGGCAGCTTCTTCCGCCTCAGTCGTAGTCGCGCCGTCTTTAATGACCTTGGACAGGACTTCGAATGCTTCCATTGCAGCATCGTGCATCTTTTGCCACTCCGCCGTCGGTCCTTCGCCGATGGAAAAAGTGCGGTGAATTTGTCCGCTATAACCGGAATAGGCGCCGCTGATCTCGGTAATCAGCGCGTCGCCGTTTGCCAACTTGCGCTTCGAATGAAACTGCGACGGCACAGGAAAATCAGGGGCGCGCATCGGCATACTGCTCATAAAATGAATCCCGGCATAGCCGCCGGCCCTTAGATACACGGGCTCGATGATTGCCGGGATTTCATCTTCGCGCATTCCGGCACGGAGGCCTTCGGCCAGCGCCTGGATCGAGCGGTCGGTAAGCTCGGAGGCAAATCGAATGCGCTCGATTTCTTCCGCGCTTCTGATGGTGCGCATCATGCGCATCTTGCCACTGAGGTCGACAAAAGTTGCGCCGGGATAGCCTTCATGGAGCTGGCTATAAACCTGGTAGGAGATCGAACCGGCCAAACCAATCTTTTTTGATGCCAAGCCGCGCTCGCGAAAAAGCTCAACGACGCTGCGCGTGGTATTTGCTCCTGCCCAGCGCACATCCTGGATCCACGAGAGCACCCGCGCCATTGGGTAATGATTGAATAGCTGCATCAAAATCACCGGATCTTTGCCGGTTTGCATGAGCAAATAAGCCTCTCGGCTGCTCGGCCAATCGCTGAGCCAGTAAATATCGGACGCATATCGCCCGGTACCGTAGAAAAGCAGCGCGTCAACGCCTTCGTCGGCCATGAGTTGGTACACGGCCGTGTGTCTTTGTCGCATTTCTGCGTCGGAAAATGTCGGGTAATCGGATCTTTGCCGCATGGATTTTTGCCTCCAGCAAACATCAGTCGGATGCCAACGGCTGGCGTCCGGCCGCCGTTTGCTGGTTCTCTGTATCATCCGAAACGGCACCGGGCAACGCTCAACGAATCCATCTTAGTGCCACCAGCCTGGACATTTCGCTGACTGCGTGCGAGTCTCCAAGATCAATCAACAAGAGCAGGGGGGGCTTCCATGACAGCATCTCGCAGCGTCCGCCGATTACTGTTTGCGTTATTTCTTTCGCTGATTTCCGCGAGCAGCGGCGCACCGGCGCAATCCGGAAAAAGCGAGTATCAACCGCAGGTGGGCCAAGAGGGTAAGGATGTGATTTGGGTACCCACGCCCCAGGCGCTCGTTGACAGGATGCTCGATATGGCGAAGGTCACGGCAAAGGATTACGTCATCGATCTTGGATCCGGCGACGGCCGAACCGTGATTACCGCCGCAAAGCGAGGCGCTAAAGCACTCGGCATCGAATACAATCCCGATATGGTCGAACTGTCCAAACGCAATGCAGCGAAAGCAGGAGTGAGCGACAAAGCGAGCTTCGTCAAGGCTGATCTGTTCGAAGCGGATCTTTCTCCCGCCACGGTGATCACCATGTTTCTGCTGCCGGATATTAATTTGAAGCTGCGCCCGAAAATCCTCAATTTAAAGCCCGGGACGCGAATCGTTTCCAACTCATTCACAATGGGCGATTGGAGCGCGGACGACACGGCGGTGGTTAAAGAGGGCTGCGTTTCCTACTGCACCGCCTATCTCTGGATTGTGCCGGCCAAGGTAGAAGGGACTTGGCAGCTTGGCGACGGGACGCTCACCTTGAAACAAACCTATCAGACGGTTTCGGGCACGCTCAACCGCGGCGGTAATGCCGTTCAGATCGCCAATGGCAAGCTCGACGGCGATCACATCACTTTCAATGCGGCAGGCGCGCTCTACACGGGTCGGGTCACGAGCAGTGGCATGGAGGGGACGATCAGCACAGGCGGCGAATGGAAAGCAGTCCATGCAGGCGGATAGGCGCACTCGCGGCATGTTTGATTTTTCGCCTTGTCGATTACCCCCGAAGCACTGATGCTGATCCGCCGCGCGCTTTCAACTGGCGCGATCGCCATTATCTTCTCTCTGAGCATCATCGCGCCAATTTTTGGACAATCTTCAACGCGCGAATACGCGCCCAAGTCCGGGCAACCCGGTAAAGATGTCGTCTGGGTGCCCAACCCGGATGTGATGGTGCACAAAATGTTGGATATGGCGCACGTCACACGGGATGATTACGTCGTGGATCTCGGCTCGGGCGATGGACGAAACGTGATCGCTGCCGCCAAGCGTGGGGCTCGCGCTCATGGTATCGAATACGATCCCGACCTTGTGGAGCTTGCGAAGCGACTCGCAGCCAAGGAAGGAGTCCGCGATCGGGCGACTTTCGAGCGCGGCGATGTCTTTAGCACGGATTTCTCCAAAGCCACCGTGATCATTTTATTCCTGACACCCGAAATGAATATTCGCCTGCGGCCGAAACTGCTGAGCCTCAAACCGGGCTCCCGGGTCGTGGCAAACTACTTCACCATCGGCGATTGGAACCCCGATGAGATCGCCGTCAACGTAGAGCATTGTGAGCGTTTCTGCACGGCACGTTTGTGGATCGTCCCCGCCCAAGTTGCAGGGCGATGGCAAATGCCGCAAGGCGAGCTAACGCTGGCGCAAAATTATCAGACGTTTTCTGGAACGCTGCGAGAGGCCGAGGGGACATTTCCAGTCAGAGGCAAG
>Ga0075424_100008553_pt1 | contig 10016 bp, 8 predicted proteins | sample SoiMethybrSBSTD3_FD_75301 | JGI IMG/M metagenome (GOLD analysis project Ga0075424, IMG submission 75301) | Bulk soil microbial communities from a Populus tree surrounding site in Tennessee, USA - Soil MetaG P. TD hybrid SBSTD3 | ecosystem: Environmental > Terrestrial > Soil > Tree plantation...
GGCGGCAGGCGACGGGCGACGGGCGACGGGCGACGGGCGACGGGCGACGGGCGACGGGCGACTTCACCCTATGGCTATGCGAATCACAAGCATTATCTCAATTCTGCTGGTTGTTGCGGCGACCAGCGCGTGCCGCGACGCGGGTGCTCGCACGACACTGTCCGAGCCCGAAACCGTCAGCGCAGGCACGACCGTCGGTGCGGCGCCCATGTTCGCGTTGTCGCCGACGGGCAAGCGTGCCGTCGCGTGGGTGTCGGCCCCGGGCGGCGGGACCGACGGCCGACTCTATGTCAGCGCAGGTGGCGCTCCCGGCGAGCTGCGCGACTCGTTAGGTCCCATCGAGCCGCACGGCGAAGCGCCGCCCAAGATGTCGTACGGCCCGGACGGGACGCTGTATGCACTCTATGCGGTCGGGAAAGTCGTGCCCGGCCGCCGGTTTCCCATGAGCTCACTTCGTCTCGCGAAGTCGGCTGACGATGGACGGACATGGACGGCGCCAGTGACCATCGCCTCCGACAGTGCGTTCGGGACGCGCAACTTCCACGCATTGCACGTGGGCGGCGACGGGAGTCTGTACGTCGCGTGGCTCGAGTCGAGCCAGGGGAAATCGAAGACGTTTCTCACCCGATCCACCGACGCGGGATCGACCTGGACGCCGCCGGTGCTCGCCGACACGAACCAGTCGTGCCCCTGCTGTCGAACGGCGATCGCGACCGCGCGCGATGGCACACTCTATCTCGCCTGGAGAACCGTCTTCCCAGGGAATGTGCGCGACGTCGTCGTGGCCCGATCCGAGGACCACGGAGCGACGTGGACCGCGCCCGTCCGGGTACACGCCGACAACTGGGTCTTCGACGGGTGCCCACACGCCGGGCCGTCCATGCAGGTCGACTCGGCCGGTATCGTGCACATTGCGTGGTGGACGGGTAAGCAGGGTTCGGCCGGCGTGTTCTACGCACGCTCGACCGACCGAGGGACAACGTTCGCAGCGCCGGTTGCACTCGGCACGGCGGAATTCTCCGCGCCGGCTCACGCGCAGCTCGCGCTGGGCACCGAGGGGACCGTGGTCGCGGTCTGGGACGACGGCACGGTGAAGACACCGAAGGTCGTGATGCGAGTGTCGCATGACAACGGCGTCTCGTTCGGGCCGGCGACGCTGGTCAGCGCGGAAGGGCGCGCCGCAACGTTCCCCGTCCTTGCGCTCGCCGGGAAGGAGCTCACGATCGCTTGGTCCGAGCAGTCACAAACGGAGCACGATCACGAAATGGCGATGGCGCCGAACATGAAGGACCCGAAGGCCGTCAAGGGACTGTCGCGGGTTGGAGAATCGGCGGTGCGACTACGGAGTGGGAGGTTGCAATGAACCGAATCTTCCCGATGGCACAGGCGCGTGGGCCGGCGCTGCTCGCCGTCGTATTCGCCATCTCAGCCGTGACGGGCTGCAAACCTAACGCGGATCGTGAAGAGGCGTTCCGCCCGATAGCGGTCGGTGAGCCGGTGCCGGAATTCACGGTTCGCACACTGAAAGGCGACAGTGCACGAATCGCGGCCGGCGAGCCGATCACACTTCTGCACGTCTGGGCCACGTGGTGCGGGCCCTGTCAGAAGGAGTTCCCGGAGATCGAGGCGATTCAGCAGGAGTTCGGTCCGCGCGGGCTCCGCATCGTCGCCGTCAGCGTCGATGAAGGCGACGACGACCCGGTCAGGGCATTCGCACGCGGGAAGGGCGCGACGTTCACGATCGGTCGAGACGCCGAAGGCGTGGTCCGCCGACTGTACCAGAGCATTGGCGTGCCCGAGAGCTATCTGATCTCCGCTGACGGGCGGCTCCTGGTCCGGCAGTTTGGCGCCCTTCCCGACGGCGCCGCCGCCATGCGTGCCGCGATCGAGAAAGCGCTGGCGTCCCCCGCGCCAGCCAGCCGTTCGGGCGAGCCCCGGCGGGCATCGATGTGATCAGGGTCGGTTGCGCGGAGGGGGCGGCTCCGCCGGAACCGCGCGCCCGCCCATGTTCTTCACGCCCATCTCCTCGGCCATTTCGCGCCACTCGGCAACCGTCGTCACCGACGACGTATCGTCGCGATATCTGGCGACAGCCTGCAGGATTTCCGCGCGCTTCCGGGACCTCGGGATCGTACTATCGGCGAGGACGTCGGAGATCACGTCGTGCATCGCGTGGAGGTTGTCGAAGATGATCGCGACCTCCGGGTATCGCCGCGAAAACTCCGGCGCAACCGCCGCGGTCATGGGCATGACAGCTGGCATGTTATGCGGGGGATTCACCAGCAGCTCACGGAATCGCGCCAGGGCCGCGGCCACGCCGGCGCGACGTGCCTCGCTCGACTTCGCCGTCACCATAGGCTCGTAGAGTCCAACCTGCAGCCAGTGGTAGGCCCAGATCAGGCCGTTGAACTTCGGGTAACGACGCCGGAAGGAGAGCGAGTACGGCTGTCCCTCCATGAGATGCATGTCCTTCGGCCGCGTGCTGAACGCGGCATTCCGCCGAGCGAGATAGTGCTTCAGGAGCCGACCCACTTCACGGTCCTTCCGCTCGGCAGACAGCCGCTCGTCAGCCCAGATGTCGTAGACCTGGCGATGCAGCACGTGCGCCCACTCGAACATCTCTTTCGCCTCGGGAACGAGCTTGGCGTACTCCACCTCGATCACGGATTCCTCGAGCGGAAGCCGAGGAGGGTTCAGCAGCAGGCGCTGTGTGATGAAGTCGTACTCGCGCTGCTCGAGTCGCGAGGTGGGAGCGTTCGGTTCGGTCAGCAGCGTCTCGTAGAGAATCGCGTGGCCGTAGTCGAACGCGTTGAACAGCCGGTCGGCCTCCGGGTAGTGGCGCCGAAATTCCCAGTTGTGCGATGCCTGACGATAAAACTGGTGGTACGCCGTGGACCATTGCGCACCGGCTGTGCGCATGGCCGAGAGAGCGAGGATAATGGAGGCGCAAGCCGTGAGGCCGCGAACGGTCGCGTGGCGAAGTGCTACTACGTTCATCGAAGGCCCAGGGCGTACGCCGATCCGAAGGTGACGTACCAGGCGCGATTGTCGCCGGTCATGCGACGACCGATGCCGGCATCCATTGCCCATCGCGGGGAAAGCTGATACCGAAGTCCGGTGGCTGCACTCCACGCCACTGCCGCGTCGTCGCGGATCGGCTGCTCGGCGAACGACTCCGCCGTTATGAGGAGCGAGTGAAGCGCGAACGTCTTGTCGACGGCCATCCCGGCGAGCCAGCGGGACAGGTCCCTTCCGTCAGTCGCGCCAGAGGCCGATTCGTCGGTTCCCATAGAAGGTCCGACCGTGAACTGCGCATTCGCGTGGAACCGCGCCCACGGAAGTGTGCGAGTCACGAGCCCCTTGAGCGTCCCATACGTCGCGTCCCCGCCTAACGGCCCGACCGGCAGCGAAATGTTTCCGGCGACCGCAAGGGCGGGTATGGACGTCTCCATGTTCAAGGCGCGCAGGAAGGAGACCTCGAGTCCGGCGACGCCGCGCGCGGAAGTGGCGGGCGCGTCCATGTATGCGATCGGCAGGCTAAGCTGCAGCTGTGTCCGCGGAAGAATTCCGATGGTCGCCTCGGGGAGCAGCGACCAGAATCGCGTGTCCTGGCTCAGGAGGTCGAGCCGGACGGGGGCGACGTTCAGCTCCACCGCCCGGTACTCGACCGGCACCGCGTCTTCCACTCGGACGGGCCGACCGGGACTCGTGTTGTAGAAGTCCGTCTGTGCGCTCAGCGTGCTCGCGGCACTCGCAACGAGCGCGGCAGCTAGGACGAGAGGACGCCAGCCGGGGCGCCTAACGTGCAACGGTCGAACCAATGTAGCGACCGGCACCATCATCGGGCGTGCTTGTACATGAGCTCAAGGAGCTCGTCGTACATCGCATCCGCCTTGCCGGACCCGGCGGCGATGGCGCTCGCGGCGCAGTGCTTGAGATGGTTGCGCATCAGTTCGCGGCCGACCGAGCGGAGCGCTTCATGGACCGATGAGATCTGCATCAGGATATCGGCACAGTACCGATCTTCATCGACCATCTTCTGCAGGCCGCGCACCTGTCCTTCGATCCGTCGCAGGCGCTTCACGTTGCGGGCTTTAATGTCCGGGTCCACGGCGACGGCATGGCGATGCTCGCCGCTTTCATCGAGTGCGCCGCATGCACACTCGACCACCAGGGTGTCGGACGCCCCAGCGTCGTCACTATGCTCGTGGTTGGTGGAAGTCTTTCTCATGAGTCCTAGTCCGTAGCGCGGCGTTGTCAGATGACGCGCGGGTTATACCGGCGGAGCCTGAGACTGTTCGAAACGACGCTCACCGAGCTCAACGCCATCGCCGCGCTGGCCAGGATCGGGCTCAGGAGGATCCCTGTGACGGGATAGAGCAGGCCGGCGGCAACCGGGATGCCGACGACGTTGTAGATGAACGCCCAGAACAGGTTCTGCTTCATCGTGCGCATGGTTCGACGCGCGAGGGCCACTGCCTGCGCCACGGCTCGGAGGTCTCCGCGCACGAGCGTCACGTCGCTCGCCTCGATCGCGACATCCGTCCCGGATCCGATCGCAATTCCGAGGTCTGCCTGAGCCAGCGCCGGCGCGTCGTTGACGCCGTCGCCGACCATCGCCACGACGCGATTGGAATCCTGAAGCCGTCTCACCTCCGCAACCTTCCCTTCCGGCAGGACGCCAGCAACGACGCGGTCGATGCCGGTGGCCCGGGCAACGCTCATCGCAACCGATTCGCTGTCTCCGGTCAGAAGCACGACGTCGAGCCCCAGCCGCCTCAACGCATTCACCGCCTCTCGTGAGCCTTCCTTGACCGGATCGGCGATCGCGATCAAACCGGCGAGGCGGCCGTCGACCGCGACGAGCACGATAGTCCTGCTCTCCGTGGCCAACCGCTCGACCTGCGCGGAAGCAGCGGACGTATCCACCGCCCATTCCGCCATGAGCCGAGCGTTGCCCGCCGCCACGGCGATCCCGCGCACGACGCCCGTCACGCCGCGGCCGGGATGCGAGTCGAACGCGTCCACAGCGCCTAACGTCAAACCACGGTCTTGCGCCGCGGCAACGATCGCGGCCGCCAGCGGATGCTCGGACCGCCGCTCGACCGCCGCCGCGAGCTCGAGGACTTCCACGTCGGCACGGTCGGGGTCGAAGGAAATGACATCAGTGATCGCGGGCCTGCCCTCGGTCACGGTACCCGTCTTGTCGAGCACGACCGTGTCGAGCGACCCGGCCCGCTGCAAGGCTTCCCCGCCCTTGATCAGCACCCCCAGCTCGGCGCCTTTCCCGGTCGCGACCATGACGGCGGTCGGGACCGCCAAACCCATCGCGCAGGGACACGCGATCACGAGCACCGCGACGGCGGCGGCGAACGCCCGGACAGCCGGCGCGGTTTCGGCTGCGACATACCAGATGGCGAACGTGGCGATCGCGAGCGAAATAACGACCGGGACGAACACTGCGCTCACGCGGTCCGCGAGGCGTTGCACGGGCGCTCGCGTGCCCTGGGCCTCGCGCATGAGCCTAACGATCCTGGCCAACACGCTATCGGCGCCGAGGGTCGTGGCGCGGTAGCGAAAGGCCCCGGTCGTATTGATCGTGCCGCCGATGACCCGGTCGCCAACGGACCTGAGCACCGGGCGCCACTCGCCCGTGAGCATCGACTCGTCCACCGCGCTCGAGCCCGACTCGATCTCACCGTCGACGGGTAACCGTTCGCCCGGCCGTACGCTCACCACATCGCCGTGCCTAACGTCGTCAACGGGCACGTCGATCTCGGCGCCCTCGCGCTCGATTCGCGCAGTTTTCGGCTGCAGCGCGGCGAGTCCGCGCAGCGCGGCGGCGGTCTGCCGCTTAGCGCGCGCTTCGAGCGCGTTCCCCACCAGAATGAGCGCGATGATGAAGATCACCGCCTCGTAGTACGTGTCCGGCGAGACCCCCCGGGAGACGAAGAACGAGGGCGCGACCGTCGCGAAGACCGAGAACAGGAAGGCGGCGCCCGTGCTCAGGGCGATGAGCGTGTTCATGTCCGCGGAGTGGTGCCGAAACGCCGCCCAGGCGCGGGCATAGAAGTGTCGCCCCGCCCACATCATTATCGCGGCCGTTGTCGCGAGGAGAACGAACGACAGCACTCGCGTGTCGACGGAATAGAGCCACGGCAGCGCGCGCTTTACTATGGGGGCAAGCGAGGCAGACGCCCACCGCATGAATGGGTCGGACGTCGCTGGCATACCGTCGTGGCCGGCCGGCGCCATGAGCGGCATGGAGGCGAGCATCGCGACGAGACCAGCGGCCAGGGTGACTCCTGCCTTTTCCGCGAGCTCCCGGTACTCCGCCGCGTAGGCGCGATCCGCGGCCTCCTGCTCCTCGAGCACCGACCGATCGCCTGGCAGGTCAGCACCGTATCCCGTGTTGCGGATGGCATCGACCAGGTCCTGCGGCGACGCTTCCGTCGGGTCATACGTGATGGACGCGGTTCGCGTCATGAGGTTCACGGCCGCGTCACGCACGCCGGGCTGGCGAACGAGGCTGCGCTGCACGCGCGCCTGACACGCCGCACACGTCATCCCGGAAACCGGGATGTCGATGCGCGTCGCCAAAGCGTCGTCGCTAGGTGCGAGTCGCGCCGTCATGGTCCTGTTTCCCGCGTTCGCGAGCAGGCCCGCGGGCGGCGACGAAGAAGTACCAGTTGACCCAGGCGATCGCCACGATTGCCGCGATGACGACCACGACTTCGTCGGCCCGCATAACAGTTCAGCCTTTCCTGTGCGCGGCGTAGCCGGCGTCTTCGACGGCTAGCGCGATCTGGTCGGGCGAGACCTGGTTCGGATCATAGCTTACCCGCGCCTCCCCAACCCGCACCGCTTCGACGCTGACGCCCGGCAGCTCGTCGAGCGCCTCGGTGACGGCGGCAACGCAGTGCTCGCAGGACATACCCTCGATCTCCAGCTCGATCTTGTGCATCGGTTCGCTCCATAGCCTGTGGGGGTATAAGCTAGATACCCCCCTACCCTATGTCAAGCCGGTCCGTCCGGTCGGAACGCTCCATCCCAGCCGGCTTGCGCGCGCGTGTGAGCGCACTTTCTTCCGACAAAGGGTGTGTCACTTGTCGCCTCTCGTTCGTGAGAACAACTCCGTGAGCCCCAATCCATTCGACGGCCAACCGCGCGCGACGACCCTGCGCTCGCTGCGACAACGGTTGTGTCAGCTTTTCCTCGCGGTCGCTCCGGTGACGGCCGCCGCGCAAGCCGTGCCGGCGATTGCCTACGAGAAGTACACGCTGCCAAACGGCCTCGAGGTGATCCTCTCCGAGGACCACTCGGTGCCACTCGTGGCGGTCAATACCTGGTACAAGGTCGGCTCGGGCGACGAAGTCGCTGGCCGCACCGGGTTCGCGCACCTCTTCGAGCACATCATGTTCATGGGCTCCGAGAACGTGCCGGTTGGCAAGTTCGATCAGTGGCTCGAGGCGGCGGGCGGGAACAACAACGGGTCGACGAACGCGGACCGGACGAACTACTACGAGTGGATGCCAGCCAACGCGCTGGCGCTCGCGCTCTGGCTCGACGCCGACCGAATGGGCCGACTTCTCCCGACCATGGACCTGCCGAAGCTCGACCTCCAGCGGGACGTGGTGAAGAACGAGCGGCGCCAGAGCTACGACAACGTGCCGTACGGCCGCGCCTACGAGACGATTCTCGGCGCGCTCTACCCCGCATCGCATCCCTATGCGCATCCGACGATCGGATCGATGACCGACCTGACGTCGGCGTCACTCGAGGATGTGAAGAACTTCTTCCGGACCTACTACGCGCCTAACAACGCGACGATCGCCATCGTCGGGGACTTCAAGCCAGATTCCGTGAAAAAGCTGGTGCAGCAGTATTTCGGCGGAATCCCTCGCGGCCCGGCGATTCCCCCGAGGCCGCAGGTCACATTGCAGCCAGTCCCGAAGGACACGTTTCTCGTGCTCGAGGACAAGGTGCAGTTGCCACGTCTCTACTATGCATGGCGCAGCGTCAAGGCCTTTCACGAAGACGACGCGGCGCTGGACGTCGCGGCCTACGTGATCGCCGGGGACAAGAATTCCCGTCTGTACAAGCGTCTCGTGTACGACATGCAAGTCGCGCAGGACGTGAGCGCCTTCAACAGCAGCCAGCGGCTCGATGGCGGGTTCCAGATCGTGGTGACGCCGAAGCCTGGTCACACGCCCACGGAGATGGCCAAGCTCGTGAACGAGGAGTTGCAGAGGCTCACGAACGATGGCATCACCGAGCGGGAGCTCGCGCGCGCCCAGAACTCGACGCGCGCGCAGTTTCTCGACCGCATCGCGAGCGACCTCGGGAAAGCCGATCAGCTCAACTTCTACAACTACTTCACCGGGACGCCCGACTACGCGAAGCAGGACGCGGCGCGCTACGACAAGGTGACAGCCGCCGACGTGAAGCGTGTCGCAGTCGCATACCTCGGCAAACCACATGTGACGCTGACCGTCGTGTCCGAGGGCAAGCGCGACCTCATGGTGACGGGGGTGGTCCAATGACGTCGCGTCGAACCGGCACCGTGAGCCCAGCCATCGCCAGCGCCGTCGCGCTGCTCCTTGCGACCGCGTGCTCGCACAGCGCGGCTCGGGGATCGACGACGGCTGCGGCGCCAACACCAGCGCCCGCCGCCACGGCGGCAGCAGTGGACCTGACGAAGCCGCCCGTGCTCGGAGCGCCGAAAACGCTCACCTTACCCGAGGTCGTGTCGCGCGAGCTGCCTAACGGCCTCAGGCTGATGATCGTCGAGCAGCACGAGCTCCCGCTTGCGGATTTCGTCCTCGTCGTGAAGAGCGGTGGTGAGACCGACGAATCGGGCAAGCTCGGAACCGCGACGCTCGCGACATCGCTGCTGAAGGAAGGAACGACCACCCGAAGCTCGCTGCAGATCGCCGACCAGGAGGCGTTTCTCGGCGTCGATATCTTCGCGAACAGCGGGTGGGATGCGACGACAATCCGGCTGCACACGCCCACCGCGCAGCTCGACAGCGCGCTGGCGCTGTTCGCCGACGTCGCGCTGCATCCGGCGTTCCCACCGGCCGAGCTGGAACGGCTGCGCAAGAACCGCCTAACGAGTCTCCTGCAGGTAAAGGATCGCGCGCCAGAGATCGCGAACCGCGCGTACGCGGCGATCGTGTTCGGGACGGCCGCGTACGCCCACCCGCTCACGGGCGACGAGGCGAGCACGAACGCGATCCAGCAGGCCGATGTGCGCCGGTTCTACGACACGTACGTCCGGCCCAACAACGCGACACTGCTCGTGGTGGGCGACGTCAGGCCCGATGACGTGGAGCGCCGCGCGCGTGCGCTGTTTGGTGGGTGGCAACGCGGAACGGTTCCGCCGTCGAACTACGGACAGCCTGCGCCGGCGAAGGGAACCACCATCTATCTCGTCGACAAGCCAGGCGCTGCCCAGTCGTCTTTCCGAATCGGAGGCGTTGGCGTCGCGCGCAGTACGGCGGACTACTTCCCGCTCACGGTGATGAACACGGTTCTGGGCGGCTCGTTCACGAGCCGTCTCAATCAGAACCTGCGGGAGACGAAGGGTTACACGTACGGCGCGTCCTCGGGGTTCGCGATGCGTCGAACGCCGGGGCCGTTCACGGCGAGCGCCGAGGTCGTCGCGGCGAAGACCGACTCGGCGCTCATCGAGTTCATGAAGGAGGTCCGCGCGATCCGAGACACCGTTCCGAGGCCGGAGCTCGAGAAGACGAAACAATACCTGCAGCTTCAACTGCCCGGGCGGTTCGAGACGACCGGTGACATCGCGACACAGCTCGCGCAGCTCGTGCCGTACGATGTGCCGCTGAGCTTCTACAATGGGTACACGCAGGGGATCGCTGCCGTGACACCGGCGGATGTGCAACGTGTCGCGCGGCAGTACATCGATCCGGAAAAGCTCGCGATCGTGATCGTCGGGGATCGGAAATCGATCGAGCCGACGCTCAAGGCGACGAAAGTCGGCGATGTGGTGG
>Ga0075424_100008554_pt1 | contig 10016 bp, 5 predicted proteins | sample SoiMethybrSBSTD3_FD_75301 | JGI IMG/M metagenome (GOLD analysis project Ga0075424, IMG submission 75301) | Bulk soil microbial communities from a Populus tree surrounding site in Tennessee, USA - Soil MetaG P. TD hybrid SBSTD3 | ecosystem: Environmental > Terrestrial > Soil > Tree plantation...
CTGCGAATTCCGCGAGGTCGATTTCGGCGGCTGCCGCTGCCAGGCTTTTGCGCTGACGGGAGATGCCGGCAACACCGATCCCGCCTGCACGCTGTCGCCGATGCACGAACAGATCTTCAAGCAAGCCGAGCTCGAGGCTGAAGAAGGCGGCGACCGTTTCATATATCGCAATTTCGCCGGCGGGACGCCGGAAGCAGGCGGCGGTCATGGCGCCTGATGCCGATGCCGGCAAGTTGAAGCGGACCGATCCCTTTCAGCCTTTAACGTCAGAGCAGCTTGCCGTCGGCGACGGCCACGAGATCTATGTCGAGAGTGTCGGCCGCGCCGATGGCATCCCCGCGGTGTATTTGCACGGCGGTCCCGGAAGCGGCTGCCAGACGGATCACCGGCGGCTATTCGATCCCGAGCGCTTTCATGCCGTCCTGTTCGATCAGCGCGGCGCGGGCAAGAGCCGCCCCAAGGGCAGCCGCGAGGCCAACACGCTGCAGCACCTGATCGCGGACATGGAAATGATCCGTGAAAGATTCGCCTTTTCGCGGTGGATTTTGGTCGGCGGCTCCTGGGGTGCGACGCTGGCGCTGGCCTATGCGCAGGCGCATCCGGACCGCGTCTGCGGCATTGTGCTGCGCGCGACCTTTCTCGGCACCTTTGCCGAAGTGGAAAGCGCGTTCTGTGACGCGCTCCCGCGCGTCTACCCCGCTTTGAACGAGGATTTCCTGGGCGTGTTGCCTCCGCAGGAGCGCAACAGGCCGCTCCATTCCTACTGGCGCCGCATTCTCGATCCCGATCCGGCCGTGCATGCGCCGGCGGCGCGCGCATGGCATGATACGGAGCGCATCCTGTCAGAGCACACGCCTGCTCGCACCAGGCTCGATCTCTCCTCGTTGGGCTCAAACCATGCCCTGCCTGCCACGCCGTTCATGGAGGCGTATTATTTCGCAAACGATTGCTTCATGAAGAAGGACCAGCTTCTGAAGGAAGCGGCAAAGCTGGCCGGCATTCCCGGCATCATCGTGCAGGGCCGCTATGACCTGCTTTGCCCGCCCGCCACCTCGCATGCGCTGGCCGCGGTTTGGCCCGGGTCCGAAGTCCGTGTGGTCGAAGGGGCCGGCCATACGCTGTACGATCCCGGCGTGAGAGACGCCATGATGAAGGCGATTGCCGAGATAGCCTCGAGAACCACGACATAGGGCCGAAACAAGCGGCGGGGCCCATGGTTCGCGCTTCCTCTCCGTGAGCGATGACAAGGCACACAATCATGAAGGAGGAAAAATGCCGCTCGCCGGAAAAGGCATGCTGCTGACATCGATGGACATCGATCCATCCGATGAGGCCGATTTCAATCGCTGGTACGACCACGAGCATCTTGAAGAGCGCGTCGCAATCGATGGTTTCATCGAGGCACGCCGCTATATCGCCCACCGCGCCAGCCCGAAATATCTCTGCCTGTACTCGACCGCGACGATCGACGTGCTCGACAGTCCCGTCTATCGCGAAAGGCTTGCAAATCCTACCAACTGGTCAAAGCGAACAATGGCGCGCTTCAAGAACATGATCCGCGCCGTGGCGCGCATCACGATCAGCCACGGCCAGGGCCGTGGCGCGGCGCTGGGGATTTTGCGCCTGCGGCCGCAGGCGGGCCATGAGAACAAGCTGCGCGCCGCGCTGAAAGAGAGGCTCGATCCGAAGGCGCACGAGGGCATCATCTCGATGCATTTGATTGAGAGCGATGCAAGGCTGTCCGGGCCTACATCCGAAATTCCCGCCGTAGCCGGCGCCGCTGACTGGTTCTTGCTGGTCGACGGCACGCGCGCGAGTGCGATCGCGCCTGCACTGGCGGCCTTAAGCAGCGCGTCGGAGCAGGCTTCAGCTCAGCAGATCTCGTTGGGCACCTATGAGTTGATGTGGGATCTCGCAAAGGGCGACATTCCACAAATGTGAACCAACATGTGAACCAAGCGGGCCTAACATTTGTTGCAGTGCCGCAACGTCAACAAATGACGTTAACGTTATAATGCCGCATCGATCAAAGCAGTCGATCGGGCAAATTTGCCTTTGTGCATCAAGTTGAATGGCTCTAATAAGGTAACTCAATGATCCCATTCAAAAACCATGAGAGCACTGCCCGGCGCATGATCCGGAAAGGTGTGTACCGGTTTTTCGACTAGGATCATGCTCAACCAGCGACGAACGCAACGAAAAGGCCGCGCGCGTGCAGGGCGCAAGCCGCGGACAAGGTAGGAATGAAACCGACTGATATTTCGGCCCCCGACTACTTTCACAAGGTCGTCGACTGCCAGTGGGCCTGTCCAGCGCATACGCCAGTCCCGGAATACATCCGCTTGATCGCCGAAGGCCGCTACAGCGACGCCTATATGATCAATTGGAAGTCAAACGTGTTTCCCGGAATTTTGGGACGGACCTGCGATCGTCCCTGCGAACCCGCCTGCCGCCGCGTCCGCGTCGAGGAAAATCCGGTCGCGATCTGCCGTTTGAAGCGGGTTGCCGCCGACTTCAAGGATGATATCAGGCATCGCCTCCCCAAGCCGGCCGCGAAAAAGAATGGCAAGCGTATCGCGCTCATTGGCGGCGGTCCGGCATCGCTTGCGGTCGCGCGCGATCTTGCGCCGCTCGGCTATCACTGCACGGTGTTCGATTCCGACCCGAAAGCCGGCGGCATGATGCGGACGCAGATTCCCAAATTCCGTCTGCCCGATTCCGTCATTGACGAGGAGACGGATTACATCCTCAATCTCGGCATCGAGTTCAGGGGCGGCACGCGCATCGACAGCATGAAGAAGCTGCTCGCCGACAACTACGATGCGATCTTTGTCGGCTCGGGCGCGCCGCGCGGCCGCGAGCTCGATATTCCCGGCCGCAAGGAAGCCGCCGCCAATATCCACATCGGCATCGACTGGCTCTCCAGCGTTTCGTTCGGCCACACCGACAAGATCGGAAAACGCGTGATCGTTCTCGGCGGCGGCAACACGGCCATGGACTGTTGCCGCACCGCGCGCCGGCTTGGCGGCGACAGCGTCAAGGTGATCGTGCGTTCCGGTTTTGAGGAAATGAAGGCCTCGCCCTGGGAAAAAGAAGACGCCATGCATGAGGACATTCCGATCCTCAATTACATGGTGCCGGTCGCTTTCACCCATAAGAACGGAAAGCTTACTGGCGTCACTTTCCAAAAAGTCAGGGCCGAATACGACGCAAAGGGCAGGCGCAACCTGGTGCCGACCGGCGAGGACGACCAAACCATTCCCTGCGACGACGTGCTGGTCGCGGTCGGGCAGGAGAACGCCTTCCCCTGGATCGAGCGCGACTGCGGCATCGAATTCGACAAATGGGATATGCCCAAGGTTGATTCCAAGACCATGGCCTCGACCCATCCAAAGGTGTTTTTCGGCGGCGATGCAGCCTTCGGTCCGAAGAACATCATCTGGGCGGTCGCGCACGCCCATGACGCCGCACTCTCGATTCACAAACTTTGCTCGGGCGAGGACATCAACGAGCGGCCGCTGCCCGAAGTGCAAATCACCTCGCAGAAGATGGGCATTCACGAGTGGAGTTACGACAACGATATTTCCGTCGAGAAACGGTTCAGGGTGCCGCATCGCGACAAGGTCGTCGCGCTCAAGGACATCCGCGCGGAGGTCGAGCTCGGCTATGACGTCAAGCTTGCCCTCGGCGAAGCGCATCGCTGCCTTAACTGCGACGTGCAGACCGTGTTCACGACCTCGCTCTGCATCGAATGCGATGCGTGCGTCGACATCTGCCCGATGGACTGCATCACCTTCACGCAAAACGGGGAGGAAACCGATCTGCGCGCGCGGCTGAAGGCGCCGTCCGTGCACCCCGACCAGGATCTTTATGTCTCCAGCGAGCTTAAGACCGGACGCGTCATGGTGAAGGATGAGGACGTCTGCCTGCATTGCGGGCTGTGCGCCGAACGTTGTCCCACCGGCGCCTGGGACATGCAGAAATACCTCATCGATATGACTCACGCAGGATCCACATGCCCGAGCAAAAACCGATCAGCAGCGTAAACGACTTCGTCGTCCGCTTCGCCAACGTAAACGGATCGGGTTCGGCCAGCGCCAACGAGCTGTTCGCTCGCGCGATCCTACGCCATGGCGTTCCGGTGTCCCCGCGCAACATTTTTCCCTCCAATATCCAGGGCCTGCCGACCTGGTATGAGGTGCGGGTCACCGAAGAAGGCCATCTCGGCGCGCGCGGCGGCGTGGACATGATGGTCGCGATGAACCCGCAAACCTGGGACAAGGACGTCGCATCCATCGAGCCCGGCGGCTATCTGTTCTATGATTCGACGAAGCCCTTGCCGTCATCGAAATTCCGCGGCGACATCACGGTGATAGGCGTGCCGCTGACCGCGATCACAAATTCGACCTACAGCGATCCGCGGCAGCGCCAGCTTTTCAAGAACATCATCTATCTGGGTGCGCTGTGCGCGCTGCTCGACATGGACCCGAAACTGATCGAGCAGTTGATCGGCGAGCAGTACAAGGGCAAGGAGAAGCTGCTCTCCTCCAATGTGCACGCGCTGCATCTCGGCCGCGACTGGGCGCTGCAAAACCTGAAATGCCCGATCGGCCTGCGCGTGAAAAAGGCGGACAAGGTCGGCGATCGAATTTTCATCGAAGGTAACAGCGCGGCCGCTCTCGGCGCGGTCTATGGCGGCGCCACCGTGTGCGCCTGGTATCCGATCACGCCCTCCTCGTCGCTCGCGGACGCATTCGCCGCTCACTGCAAGCGGCTGCGACATGATCCGAAGACCGGCAAGGCCAAATACGCGATCGTGCAGGGCGAGGACGAACTCGCATCCATTGGCATCGTGATTGGCGCTTCCTGGAACGGCGCGCGCGCGTTCACCGCGACCTCGGGGCCCGGCATCTCGCTCATGACCGAGTTCATCGGGCTGTCCTATTTCGCCGAAATTCCCGCCGTGATCATGAACGTGCAGCGCGCCGGCCCCTCGACCGGCATGCCGACCCGCACGCAGCAATGCGACATCCTCGCCTGCGCCTATGCTTCGCATGGCGACACCAAGCACGTGTTGCTGTTTCCCGAAGACCCGGCGGAAGCCTTTGAGTTCGCGGCTCAGGCTTTCGATCTCGCCGAGCACCTGCAGACCACGATTTTCGTGATGCTCGATCTCGACATCGGCATGAACCACCGGCTGTGCCGGCCCTTGAAGTGGGACGACGCGCGGCAATTCGACCGCGGCAAGATCATGACGACGGAAATGCTCGAGGAGGGTCGCGACTTCGGCCGCTATCTCGATGTCGACGGCGACGGCATTCCCTACCGAACCTATCCCGGCACGCACCCGACCAAGGGCTCTTATTTCACCCGCGGCACCTCGCGCGACCGCTACGCGCGGTATTCCGAGGAAGGTCCGGTCTACGCCGATAACATGCAGCGCCTGGTGCGCAAGTTCGAGACCGCTCAGGACATGGTGCCGCGGCCGCTGCAGGCGAATGCGGGCAAGCCGACCAAATACGGCGTGATCTATTTCGGCTCGACCTCGCCCGCCATGGACGAGGCGATCGGACTGCTCGAAGCACGCGGTCACCTGCTCGACCGCATGCGCATCCGCGCCTTCCCGTTCCATTCCAGCGTCGCGAGCTTTATCGCCGACCACGACTTCGTTTACGTCGTGGAGCAGAACCGCGACAGCCAGCTCCGCTCATTGATCGTCAATGAGAACGGTATCGATCCGGTTCGTCTGATTCCAATCGTGCACTACGACGGCACGCCAATCACCGCCCGCTTCATCGCCAAATCCATCGGCGACCATCAGGATCATCTCAAGGTGACCCCGCTTCGCAAGGCCGTGTCATGACCTATATCGCCAAACCGAAATTCCACCATCCTGCCCTGAAGAAAAATGCGCTGGGCTTCACGCACCGCGACTACGAAGGGAAGATTTCCACGCTTTGCGCCGGCTGCGGCCACGACTCGATCACCGCATCGATCATCGAGGCCTGCTACGAGCTCTCGATCGAACCGCACCGGGTCGCCAAGATTTCCGGTATCGGCTGCTCGTCGAAAACGCCCGACTATTTTCTGGGCAATTCGCACGGCTTCAACTCGGTGCACGGCCGCATGCCATCGGTCTTGACCGGCGCCAATCTTGCTAATCGCGACCTCATCTATCTCGGCGTCTCCGGTGACGGAGATTCGGCCTCGATCGGCTTCGGCCAGTTCGCGCACTCGATCCGGCGCGGCGTCAACATGACCTATATCGTCGAGAACAACGGCGTCTATGGCCTGACCAAGGGCCAGTTCTCGGCGACTGCCGACCGCGGATCCAAATCCAAGAAGGGTGTGCTCAACACCGACAATGCCATCGATCTTGTCGCGATCGCGCTGCAGCTCGGAGCCACCTATGTCGCGCGGAGCTTTTCCGGCGACAAGGGCCAGCTCGTGCCGCTGATCAAGGGCGCGATCCAGCACCAGGGCGCGGCTTTCATCGACGTGATCAGCCCGTGTGTGGCCTTCAACAATCATGCCGGCTCGACGAAGAGCTTCGACTACGTCCGCGAGCACAACGACGCGGTAAATCGCCTCGACGTGATCACCGGCCGCGAGCCCATCACCGTCGACTATGCGCCCGGAACCGTACAGGTCGTCGAACAGCACGACGGCACCAGGCTCGCGTTGCGCAAGATCGACGCTGACTATGATGCGCACGATCGCGTCGGCGCCATGGCGTTTCTTGCACGGCACACGGCCAAGGGCCAGATCGTCACAGGGTTGCTCTATGTCGATCCGGAGGCGGAAGACCTGCATGCCCACCTCGAAACGGTGGATGCGCCGCTCAACTCGCTGGAATCCGACGACCTCTGCCCCGGCTCGGCAGTGCTCGAAAAGATCAACGCTTCCTTGCGCTAAGCCGCAATCGCTATTGATCAGGGATCAGCTTCGCATGTCTTCACGGGAATGCGAGGCAGTTTGCTTGCTTCCCGCCCCGCCATACTCTGCGCAGCGCGCAAAGCTGAACTGACAAAAAATTGCGCCTGGAATGCCGCGAAGCGAGCCGATTTTCGGATCGTTATGTCCTAAATAACGTTATGCTATTGGCGTCCTTGGAGTGTTCAAGGAAGCGACCCTTGTTGGGCTTTTGAGCACGCCAAAATTTCAGCCCTTTAACGGCCAAACAGCAACGGTCACCACATGAATCCCGTCAAAGAACTCGAAGAGCACGGTCAATCAGTCTGGCTTGATTTTCTGGCCCGCGGCTTTGTCGCAAGGGGCGACCTGAAAAGATTGATCGATGCGGATGGCGTCAAGGGCGTCACCTCGAACCCGTCGATTTTCGAGAAGGCAATTGACTCCTCCGACGAATACGACGCCGCGATCGGCAAGGCGCTCGGGCGCGGCGACCGTTCTGTCGCCGCACTGTTCGAGCGACTTGCGGTCGAGGACATCCAGAACGCGGCCGAGGTGCTGCGCCCCGTCTACGATCGGCTCGATGGACATGATGGGTTCGTGAGCCTGGAGGTGTCGCCGTTCCTTGCCAACGATACCAAGGGGACGATTGCGGAAGCAAAGCGGCTTTGGAAGGCGGTCAATCGCAAGAACCTGATGATCAAGGTGCCGGCGACCCCGGAAGGCCTGCCCGCCATCGAGCGGCTCACCGCCGACGGCATCAGCGTCAATATCACCCTTTTGTTCGCGCAGGAGGTCTACCGCCAGGTAGCGGAAGCCTTTCTTTCCGGCGTCGAAAAATACGTCGAAAAGGGCGGCGATCCCTCGCACGTTGTCAGTGTCGCGAGCTTCTTTGTCAGCCGCATCGACACCGCGGCGGACAAGCAGCTCGACGAAAAAATAGCCAAGGCCAATGACCCCAGCGAAAAGGAACGCCTTGCGCGTCTGAAGGGCAAGGTCGCAATCGCCAACGCCAAGCTTGCCTATCAGGATTTCAAGCACATCTTTGCGGGTGCGCGCTGGGACAAGCTCGCCGCCAAGGGCACCAGGCCGCAACGCCTGCTCTGGGCATCGACCGGCACCAAGAACAAGGACTATAGCGATGTGCTCTATGTGGAAGAGCTCATCGGTCCGCACACCGTCAATACGATGCCGCCGACAACGCTGGATGCCTTCCGCGATCATGGCAAGTTGCGCGACAGCCTCGAAGAGAATGTCGATGATGCGAGGCGCGACCTCGCCGAGCTCGAACAGTCGGGTATCTCGCTCGATCGGATCACAGCCGATCTGGTGACCGATGGCGTAAAGCTCTTTGCCGATGCCGCCGACAAGCTCTATGGCGCCGTCGCGCACAAGCGCGCGACCGTGCTCGGTGCCCGCCTCGATCGGCAGAAGCTTGAGCTTGGCGCTCAAATCGCAAAGGCGGTCGAGAGGACCAGCGGAGAATGGCGCGCGTCGGCCAAGGTCCGCAGACTTTGGCACAAGGACAAGTCGATCTGGACCGGCGATGACGAAGACAAATGGCTTGGCTGGTTGACCAGCCCAGCCGAGGTCAACGTTGCGGATTACGAGGATTTCGCGCAACGGGTGAAGGGACAGAAGTTCACCGACGCCGTCGTGCTCGGCATGGGCGGATCCAGCCTTGGGCCGGAAGTGCTGGCCGAAACATTTCCGAGCAGGACCGGCTTTCCCAGACTGCATGTGCTCGACTCGACCGATCCGGCGCAGGTGCGTGCGATGGAGAAGACGGTCAATCTCGCCAAAACGCTGTTTATCGTGTCGAGCAAGTCTGGCAGCACCACCGAGCCGAATGCGATGAAGGACTACTTCTTCGATCGCGTCGCCAAGACGATCGGGGCGGACAAAGCGGGCCACCGCTTTATTGCCGTAACGGATCCCGGCTCATCGCTCGAAAAGGTCGCGAGTAAGCAGGGCTTTGCCCGCGTTTTTCACGGCGATCCCACGATCGGCGGACGTTACTCCGTGCTCTCGCCGTTTGGCCTTGTGCCGGCTGCGGCCGCCGGTATCGACGTTCGCGCGCTCATCGATCATGCCATGTCGATGGTGCGGTCCTGCGGCGAGGACGTGCCGCCGCATGAAAATCCCGGCGTGCAGCTTGGGCTTGCGATGGGCCTCGCCGGTCTCGAAGGCCGCGACAAGGTAACCATCCTTTCCTCCCCCAAGGTTGCCGACTTCGGCGCCTGGGCCGAGCAGCTGATTGCAGAATCAACCGGCAAGGAAGGAAAGGGCCTGATTCCGATCGATAGAGAGCCACTTGGCGGGCCCGCCTCCTACAGCGACGACCGCTTCTTCATCGATATCCGAAGCGCGAACGAAGAAGATGCCGCCCATGACGGAAAGCTCGCTGCACTCGAGAAGGCCGGCCACCCCGTGGTGCGGATCGCGATGAATTCGATCGACCATATCGGCCAGGAATTCTTCCGATTCGAGATGGCGACCGCGGTCGCGGGCGCCATCCTCGGCATCAATCCCTTTAACCAGCCGGACGTCGAATCAGCGAAAATCAGGACGCGCGAACTGACGACGGCTTTCGAGAAGTCCGGCGCGCTCCCGGCTGAACAGCCAGCGCTGTCAACCGCAGAGGCCGACCTTTATACCGACAACACCAACATCACCGCCTTGCACAAATTGGGCGCAGACGGCAGCCTGGTTTCGTGGCTGAAGGCGCATCTCGCACGCGTCCATGCCCACGATTATGTGGCGCTGCTTGCGTATGTTGAGCGCAACGCGCCGCACATCGACGCTTTGCAGTCCATGCGGCTGAGAGTGCGGGACAAGCGCCACGTCGCGACTTGCGCCGAGTTTGGTCCGCGCTTCCTCCATTCAACGGGACAGGCCTACAAGGGCGGACCCAACACGGGTGTGTTCTTACAGATTACCGCCGATGATGCGAAGGACCTCCCGATCCCCGGCCAAAAGGCGAGCTTCGGCGTCATCAAGGCAGCACAGGCGCGCGGCGATTTCGACGTTCTGACGGAGCGCGGCCGGCGCGCGTTGCGCGTGCACCTGAAAGGGAATCTCGAATCGGGATTGAAGATGCTGGA
>Ga0075424_100008555_pt1 | contig 10014 bp, 10 predicted proteins | sample SoiMethybrSBSTD3_FD_75301 | JGI IMG/M metagenome (GOLD analysis project Ga0075424, IMG submission 75301) | Bulk soil microbial communities from a Populus tree surrounding site in Tennessee, USA - Soil MetaG P. TD hybrid SBSTD3 | ecosystem: Environmental > Terrestrial > Soil > Tree plantation...
GCGCTCGCCCATATCGCCGAGAAGAATCGCGATGCCGCGGTCGCAGCCGCGGCCCACCAGAAAGCCGAGGCCGCGGCCGCCACCAACGCGGCCGAGAACCTCGCTTCGGCTCAGGCCGGCGGACGCGGCGAGGCGAACGCCGCCCTCGCCCGCGGGAACGGCGACAACAGGGAAGCGGCCGCAGGCAACCGCAATTAGACGTGTCTAGGCGGTCGGGCGGGTTTCGGTTTCGCCCTGATCCCCATTCCCGTCATTGCCGCCGCCGGCCGCCGCGCGCCGCCGCCGTGCCGCCGCCTCTTCCTCCGCGGTCGAGCCTCCGCGCGTGCGCTTGGTGATCGAATCGAGCACGTCGGGGACGAGCCGCTCGGCGAAGCCGGCGAGGAAGGCCCAGAGCAGCAGCTTGAAGAAGTCCATCCGGGTCGGGAAGCCGAGCGCCTCGGCGAACTGGGTGAACGGGTCGCAGGATTGGTTGGCCTTGCACTGCGGCGCCGCCGAGGTGTCGAACAGGCGCGTGAAGAAGGCGCCGACGCGCTGCCAGAAGGAGAGCGCTGCAGGGGTTGGCTTCGCGCCCGCCCCATTCTCGGTCGCGGCCGTGTTGCCGGTGGACCCCGCCGCGCCGCCGCCCGCGGCGGCGGACGGGCTTCCGCCGGCCGTGACATTGTTCCCGTCGGCGGCGCTGTTCCCGCCCGCGGCGCCGTTGCCGGCCGCGCTGCCGTTGCCGGCGGCCGCGGCGCTGTTTCCACCGCCTTCGGCGGCGCTGTTGCCGGCCGCCTCGGTCATGCCGTTGCCGGCGCCCGCGCCGCCCCCGTCGGGGCGGCCGGCATTGCCCGGGCCCTGCGTCGTCTCTTCCGGCTTCTGCCCCGTGCTTGTCACCGAGCCCTGGCCCTGTTCGGCCGCGCCCGTCGTTCCGGTCGCGACCGTCCTCGTGGCCATTTGCGGGAAGAGGCCGTTCTCGAAGCCAAGCATCGCCGGCGCGCCGGTGGCGAAGATCGCATAGAGCAGGAGCGCGAACACCGCGCCTGCGAACAAAGCCAGGTTGATGCCGTTCTTGCCCGTGCGGAGGCGGGTGATCTCGAGCAGGGAATCGCCCGAAAGGATGTTGGCCGAGACCGCGGTCTGGAGCCGCTGGAGCACGCTCATCGTCGCGCCGATGCGGCCGACCGCGGCGATGAAGAACAGGCCGACGACGAGGTTGGCGAGGGGCATGAAGTCGGTGCCCGGGAGCGCCTTGAACAGGAAGAAGACAAACAGGAGGACCAGCACGGAGATCACATTGGCCGACCAGAAGCGCATGATAAGCCAGCGCATCAGGTCCCGCACCGCTTTCTCGCGGCCGATCGACATCATGTAGCTCGAATGGATGTAGCCGAGCAGGGTCTGGGCGTCGGCGTCGATCGCGGTGCCGGGGATTGCCGGAAGCGCACCGCCCCGCTGGACGAGCAGCTCCTCCGCGGCATCGAGCGCGTCCAAGGCGGTGCCGTGCGCACGCCGGGCGGCGTCGAGCGCCTCCTGGGCGGCCGTGCGCGACTCCTCGGCGCCGCTCGCCGCGGCGCGCGCGGCCTCGATCGCCGCGCCCATCGCCCGCCGGCTGGCGTCGACCTCGACATGGGCGCGGGCGACGTCGCGCTCGGCCGCGGCGCGCTCGAGCCTGGCCTGGGCCTGATCGAGGGCCGCCTGGTCCTTGCCCGACTGGGCGGCGGCGAGCGCAGCGTTCGCGGCCTCGACCAGCCCCTCGCAGCGCCGCACCTCCTCGGCGAGCACTTCGGGGCCGCCCGCCCCGGGGGGATTGGACGCCCAATATTCGACCACGGCCCGGGCCGGCGCGACGCGCTCGAACCGCTCGCGCAGCATCCAGGCGCGGCGGCGCTGGATGGCGGGCGGATAAAGCGCGTTGATCCGCGCCTCGAAGCCGAGCAAGGCGGCGAGCCCGGGGATCGGCTGGCAAAGCTCCTTCTCGAGATCATCCTCGATCCGGCCGGCTTCCGCGAGCGCATCGCCGCGGAGCACCGCCCGCGCCGAAGCGATCTGCGCGCGCAGCGAATCGCCGGCGGCGTCGATCACGCCGAGCAGATCCTCGTCCGGATGGGACCAGCCGTAGCGCCAGGCAAGCCACAGCCAGCGAAACGGGTTCCTGGTCTTGCCGCCGCTGCGCCGCAAAGGCAGCGGCCGCGTCGAGATCAAGGAGCCATGGCGATGGCGTTGTTCGTCCGGATCCGGCGCGCTCATCTGGTTTCTCCCCCAACAGGCCGCGTGAGATTCGATTCAGGACTCTCTCGAAAGCTATGCCCTTGCGATCGCCTTGGCAAATAGGGGGATGGAATAGATGTGCGGTGGCGACTGTCACTTGGCCTTCATTTGGCCTCGTCGGGGCGTGTTCGCGCTATATGCCGCGCATGCATGTGCTGTCGGTCGGGGCGGCTGGGAAGCTAGGACGCGCTCCTGACCAGCGGCTTGCGCTGAAGGCGGGCCCGAAGCTCGCTGAGCGTGACCAGGGCGACCGCCTGCTCCTTGTCCCCGGTCGAGACGACCTGCGCGAGATGGCGGAGCATCTGCCTCATCAGGTCGATCGACTGGAGCTGCGATGCATGGCGATGGAGAAGGGCGGCATCGCCGGCGAGCGCGTCACCGAGCAGGTCGAGCCGCCGCCCGATCGTTTCGAGCTCTTCGGCGATGCGATGGTCGAGCGGATCCTCCGACGGCGCGGGCCGCGATGGCGCCGGCTTGAAGATGGACGGCCGCGCGGAGCCGCCTTCGGCGCGGATCGCCGCCTGAATCGCGTCCACCTCGCGCTGGTGCGCGGACGTCGCCGGACAGGTCTCATCGGAACGTACTAGATGCAGCATGGCCACCCCGCCGATCCTGATAATCGGCGCTGGTAAACGTCCGGCTAATGATCGAGACGAATGAGGGGAAGCTCAGTGCGGTCCGCTGTCGGGGTCGCCGCCGCCCGTCGAGCCCGGGCCCTGAGGAACGAGATCATAATCGCTCTCGATCGCGCCCTTGCCCTGGCCGCCCTTCACCCCGCCTGCCGAAGGAATTTGCCCCGAAACCAGGGTGATGAAGGAGCGCCGGCTGACTTTGCGGGTGGGTTTCATCCCTGATCCTCTTCGTTCGGTGGAGACCCTATCAGATCATCGCCTTGAAACCAGGTCGCGAACCCCAGTCCCCAGACCCCAATCCCCAGTCCCAAGCCTTCCCCCTAACCCCCCGCCTTGCTAGAGCCGCGCGGACTCAGCACATCGCGATATGGGAAGCGGCACATGACCTCGACCGGCCACGACACACTCGGGACTCGCTCCAGCTTCGAGGTCGGCCGCCGCACCTATACCTACTTCTCGCTCGCCAAGGCCGCGGCGAAGCTCGGCAATGTCGACAAATTGCCATTCTCGATGAAGGTGCTGCTCGAGAATCTGCTCCGCTTCGAGGACGGGGTCACGGTCACGGTCGAGGACATCCAGGCGCTGGTCGACTGGCAGGCGACGCGCAGCTCGACACGCGAGATCCAGTACCGGCCGGCCCGCGTGCTGATGCAGGACTTCACCGGCGTCCCCGCGGTGGTCGATCTCGCCGCGATGCGCGACGCGATGGCCAAGCTCGGCGGCGACCCGCAGAAGATCAACCCGCTCGTCCCCGTCCATCTCGTCATCGATCACAGCGTGATGGTCGACGAGTTCGGCACGCCCAAGGCGTTCGAGCAGAACGTCGCGCTCGAATATCAGCGCAACATCGAGCGCTACCAGTTCCTCAAATGGGGCCAGCGCGCGTTCAACAATTTCGAGGTCGTGCCGCCCGGCACCGGCATCTGCCACCAGGTCAATCTCGAATATATCGCCCGCGGCGTCTGGAGCGCGAAGGAGGTGAGCGGGTCCGGCGAGGAGATCGCCTATCCCGACACCCTGGTCGGCACCGACAGCCATACGACGATGGTCAACGGCCTCGGCGTGCTCGGCTGGGGCGTCGGCGGGATCGAGGCGGAGGCGGCGATGCTCGGCCAGCCGGTCTCGATGATCATCCCAGAAGTGGTCGGCTTCCATTTGACCGGTGCGCTCAAGGAGGGAATCACCGCCACCGATCTCGTCCTCACCGTCACCCAGATGCTGCGCGCCAAGGGCGTGGTCGGCCGCTTCGTGGAATTCTTCGGGCCCGGAGTCTCGGCCCTGTCGGTCGCCGACCGCGCGACCATCGCCAACATGGCGCCCGAATATGGCGCGACCTGCGGCTTCTTCCCGATCGACCACAAGACGCTCGAATATATGCGCCTGACCGGCCGGCCCGAGGCGACCATCGCGCTCACCGAGGCCTATGCCAAGGCGCAGGGCCTCTGGCTCGAGGCGGACGGCGCGGACGATCCGGTGTTCACCGAAACCCTGAGGCTCGACATGGCGAGCGTGGAGCCGAGCCTCGCCGGGCCGAAGCGGCCGCAGGACAAGGTCCTTCTTTCCCAGGTCGACGAGGAGTTCCGGATCAACTTCACCAAGGAATATGGCCATCCGGAAAGCGAGTTGCCCGAACGGTTCGCGGTCGAGGAGCCCAATGCCGACGGCACTGCGCACGATATCGGCCATGGCGACGTCGTCATCGCCGCGATCACCTCCTGCACCAACACCTCCAACCCGTCGGTGCTGGTCGCCGCCGGCCTGGTCGCGCGCAAGGCGCGGGCGCTGGGGCTCGATTCCAAGCCCTGGGTGAAGACCAGCCTCGCGCCCGGCAGCCAGGTGGTCACCGACTATCTCGACCGGGCCGGTCTCAGTGAGGACCTCAACGCGATCGGCTTCGACCTGGTCGGCTATGGCTGCACGACCTGCATCGGCAATTCCGGGCCCTTGCCCGAAGCGATCAGCGCCTCGATCCACAAGAACGACGTCGTCGCCGCCTCGGTCCTCTCGGGCAACCGCAATTTCGAGGGCCGGGTCTCGCCCGACGTGCGCGCAAACTATCTCGCCTCGCCGCCTTTGGTCGTCGCTTATGCGCTGAAGGGCACGGTCATCCAGGACATGGTCGAGACGCCGATCGGCAAGAGCCGCGGCGGCGAGGACGTCTATCTCAGGGACATCTGGCCCTCGGACGAAGAGGTCCGCTCGCTGATCGATCAGTTCGTGAACGGCGACATGTTCCGCGCCCGCTATGCCGACGTCTACAAGGGCGACGCGCGCTGGCAGAAGATCGCGGTCACCGGCGGCGACACTTATGGCTGGCCGGCGGGATCGACCTATATCGCCAACCCGCCTTATTTCGAGGGCATGACGATGACCCCGGTGCCGCCCGCGGACATCGTCGATGCGCGGCCGCTCGCCATCCTCGGCGATTCGATCACCACCGATCACATCAGCCCGGCCGGCGCGATCAAGCTCGACAGCCCCGCTGGCACCTATCTGTCCGAGCATCAGGTCGCGCGCGCCGACTTCAATTCCTACGGCGCCCGGCGCGGCAATCACGAAGTGATGATGCGCGGCACCTTCGCCAACATCCGCATCAAGAACAAGCTCGTCCCCGGCATCGAGGGCGGCATCACCAGGCACATCCCGTCGGGCGAGGTCATGCCGATCTACGACGCGGCCATGCGCTACAAGGAAGAGGGCACCGCGCTCGTCATCATCGCCGGCAAGGAATATGGCACGGGCTCGTCGCGCGACTGGGCGGCCAAGGGCACCAATTTGCTCGGCGTGCGCGCGGTGATCGCCGAGACCTATGAGCGCATTCACCGCTCCAACCTGGTCGGCATGGGCGTGATCCCGCTCCAGTTCGTCGAGGCGCCGCCCGCCTTCGACGGCACCGAGACCTTCACGATCCTCGGCGTCGGAGAGCTGAAGCCGCGCCAGGAGATCGCGGTCAAGGTGACAAAGGCCGACGGCACCGCCGAGCATTTCCCGGCCCGGGTCCGCATCGACACCGCCAACGAGCTCGAATATTTCAAGGCGGGCGGCATCCTCCATTATGTGCTGCGGCACCTGGCGCGGGGCGCGGCATGAGCCGCCTCGCCGCCTTGCTCGCCGCCGGCCTGATGCTGGCGAACGCCGCTCCGGCTCTGGCCCAGAATGTCGGTCCGACCGGCCAGCCCGCGGCCAATTCGCCGCAGCGCCGCGCGCTGATGGACGCGCTCAGGCCGCGGATCGAGGCGGTGCTCGGCCGCCCGGTCGAGTTCGTCGTGTCGCGCGCCGCGGTGCGCGACGGCTGGGCCCTGGTGATCGCGGAGCCGCAGCGGCCCGGCGGCGGCCGGATCGACGGGCGGCGCATTTTCGGTGGGGCCTGGGAGAATATGGACGGGCTTACCGTCACCGCGATCCTGCGCTTCCGCGGCGGGCGCTGGACCGTGGCCCAGCATGCGATCGGCGCGACCGACGTCTGGTATTGCGGCATGGAGGGGCCGCCGCGCGCGCTCACCGGGTGCTGATTCTGATCGAAGTCGTCGGCTGGGCGGGCGCCGTCCTGATCCTGCTCGCTTATGCGCTGATATCGATGGGGCGGTTGACCGGCCAGTCGGTCCTCTATCAGTGGATGAATGTCGTCGGCGCCGCGGGCTTCGCGATCAACGGCTGGTGGCACGGGGCCTTGCCCTCGGCGACGCTGAACCTGATCTGGCTGGCAATCGGAGCCTGGGCCTTATGGCGAATCTGGATGCGAAGGAGTTCGTCGACCTCAGCCACGTGATCGAGGCCGGCATGACCACCTACAAGGGCCTCCCGGGGCCCGCGATCTGCGATTATTGGGAGCGCGAGGCTTCGCGCGCCTTTTACGACGACGGCTCGACCTTCCAGATCGGGCGGATCGACATGGTCGCCAATACCGGCACCTATCTCGACGCGCCCTTCCATCGCTACGCTGAAGGCGACGATCTCGCCGCGCTCGGCTTGGCGCAGCTTGCGTCGCTCCCGGGCCTGGTTGTCCGCAGCGACGCGATGGCCGTGGATGCCGACGCGTTCGAGGGACTCGACGTCGCCGGCAAGGCCGTGCTCGTCCGCACCGGCTGGGACCGCCACTGGCGGACCGAGGCTTATCAGGCGGATCACCCGTTCCTGACCGAGGGCGCGGCCCGCCTGCTCGCCGAGCGCGGCGCGCGGCTGGTCGGCATCGACAGCCACAATATCGACGATACGCGCGGCCGCTCCCGCCCGGTCCACACCATCCTGCTCGGCGCGAACATCCTGATCTGCGAGCACATGACCAATCTCGGCGTGCTCCCCGACGAGGGCTTCGTCTTCACCGCAGTTCCGCCGAAGATCGCGGGCATGGGCACCTTCCCGGTGCGGGCGTTTGCGACAATCCCGGCCTAACCCCGCTCGTCATTCCAGCGAAAGCTGGAATCTCCCTGACCTTTCTGGCCGCAGTTCGAAGAAGTGGGATTCCAGCTTGCGCTGGAATGACGGGATGGCGGTTCAGCGCGACGACAGTTTCGCTCCCGTACCAAGCGGCACGCCGAAAGGAGTGTGCCCATGCGTATCCTCTGTCTCGCCTTGCTTCTGTCAGCCACCGCATCCTTGGCCGACCAACCCGCCAATCCCCAGATCGACTATCGCGGCTTCCAGCAACTCGCCGCCGAGGTCCAGCCTTATCGCCAGACGCGGCTGGTCGATTGGCCGACCTTCTCGGCGCTGGCGGCGCGGCCAGGCACCCTGATCCTCGACGCACGCTCCGCCGCCGCCTTCGCCGAGGGTCATATCGCCGGCGCGGTCAACCTGCCGCTGACCGATTTCACAGCTGAGAGCCTTGCCCGCACCATCGGCCGCGCCGACCGTCCGATCCTGATCTATTGCAACAACAATTTCCGCAACAACCGCGCGCCGGTCATGCTGAAATCGATCCAGCTCGCGCTCAACATCCAGACCTTCATCAACCTCTACGGCTATGGCTACCGCAACGTGCGCGAGCTGAATGCGGTGATCGATTTCAACGATCCGGCGGTGAACTGGGTGCGGAATCCGCAGAGGCTGGCGGCACGCTGATCTCGTAGAGCCGCGGCCAGTTCTTGCCGGTGACGAACAGCCGGCCCTCCGCCTCGTCCCAGGCGATGCCGTTCAGCACGTCGCGAATGTCGCGCCGGCCCGATTGGGCGACGATGTGGGAGAGATCGATCCGCGCCGACACCGTGCCGGTTTCGGGATCGATCCGGGCGATCGTGTCGGTCATGAAGACATTGGCGAAGAGCTCGCCGCCCACGAAGGCGAGGTCGTTGAGGTGGCGCAGCGGCTGGCCGGCTTCGGTGACGGTCAGCGTCCGGGTCACCGCGAAGCTCTCGGGATCGACGATACGCAGCACGGGCGACCCGTCGCTGATCACCAGAGCCTCGCTTATTCGGGCAAGGCCCCAGCCCTGGCCGGCGCAAGGCAGCGACCCGCGCGCCGCGAAATCGTTCAAAGCCCAGCGGAGCGCCGTGCCGGAGCTCAAGGTCAGCCCGATGATCTCGTCGCCCCAATCGGCAATGCCCTCGCCCCAGGCGTCGGCCGGAAAAAGCGCGCGGCGCAGCACCGCGCCGTCGACGAGCCGCACCTCGCGCAGCTCGGATTTTCCGATCTCGCCGGTGCTCTCGAACAGCCGACCGTCGCGGCGGAGCAGGCCCTGGGTGAAGGCGCCGGCATCGTGCGGATGGATGGCAAGGATCTCGGCGCGCTGGACCACTATGCCGGCCGGGATCGGCGGCGGCGGGAAAGCGAAGCGGATCGTGATCCCGCCGGTCATGCCAGAGCGGGGGCGAGCCAGGTGGGGATGAGCGCATCGCCGAGATCATCGAGGCGGCGATGCTCGACCGCGAGGCCGAGCGCGGGATAGTGGATGCGGGTGCGCGGTCCGGGCGCGTCGGCCGGGACCACGACGAGCCGGCGATTGACCTTCTGCCGCCAGTTCATCCGCGCCGTATTCTCCTGGCCGACATAGCAGCCCTTGGCGAAGCTGACCCCGTTCAGCTCGGCGGCATTGCATTCGAGCCAGAGCGTTTGGTCGGACCCTAGCTCGGCGACCCCTTCCGTGACGCCGAGCGCCAGCCGGTGCGCCAGCCAACCCGTCGCCGGGTCGCCCGCGGGTGCGAGCCAGCGCCGGCCCAGTTCGGACACACGAGGATCGAGCGCAGACGTTGGAATTTCCCGTTCGCCCTGAGCTTGTCGAAGGGCTTTCCTTTCTTCCGGCCCATGAGATGAAGAAGGAGAGGGCTTCGACAGGCTCAGCCCGAACGGGGACCAGTGGACGGCCAACTGGCCTTCCCGTTCGATCTTGATCGCGCGGCGCAGCCGATAAAGCGTGAGCCGCCGCGCCAGTGAGTCCGCCTGGCTCGCTTCGCAGTCGATCAGCACATCCGCGCCGTCGGCCCAGAGAATGAAGTCGAACAAGGCCTTGCCCTGCGCGGTTAGCAGGCCCGCCCAGAGCGGCCGGTCGGGCGTCAGCGCGTTCATGTCGTTGGTGACGAGGCCCTGGAGGAAGCCGGTTACGTCCTCGCCCGAGAGGCGAAGCAGTGCCCGATCCGCCAAGGTGGTTCCGCTCATGTCTCTTTGATAGGGAGCAAGCGTGAGCGATCCAACCCGCCTCGTCCTCCGCCGCCCCGACGACTGGCACGTCCATCTGCGCGACGGCGAGATGCTTGGCGCGGTCGCCCGCTACACCGCGCGCCAGTTTGCGCGGGCGATCGTGATGCCCAACCTCGTCCCGCCGGTGACGACGGTCGAAGCCGCGGAGGCCTATCGCGCGCGGATCATCGCCGCTCTGCCGGCGGGCTGCGACTTCACCCCCTTGATGACCTGCTATCTGACCGATCAGGCCGACGCAGCCGAGATCGCGCGCGGCTTCGAGGCGGGCGTCTTCACGGCCTGCAAGCTTTATCCGGCCCATGCCACGACCAACAGTGCGCAGGGGGTGACCGACATCCGCAACCTCCGGCCCGCGCTCGAGGCGATGCAGCGCATCGGAATGCCTTTGCTCGTCCATGGCGAGGTCACCGACTCCGAGGTCGACGTCTTCGATCGCGAGGCCGTGTTCATCGAGCGGGTCCTGTCCGGCCTGGTCCGCGATTTCCCGACGCTGAAGATCGTC